>Ga0265337_1000550_pt1 | contig 19821 bp, 16 predicted proteins | sample 42122metaG_FD_192441 | JGI IMG/M metagenome (GOLD analysis project Ga0265337, IMG submission 192441) | Rhizosphere microbial communities from Carex aquatilis grown in University of Washington, Seatle, WA, United States - 4-21-22 metaG | ecosystem: Host-associated > Plants > Roots > Rhizosphere >... | reverse complement strand
TCTTCGGCGGCGATGGTATTCTTCAGCAAGCCCACACCGTCGATCTCCACTTCCACCGTATCGCCCGGCTTCATCCATGGGGGCGGCGTGCGGACCCAGGCGACGCCGCCCGGCGTGCCGGTGACGATGACGTCGCCGGGCGAAAGCGGCGCGAAGCCGGAGATGTATTCGATCAGTTGCGGCACCGGAAAAATCATCATCTCCAGCGTCGAAGATTGCATCGTGTTGCCGTTGACGCGGGTTTGAATCTTCTTGCCGGAAAGCTCGCCCACTTCGTCCGGCGTCACCATGAAAGGACCAAACGCGCCGGTGCCGGGAAAATTCTTGCCCGGCGTCCATTGCGAGGAGTGTCTCTGGTAATCGCGCAAGGAGGCGTCGTTGTAACAGGAATATCCCGCGACGTGGTTCAAGGCGTCGGCGGCCGCAATGCCGCGCCCGCCTTTGCCGATGATGGCAACGAGTTCGGCCTCGTAATCGAAATTGTCGGAATTGCGCGGTCGGATGAGCGGCTGAAGATGGCCGACTTGGGTATCGGCCCAACGGATGAAGATCGACGGGTAGGCGTGCTTGGCGAGGCCCGTCTCGTTGAGATGCTCATGGTAGTTGAGGCCGACACAAATGATCTTGTCGGGATTGGGGATCGCCGGATCGAAGGTGATTTGTTGAAGCGTGAAATCGGCTGTTGCCCGCTTTGCCGCGCGCTCGGCATCGGCCCGTCCATCGGCTGCAATCATCGCCTTGAGGTCGGGATATTTCAGCCGGCGCGTCAGGTCGACCACATCGTTGCCGTCGACCAGGCCGTACCTGGCCGCGCCGCCGGCGCGAAAGGATAAAAATCTCATGCTGCTTTTTCTCCCGCCAATCGGAACCTTCCACTTCGCGCCGGGACAGGCTATAGGAAGGCCGCTCGAATTGACGCGGTTGGTATCACGCGGAACCCTCGGGCATCAAACAGAGATTTGCGCGATTTCGGGCACTCGCTCACGGGGTGCCGCGACACGAGGAGAGAGAGCATGAACATCCGGCCAGACCAGATTTGGACCACCCCCCTCAACGATCTGGACGCTGTTCAGAAGGGCTTCGACCGCAGCAAGACGATCCGTTTTTACGACACGACGCTTCGCGACGGCGAGCAGTCGACCGGCATCTGTTTTTCCGCCAATGACAAGTTCGAAATCGCCTGCAAGCTGGCCGAACTCGGCGTCGGACGGATTGAATCGGGGTTCCCCCGCGTTTCGGATGAAGACACCGAGGCCGTCAGGCGCATTCTCGCGGCGAATTTGAGCTCCGAGATCTGGGGTTTCGCGCGTTGCCTCAAGGCCGATATCGACGCCCATGTGGAATTGGGCACGCGCTACACGCTGCTCGAAATCACCACCAGCGACATGAAGATGAAGGCCTTCGGCTTCACGCGCGAAAAGGTCATGAACAGCGTCGTCGATTCCATCAAATATGCGAAAGACAAAGGGATCGAACGGGTCAATTTCTTTGCGGTGGACAGCACCAGGAGCGATCTCGGTTATCTGCGCGACATCTATGGAGCGGCTCTGCAGGCAGGGGCGGACGAAGTGTCGATGGTCGATACCATCGGCGTCTGCGCGCCCGAGACGGTCGAATATCTGATGCGGCAGTTGAGATCGTGGGTGGGCCCCTCCGTGCCGATACACTGGCACGGGCACAATGACATGGGTTTGGCGACAGCGTCGGCAATCGCCGCGGTCCGCGGCGGCGCCGATTGGATCCAGGGCACCATCAACGGCATGGGCGAACGCGCCGGCAATGCCGACATCTGCGAAGTCGCACTCGCTCTGCAGTACCTGTATCACGTGCCGGTCGAAATGGACCTGAGCAAGGCGCGCGAAGTTTCCGAAATGGTGCAGAGATGCGGTAAATACGAGGTCGAGAGCTGGAAACCGGTGGTTGGCAAATTCATCTTCACCCGTGAAAGCGGTGGTGTCGCCGCCCAGTTCCATATGCCCTCTGCGATCGAGCCCTATTCGGCCGACATCCTTGGCGCCGACCGCCACATTGCGCTCGGCAAAAAGAGCGGACTTGCCAATATCAAGATCAAGCTCGATGAGCTGGGTCTCAATGCCCCGGCCGAAAAGCACGGCGCCATTCTCGAGAAGGTCAAATCGCTCGGGACCGCGGAGAAGCGGCTGGTGACCGACGACGAATTCCGCGCAATGGTGGCGCAGTCGCACTGAGGCTCAACCGGCAGAATGGCCTGAAGGCCGGGGCAGTTGATTCAGGGGAAAACTCTGTCAATCTGCCGCGTTAGGACCGGGACGAGGATTCCGGCCGGGGAGGGACCATGGCTGCCGAACGGACGCTGGACGTTACCGCTCTCATCGAAGGCAAGCTTGCGCGCCCCCAGATCGGGATCGCGATGTGGCTCTGCACCCTCATGGTGCTTGAGGGCTACGACATGCAGGCGCTGTCCTTTACGACCCCGGCCATTTTGGCGGAATGGCATGTCAGCCCCGGCGATTTCAGCTACGTCGCCACGTCCCATCTTGTCGGCTATTTCGTGGGCGCGATGATCCTATCCTTCTTCGGCGACCGGTTCGGCAGGAAGAACATCATCGTCACAGGCGCCATGATTTTTGGCGCCTTCACCTTCGCCGCCGGCTATGCCACGTCGCCCACCGAACTCTATCTCCTGCGTTTCGGGGCGGGTTTCGGGCTGGGCGGAGCAATCCCTTCCGGAATCGCGCTCGCGGCCGAATACATGCCCATGCGCATGCGGGCGACCATGATCGGGTTGATGTATGTGGGTTACAATGTCGGCGCCGGCGCCGGCGGCTTCATCGCCTCCTGGACGATGGCCGATTATGGCTGGTCATCGGTATTTTTGATCGGCGGACTTGCGGCCGTGCCCATGTTCATAGGCCTCTCGATTACGCTTCCCGAGTCCGTGCGCTTCCTGATCGTCAGCGGTGCGCCCACGGCGCAGGTCGCCGAAATCGTGCGCCGGCTGCGTCCGAAAGCCGATCTGTCGGATGTGACGCGCTACATCGTCAACGAAGAACACCGCCGCAACGCGCCGCTCAGCCTGCTCAGCGAAGGCCGTGCGCCGGTGACGATTCTCCTTTGGATTTCATTCATCACCGCTTTGGCCGGGCATTACTTCATCACGCTTTGGATGCCGAAAGTGCTTTTGGACGATGGGTTCGCTCTCCCCGATGCGAACCGCGCCATGGGCATGTTCCAGTTCGGCGGCGCGATCGGAAGCTTTCTCATTGCCTTCCTGCTCAACAGAATCGGCATTAGGGTGGTTGCCCTCACGTTCCTCATTACCGGGCCCATTGTCGCGGCTCTGAGCTTGCATACCGGGTATGGCGTGCTTGTTCCCCATATGATGATTGCCGGCATCGGCGTGCTGGGCGGACAGATCGGGCTGAATGCGCTGTCGGGTACCATCTATCCGACCTATATGCGGGCTATGGGCGCCGGCTGGGGCCTCGGCATTGGCCGCATCGGTTCGCTCATAGGCCCCATATTGGGCGGCTATCTGATCGGCATGGGAATTTCGCGGCCGACGCTCTTGATCCTCGATTCAATTCCGTTCTTCCTCTGCGCCTTTGCGCTTTATGCGATGTACCTCGCCAAGCGCGCGCGCGACGGAGCCGAATCCGAAATACCGCTCGCCAAGGCAGGAGGCTTCGCTCATTGAAGCCCCGCCCGCGTTCGAAATCCGAATTGAGATCGTTACCTGGAGTTATGGATGAACAAGCTCGCTTTTACAGCGGCAATGCCCGAATACGACCACATCCGCGATCTTGCGCTCGGCCGCGTACGACCGGAAGGCATCGACTTGACGCTGCTTTCCTTTCCGGTCGAGGAAATCTTCTACCGCTTCATCGTCTACAAGGAGTGGGAGATTTCCGAGATATCGATGGCGAAATATTGCTCCCTCATCGCGCAGGGCGATGAGAGCTTCTGGGCTTTGCCGGTATTTCCCTCGCGGGTGTTTCGCCACTCTTCGCTGTATGTACGCAAGGACGGCCCGATCAAAAAGGTCGCCGATCTCGCCGGCAAGCGCGTCGGCCTCCCCGAATGGGCGCAGACGGCCGCGGTCTATTCCCGCGGCTTCCTGCATCATCAATATGGGCTCGATCTCGCTTCCATCAAATGGGTGCAGGCCGGGGTCAACCAGCCGGGCCGGGTTGAGAAGGTCGAGCTGCAACTGCCGAAGGGGGTGACCATCGAGCGGCGGCCCGACAAATCGTTGAACGGCATGCTGGTCTCGGGCGAATTGGATGCGGTGCTCGCGGCGCGCGCGCCGGACGCGTTCCTTGCAGGCGATTCCAACATCAGCCGCTTCTTCGCCGATTTCATGGAGATCGAGCAGCGTTATTACAAAGAGACCGGCATTTTCCCGATCATGCACACCGTCGCCATACGCCGCGATGTGCTCGACAAGAATCCCTGGGTCGCGCGCAATCTCTTTGTGGCCTTCGATGAGGCGCGCCGCCGCAGCATCGCACGAGCGCTCGACAATACGGTCTCGCTGTATCCCATTCCGTGGGGTTTCGAATATGCGCGCCTTGGCCTTGAACTGATGGGGGACGATTATTTCCCTTACGGAATCGAGAAGAACCGCAAGACTCTGGAGGCGTTCCTCGGCTACGCCCATGAACAGGGCGTCTGCAAACGGCTGCTCAAGGTCGAAGAGCTTTTCCCTAAGCAGCTGCTGAGCACCCACAAAGTCTAGCCCCGTAAAGCGCCGGGGCCTATATAGACGCGGAAGAACCAATTACGGCGGAAGCCATGGATAGCCATCTCGCGTCGCGTATGAACAGTGACGAATTTCAGCGCTATTACGGGCGCCTCGCCAAAGCGAACATGGCGCCGCTTTGGGAGGTGCTGAAGAACCTGGTTACGCCCGAGCCGGTGTCGCCGGCAAAGCCCGCCCAATGGCGTTATGTCGATGTGCGGCCGCTGCTGTTCGAATCGGCGGGCATGATCTCAGCCGAGCAGGCCGAGCGCCGCGTTCTGGTCTTGGAGAATCCCGGCCTGCCGGGGCAATCCTCCATCACGCATTCTCTGTATGCCGGCATTCAGCTTGTCATGCCCGGCGAAGTCGCGCCTCAGCACCGCCACAGCCAGGCTGCCCTGCGCTTCATCTTGGAAGGGCACGGGGCTACGACGACAGTGGACGGCGAGCGCTTCGAGATGCATCCGGGCGATCTGATCCTCACTCCTTCCTGGCAATGGCACGATCACCAGAACGAGACCGACGTGCCCATCGTCTGGATGGACGGGCTCGATATCGCGCTGGTCAATCTTCTCGATGCGAGCTTCATGCAGCGCTCGAACCGGCACGAGCAGGAAGTGACCCGCGAAAAGGAGGCAAGCCAAACGCGCTACGGCGCCAATCTGCTGCCTATCGACGATTCTCCCGCTTCTCTCAATTCGCCGCTGATGCGCTATCCCTTCGATCAGGCGCGCGCGACATTGGAGCGGATGAAGACGGAGTCGACCTGGGATCCGTGCAACGGCATCCGCATGCGATACGCCCATCCGCGTACCGGCGATTGGTGCATGCCGACGATGGGGCCGGCGATCCAACTCGTGCCGAAGGGCTTTGCGACGGCGCCGTATCGTTCGACCGACGGCACGATTTTCGCGGTCGCGGAGGGGCGCGGCACTGCGATTATCGGGGACACGCGTCTCACTCTTTCGCCGCAGGACGTGTTCGTCTGCCCGGCCTGGGCTTGGCGCAAATTGGAAGCCGATGACGATCTGGTGCTGTTCCAATTTTCGGACCGGCCTGTGCAGGAAAAGCTCGGTCTCTGGCGCGAAGAGCGCAGCCAAACGCTGGCCTAAATGGATTCGCTCAAGCGCGGCTCCGATCCCATAGCAATCGCCGGCGGCGGCATTGGCGGGCTTGCCGCGGCGCTCGCGCTCGCCAAACGCGGCTTTCGAAGCCTCGTATTGGAACAGGCGCCGGAGTTCAAGGAAGTCGGCGCCGGCATCCAGCTTGGGCCTAATTCGTGGCGGTGTCTGCGCGCGCTCGGAGTCGAGCCCTCGGCGAAGCGGCTCGCGGTGTTTCCGCAAGCACTCGTGATGATGGACGCGGTGAGCGCGGAGCAAGTGGTCTCGTTCCCGCTCGCCGGGTTCGAGCAGCGCTTTGGCGCGCCCTACGCTCTGATCCATCGTGCCGATCTCCACACGTCTCTGCTGGAGGCGTGCAAGTCCTCACCGCTGATCGCGCTCGAGACCTCGACCCAAGTCACCGGTTTCGAGGACAATGGCCGTATCGTTCGACTTGCGACGGCCGGGGGCCGCGTTTTCGAGACGCCTGCGTTTATCGCGGCCGACGGGCTCTGGTCGGCCATGCGCGCCAGGCTGATTGGCGATGGCAAGCCGCGTGTATCTGGGCACATTACCTACCGCTCGGTGATGCCCACCTCGGACGTTCCGGAAAGCTTGCGCCGCAACGACATGGTGCTGTGGGCGGGTCCCAAGTGCCACATGGTGCATTACCCGCTGCGCACTGGCGAGCTCTACAATCTCGTCGCCACCTTCCACAGCAACCGCTACGAGGAAGGTTGGAATTCCTTCGGCGATCCAGCTGAGTTGCACGAACGTTTCAGCGGCACCTGTGACGTCGTGCAACTGATGCTTCGCAAGATCGAGGCATGGCGCATGTGGGTGCTGTGCGACCGCGAGCCGATCAAGGACTGGAGCAAGGGCCGCGTGACGCTGTTGGGCGATGCGGCCCATCCCATGCTGCAATATCTCGCGCAAGGGGCCGGTATGGCAATGGAGGATGCCCTTTGCCTCGCAAAATGCCTTGATGAGGCTGATAGCGTCGAGGACGCGTTCATTGCCTATCCGCGGGCGCGCTATTTGCGGACGGGGCGGGTCCAGCTCTCGGCGCGGCTATACGGCGAGTTCTATCACGCCGATGGCGTGCGCCGGGAATTGCGCAACGCTTATGTCAAGAACGCGAGCTATGAAGGGCTCGCCTGGATCTACGACCATAAGCCCGAGGCTTAGTGGCCGCCGCCCCCGATGCCTTCCAGCGCGTAGTAATCCGCCGGTCGCGTTTCATCCGCGTGCGATCGCTTGGTTGCGTTGAACACCAGCGTCAGCACCACGCTGATCGCGAAGTTCAGCAGCACCGAGTAGATCGCTATGTAGGCCGGAATGGTCGTGCCGAAAATCTGCAGCGGGAAAATCGGGCGGAATCCGATGCTCGCTGCCATCCAGGTGCCTGCGATCATGCCGGCCGCCCAGCCAATCAGCAGCGCCTTGGAGTTCAGCCAGCGCGTATAGAGGCCGAAGATCACCGCCGGGAAGGTGTGGATGATCCAGATGCCACCGAGCAACTGCATCTGGATGGCGTATTCGTGCGGCAGGAAGATGATGAACATCAGCGCGCCGACTTTGGTCACCAGCGACATGGTCTTGGCCATGCGCGATTCCTGCATCGGATTGCAGTTGGGGTTGATGAACTCCCGATAGATGTTGCGGCTGAACAGATTGGCCGCCGCGATGGACATGATTGCAGCCGGCACCAACGCGCCGATGCCGATGGAGGCGAAGGCGAATCCCACGAACCACGACGGAAATACCTGCAGGAACAGCGCCGGCACCGCGAAATTGGCGCCGAATTGCTTGAACGCACTGGCATATGCCGGCATGGAGCTTACCCCGACCGCAAGCGCCATGTAGCCAAGAAGCGCAATCAGCCCGAGGAGGAACGAATAGGCCGGAAGCAGCGCAGCATTCCGGCGAATCACATGACGACTCGACGACGACAGCACGCCCGTCACCGAATGCGGATACAGGAACAGCGCCATGGCCGACCCGAGGAAAAGCGTTGCATAGCCAGTGTAGGAGCCGAGATTATCCGGCAGCAGCAACTTCTCAGGTGGCACGGAGGAGAAGACCTTGCCCCAGCCGCCGACCTCGTAAGGAATCACGATCACGGCTGCGAACACCGTAATGTAGATCATGATGTCCTTGATGATGGCAATTGCCGCGGGTGCACGAAGACCGCTGAAATAATCGAACGCCGCCAGAATCGCGAAGGAGATGATGAGCGGCAGATAGACCAGGGCGCCTGCCAATTGTACGCCCATGGCGGCGATGACCACCTCAAGTCCGATCAGCTGCAGCGCGATATAGGGAAGTGTCGCCAGAATCCCGGTCATGGCGATGGCAAGCGCGAGCCAACGGTCGCCGTAGCGGCCGCGGACGAAATCGGCTGCAGTGATATAGCCCCGAGCACGCGCCACCGACCAAAGCCGCGGGAACACCACAAACACGAACGGATAAATCACGATGGTGTAGGGCACCGCGAAGAACGCGAGCGCACCCGCCCCGAACGCCAGCGCCGGGACCGCGATGAACGTGTAGGCCGTATAAAGGTCGCCGCCGAGAAGAAACCAGGTGATCAGCGTTCCGAACTTGCCGCCTGCCAGCCCCCATTCGTGCAACTGATCGAGGTCGCCCCGCTTCCAGCGCGCGGCGGCAAAGCCAATGAAGGTGACAACGCCGAAGAAGAACACAAAGACGGCGAGGGCCGTGATGTTGAGTGGCATGGCGCTTCCCCGACCCTAGACCCGTGGTTCCGTCGCGTAGTAGACGGCGGCCGTGATGATCATGCTGACGAATATCCAGGCGAGCTGGAACCAGTAGAAGAACGGGAATCCGAACAGCGTCGGCTCGATCCGGTTATAGAGCGGCACATAGAGCACGAGCATCGGGATGAGCAGCCAGAAAAGGACCTTTCCGCCGCGCTCGATGCCTCCGTTGTGATCGCCGTTCATCCGCTTCCCCCATACCATCTTCTTCCCCCTGATTAAGCCAAGTTTAGCATCGTGCCAAGCGGTTGGTCTGCCAGCAGAAACGCGCCTCGTCTATGGCGGGTGGCTCAGCTTTCGGGTAAGTTTTCGGCCAAACGCCAGACACCGGGAGAAGCGATCTTGTTCGCCAAGCTTAACCATGTTGCCATCGTCAGCGAGAACTACGCCCAGCTTTGCAAATTCTATGAGGCGATGTTCGGGATGACGACCTCCTCCAAGTCGCGCCCGGCCAGGGCTGTGACCGTCCGCGACGGCTATGTGGGCCTGAACATCAATCCGCGCCGGGCGGGGCGTTCTGCAGGATTCGACCATTTCGGCATCCAGGTCGAGGACACCGAAACCGCTTTCGACCGGCTGCGGCGCTGGTATCCGATGGTGAAATGGCAGCAGCGGCCCGCCAACCGGCCCTTTGCTGGCATTACCACCCACGATCCGGACGGGAACGTGTTCGACATTTCGCAAAAGGACATGGCCAACCGCAGGGACGTCTATGTCGAGAATGATGGGGCGCTTAACACCCGCTACATCGACCATTTCGCCATGCGGACCATGCATCCCACGGAAATGGCCGAGTTCTACGCGCGGGTTTTCGAGCTTCAGCCGGTGAACCGCAAAGAAGGCGACCCGAATTATTATCTGAGCGACGGCCATGTGACCCTTGTGATCATGCCGTGGGATATCACCGACTATGCCGGCACCGGCATTGTCACCTGCGGCATGGATCATATCGGCTTCAAAGTGGAGGACGTGGAAGCTTGCAAGGCCGACATCGCTCGCATCGCAGCCGACAATCCTCGTCTTGCACCGGAGCCGGTCGGAACAGGCGCGGAAGGGGCCACGCTGGAAAAGCTGTTCGAGCGTTGCTGTCCCCTGGGCGAGCACCGGTTGGCCGATTGCGACGGCGTGCTCCTCGACATCCACGCGAACTAGGGGAAAGGGACGGCAATGCGGCGTTCGATGCGCATGGCGCTCAGAGTTGCCGGGTTCCTCGCGCTTGCCTTTGCGCCGTCTCTGGCGCGGGCCGATGCCGTCAGCGATTTCTACAAGGGCCGGCAGATGATCATGATTCTGTCGGCCGACGCGGGCGGCGGCTATGGCAGCTATGCCAATGCGTTCGCGCCCTATCTGTCGGCGCATATTCCGGGCAAGCCCAAGATCGTTGTCGAGTACATGCCGGGTGCAGGCGGGCTCCGCGCCATGAATTATCTTTATTCGGCCGCGCCCAAGGACGGCAGCGTCATCGCGCTCGTCCATTCGAGCGTCCCCTACGCGCCGGTTTACGGCATGAGCCAGGCGAAATTCGATCCGCGCAAGTTCAATTGGATCGGTTCGATCAACGCGACCTCCGGCATTTGCGTCGCTTGGCACACGTCGAACATCAAGACCTGGAACGATCTCTTCACCAAGCAATATCTGGTGGGTAGCTCGGGTGCCGGTTCGCAGATGGAAACCATTCCCGCAATGCTGAACAAATTGTTCGGCACCAAGATCAAGATCATTTCCGGCTACAAAGGCGGCAATGAAGTCTACCTCGCCATGGAGCGAGGCGAGGTAGCCGGGCGCTGCGGCGGATTGATCTCGTCGATCAATTCGACTCGGCCAGATTGGTTCGAGCAGAAGAAAGTGTCCGTGCCCATACAGATTTCGCTTGAACGTGATCCGATGTTTCCGGATTCCCCGGCTTTGATCGAATTCGCGAAGGATGCGCGGACGAAGCAGATATTGCAGCTCGTGCTCGCACCTATGGCGATGGACCGCCCGATCCTGATGCCGCCCGGTGTGCCGGCCGACCGGGTTGCTGCGCTCAAGGCGGCGTTTCATGACGCGGTCAACGACCCGGCGTTTCTGGCGGATGCCAAGAAGCAGCGGATCGAGGTGAAGGAAGTAAGCGGAGAGAAGGTGGCGCAGCTTCTCGCCAACGCCTTCGGCATGCCGCCGGACGTGGTGAAGGCCGCAAACGATGCAATGGGCGGTGCTGCCGGCCGCGGAGATTAGGGACGAAAGCGGGAGGGAAACATGAACGTGCGCATTTTCGTGTTGAGTTTTGCGCTGGCGATGACCGTCGGCTTTGCAGCGGAGGCACAGCCCTCGTCGGCGAAACCGATGAACTTCCCGGTTGTCCAGGGCAAGACCTATAAATTCGAGAAGATCGCAGACGGCGTTTATTATGCGACCGGCGGGTTCGGCAGCAACAACGTCGTCATCGTCAACGACAACGACGTGATGCTGGTGGACGCCGGCACGACGCCCGGCAATGCGCGGCGGTTCGTGGCCGACGTCAAGATGCTCACCAACAAGCCGATCAAATATGTGGTGAACACGCACTTTCATTTCGATCACACCGACGGCAATCAGATATTCGGTCCGGATGTGCAGATCATTGGGCAGGAATATCTCGCCAAGGCGATCAACCCGGGCATCGTGAACCAGGAACCGTATCTCACCTCGACGGGTCCCATTCTTGTGGCTCAGATGGACGATTTGAAGAAGCAGATCGCGGCCGAGAAGGACGCCGGCAAGAAAACGGCGCTGAACAAGCAGCTTGCCGATGTGCAGCTCATGCAGCAGGAACTGAAAGAGCTGAAGCCCACGCCGCCCAATAAAACCTACAGGGACAAGCTCGTCATCAACAGCGGCGGGCGAGAGATCGATCTTCTTTTCCTTGGCCGCGGACATACCGAAGGCGACACGGTCGTGTACCTCCCCAAGGAAAAGATCGTGGCTTCGGGCGACCTGATGGAAAGCCGGCTTGCCTATATGGGCAGCGCCGTTTTCGACGAATGGATCGATACGCTGGATAAACTCAAGAAGCTCGATTTCACTGTCGATCTTCCCGGCCACGGCATCCCGTTCGGCGACAAGGGCCTGATCACGGCGTATCAAGATTATCTTCAGGACCTGATTGTCAAAGGCAATGAGCTCAAGCGTTCCGGCATGTCCGCGGACGACGCGGCCAAGGCCATCGACCTGACCTCGCACGCCAAGGATTTTCCGCAGATCACGGGTAAGGGTGCGGATGTCCGCGGGATGCGCCGGCTTTATGTCTGGCTCACGGAACGGGGCGGCGGTTAATGATCGAATTCCTCCCCCGTTTGCGGGGAAGGTGGCCCGCAGGGCCGGAGGGGACGCCGCCCGCGCATGTCTTCGCAGCGTAAAGTTATCATCACCTGTGCGGTGACGGGGGCGGTTCACACGCCGTCGATGTCGCCTTATTTGCCGGTTACGCCCGATCAGATCGTGGCCGATGCGTTGGCGGCGGCGGAGGCCGGGGCCGCGATCCTGCACCTGCACGCGCGCGATCCGGAAACGGGAAAGCCCGACCAGACGCCGGAGGCGTTCGCGCAGTTCCTGCCCCGCATCAAGCAGCAGACGAATGCCGTGATCAATTTGACCACCGGCGGCAGTCCGTTCATGACGCCGCAGGAACGCGTCAAGCCGGCGGCGATGTTCAAGCCCGAAGTGGCGTCGCTCAACATGGGCTCGATGAATTTTGGGCTGTTTCATTTGCTGGACCGCTACAAGGAATTGCAATTCCCCTGGGAGCGCGAGCATTTGGAAAATTCGCGCGATCTGGTATTTCGCAATTCGTTCAAGGATATTGAATATATCCTCGCCACCTGCGCCGGGAACGGCACGCGCTTCGAGTTCGAGTGTTATGACATCGGGCACTTGTACAATCTGAAGCATTTCCTCGACCGCGGTTTGGTCAAGCCGCCTTTGTTCGTGCAGTCGGTATTCGGAATCTTGGGCGGCATCGGCACGCACGCCGAAGACCTGGCGCACATGAAGCGCACCGCCGACCGGTTGTTCGGGGATCAATGTCAATGGTCTGTGCTGGGTGCAGGCGCAGCCCAAATGCGGGTGGCAGCGATGGCGGCATCGATGGGCGGGAATGTGCGCGTAGGGCTCGAGGATTCGCTCTGGGCGGGGCCGAAGCGGCTGGCGCGTGGAAGCGCCGAACAGGTGCGTATCGCACGGGGAATCGTGGAGGGGCTGGGGCTGACGATTGCAACGCCGGATGAGGCCCGTGAGATGTTACACCTCAAAGGTGGGAGCGAAGTCGCGTTTTAGCAACTCTTCCTCTCCCCATATGGAGGAGAGGTTTGGGGTGAGGGGCGCCCCTTATTTCTTCACATACCGTTTCAGGTTCATTGCGCCGGTGTAGCCGGCATAGACGTCTCCGGCATCGTCATAGGCCACCGCTTCCAGCGAACCCAAATTCTGCGTCTCCGGAATATAGGCTGTGACCTTGCCATCTTTGGCGCTGCCGATGCGGATACCCTGCTTGAAGCCAGGGTTGACCTTCTCGTCCGACTGCGAATCCGCGACATAGATGACGTCGTTCTTGTCGATGGCGACGCCCGACGGGCGTCCGAACTGTCTCCACTCGGCGAGGAACTTCCCGTCCTGATCGAATATCTGCAAACGATTGTTGGCGCGGTCGGCTACGAACAGGCGCCCGGCCGAATCCATCGCGAGCCCGTGCGGTTCGTTGAATTCGCCAGGACCGGTCCCTTCCTTGCCCCACGCTTTGATGAATTTGCCCGACTTGTCGAACTTCACGATGCGGGCGTTGGTCTTCTCGCCGTGTCCGTCGGCGACGAAGATGTCACCATTGGGGGCGACCAGAATATCCGAAGGCGCATTGAAATGCGTCGCGTCCTCTCCGGGCACGCCCGGTGTGCCGAGCATCATGAGCACCTGGCCCTCGGCAGAAAGCTTCATGACGGTATGGCCCATGCCGGGTTTGCCGTTTTTCGGCGCGACGCCGACACCGTCGGACACCCAAACGCTGCCGTCCTTGTCGGCGAATACGCCGTGCGGGCGAACGAACATCTTGGCGCCGAACGTCGTAACCACTTTGCCCGATGCATCGTATTTGGTGATCGGGTCGATGTTGGAGCCTTCGCAGCCTTGCCCGCCGCAGCGATCGAACACCCACAGACTCTTTCCATCGCGGTCGAGCGCCAAGCCGGGCGTGGAGCCAAAATTGCGGCCCACGCCATGCTTCGCCCAGCCTGTGTCCTCACGATAGGGATTGGGCAGGGATTCGGATTGCGCCAGCGTTGCCGCCGAAAGCGCGATGCTCGCGGCGATCCCGAATCCGAACGCATATTTGAGCTGATGCCGCATGGTGTCCTCCCGTTTTTTCCAGAATATCACGCGCCGTTATAGGGTGCGAGCGCGATGGCGAGGTCGAGCAGGACTTCGTCGCCGCCCGGCCAACCGATGAAGGAAAGCCCCGCTGGGCAACCATCCACGATTGCCGCCGGAATGCTGATCTGCGGCAAGCCACCGATCCCTGCGATGCAGGTGAGCGACAATGCGCGGGCGCGAAACGATTCGAGTTCTTCTGCGCCCGCATCGATCCGGGGCGCGATGCAGGGTGCGGTCGGCAGGCACAACACCGTTCCGCGCGGCACGAGCTCGCGGATTTGCGCTCGAGCGACTTGGAGTATGTTCCGCGCCGCGGTTTCCATCTCCTCGGTCACGCGTGAGGCATAGGCCATGCGCTGGCCGATACCGGGGCCGAGATTCGGCGTGTTCGCTTCCATCCAAGCGCCATAAATCGACCAGATCTCCCGTCCCTGGATATTGCGGAAGGCGGAGCGCCACGCGTCGAAGCCGTCCGGCGCAATCGTCGTATCGCCGGGATCGGGAAAAACAGACCGCGCCCGCTTGACGAATTGACGCAATGCGCTGCCTACGGCCTCGTCGGCAAGATGAAACGCATCGCGCCCGAACCGCACATGGGCGATGGGCTCCGCCCGCGCCGGTCCATCGAGCAGTGCAAGTCCCGTTTGGCGGAACGTCCCCGGGCTCGCTGCAAACCAGCCGTCCACGTCGAAGGTGGCCGCCATCTCCATGGTGCCTGCCATATCGAAACGGCCATGGGTGGGGCGGATGCCGTACACGCCGCAAAAGCTCGCGGGTACGCGCATGGACCCGCCCGTGTCGCTGCCGAGCGCGATGTCGCAGGCGCCCGCCGCCACTGCCGCGGCCGAACCCGCCGACGAGCCGCCAGGCAGGCGGCCCATCGCACGCACATTCACCGGCGTGCCGTAATGGGCGTTGGCGCCGGAGAGGCTGAAGAAGAATTCGTCGCAGACGGTCTTGCCGATGACGGAGGCCCCCGCCTCCAACAGGCGCGCCACCGCCGCGGCGTGCCGCTTCGCGGGCGCGTGGGTGGCGAGCCATTCCGGGCTTCCGCCACCGGTACGTTCGCCTTCGATATCGTACATGTCCTTGACGGCCACGGTGAGCCCCGCGAGCGGGCCGGTGGCCGAGCCGCGAATGGCACTCGCAATATCGTGCGGAACGAAAGCGCTGGACTTGCGCATTACGAAAGGTCGATGGCGTGACGCTTCAAATCTTCCAGGGCGCAGAACGCAAGCGCGCCCTCATGGGTCGCGCGCAGTACCACGCGCGGCGCCTGTCCCGCCAGATGCGCCTCCCGCCAGCGCGGCGCGCAGAGGCACCAGCGATCGCCCGCCTTCAATCCCGGAAAGCCGTATTCCGGCAATGGCGTCGAGAGGTCGTTGCCCCGCGATTTGGAAAACGCCAGGAATTCGTCGGTCATTACGACGCAGACGGTGTGGCTGCCCACGTCTTCACGCGCGGTGTTGCAACAGCCATCGCGGAAAAAGCCCGTCATCGGCTGCATGGAACAGGTTTCCAGCGTGCCCCCGAAAACATTGCGAGGCTGACCCTCACCTCGCCCTTTGCCGCCGAATTCGTATGCCATGCATCAGACCGTGAAATTTTCACGCATCAGGGGAAGCTGACGGATGCGATGGCCCGTCGCGGTGAAGATCGCGTTGCACACGGCCGGCGCCAGCGGCGGCAGAGCGGGCTCGCCCAAACCGGTCGGCGGGAAATCGCTCTGGATGAAGTGCGGCTCGACTTCGGGTGCGTGCGCCATGCGCAGGATCGGATAATTGTTGAAGTTCTGCTGCTGGATGCGGCCGTTTTCCATCGTGACTTCGAGGCCCAGCATCGTTGACAAACCGTCAATGACCGCGCCCTGAACCTGCGTTTCGGCGCCGCTCATGTTGATAACCGGCCCGACATCGCCCGCGACCGTCACCTTGTGCACCGTGACGCGCCGGTTCGCATCTACGCTGACATCGGCGACCTCGGCAAAATGGCCCGAATGGCTGAAGAAGAAGGCAAGTCCGAGCGCGCGGCCCTTCGGCATGGGCTTGCCCCAGCCAGCTTTCTCGGCAGCGAGTTTGATCACCGCCGCGGCACGGCCGGTGTTGAGCGCGGTCTCGCCCGATGGCGGCAGCCAGCGCGGCTCGCCCATGGCTTCGAGCAGGAATTCAAGATGGTCGCGCCCCGCCGCGCTCGACATTTCGTGCATGAAGGACTGGATCACCCAGGCGATGGCGTTGCTGCGTGGGGCGCGCCACGGGCCGGTGGGCGTGGTCGATGCGAGGAAGGTCTGCCCGACGCGGTGGTTCGCCGTGGTCGAGACGGGGAACGTATTCTCCTCGATGTTCGCGCTGCCGTTGGGCTGCTTGCCGTCGGCCGACACGGTGATGAAATGGTCGGACCACGCGGCCAGACGGCCCTTGGAATCCACCGCACCCTTCATCTGATGAAAGCCGCCGGGGCGATAGAAATCATGCGCGAAATCGTCTTCGCGCGTCCATTGCAGCTTGACCGGCACGCCCATCTTCTTGGTGATGGCGGCCACTTCGCACATGTAGTCGTTCGACAGCCGCCGGCCGAAGCCGCCGCCCGCTCGCGTCTGATGGATGAGCACCTTGCTCTTATCGACGCCAACCAGTTCGGCGATCTGATCCAGCGCGCGATCCGGCGCCTGCGTCGGCGCCCAGAATTCGATGGAATCGCCTTTCCACAGCGCCGTGCAGTTCGGCGGCTCCATCGGCGCATGCACGAGATAGGGATAGGCGTAGAACGCCTCCACGATCTTGCCGTCCTTGAAGGCGGCTTCCACGTCGCCGCCCTGTTTCAGCATCGACGCCGGGGCTTTGCCGGCGATTGCCTTCGCCTGGCTCATGAAGCCGGTCCAGGAATCCTTGGACGCGGCACTTTCGTCCCAACTCACGTTCAGCCCGCGCTTGGCCTTGATGGCGGCCCATGTCGAGGTCGCAACGATGGCGACGCCGGGCATCAGTTCGGACGGCCGCCCATTGCCTTCCACCACGAAGGCGTCTTTCACGCCGGGCATCTTCTTGATCTCGTCCAGATTGGCTTTGGCGACCTTGCCGCCGACGGCCGGGCATTTGGTGTACGTCGCGTAGAGCATTCCCGGCTGCTTCTGGTCGATGCCATAGAGCGGCTGACCGGTGACGATCTTGGGGACGTCCACCCCCATGACGCGCGTGCCGATGAGTTTGTAATCCTTGCGCGCCTTCAGCGGGATTGTCTTATCGTCCGGCACCGGCAGCGCGGCGGCCTTGACCGCCAGGGCGCCATATTTCGCGCTGCGCCCGCTCGCCTTGTGGAAGACGGTGCTTTTCTCGGTGGAGAGTTCGGATTCGGGAACGCCCCATTCCTTCGCCGCCGCCGACACCAGCATGGCGCGCGCCACCGCTCCGGCGCGGCGATGCGGCTCCCAGCCTGTCGGAGTCGAGCGCGAGCCGCCCGCGCTCTGGCGGCCGTAGACGGCAGGATTGATGGGGGCCTGCTCGATGCGCACGTCGGCCCAATCCGCGTCCAGGTGCTCGGCAAGGATCATCGGGAAGGATGTCTTGATGCCTTGGCCGATTTCGGGGGCCTTGTTGTAGAGGATGATCGCGCCGTCGGGAGCGATGCGGATATAGGCGTTGAACACCGAGTCGCCCGCGGCATTGGTTGCGGCCTCGGCGTCCTTCGCGAAACCGCCGGCCGAGAAGGCGAGCACCAGACCCGCGCTCGCACCGCCTGCGATCTTCATGAATTGCCGGCGGGCAAGCCCTACCTCCTCACCCTGAGCTTGTCGAAGGGTGGGCGGAACCGCCTCCATTTCGCGGATGATGTCGGCGAAATAGGGATCGGACGCGAAAGAAATGGGGGCGATCTGGTTCATGGCTTTCCCTCCGAAGCGGGCCGCATGGGCGGCGGCAATCTACCCCAAATCGAGGAGAATTGCCTAACTCCGGCCGCATTCCGGAAGCCCCCCTCCCCCTCCCCCCTGTTTTCGGGGTCGCGGGCTGGCTTCTTCCAGGAAAACCCTGGAAAACGCGCGGCGGAAGGGTCGAAAATAACGGTGCAATAAGGGTGCAATAAAGTGCAATTGGGCACGCATCGGCTACGCGCCGTGATGCCGGCATTGAGGCGAAACCGTGGCGGCGGACGGGCGCACGCCCGCGTGATTTTTTGTGAAAGACCGGACGTGTCAAAGAGCGCCCCAAAGATATGGGGCGTGGACGTCCCGGGAGGAAGCGTCGGAGTCGATTTATCGCGCGAACGCCGCTACGCCGCCCGCGGAGCAACCTCGTGCTCGATTTTTCGCCGTAGGGTTCGCTCGGCAACATCGAGATCGTAACGGGCCTGAAGATTGATCCAGAACTCCGATGAGGTGCCAAAGTACCGTCCAAGCCGCATCGCCGTGTCGGTCGTGATCGCCCGCCGCCCCAGCACGATGTCGTTGGCCCGCGAACGCGGCACCTTGATCGCATTGGCAAGCGCATAAACGCTGATTCCCATCGGAGTGAGGAACTCATCACGAAGGATTTCTCCGGGATGAATGGGAGGCAACCGGCGCCCCGACACAATGTCCGAAAAGTCGATTTTCCGATTGTCGATGTCGTTTCGGTTGACGCTCATGGTTCCGTTCCTCGATGATGGTCGGCGATCTCGACGTCCCAGCTTTCGCTTTCCCGCCAGACGAAACAAATCCGCCATCGATCGTTGATCCGAAGGCTGCATTGCCCAGTTCGGTCGCCGCGAAGTGCTTCCAATCGGTTGCCGGGCGGCACGCGCAGGTCCGCGAGGTCCTTCGCTGCATCGATTGCCAAGAGCTTTGCCCGGGCGCGGCGCTGAATCTGCGGTGGCAGATCTCGGATGGCGTAGCCCGCGAAGATTGCAGCGGTTCGTTTGTCGCCGAAGCTTTTGATCACGGGGGAGCGTAATCGTAGGCAGTACGTACTGTCAACAGGGACGTACCGTTTCCGTGTACGTTCAGGGCGCCCCCGATCGGATCGTGGTGCCTTTTCCGTTGGCAAGGTTGGCGGCGCGTGGCATTAGCTGCCCACCCAAACCCGAGCCGTTTGCCGAGGAGCATCCATGATCGTCGATTTCCAGCATCATTACACCCCGCCGTCTTTGCTGAAGGGGAAAAAGGACGCCGTCTCCGTCGGCATCGATGAGCGCGGCAATCCGATGCATCTGCTGAACCCGTTGCTCGGCGACATCGACGCGCATGTACGCATGATGGACAAGGCCGGCATCGACGCCGCGGTGCTATCCAGCATGGTGGGCTTCGACCAGCCGGATTTGGGCATCTGCCGCACCATCAATGACGACATGAAAGAGGTTGAGGGCAAGCACCCCGGGCGCTTCATCGGGCTCGCCCATGTTCCGGCGCTGAACGCGAACGAAGCGGTGGCCGAACTGAAGCGCTGCCGCAAGGAGCTGAACTTCCCCGGCGCGGTCATCGCCTCCGAGCTTCAGGGGCAGGCGCTCGATTCGCCCGAGCTGCGCCCGTTCTGGAAGGCGGCGGCCGATCTGAACATGTATGTGTTCATCCATCCCCTCCCGCGGGTGATCGATTGGCCGATGGTGTATGCGGACGATCTGGGGCGCATGCTGGGCTGGGAATTCTCGCTTCAGGTCGCAACCGTGCGGCTCATCAACAGCGGATTGCTGGATGACATCCCGAACCTGAACATCCAGTTCGCGCATTTTGCGGGCGGCATCGGCCGGTATCTCGGCCGCGTGCGCGGATTCCAGCAGCGCGACAAATGGGGCACGTCGGAGGTGAAGGGGCATAACCGCCGCCCGCCCAAACCGTTCGATCATTACCTGGAGCAGCGGCTCTATTACGATT
>Ga0265337_1000547_pt1 | contig 19990 bp, 15 predicted proteins | sample 42122metaG_FD_192441 | JGI IMG/M metagenome (GOLD analysis project Ga0265337, IMG submission 192441) | Rhizosphere microbial communities from Carex aquatilis grown in University of Washington, Seatle, WA, United States - 4-21-22 metaG | ecosystem: Host-associated > Plants > Roots > Rhizosphere >... | reverse complement strand
CCGATGGACCGTTCCGGCCTTGCCAGCGGGACGCGCGCCGTTGCCATGAAATTGTGGAAGGGCAAACTGCCCAACCGGCCGCCCGACGAACTCGTCCGTGAACTTTACGAGGCGGAGAACAAGGGCAAAGCCGATCCGAGCGGTTCACAGGACATGATTGGACTGGTTTATCCCGGCATAAACCGGCTGGATTTCGACTGCAACATCCATGGCGGGGTTTTTCCAGCGCACATCGAATCGTGCCATCGCCCCGATGTGGGCCGCTGGCTGGGCCGGGTGTTGCATTTGATACCGGTCGGTCCGCGGCCGGACGGCTATAATCCGCTGGAGGTTAAAAATCTTGAGCCGAAATGGGTCGCCCGGCTCGGTCAATCTGGCCAGCATTGCTACAACGCGATTGTCAAAAAGGACGCCGAAGCGCTTGGCTCGTCGCTCAATTTGACCATGAAATGCTGGGAAACGCTGCTGCCGTACGTGGTCCGTTATCCGCACCAGCCGGTGGATTTGACCTCGCTGCTCAACGTCTATCAACAACAGTACGCCGGCGCGATGTATTCCGGTTGTGGCGGCGGTTATTTGATTGTCGTTTCCCCTGAACCGGTTCCCGGGGCCTTTAAAGTCAACGTCCGTGTCGGCCAACAAAAATTATGAAACCATCGCAAAAAAACCTGACCGCTCTGTTGCTCGGACTGTCACTCATCGCGGCGTCCGCCCAAACCAATCCTCCGGCCACATTGAAACTGCCGCCGATTGCCGCCGGGCCATTCAAGCCGGACTGGAGTTCGCTGACGAATTACCAGACGCCGGAATGGTTTCGCGACGCGAAGTTCGGCATCTGGGCGCATTGGGGGCCGCAATGTGAACCGGAACACGGCGACTGGTATGCGCGCGGCATGTATGAGCCGGGCAGCGCCGACTACAAATCACACCTGGTTGAATACGGTCATCCCTCGACCAATGGCTTCAAGGAGGTGATCCACCAATGGAAAGCGGCGAATTTCGATCCCGACAAACTGCTCGCGTTCTACAAAAAGAACGGCGCGAAGTATTTCATGGCGCTGGCCAACCACCACGACAACTTCGACAATTTCAATTCCAAATACCAGCCGTGGAACTCGGTGGTGCTCGGCCCACAGAAGGATTTGATCGGCGGCTGGGCCCGGGCCGCCAGAAAAAATGGACTGCGCTTTGCCGTCAGCGTCCACTGCTCGCGCGCCTGGTCATGGTATGAGCCGGCGCAGGGCGCGGACAAGGCCGGCCCATTTGCGGGGGTGCAATATGATGGCAAGCTCACTAAGGCCGATGGCAAAGGCCTGTGGTGGGATGGGCTCGACCCGCAGGACCTCTACGCGCAGAACCATGCGCCCGGCACCCGGCTGGAATGGAGCTGGGACCCGGCCAAAGGCAGCAGCGTTCCGGAGGTGGCCTACATGGAGAAATTTTTCAAGCGCACCCAGCAACTGTGGGACGACTATCATCCCGACCAGATTTATTTTGACGACAGCGTACTGCCGTTTCATGGCGTCACGGATGAAATTGGATTGAACCTCGCCGCGCACTTTTATAATTCCAGCATCCAGCAGCATGGCCGCAACGAGGCGGTGATGAACAACAAGATGCTGAATGAAACGGAACGTCAGGCAATGGTCTATGACATCGAACGCGGCAAGTCTGCCGGTATTTTGCCCCAGCCGTGGCAGACCGACACCTGCATCGGTTCATGGCATTATGACCAGGCAATTTTCGCCAAGCACCAGTACAAGTCGGCCGCGTCCGTCATCCGGATGCTCGTCGACATCGTCAGCAAAAACGGCAACCTGATGTTGAGCGTGCCGCTACAGCGAGATGGCACGCCCGACACGGATGAAATCAAAATTGTCAGTGAAATTGGAGCGTGGCTGACGGTGAATGGCGACGCCATTTATGCGACGCGACCGTGGAAAATATACGGGGAAGGACCTGCAACGGTGGTGGTTGAGAAAGGGCAGTTTGGCGGCCAGCGTGACGTGCAGAACAAACCGTTCACCGCGGAAGACATCCGTTTTACCCAGTCCAAGGACGGCAAAAAAATCTACGCCATCATCCTGGCCCCGCCTGCGGACCGTAGCGTGACCATCAAATCGCTGGCCAGCAATGCGCAGTATGGTCTGGTCAAAATCGGCAGCGTGCGACTGCTCGGGGTCGCCGGCAAATTGAAGTTCAGTCGCGACGAAAACGGATTGCACGTGATGTTGCCGGAAAAACCGCCCGGCCAGATTGCCTTCGCCCTTAAAATCCAATCCTGATCATGCCTGCTCAAGTGCTGGCCAGCGGCGGTTTTGACGACATCCGGTCGCGCGATCTTCGTTTTCTGGAAGAGGCGGCGAAGCTGGGGGAACTCGTCGTGCTGCTCTGGCCGGATGCCGTTCTACAAACGCTCACCGGGAAGCCGCCGAAGTTTCCCCTGGCGGAAAGGAATTATTTCCTGAACGCCACGCGCTTTGTCAGCCAGGTGCTGGAGGCGGATGCGGCCGGAGATTTTAATGCGCTGCCGAAATATTTGCGTCCGGACATCTGGGCGGATGAGCAATCCACGGCGAATGCCGCGCGCGAAAGATATGCCGGGGAAAACAAAATAACTTATCGCGTTTTTTCCGCAGATGACTTGAAAGGTTTTCCGGAGCCGACGGCGAGACCCTTCGCACCGGGGAAAAAGAAGGTGATGGTGACCGGTTCATACGACTGGTTCCATTCCGGTCATGTCCGGTTCTTCGAGGAAGCCGGCAGCCATGGCGACCTTTGTGTCGTCGTCGGCCACGACCGGAACATACGCCTGTTGAAGGGTGAGGGGCATCCGCTTTTGCCGCAGGACGAGCGCCGTTACCTGGTCGGGGCCATCAAATTTGTGAAACAGGCATTGATTTCAACCGGTGACGGCTGGCTGGACGCCGATCCGGAAATCCAGCGTCTGAAGCCTGATATATATGTTGTGAACGAAGACGGCGACCGTGGCGGCAAACGCGAATATTGCCAGGAACATGGCATCCAATATATGGTGTTGAATCGGATGCCCGCGCCCGGTTTGCAGCGGCGCAGCAGCACGGATCTGCGAGGCTTTTAACGATGGCAAACCATCATGTGAATCGGCATTCTTAGCCCGCAAACCAACCCAAACCGAACCATCCGCAGACAATCATGACACCCACTCCTCAACTCGGTTCGTTTCAAGGCCAGGGCGGCGGCGGCTTGTTCCGCTCGGACGATGGCAAAAGTCTTTTCATCACCTTTGCGCTGGTCACGTCGTTGTTCCTGCTGTGGGGCTTTTGCAACGGCATGATTGATATTCTCAACAAGCATTTTCAGGATTCGCTGCACATTAACAAGGAACAGTCCGGCCTGGTGCAATTCGCCAATTATCTGGCGTATTTCCTGATGGCGATTCCCGCCGGTTTGATTGCGCGGAAATTTGGTTACAAAGGCGGCATCTTCGTCGGCCTGGTGCTGATTGCCGGTGGTGCTTTCTGGTTTATCCATGCGACCGGTACCGGCACGTACTCGGCGTTTCTGCTCGGGTTGTTCATCATTGCGGCGGGCATGACCTGCCTGGAAACTATTGCCAATCCCTACACCACGGTGCTGGGCGCGCCCGAAAGCGGAGCGACACGCATCAATCTTGCGCAGACGTTCAACGGTGTGGGCTGGATTCTCGGCCCGATTGTCGGCGGACATTTTGTTTTTGCCGGTGGTGACGGAGCGAATGCCCACGCCGGTCTGTCCACCCCCTATCTGGGCATCGGCATTTTTGCGGCGGTGTGGGTTCTTGTTTTTGTTTTTGCGCCGGTGCCGGATTTGCACGCCGCGGATGACCGGCTGAAATCCGCCGATCTACAAAAAAGTGTCAAGCCGGCCGGCGGCCGCCTCGCCGGCATCGGCATTGCTTTGGCGGCGGTCTGGGGTCTGTTGTATTTATTCATCTCGCCGATTTTGAGACTGGTCTGGGCCCTGCTGAACCTGCCTCCGGAATTGCTCCAGCCAGCCAAAATCGGATTGCTCGCCGCTGCCTACGTCGCTTCGTTTATCGTGGTGGTCCGGCACTGGGACATGTTCCGGCGCAAACATTTTACGCTGGGTGTCGTCACCCAATTTCTCTATGTCGCGGCGCAGACGGGCATTTTCAGCTTCTGTGTCAATTACATCATGGAGAACGACGCCAGCGTCACGGCGCCGAAGGCGTCCTACTGGCTCGGGGCGATCGGTTTTGTGTTGTTCATGGTTGGGCGGGCGTGTGGCAGCGCGGTGATCAGCCAGTTCAAACCAAATCTTGTGCTCGCGGCCTACGCTGCCATCAACGTGGTGCTGACCGCCGTGGCCATCGGCGGCGGCAAGCCGGGCTTGGTCGCCATGTTCGGCACCTTTTTCTTCATGTCCGTCATGTTCCCGACGATTTTTGCGCTGGGCATTCGCGGACTCGGCGATTACACCAAGCTCGGGTCGTCGCTCATTGTCATGTCCATCGTCGGCGGAGCGATTGCGCCGCCATTCATGGGACATATCGCCGATGTCCAATCGATGCGCATCGGTTTTGTGGTGCCATTGGTCTGTTTTGTTTTCATCGCCCTGTACGGTTTTTTCTGGCCCAGGCTCTGCAAAACGGACTCGGAAAAACCTTGAGAAACCGGTTCGGCCGGCTCTTCAACGGTCAATCTTAAAGCCCTGAGAAACTGTTTCTGACTTCTCAGTCAGACAACTTTCCTGGGTTGACCTGGCCGGGGGTTTGCCCATTAATAACCTCTTGAAAGCAACCAGGTTTCGTCGTTTGACGGAAAACCGGATATTACGGGAGCAGCGAACAAATCATGCAACGCGCGTTTCAAATCTCACGGCGTTCGTTCATTAAAAAATGCACGATGGTGGCTGCCGCGACGGGTTTGCCGCTGTGGTTTGTCGAGCGTGAGCTGGCTGCGGCGGAAGTCACCCCCAAAATTCCCGGCCCCAACGATCGTCCTGGGGTTGCGCTGATCGGATGCGGCGGGATGGGGAAGGGTGACACCAGGAATGCGTCGCAATATGGCGACATCCTGGCAGTCTGCGATGTGGATCAACGGCACGCCGATGCGGCTGTGGAACGTTTCACCACAAACGGCCGGACACCGGCGAAATACGGTGATTTTCGAAAACTGCTGGAGCGCGACGATATCCACGCCATTGTGCAAGCCGTGCCGGACCATTGGCACACGCTCATCAACATTGCGGCTGCCCGGGCCGGCAAGGATGTTTATGGCGAAAAGCCGCTGACCCTCACGATTGACGAGGGCCGGCATGTCATCAAAGCCGTGCGCGAAAATAAAATCGTTTTTCAGACCGGCACGCAACAACGGAGCAGCAAGCGATTTCATCTTGCGTGCGAACTGGTCCGCAATGGACGCATCGGCACCTTGAAACAGGTGAATGTGTTTGTGCCCGCCGGAATCCGGGGCAACCACTTCAAAAAAGTCCCCGTTCCCGCCGGTTTCAATTACGACTTCTGGCTCGGCCAGGCGCCCTCAGCCGAATATTTCACCGAACGCTGCTTTGCGACGTTTCGCTGGTGGTATGATTATTCCGGCGGCCCGGTGACCGACTGGGGTGCGCATCACAACGACATCGCGCGCTGGGCCATCGGCCTGGATGGTCCGGTTGCAATTGAGGCCCGCGTGGTCACTCCGCCTTTGCCCAACGGCTATACCACGCCCAGCGAATATGAAGCCACGCTGACCTGGGCCAATGGCGTGAAACAGATCGTCAAGACCACGACCGACGACAGCCCGTTTGGCGAGGTAATCAATGAAAACGGCCAGCGCAACGGCGTGAAATTCGTCGGCACGGACGGCTGGATCTGGGTCAACCGTGACGAAATCGAGGCCAGTGACAAGCAACTGCTGCTGACGCCGCTGCCGGACAACGCGATCCGGCTGGAGGTGAGCAACAACCACATGGAAAACTTTTTTGATTGTATGCGTTCGCGGAAGGATCCGATTGCCAGCGTCGAAACCGGCCACCGGTCCGCCTGCATCGGGCACCTGATCATCGTTGCTTTGCGGACGGGCCGCAAACTGGCGTGGAACCCCGAAAAGGAAATTTTCACCGGCGACGGTGCCGCTGCAGCCAGTCCCTTCCTTGCCCGGGAAATGCGCGCGCCTTACGACTACAGTTTTGTGGGTTAACCCCCCGACGACCGCTCCGGCTTCGGCGATGGAGTCATCGGCAGTGAGTCAGTTTGAATGTAGTGTCGGCTGTCACAGCCGACAGTGCGCTGAGGACAGCGCACACTACAGCAAACCGACCCGCCACTGAACCGTCAAACGTCATTCAAGGTTCGTTCACCACCGGCACCGGGCGCACCCAGATGTTGCGGAACGAGACCGAATCGTTGTGATACTGGAGGCCCAGCGGACCGGTCGGGCCATGCGGCGAATATTTGCCCGGGTTCTTCCAGCCGGTCGGGCCACGATATGCCTGGTGATTCTGCACCACAACGCCATTTAAAATCACCGTGGCATAAGCCGGCGATACCACTTCTCCATTCGGGCCGAAGTGCGGCACGTTAAAAATGATGTCGTAGGTCTGCCATTCGCCGGGTGGACGGCAGGCGTTGGCGAGCGCCGGATGCTGGCCGTATAACCCGCCGGTGGCGCCGTCGGCATAGGTTTTGTTGCCGTAGCAGTCGAGCACCTGGACTTCATATTTGTCCATGAAAAACACGCCGCTGTTGCCGCGCCCCTGACCGTCACCCTTCGCCGGCACCGGCTCGCGGAACTCCAGATGAAGCTGGATGTCCCCGAAAACCTTTCTACTGACGATGTCGCTCTTGGCGGAAATCATCGCGCCGTCCTCCAGTTTCCACGGCGCCGGACTGCCTTGTTTGTCAACCCATTCGGAAAGGTCTTTGCCGTCGAACAATACAATCGCATCGGCCGGCGGCGTGGCGTTTTCGCTGAACGTGCCCGGGGTCACGATCGGCGGTTGCGGACGGGCCGGGTCATGCACATGCCATTTGCCGTCCGGCTGCATCGGCGTATCTTGAAAACCGGCGATGCCGTCAATGACGACTTCGACGTTCTTCGGTTTGTCTTGCGCGCGCGCGGGAACAGCAGCGGCCACCGCCGCCAGGGTGATTACAAGGATGAGTTTTTTCATTTTGGTTTCAGGTTTTTGGAAATTTGGTCCACCGGCCGTTGGCCGCGGCGGATTTGACGGCGGTTTCAATGAACGCCATGCCGATCACGCCGTCGTCCACCGTCGGGAAATCGAACGTACCGCGCTTGGCTTCATTGCGGGCGCGAATGGCGGCGACGGCCTCGAGATAAATATTGGCAAACGCCTCGATGAAGGCCTCCGGATGTCCGAACGGCAGCCGGGTGAATTTCTTTGCCGTCTCGCCGACATAGTCGTTGCCGCGGCGGAGAATGCGCGCCGGTCCGCCTTTGGGCGTGAATTTCAATTCATTCGGGTGTTCCTGCTGCCACGCGAGCGATCCGAGCGTGCCGTAAACGCGGATGTTCAAATTATTTTCCTCGCCGCAGGAAATTTGCGAGCAGTGCAGGACGCCCTTCGCACCGCCGCGATAGCGGATGAGCATGTTCGCGTCATCCTCCAGCTTGCGGCCCGGCACAAAGGTGGTGAACTCGGCGCATAATTCGTCAATCTGCAGCCCGGTGATGTAGCGGCCGAGATTTTCCGCGTGCGTGCCGATGTCGCCCACGCAGCAGCTCGCCCCCGCCTTTTTCGGGTCCGCGCGCCACGCCGCCTGTTTCTGCCCGGTCGCTTCAATGCGGTCGAGCAGCCAGCCCTGCGGATACTCGGCCACGACTTTTAAAATTTTCCCGAGCTTGCCGCCCCGGACCAGGTCGCGTGCCTCCTTCACCATCGGATAGCCGGTATAATTGTGCGTGAGCGTAAAAATTTTTCCTGTCTGGCGCACGGTTGCGCGCAGCGCCTTTGCCTCGGTCAAGGTCAACGTCATCGGCTTGTCGCAAACCACGTGGAATCCCTGCTTCAAAAATGTCGTCGCGACGGGCGCATGCAGGAAATTGGGCGTGACGATGGAAACAAAATCCATCCGTTCGCCCGCCGGCAGCATCGCTTCGCGCCGGGCCATTTCTTCGTAGCTGCCATAGACGCGCCGGGGATTCAGAAAAAGCTGGTCACCGGTCGTCCGCGAATTTTTCGCGTCCGAGGAAAAAGCGCCCGCGACCAGCTCGATTTGACCGTCCAGATTGGCGGCCATGCGATGAACGGCGCCGATGAAGGCATTTTGGCCGCCGCCGACCATGCCGTAACGAAGTTTGCGTTTGGCGGGCATAATTTATTTCATCCGGGCAAAGGCCTCGTCGAAGGCGGCGGCATTCGGGGTGAAATCCAGTTTGCGGACGAAGGCGCAGCTTTCCGTGGCGCCATGAACGCGGTCCATGCGGCCATCCTCCCATTCCACCGAAAGCGGGCCGCGATACCCGACGTCGTTCAATGCCACGATGATCTCCTCGAAATGGATGTCGCCGTGGCCGAGCGAACGGAAATCCCAGAACCGGCGCGGATCGGTGAAATCCGTATGCCCGCCGAACATACCCACCGTGCCATCGCCGTGGCCCCACCAGACATCCTTCATGTGGGCGTGAAAAATGCGGTCGCCGAATTCGCGGATGAATTTCACGTAGTCCACGCCCTGATAGCCGAGATGCGACGGATCATAATTGAAGCCGAAGCGCCGGTGGTTTTTTACAGCCTGGAGCGCGCGTCTGGCCGAAGCGATGTCAAAGGCGATTTCCGTTGGATGCACTTCGAGCGCGAAGTTGACGTTTTCTTTTTCAAACACGTCGAGAATCGGCCGCCAGCGCTTTGCGAAATCGGCGAAACCTTTGTTGAGAAAATCCTGGTTCGTCGGTGGAAAGGCATAAACCGCATGCCAGATGGACGAACCGGTGAAGCCATTGACAACGGCAGGCGACGAGGCGGCGCGGCCGCTCCCACCGGGGCGCGCATTGAAAAACTTTCGGGCCGCGCGGGCGGTGGCCTTCACTTTTTCCGCGGCGCGCCGGCGGACACCTTCGGGCTCGCCGTCGCTCCAGACGTCGGCAGGTAGAATGGCTTGATGGCGTTCGTCGATCAGATCGCACACGGCCTGGCCGACGAGGTGGGTGGAGACGGCGAAACAACTGAGGCCATGCTTTTGCAGCAGCGCCCACTTCTTTTTGACGTAATCCGGTTCGGCGAGGACGCGGTCCACCTCGAAGTGGTCGCCCCAGCAGGCGAGCTCCACGCCATCGTAGCCCATCGCTTTGACTTTGGGGGCGAGTTCGACCAACGGGAGGTCGGCCCATTGGCCTGTAAAAAGTGTTATCGGTCGTGGCATAAACGGCGGCTTTTAAGTCAGGCCATCTTGCCAAGCAAAACGGTCAGGTCAAGCATGTGATGCAAACGGCGGCGGTTTCCGGCCGACCGGCGGGGAAATATAAATGGGTGACACGTATTTGAATTTTTGCCGTTGACACTTTCCCGCTGGTCGCGAGCATCTGTCCATTCTGAACCCATGAACAACCGTCACGACAAAATTCTCTTCTGGGGCTGTTTCATCGCTCTCATCACCACCAGTTATGCTTTCATCAGCCGCATGATTTTGTGCGGCGGCCAGTTCAAGGCGGATTTTGGCCTCGACAATGTCGTCGTCGGCCAGCTTCAAGGCGCGGGCGTCTGGCCGTTCGGCGTGAGCATCATCATCTTCAGCCTGTTCATTGACCGCATCGGCTACAAGGTGGCGATGGTCTTTTCCTTCGTCAGCTATCTCGTCTATACCGCGATGGCGTTCCTGGCCTACCAGACGATTCATGGGGTGACGGGCGACGCGCTTCCCGCCGCGCAGAAGCATGGATTCCAACTGCTCTACTGGGGCAGCATCATTCTGGGCTTGGGCAACGGCAGTGTGGAATCCTACGCCAATCCCATCGTCACCACCATGTTCAACACGGACAAGGCCAAATGGCTCAATCGCCTCCATGCCGGCTGGCCGGGCGGCCTCGTGCTGGGCGGACTATGCACCATTGCGCTCGCTGCGAACTCCGACTGGCGTATCACGCTGGGGCTGATTTTGATTCCCGCATTCATTTTCTTTTTCATCCTCGTCAGCTTGAAAATTCCGAAGAGCGAACGCGAACTGGCCGGCGTCAGTTATCTGGCGATGCTCAAGGAACTCGGCGTGTTCGGCGCGCTGGTCGGCTTCGGTCTCGTATTCGCACAGATCGGACAGGTTTTCGGCTGGAGCAGTGGCGTGGTTTGGGGGTTGACCGGTGCTGTGGTCGTCATCTTTGCCGCCGTCACCAAATCCTTTGGCCGTCTGCTGCTCGCGTTTCTCATCATCATCATGATGCCACAGGCGACGACGGAACTGGGCACCAACGGCTGGATCACCGCGCTCATGGAAGATCCGATGAAAGCCGCCGGATATAATTCCGCCTGGGTGCTGGTTTACACCTCGGCCATCATGCTGGTCTTGCGCTTTGTCGCCGGACCGCTCATCCACAAATTTTCACCGGTCGGTCTGTTGGCGGTTTGTTCAGCGCTCGCCGGCCTTGGCATTCTTGCGCTGTCCCAAACCGCGCACGCGGGCACCGGCACCATCTTTGCCGCGGCCACGCTGTTCGGTGTCGGCATCACGTTTTTTTGGCCGACGATTCTTGGCCTGACCTCCGAGCAATGCCCGAAAGGCGGCGCGCTCACGTTGAATGCGATGGGCGGCATCGGGATGCTGGCCGTCGGCATCCTCGGCGCGCCCTTTCTTGGTTATATGCAGGAATCCACCACCACAAAACAGTTACAGGCGGCCAACCCCGCGCTCTACCAGCAAGTGAAGATGGAGCCGAGCCCAAAATATCTCCTCGGCACATATGAGGCGATTGACCCCGTGAAGAGCGCCGCCGTGACCGACGCGAAAGCGCAGGCCGATTTGCAGGCAGCCACGACCGCCGGCAAATTCAGCGCGCTCGGCAAGATGGCGATGTTTCCGCTCTTCACGTTCGCGTGTTACCTCGCGCTGATTGTTTATTTCAAGTCAAAGGGCGGCTATAAACCGGTGCAACTGACATCCGCTGGCGAAGGTAAATAGATTTCAGACGCGGGCATTTTATGAACAGATTATTGACTGCGCTGCTATTGCTATCTTATTCGTCCTCATTCGGTGCTGCCCCACCCCGAGGCGGTGATCGCTTGCGAGAACTCGTAATTTTTCCGCTGATCGATATTAAAGGCGGCTATGGTTTTTCTGACGGTCTTTATACCTGCAACATCACGGAAAGCAAAGATGTCAGTGAAGAAATTGTGCAATTACGAAAAGAATTGAACCTGCATACAAATGATGTTGAAACTCTCTGGAAATTGGGTGACCGGCTTGATTCAATCGGCAGCACTAACGACGCCAAATCGTTTTATGAACAGGCTGAACGTCTTTGCAGGAAGAAAGTCGCGGCAAATCCGCATAACGGCATAGCTCTAACAGAACTGGGATCGGTTCTTTTGTCCCAAAACAAAGATACGGAAGCTGAAAATGTCCTCCGGCAAGCCACGATGGTTTCCTCAAATGCTTGGCAATGTTGGGTTGGCTTTGGAAAATTCTGTAACGCTGAATCCCACGAATCGTTGTTGGTAAATTTTTTACACAGTCACTCCGAGCCCAAGGATGGACTGTCAACGTCGCAAGAGTTGTTGGATTATAAACCCACACCGAATGTGCTTAAAACGTCCGAAGGTTGGTGCAAAAAAGCAGCAGACTGCTATGATAAGGCTGCGGTTCTTGCCCCTAAAGAACCAAATGTGTTTCTTGCTCGTGCTAACTATGAAATGGATGCGAATTACTATAATTATCTCCGGCGTTATTACCGAAGCGGCGAAAGAGTTACTCCAGCCGGCTCAATTCCCCCTGTCTTCTCTCCTGAAGTAATCTCAGATCTCGAGCAGGCGGCACAGCTTAGTGTGAAAGACTATGCAGCAATCGGCTTCGCGGCACACATGTCATTTCTAGCCAACGGCCCCAACTCGGCTGCTTCTGGAGAATCTGGCCGAGTAACGTTGGATATGCTGCCAATGGAATGCCAAGGGTTCATACGCAATTCTATGACCCGTTTGCAGAACCTGTCCGATGATTCTGACAAGCGTGCTGCGGCTGGCGCATTGCAGGCTCTAGCTTTGATTAAAGTGCCTCTTGATGATCATCAAGGAGCCATCGCCGATCTGAGGCGAAGCATATCGCTGGACCCAACGCAAGCGCTGTCGTGGGATATACTATTTGGCTTAACCGTGACATCTGGTTCTCCTGAGGAATTGCTGTCCGTTAGCGAATCGCGTTTGAAAGCTGATGATTCGGCAAAGAGCCATCTAATTCTGGCGAAAGTACAGGCAAAGAGGGGAAACTGGAATGAAGCCACCAGCCATACCATGATTGCTGGCAAAATGGATACAAACGATATAATCGCTCCCCTGCTGCTTGCAGCGATAGCATTAAAACAAAGCACAAATACCAACCAACTCGATGTAGCATGTAAACAGCTTGCGCGTGCAAGCGAGATCTTAGAAAGAATGCCTGACAATGAGGAGCGTCAAAAAAGGGATCGCGAATTGGTTCTAAACACGGCGATCGCCAATGGGCTTTATGGTTCGGAAGGAAACTTAAAAGTAGCCAAGCACCTCGTTGAAATTCTGCTAGCAGTTTATCCAGACGATGAAGATGCGCACAAGATAGGAGGTGCATTAGGTGGCAATTGAATTTTAATTGCAATAGCTAGAAGGCCGGAAATCCTCTCTCTCCCGGCCTTCTTCATTTTTAGATTTTCATTTTAACCGCCAAAACACCAAGAAGGCAGAGAAGGCATGTAGCGTCGGTGCTCGGCACCAATTTTCTTCGAGCCAGAGGCTCGACGCTACACTTCCTTTCAGACAACCTTGACCCACTTGTGGTCGCGGGCGGCTTCGTACATGGCCTGCATCACGGCAACCCGCGCGGCGGCTTCCCGGGGAGTGACCAGCGGCTCATTTTTGACTCCGGCAACGGCTGCCAAAAATTGGGCCATCGGTTGATCCGGCGGCTTGGGCAGGTCGGTCCACGGCTTGTGGCTGTCGCTGCCGGCCACCTTCTGGCTGCGATAAAACAACTGGTCGTTGACGATGAACGCGTGGCCTTCAGTGCCGCTGATGAGCAGTTTCACCGGATCTTCGATGTCCACCCAGCCGGCGGCCAGCGTGCCAATGACGCCGCTGTCAAAACGAATCAAAGCCTCGCCGGTTTCGTCGCAATCGCCGTAGCGGCCAGTGACCGGATGAATTTCCGCTGCCACGGAATCAATGTCGCCCAGCAGCCACATGAGAATGTCCAGTTTGTGCGTGCCGAGGTCGCCGAACGCGCCGACGCCGGCGATTTTCGGGTCCGCCATCCAGCGCCATTCCGTGTCGAACCAGCCGCCGAGCGAACCGTTGTGGCAGTTGGAGCCGCGGATGCGGGTGATTTTTCCGAAATTGCCTTTTTCAATCTCATCTTTCAGAAACAGATGCTTCGGGTCTGTCCGCATGAAATAACCGGTGGTGAAAATCAGATTCCCCTTTTCAATCGCCGCAGCCATTGCCCGGCTTTCGGTCGCGGTGATGCCCAGGGGTTTTTCGACGAACAGGTGTTTGCCTGCCGCTGCCGCCGCCAATACCAGTTCGGAGTGGAGGTTCGTTTCGGACAGGATGATCACGGCGGAAACCTCCGGGTCCGACCAGATGGTTTTGACATCGACAGCGGCCTGCGCGCCCACTTTTTCCGCGCTGCCCCCGGCACGTTTTGGATCGTGGTCCCAGACGTATTTGATCCGGACATCCGGATTCTTTTTCACCTCGTCCAAATAGCTCGGCGTGTGGATGTGGGCGACGCCGACGAAGGCCACGATGATTTTTTTGTCAGCCTGGGCCCAGGCAGGCAGGGTGGCGGCCGCCAGGGCCGCGGTGCTGGCCTGCCGGATGAAGTCGCGACGCGTGGAATTCATGGCGCAGGTCAGGCGAGGGTCCACCCGGTTCGGTTTTCGCGTTGGATGAACGCCGCCGCTTCGGGGGCATTCGTTGCCCGCAGGGCGGAGCTGTCCCATTCAATTTTCTTGCCCACCCGCAGGGCGACATCGCCGACCAGCATGGTTTCCGTGAGCTGCGCGGCGAAGGCAAAGCGCGAGTAACAGAGTTGGGGCTTGTTTTCCTTGATGGCGTTGAGCCATTCCAGATGGTGACGCTGGTCGTTGTCCCCGGTAAAGGCATTGCGCGGGATGACCTGCGGGATTTTGTCCACGACCGGCGATTTTTTGTAGTGCGTAAATTTTTTATCATCGGGCAATTTCACAAAAAACTCCTCGCCGTAATCGTCCGGTGAAAACAGGGTGCCTTGATCGCCGATGAGCAGGCAGCCGGCGGGCGGGATTTCGCCGAGCATTTCGACAATGTCGGCGGTAAGTTCGCCCGGCGGTTTGTTGCTGTCGTCGTGTCCGCCCCGGGCACCGGGGTCTGAAGTGGGCTGGCCGCCGTCGTACCACCAGAGCGTGACCGGGCCCAGTTCAACGGTATCATGCCGGTGGAAGAAGCTTTCATGCGCCGCCGGCACCACCAGTTTGCGGGCGGGAAATTGATAACGGATTTTGGAGCCGATCGGATAGGTGTCCGGGTTCATCCCGCCATAAGCTTCAGCTTCCACCTCGGTCGGGGAACCGAGCCGCAGGGCGCGGAACGGCATGTTGACCGTGTGACAGGCCATGTCGCCAATCGCGCCGGTGCCGAAATCGAGCCAGCCGCGCCAGTTAAACGGATGATACACGTCTTGTTTAAACGGGCGTGTCGGCGCCGGGCCCAGCCAGACATCCCAGTTCAAGGTCTCCGGAACCGGGTCGGAGCCTTCCGGCCGGCGGATTCCCTGGGGCCAGATCGGGCGGTTGGTCCAGATATGGACTTCTTTCACCTGGCCGATGAGCCCGGCCTGGATGCATTCAACGGCGCGGCGCAAGCCATCAGCGGCACTGCCCTGATTGCCCATTTGCGTGACGAGGCCGGTTTTCTTTGCCAGATCACTGAGGTGACGCGCTTCGTAAATGGTCTGGGTCAGCGGTTTCTGGCCATAGACATGTTTGCCCAACCGCATGGCATGGGATTCGGCGATGGCATGGAAATGGTCCGGGGTGGAAACGGTCACGGCATCGATGCCTTTGCCCATCTCGTCAAACATGACACGGAAATCAGGGTAAAATTTAGCCTGCGGATACTTTTGCAGTTGCGACGCACAACGGGCACTGTCGACATCGCACAGGGCGACGATATTCTCGTTGCTGCAGCAGTCCGTGTCGATGACGCCTTTGCCACCGGCGCCGATGGCGGCGATGTTCAGCTTGCTGTTCAGGTTGCTTCCGCGCAACAGGGCAGGGACGCCAAAAACCATGGCGCCACCGGCCAGGGTGGCGGTCTTGAGAAAGTCACGGCGCTTCCAGTGAAGCAACCGGGTACGGTTGGAGGATTTCATTAGATGAAATTAGCAACCTATTCAATCGCCTTAAAGAAATAAAAACGAGCGACGGCATCGCACGTTTATACGGCGTTGCCGGATGACTTGAGGCTTGGCGAACCATCGGACCCTTGGCACAATTTTCAAATTATCCAGGCCGGGAAATATACCGGACCCGGCCCGACCGCCAATATTCCGAATATTATTTAAGCATGAGCGAATCAAACGAGGCAAAAAAGACGGGTGCAGGCGAAACCGGTGGCCCCGCAAACAACGATTGCCACTGTGACCAGACGCTGGCTTTCCTGGTATTGCGCGGCTGGCTGGCCGCGCGCGCCATCCTGACTGGCATTGAAAAGTTCGGCGCTTACCAGACCATCCAGAAACCGCTCGTGGATCCGACGACAGGGATGGAAGATCCCAGCGGAGCGATGATTGACGTAAAGATTAAATTTTATGCGCTCACGAATTATTCCGGCCTGCCTGCTCCGCTCAAGGACAAACTGGCGAACGAGCCGTTGTTGCCCCATTTTGCGTTGTCCGCGTTCAACGGCCTGTTGGGACCTGCATTCATCGTGACCGGTTTGATGCTGCTGCTCGGCCTGGGCACACGCCTGTCGCTTTTCCTGCAGGGGTTGATTTACATCGCGTTGACCGTTGGCCTGGTATTGATCCGGCAGGACGACGGAATTTCCTGGCTGGGCATCCATGTGGCGCTCGTGGCGCTGGCCTTGATGCTGGCCAAACACAACCAATTTGCTCTTCTGAAAAAATGGTAAAGCAACCTCTCACCCGCCGCGAATTCATCGGCACCACCGCTGCGGCCGGTGCGGGCTTGGTGCTGGCTTCCAGTGCCAAAGTCTTTGGCCAGACGAAGTCAGCCAGCGGTCAAGTCAACATCGCCCTCGTCGGTTTTGGCGCCCAGGGCCGTGTGCTGCTCGAATCGCTGCTGAAAATTGACGGGGTCCGGCTGGTGGCCATTTGCGACATCTGGGAATACGCCCGCACCTATGGCGAACGGTATTTGAAGAAGATGGGTGTTGAGGTCCGGGCCTACGAAAATTACGAGGAGTTGCTGGCCGGAGAAAAAGATTTGCAGGCGGTGGTCGTGGCCTGCCCGGATTTCTGGCATGCGCCCATCACCAACGCCTGCCTGAAGGCGGGATTGGACGTCTATTGCGAGAAGATGATGAGCAACACGATCGAAGGCGCCCGATCAATGGTCCAGACCATGCGGCAGACGGGCCGGCTGCTGCAAATCGGCCACCAGCGCCGCAGCAATCCACGTTATATTTTTGCGCTCAACCGGCTGGTGCATGATGCCAAAATTCTGGGACGCCTCACTGCCGCCAACGGGCAGTGGAACCGCGCGGTCACCGAGGATTTTGGCTGGCCCAAAAAAGCCGCGATGCCTCCGGAGCAACTGGCCAAGTACGGTTACACTGACATGCACCAGTTCCGTAACTGGCGCTGGTTCAAAAATCTTGGCGGCGGCCCATTGTCGGATTTGGGCGCGCATCAGATTGATATTTTCAACTGGTGGTTCGGCGTCACGCCGAAATCCGTGATGGCCAGCGGCGGAGTCGATTACTACAAAAATCATGAGTGGTACGACAACGCGATGGTGATTTACGAATACCAGCTGCCGGAAGGCGTGGCCCGCGCGTTTTACGAGGTGCAGACCACGACCAGTGCGGGTGGCGGCTACTTCGAATATTTCATGGGCGACGAAGGTTCGCTGAAAATGTCAGAAAACCCGAACCTGACCACGATTTACCGTGAGGCCCGCGCTCCGTCGTGGGACGATCTGGTCCGGAAAAACTACATCCGTGCCAAAACCATTGGTCCGGCCGCCACAACCGATGCGACCAAGGTGGACGTGCGCGAAACTGCTCAGCTGGCGGAATATGAGATTCCCGTAACCTTCAGCAAGGCGATTCATCAGCCACATCTGGAAAATTTTTTCAACGCCATCCGCGGCAAGGCGAAGTTGAATTGTCCGGCGGACGAGGCCTTCCGCAGCGAATACGTCATTCACAAGGCGAATGAAGCCATTGCGGCGCAAAAAACGATTGCCATCACCCCGCAGGAGACGGAAGCTTGAATATCGACGTATGAATAGAAATTTTTTGAAATTATCCATCATCGGGGTCTTGCTCGCCGTCACCGTTGTATGGGCTGAAGACCAGGTGGCGCTCAAAACCGATCTGCCCAAGCCGCTGTTTGTCGGCACCCCGGTGCCGATCAAGCTGTCCAACCTGGAGCCGGCCCGCCCGGGCAAACGGCCCGACTTCATGGTGCCCGCCGGCACGTTCAATCTGGCCAAGGGCAAAAAAGTCACGGCCAGCGACAGCGACCCGGTCATGGGCACGCTCGATTTGATCACCGATGGCGACAAGGAAGGCGATGAAGGCTCATGGGTCGAGCTCGGGCCGGGAAAACAATGGGTGCAGATTGACCTGGAAAAGGACGCGAATATTTATGCCCTGATGGTCTGGCATTTTCATTCCCAGGCGCGCGTTTACTTTGACGTTGTGGTGCAGGTTTCCGACGATCCGAAGTTTGAAAAGGACGTCACCACGATTTTCAACGCGGATGCCAACAACGAACTCGGTCTCGGCGCGGGCAAGGACCTCGCCTATATCGAAACCTACGAAGGCAAGTTGATTGATGCAAAGGGCGTGAAAGGCCGTTACGTCCGGCTTTACAGCAAGGGCAATACGACCAACAAACTGAACCATTACATCGAGGTTGAAGTTTTTGGCAAACCTGCCGCCTAAAATTAGTTGGGCCATTTTTTGCGCCCTCGCCCTGCTTGCCCTCGCCGTCCGGCTGCCGCGGCTCGGCGAACGGCCGATGCATACCGACGAATCCATCAACGCCTACATCGTCGGTCAGGTGTTGACTGGAGAAGTTTTCCGGTATGACCCGCAGGACCGCCATGGCCCGGCGCTCGTTGCCGAGACGCTGCCCATCGTGAAGCTGTTCGGCGCAAGCAAATTTGCCGAACTGACCGAATCGCAATTGCGCCTGGTTCCCGCCCTCACCGGGGCGGTCACGGTTTTGATGTTTGGCGCGGGCGTGGAAATGTTCGGTTTCATTCCCTGCCTGATTGCCGCGCTGCTATTTGCGTTCGCCCCGCTGCCGGTTTATTACAGCCGCTATTTCATCCATGAGACGCTGTTTGTCGCGGCCACGCTGGGCTTGATCCTGTCCGGCTGGCGCGTGGTCCCCCAGAAAAACCGTTTGCCGGCTATGCTCGCCGGAGGCTGTGCCGCACTGATGCTCGCGTGCAAGGAAACCGCCTTTCTGCATTTTTTTGCCCTTGGGCTGGCCGGACTCGGGTGTTGCATCTTTAGTGCGGACAGAAAATCCGGATTTAGGTTGTTACCGCCAAGGGTCCTGCTCACGGCATTCGTGATTTTCCTTTTCACGGTAGTCGTGCTCTTCTCCTGGTTTGGCCGGAACTGGCAGGTGTTTGCCGGACTGCCCCGCGCGGTCTCGTATCTGGCGGCGCGCGCCGGCGGCGAGGGGCACGAGAAGCCTTTTTGGTATTACCTGTCTTTGCTCTGCGGCGGTTGGTCGGGGGGCATCCTGCTGGCATTGGCCGCGTTGGGATTTGTTGGCGTGCTACGAAGAGTTTTCAGCCAGCCGAAGCCCGAGCGGCCGGATCCATTTTTTTTTCTGGCGATTTATGCCCTCGCCATTCTGATCATTTACAGCGCCATTCCATACAAAACACCGTGGCTGACGCTAAACCTCTGGCTGCCGCTGACCCTGCTCGCTGGTCTGGGCGCAGTATGGATTTGGCAAAGGACGGGAGCGGTGCGCTGGTGGTTATGGGTCCCTGCCGTTTTGTTAGGAACCCTGCTGGGTTGCGATACCTGGAATCGCGCCTTTGCCCATCCGACGGATGAGAAAAATCCCTATGCCTATGCCCACACTTTGGAAGATCTGCTGCGGTTGCCGGCTCGGCTGGAGGAATTGGCGCGGCAAAATAAATTGTCGGATCCAAGAATCGCCGTGGTGGCGGCGGACGCGTGGCCGTTGCCCTGGTATCTGCGGAAGTTTTCCCAGGTCGGATTCTGGCAGCCGGGACAGGAAACCGGCGCGGCAGATTTTTTCATCACCGCGCCCGACGTGACCGGTCCGCTGGCGGACCGGTTGAAAAACTTTCAACCCGAATACTTTGGCGCCCGTCCGGAGGTCCTGCTGTTTTTGTGGTCGCCGTTGGGAAAGGCACCGGGCCATGAGTGATCCGCTCATCCACGTATTCAACCATCATGCGATGGCCACGCAATTCCAGGTGCGCCTGGCCGGCGGGGACAAACCTTACGCGGCGCAGGCGGCACAGGCGGCATTTGTTTTGGCCGACGAACTGGAATCGCAACTGAGCCGCTTCCGCGCCAACAGCGACATTGCCCAGCTCGCGCAACTGGCGCCCGGCGAAAAAATGCGGGTGAGCGAGCCGGTTTTTGC
>Ga0265337_1000545_pt1 | contig 20074 bp, 14 predicted proteins | sample 42122metaG_FD_192441 | JGI IMG/M metagenome (GOLD analysis project Ga0265337, IMG submission 192441) | Rhizosphere microbial communities from Carex aquatilis grown in University of Washington, Seatle, WA, United States - 4-21-22 metaG | ecosystem: Host-associated > Plants > Roots > Rhizosphere >... | reverse complement strand
GGTCACCGTCGGGGCAACCGGACGAGCGGCTCTCGCAGCCGCCGCGGAAGCCGCGGGATCCTCGGGTAAGCTCCCGATGTCGAGACCGGGGTCCGGAACCGCAGCCGAACCGGACGCGAAAGGCGCGGGTTGCGGCGCGGCGGTCACCGTCGCGACCGGCACGGGGGGGCCGGCGGCGGGGAGCGCTGCGGGCGTTACGCCGCGAGACGAATGGCCACTGAAGAAAAGGAGAATGGCGACGGCGACGACCACGCCCATCGCGCCGCCCACGAGCAAAAATCGGCTGTTTCGCGCCGGCGCTTCCGACGGCTGGCTCAAGGTTTGAACGCCGCTCGAGCCATCGCCGGGCAAGAACGCGGCGCCGAGGGCAGCCGACGTGGACACGCTCGGTTGGCTGGACGCTTCGGCGTCGGTGACGCTGACGCTGACCGGCTCTTCGATGGCCGCGATGGGTTCGTCGGAGACGAGGAGCGGCACCGACTGCGCGCCGTCGAGCGCGCGAATCGCGGCGCGGATTTGCTGGCGTCGCTGATCGATCTTCGTGCCGAGGACGCGTCGCAAGAGCCCTTTGACGCCCGCGGCCGGCACCAGGATCCGTTCGGAGACGAGGTACGTCTCGAGCGCGTCGCGAAATTCGTCCGCGGTTTGAAACCGGCGTTCGATGTCGCGATCGAGCGCGCGCATCACGATCGCTTCGAGCTTGCTCGGATACTTCGAGATGACCTGTGACGGACGCGGGATCTTCCCCCAGGTGACGAGCTCGAGCGTGTGCCGATCGTCGCGGCCGCGGAAGAGCCGGTACCCCGTGGTGAGCTCGAACAAGACGATGCCGAGCGAAAAGACGTCGCTTCGTCGATCGAGCGGCTTCGCCTGGGCCTGTTCGGGCGACATGTACCCGAATTTGCCGCGTATCTTCGCCTCGTCGTCGGTGTTGATCTGGTTCATCGCGCCGGCCACGCCGAAGTCGACGAGCTTCACGAGGCCATCGAGCCCGATGAGGATGTTGTGGGGCGAGACGTCGCAGTGCACGACCTTGCGGAGCTGTCCGTCCCAGCCGCGGAGCTCATGCGCGGCGTGCAGGCCCGCCGCCGTGTCGGCGATCATGCGTACGGCGACCTCCGGCGGAATGGGGCGGCGCTTGTTCGCTTCGGCGATGAGCGTGTGGAGCGAGTCGCCCTCGACCCATTCCATCGCCATGTAGAGGATGTTCTCGCGCTCGCCCACTTCGTAGACGTGAACGACGTTCGGGTGCTCGATGCTGCGAACGATCTGTCCCTCGTCGAGGAACATCGAGCGGAACTCCGTGTTGTCCGCGAGCTCGGGCAGCATGGCCTTCACCGCGACGAGTTGCTCGGGCTCCATCGGCGAAGGGCGTCCGCGCGCAACCCACACGCTCGCCATGCCCCCGCGGCCGATGCGCGTGAGAAGCTCGTAACTTCCGAGGATCGATCCTCGCTCGGGCTCGAAGCTCATGTCCTTCGGGAGCTTCGGGTTGGCACCTTGGAGCGATGCGTCCGAAGCGTCTTCAGGGAGAAAACTACTTTACCGTGTTGCTCGCGCTATCGCGCGAGAAACACAGCGATTTCGGCTACGCGTCGCGTCATCCCTCATGGCGTCGTGACGCCTCGACGCCAATCTTAGGACAATGTGAGTAAGGTTCGCGCCGGATGTCCTCCGCCCTCGTCGACCCTACCGATATCCTCGCGCTCGTCCTCATGACGATTTTTTCGGTGCAGCGGCTCGAGATCAAGTCCACCGACGGCCGCGCCTTTCCGGCGGTGCCGCTCGCTTCGTTCGAGCGGTGGCGGGATCTCGCCGTACGGGCGAAAAATATCGCGATTGTGGGATGCATCCTCAAATTCGTCCTGAATTGGACCTGGTTTTTCGGCTTCCGTAGCCGCGTAGCACCCGGTGTGCTTCGGGCAGGTGGCCTCATCATGTTTCTGAGTTGGATCGGCGTGCTTTCGTACTCGCTTTGGCTGTCGTCGACGGCGAGAAACCAAAGCCGGCGCTTCGGGATCGTGGTCGGGCGCCGCCCTGTCGCCCCGAGGCCGGACGACTGACCGAGGCCGTTTTGCGCAGCACCGCGTGTCGGGCGCGGACTAATTCGACGAGTCGAGGCGATGCACCGGTGGCGTAGCTTCGCTCGCCGAGGGCCGCTTGGCGAGGCAGGCCGCGATCCCCGACACCATTTCCTGGGGTGCCGCTTTCGGCAGCACCGGCGACCCCATCACGTTGACCAGGAACCGATCGGTCGGTAGCCAGACGAACATGGCGCGGCCCTTGATGCTGTCGAACGGGGCGCCACCGCCGCGCCCGTTGAACCACGCCCGCGAATCGCGGCTGTTGTTGCGATTGTCGCCGAACACCCAGACCTCGCCGGGCTGCACGATGAACGGACCCTCGTGCCGATCGAAGTGCCCGGCCTCGTAATAGGTGAGATACGCACGCTCGCCGAGGTACTCGACGAAGAGCTCGCCCGTGTCGAGCGGGCCGCCCTTTTGTTCGGAGAACGTGTACGTGCCGACGCGGCAGCTCGGGACGCGAAACCCGTTGATGACGGGATGACCGCCGTCGGCTTCGAGCACGTCGCCCGGTAGCGCGATGACGCGCTTGATGTAGTCCTCGCGCTCGTCGCCGGGACCGTGATCGGGATTTTCGAACACGATGACGTCCCCGCGCTCGGGGGGCATCCTCGAGAAGATGCGCTCGCGCGTGAACGGGATCTCCGGGCCGTAGATGAACTTGTTGACGAAGATGTGATCGCCGATCTGGAGTGTCGGCAGCATCGACCCGCTCGGGATCTTGAACGCTTCGACGACGACCGCACGGAGCAAGACGGCGACCAGCACGGCGAAGCCGATCGACTCGGCGTACTCGCGGAGCTCGCTCTTTTGCCACCGTTCGAGGACGCGCGATCGGCGCATCACGCGGTCGTAGGCGTCCTGGAAGGCGTCCGGGACGAAGGGATCCTGGCTCATGACGCGGCGAAGGTCCTCGACGGCGGTCTCGAGATCTTCGCGAGCCTTGCGCGGGACGTCGCGTTCGACGGACTTCGAATGGGCGCCGAGGATGCGCTCGACCTCGTCGACCAGCTGCGCGGCAGCCTCGTAGTCGTCGCGGACCTCGCGCGGGAGCCCGAGGCGTCCGGCGACGCTCAGGCGATCGGCGAACGGCAACTGATGACGGATCGACCACAGCGCCATCTCGAAGAGCGTGAAAAAGACGATGCCGGCGGGCACCTCTTGGTCGCGCACGAAGGTTCGGATGACCCCGAAGACGTCCGAGCCGACGAGATCCGGCGGCGCTCGCAGGAGCTTGACGGCCACGACGGCCAACAGAAACGGGGCGGCGAAGAACCACGCCCCGAGAAACAGCATCCGGATAAGCTTATGAGTTTGGGCCAAGGTCGCTGCGCCGCCGGGCTGGCGCGCCACTCTTACCCGTGGCGCCGCTGACGGGCAACCACCGAGCGGCGGACGAGGGAGCCTTTTTCGGGCGTTCCACCGTTACGGCGGCGGCCGGGCGTGCCCCAGCCGACCCGGGGCTCAGCGGTCGCCGGCTTCCACCACGTAGTCGACGGTCGCGGCGCGATCGTCTCCGGCGATGACCGGCGGAGCGGCGTTTCCGAGCGCGGCGCTGTTGTCGACGAAGAGGTAGTACGAGCCCTTCGGGACCGGCACTTGCCGCTTCCACACGGTGCCCGCGGCGACGGTGTCGCTGAAGAGGGGAGGCCCGGGAAGCAGGCTCGGCCCCGGAGTTTTGACGTACCCGGCAACCACCTGATCCCCGGCGTCCTTGGTGAGCAAGAAGACGTCGACGGCCGGCGCTCCGTCCACCTTCATGGTCAGAGTGAGGGCCTGCCCGTCGCTCGCGACGGTGAACCCGCCGACCATGTCCTGCTGATTCGCGTGCACCTCCGTGCGATCGTCGTCGAGCGTCACCTTGTCTTCGCTCTCGACGTAGAAGGGCCGGAACGGCGTCGAGCCGGGCGGCACGACGCCCATGCCGAAATCGGTTTCGCCGTTCGAGCTCTTGCGAATGACGGTGAAGCCGCGCTTGAGCTGGCTGTCCACGATGTCGCGACCGAGCTGGTCGGGATTCACGCCGGTGATCGCGATGCCGGTGCGCGCGATGGCGGATTCGACGAGCAGCGTCTGGAAGGACGCCGACGCGACGTTTTTCGGACGGAAATAGACGTACATGGCGCCCCCCTGAAGCTGAAAATCGGGCTCGTATTCGACGAGCCCGGCGCTCTGGAACCCGAGGCGTCCGGTGAGGTTCGTCCAGCCGTAACCTTTGCCCGTGTATTGAACGACGAGCGATTTGCGTTCGTCCTCGTCGATGATTTGCGTGTTGCAGCCGTCGGCGAAGAAACGTCCGAGCACCGGGTCGCCGTCGCGGAGTTTCAACGGCGCGCCACGCTGCTGCATCTCGCGACAAAACTCGCCGAGGCCGAATTTCAGAATATCGAACCGGAGCGATTTGTTCTTCGGGTCGTTGATCACGCCGGGGCCGAGCACGCTCATGGCGCTCAACCCGAGGCTCTCCTTGTTGGGGCAACCTGCGGTGAACACCAGTGTGACCAGGCAAGCGACGAGCTTTCGGCCCTGCATTCCGGCGAGCTTACCACTCCGTTCTCTCGTCCTCGCGAGGGAACGCGACACGCGACGCGATGGTTGACACACGCGCGGCGACGAAGAAGTAGTACGAAGGATGAAGTCCGTCGGCGTCATCGGCGCGGGTGCCTGGGGAACCGCCCTCGCGAAGGTTCTCGGCGCCAAGGGCCACGACGTCATGATCTGGTCGCGGCGCGACGATCTCGCGGTCGCCATCCGGCGCGACCACCAGAATGCCCATTATCTGCCCAACGTGACGTTGCCCGAGACCGTCTCGGCGACGAGCTCGCTCGCCGAGGCGATCGCCGGCCGGGAGATCGTCGTGCTCGTCGTTCCGTCGCACGCGCTCCGAGCGACCCTAGAAGCGGCGCGCGGCGACTTCGCCGACGACGCCGTGCTCGTCAGCGCGACGAAGGGGATCGAGAACGACACCTTGATGCTCATGGGGGAGGTCGTCGAAGACGTGCTCGGCGCCGACGCGGGCAATCGGCTCACGGTGCTCTCCGGACCGAGCTTCGCCAAGGAGGTCGCGGCCGAAGCTCCGACCAACGTCGTGGTCGCTTCGAAGAACGACGCGCTCTGCCTCGAGGTTCAGCGAGTGTTCGCGACGGATCGGCTCCGCGTCTACTCGAGCGACGACCCCGCCGGCGTCGAGGTCGGCGGCGCGCTGAAGAACGTGGTCGCCATCGCCGCGGGCGCTTGCGACGGGCTCGGCTTCGGCCACAACACTCGAGCCGCACTCATCACCCGGGGACTTGCCGAAATCGCGCGGGTCGCGCTCGCGAAGGGGGGCAGCGTCCTCAGCATCGCGGGCCTCGCCGGGATGGGCGACCTGGTGCTCACCTGCACCGGCGACCTGTCGCGCAATCGCACCGTCGGGTTCGAGATGGGGCGAGGGAGAACACTCGACGAAGTGCTCGGCTCGTTGGGCCACGTCGCGGAAGGCGTGAAAACCGCCAAGAGCGCGTACGATCTGGCGAATCAGCTGCAGGTCGATCTGCCGATCATCAGCGAAGTGTACCGCGTGCTCTACGAGGGAAAATCGCCGCGGCAAGCGGTGTCGGATCTGCTCACGCGCCCCTTGAAGAAGGAATGGCAGTGACGGCGAGGACGATCGCGCGCGCCTCGCTGTGCGCCGCACTCGTCTCGACCCCCGCGCTCGCGCAAACCGTTCCCCCTCCGGCGGCGCCGGATACCTCGCCTTCCTATCCGCAGCCGTCGCCCGGCTACGCGGCGCCGGCGCAGTACCCGACACCGACGTTCGCTCCCGCACCTCCCGTTGCGTCGGCTCCCGTGCGTTCGCCGGAGGCGTCTAATTTCGAAATCAGCACGCTGTACGTCGTGGGCGCGTCGTACGGCGTCGGCCTCGGGGTGTGGCTCGACTCCGAGATCGGCGTGAAGGATCCGGGCATCGCGCTCGTCGCTCCGGCGATCCTCGGCGTCTCGGCGCCGATCGGCGTCTTCGTGCTCGATCATCCTGCGATGCCGCGCGGAGAGCCGGCCGCGATCGCCGCGGGTCTCGCGATCGGCGGCGCCGAAGGGCTCGGCATTGCCGGAACGCAGGTTGCGGTTTCCGACAAGGCGAACTCGTGGGGCTTTCGCGGGCTCGGGCGCTCGGTGGCGCTCGGTTCGACGCTCGGCGGCGTCGGCGGTTACGTGCTCGGCGAGGCGCAAGATCCGTCGCCGAAGCTCAGCGGGTTCGTCTCGAGCGGCGTCCTCTGGGGTACCGCGATCGGCGCGTCGTTCGGCTACGGCGTTTCCCCGAAAGGCGTCGGATACGGTCATTCGAACGACTACGCCGCCGTGGGCGGTCTCATCGGATTGAACGTCGGGCTCCTCGCGACCGCGGGCCTGTCGACGATCACCGTGCCCGGCTGGAACACGATCTCCGGAATGTGGATCGGCGCCGGGATCGGCGCGGCCGCGTCGCTCCCGGTGTTCCTCTTCTATGTGGGTGACAATTCGCCGCCCGCGAAGCGCGGCCTCGTCTTCACCGGCACTGCGATCACCGTCGGGATCCTCGCCGGCGCGATTTTTTCATCCGCCGATCCTCCCGACGCGACGCTTCGCGCCAATGAACGCCACCCGCCGGCATCGGCGAACCCGAGCTTCGCCACCATCACCAGTGTGGTCCCGTTCACGGTGCCGGGAGGTGGGGCAGGATTGTCGGTGAGCGGCATCTTGGAGTGAACGATCGCCGCCCGCCGGGGGTGAATCCCGCGGGCATCTGCTAGGCTCGGGCAACCCATGGCGATGCTTCGCTATTTTCCGCCGGACGGCTCGCCCGTGCTGTTCGCGCTGCACAAGCCGGTCATGACGATCGGCCGGGCGCGCGCGAGCGACGTGCATTTGCCGGACCGGAGCGTGATGGAGCACCACGCCCAGGTCGTCTTCAACGGGCGCGACTTTCAGCTCGAAGAGCTCGATCGCGAGGCCGACATCGCGATCAACGGCAAGAAGAAGCGGCGAGCGCGTCTGGTGGACGGCGACCGGCTCACGTTCGGCGATGCGCAGCTCGGGTTCAGCATGTTCAGCGAGCTCGCGTCCCAGGCCGCCCCGGGCGAAGGCGAAGGGGCGACGAACGAGCTTGCCGGCCTCCGCAAGCTGTTTCAATTCAGCGAGCGGCTCATGAGCACGCCGTCGGTCGACGAGCTGCTCGAGAAGCTGCTCGACGACGTCATCGAAGTCACCGGCGCCGCGCGCGGGGTCGTCTTGCTCGTCGAACCGTCGGAGGGCGAAGGCGCGGCTCCCCGCGTCCGCGCCTCGCGGGACGTGAACCGCGAGAGCATCGAGGACGCGAGCGGAACGATCAGCGACAGCATCGTCCGCCACGTCATCGAATCGAAGCGGCCGATCATCGTGAGCGACGCCCTCAGCGACACCACGTTCGGCAAGAGCGAGAGCGTGCTCGCCCTGAAGCTGTCGAGCGTCATGTGCGCGCCGCTCATGAGTCAGGGCGAGGTCGTGGGCGCGCTCTACGTCGGCAACGACCAGGTGAAGCGCCTCTTCGACCGCACCCAGCTCGATCTGCTCGTCATCTTCGCCGGGCAGGCGTCGCTCATCCTCGAGAACGCGATGCTCCTCACCGCGCTTCGCGCCGACAAGGAGAAGCTCACCGCCGAGCTCAGCGACAAGCGATTCGGCGAGATCATCGGCGCCTGTCCGTCGATGCTCGAGGTGTTCCGCAAGTTGACCAAGGTGGCCGCGACCGACATCAGCGTGCTCATCACCGGCGAGACCGGAACCGGCAAAGAGCTGATCGCGCGCGAGATCCACCGCCGGAGTAACCGCGCGGACGGCCCGTTCGTCACCGTGAACTGCGGTGCGATTCCCGAGAACCTGATCGAGAGCGAGATGTTCGGGCACGTGCGGGGTGCGTTCACCGGCGCCGTCGCGAGCCGGGCCGGTCGGTTTCAGCAGGCGAACGGCGGGACGCTGTTCCTCGACGAAGTCGGCGAGCTCACGCCGGCTCTCCAGGTGAAGCTCCTCCGCGCGATCCAGGAGCGCGTCGTGTACCGCGTGGGCGACAGCAAACCCGAGCGGTGCGACATTCGCATTCTCACCGCGACCAATCGCATCCTCGAGACGATGATCAAGACCGGCGAGTTTCGCGAGGACCTTTACTACCGCCTGAACGTCGTGAATTTGTGGCTCCCTCCACTGCGCGATCGCGGCGAAGACACGCACATGCTCGCCAAGGCATTGCTCTCGACGTACGCCGACGAGCTCGGCAGCCAGGTGCGCGGGTTCTCCCCGGCGGCGCTCGCGGCGATCCGCAAGTACGACTGGCCCGGCAACATTCGCCAGCTCCAAAATCGGATCAAGAAGGCGCTCGTCCTCTGCGACAAGATGCTCCTCGGCCCCGAAGACCTCGACCTCGGTCCGGAAGCGCAGCAGCCGATCGTGCCGCTCGAAAAGGCGAAGGAGGATTTTCAGCGCAAGTACGTCCTGGACGTCCTCGAGCGGAACAACGGCAATCGGACGCAGACGGCGCGCGACCTCGGCGTCGATCCGCGCACGATCTTCCGGTATCTCGAGCGCGAGCAGCACCCCTTGCCGAGCGGCGCGGGCGGCACTCCCGTCGAGCCCGAGTAGGCCGCAGCCAGCTGTCCATCTTTTGTCGCCCGGGGACAATGCCGAACGCGACGCGTTCAGGCACCTAGTAGGGCATGAAACATCGGCGGTTCGCGGCGCATGGCGCCGCTCTCGCGCTCGGCTTGCTTCCCTCGTGCTCGGACGACTCGCCGAGCGCCGGGCATTCCATCGCCGGAAACGGCGGAACGGCGTCGCGCCCGGACGGCGCCGTCTCGGACGCGTCGGCGTCGGGCGCAGCGCCCTCCGATGCCGCCCTCGCCGACGCGACGTCGAATGGAGGCCCGGTAGATCTGCCGCTCAGCACCGTCAGCGCGAACGGGTTCACGTTCAATCTCCGCACGCTGGGGCCGGCCGACGGCGAGCCCGTCATTCTCCTTCACGGGTTCCCCGAGACCTCGTACGAGTGGCGCTATCAGATGGTCGCGCTCGCTCGCGCCGGGTACCGGACGATCGCGCCGGACCAGCGCGGCTACTCGCCCGGGGCGCGGCCGTCTGTGGTGAGCGACTACGCGGTCGTCGATCTGGTCGCCGACGTGCTCGCGATCGCCGCTGCGCTCGGCGTGGATCGCTTCCACGTCGTCGGGCACGATTGGGGAGCGGCCGTGGCGTGGGGAATTGCGGCCATCGCTCCCGGCCGCGTCCGCTCGCTGACGTCGATGTCCGTGCCGCATCCCGCGCCGCTCGCTGCCCAGATCGCGGACCCAAAATCCTGTCAGCACCAAGCCTCGGCGTACTTCAAGCTGTTCGCGGCCGACGCTTCGGACGTCTCGTTCCTCTCGAACGACGCCGGGTTTTTGCGCGCCACGTACGGCGAGGCGACGCCCGACGCGCGCGCCGAGTATCTCCGAGTGCTCGACAGCGAACCGGCCATCAACGCCGCCCTGAACTGGTACCGCGCGAACACGTCCACCTCGGGCGAGCTCGCGGCTCCGCCCGTCCGTGCGATCACCGTACCGACCTTGTTGATCTGGGGCGACAAGGATCAGTTTTTTTGCCGTGACACCATCGAGCTGACGAAAGACTACGTGAGCGCGCCCTACGAGCTCGAGATCCTCGCCGGCGTCGACCACTGGGTGCCAGAGCTCGCGGCGACCCGCGTGAACGAGCTATTGCTCGCCCATCTGCGCGCGGGCGACGGTGGGTAGCGTCGGTTCCGCTCCGGCCGGGCCGTTCCGAAACTCGAGCGGCGTCGCGCCGGTCCAGCGCTTGAACGCGCGGTTGAACGCGCTCGGGTCCGAGTAGCCGAGCAAGTAGCAGATCTCGGTGAGCGAGAGGCGCGTCTCGCGGAGGTAGATCTGCGACAGATCGCGGCGCACCTCGTCGAGGGCTTGCTTGAACGAGAGCCCTTCGGCGGCGAGGCGTCGCTGCAGGGTGCGCGGCGTGAGCGAGAGCCGCGACGCGACGTGTGCGATGCCGCACTCGCCGCGGCCGAGCGACTCGATGAGCGCGCGCCGGATCGGATCGACGGGGGGCGCCTCGAGCACGCGATCGATCCGGTCGTTCGCGTGTCGCTCGAGGACCGCGCGAAGCCCCGGCGAGCCGCTCTTTCCCGCGAGCGCCCATTGGTCCCGCGAGATCCGGAGCTCCGTCCGCTCGGCGTCGAAGTGCACCCGGCCGAGCACTTTTTCGTAGAGAGCGAGGGGCGCGCTGCGCGCGTGCGAGAGCCGCAAGGTCGGCGTGAAGTGTCCCCCCGCGTACAGGCGAAACCGTGTGACGATGATCGTCCAGAAGTACTCGACGAGGCTCGCCGGCAAGATCTGGAAGGCGTACGGGTGCCGCATCGAGACGGTCACGTCGGCGGGTGCGGGAGGATCGTCGATGACGTAGGTGAGGCCGGTGTCTCCGAGTGCCGCGTACCGGGCCATGGCGCGAAATCCGTCGCCGACCGTGGCGCTGCTCCCGACGAGGTAGTCGAGAAGCTCGAGCTCCCCGAAGGCAACCGACGAACCCGCGTGAACGCCGAGGCCTTCCTTTCCGAAGGCGCTCTCGGCCGCGACCCAGACGCGCAGCATCGTGGCTTCGGGAAAACGCGCGCCCGGATCGACGAGCACGGTCGTCGATAGCTCGGCGCTCTGGGCGAGCGCGTGGGCGTCGAGGCCGAGGGCGTGGAGGCTCGCGAGCAGGGCCTTCAGTTCGGTAGCGCCCACCGTGAACGCCTGCATGTGGGACAGCGTTGCTCGGCGGCTGCCGCTCGGCAACCCGAGCTCACCGAATGGGGCGCGTGGCGGCCGCTCAGTGAACGGCGCCGCAGAGCCAGGCGAACGCCGGCACGAGCACTTCTTCGGGCGACGCTCCGCCCTGACGCGCCGCGAATGCTTCATTCTGGCGCTCGACCGCGAACCCGTGGTCGCCGAACACCATGACCATCGTACGCGGCTCGCGCTCCTCGAAGTGAGCCGCGATTCGCTCGGCGACCTCGCGCGCGAGCGCGTCGAAGCCGTCGGGTGACGCCCCACCGGGCTCGGCGAGACGTGCCTCGATCATGTCGAGCTTGTGCACTTCGCGGTGGCCGGTCTTCAAGCGGCGGATCATCGACGCCTTCTTGCCGCGGGGCACCATCATGTCTTCGCTGACTTCGCCGGTGAACTCGCGGAGTCCGGCGGCGCCGCGTCCGATGAGCTCGACCTGCGTCGCGGTCGTCGTGGGGAGCGCCGACCAGAGCAGGAAGCGCTCGGCGCAGGCCGCGCGCTTGCCAACGAGGTTGCGGAGCGCGTCGTTGACTGCGTCGCCGAGGTCGAACCGCATGCCGTCGACCAGAAGAAGCTGCGTCGTGCGGGCGCCGTGAAGACGGGCCACCCGGAGCGCGATGTCGGGCACGTCGACGACCATCAGCGGACGCTTGTTGCGAACACGGAGGGCGTCGAACGCCTCGGTGTAGCTCTTCTCGAAGTTCTTCGCCCACTCGTCGGCGGTCTCGCGAAGCTCGGGGACCTCCACGCCGCGGTCGATGGCCGCGCGCAGCGGGACGTAGGCGGAGGTGAACAAGCGTTCGACGACGGAGAGCGGCTTCGGACCATGCGCCGCATCGAGATCGCGCGCGTATTGCTGGAGCTTGCGGCGAGTCTCGCCGTCGAGCGTCGGACGCTGCACGGGCTCTTTCACGGCTTCCCGCGTCGCCACCGGCGAAACCACCCGTTCCACGAAAGCGACCGGCGCGACGACCGGTTCTTGCACGGTCTCCGGGCGCGTCACCGGTGCGTTCATCGGCGGTGCGACCGCGGCGAGCGGCGGCTCCGGATCGGCGAACCGGAGCTCGAGCTTCGGCATGGGCTCGGACGGGAAGAACGAGTCGTCGCGATCGTTCGACCGGGTCTCACGCGGCGCCGGCGTCGACAGCTCGAGGAGAGCGTCGCGAAGCCAGCCCGCCTCGGTGTCGTCGGCCATCGCGCGCGCCGATTGCGAGAAGGAGTCGGAAGCGTCGACCTGGAGCTCGAGCGCCGGCGCACTCCTCCACGAGTCCGGCGCGTCGTCGTTCCGGGATTCGCCTTCGTCGTCGCGATCGTCGCCGAAGGCGCGAAGATCGTCGTCGTGGTCCATCTCGAAGTCGCTTTCGGCGACGACGTCCATCGCGTGCATCGCCTCCATCGCGCTGAAGGCGTCGAGCGGGGCAGGGGGCATGAGCGTCGCGGTCGTCCCCGTCAGTTCGGTGATGTCCGTCGGCGCGGCGTCGCGAGTGACGCCGCGGATCTCGGACGAGCGCCGTTGCATCGTCAGGATGAGCTCGCTCAGCGGCTCGGGCTCCGAGTAGATGCCGAGCGCGCCGTTCTCCGGCGCGAACTCGAGCAGGATCGGATGCGCGCCGAGCGCGTCGACCCAGGCGCGCACGGTACTGCTGTCGGCCGAGTCGAGGGCGCCGTCCACGGCGATGCCGTCGAGCGCCGAAAACCACAGCGCGATCCCCTGCGCCCCGGAGATCCGCGCGCGCTCGAGCTGGTCGGAGAGCACTTGGTCGAAGCCGACGACCATGACGCGAGGCGGCGGCGCTCCGCGGGTCTCGAGGCAGCGCTCGATCGCTCCCTCGATGAACAAGGCGAGCCGCCCCCGCGCCGTCGAACGGGGGGGCGGAACATCGATGAACAGAAGGCCGGCCGCGACCGCCTCGCTCGTGAACGTCGCTTTTGCCGTCTCTTTCGCGGAGTCGAGTCGCGACGGCTGTCCCTGAGAAGTGGCGCCCCAAAACATGGCTCTCTACTTCCCGCATTTGCTCCTGACGGCCCACATTTCTGCGGTTTTTGCGCGAGGACGAGACGGCCGAGCCGCCGCGGTGCGGTGGAGGCGAAGGTGGGATGGTGGCTCGCTACTAAAACGGCAGGCCGCCCGTTGACGCTTTCACCCGGGGGAAATAAGTTCGGTAAAGGCTCCCTCTGCGGAGACGCGAGTACGCCAGAATGAATCCCTTACAAGACATTGAACCAGGGAGACGAACCGCGCGTGATGAGCTAGGCCCGGATCTGTTCACCGGGAAGCCTGACCGCGTAGCAAGTCACCCACCTAGCGATGCTAGGGGTTCATGCTGGGCGCTCGACTCACGTCTCGTGTGGTAAGGAGCCGCTAACTCCCCTTTCCAAAGGCTTCCGCCCGCGGCGCCCGTCGGGTACCATCGCCGACTTGATGGGAGAGTCTGCGAAAAGGTTCAGGGATTCGGTAATTGTTTGCCTGACCGGAGGGCTGCTGGCCGTCGCCGTCGACGCCAGCGCCGCCCACGTGCACGGAGCAATCGTCGGGTTCCAATCACTCTTGAACCCCGCTTGGGAAGAAGCGACGAACCCCGATCGGCACGACTACTCGTTCCGCGAGCCGGTTCCGACGGTGCGAGCCGAGTTTCGGCGCCTCTATCCCGACGTCACCAAGGAAGTGTGTCTCGCCGTCCTCGGGGCGACGCCGGCGCCGCCTCAGAAGGCCGTCCTCGTTCGCGTCGGTGGCGGACGGACGACGCCGGTCACGATCGTCGTCCCCCCCGGCACCCAGATCCAGTTCCAGAACACCGACGTGTTCACGCACCGGCTCTACGGGGTGGGCGTCGCGACGTTCACCGCTTCCGACACCGTCAAGGGCGGCCTTCGTTCGTTCGCCGTGCCCGGGCCCGGGACGTTCGAGATCCGGGACGAAGCGGCGCCGAGCCTCCGGACGTTCGTCATCGGTGACCCGAACGTCGTGTCGATTACCTATCCGTCGTCGAAGGGCGAGTACCTGCTTCCGGTCGACGCGCCCGGCGAGTACCGCGTGCAAGCGTACTTTTCCGGCAAGAAAGTGGGGCCCGAGTTACCCATCAAGGTGGGAACCGCGGACCTCGATCTGTCGCGCCAGCCGATCAAGGTGAGCGACGGCAAGAACGACAAGAACGAGAAGAGCAATTAAATGCTGCTTTCCCGGTTCTGGTACGTGTTGCTCGGACTCCTCGCTGGCGCGCTGGTGTTCGTCCTCTACCTCGCGCAGAGCATGTACAACCGCCAAGGTTCACGTGCGATGGGCGAAGGGCTGTCCGCCGATAGCCAGGTCGTCTCGTGGTACCTGAAGAGCGACGCTCGCGACCGCGCCGCGCATCTCATTTCGTTCGCTCTCGACGGCAGCATCGCGAAGAATCTCGCCGACTCGAGCGCCTCCGACTCGAAGGTCCCCGAAAAGGCGCACGACGCGGTGCAAGCGGCCCTCGCCAAGGTCGCGCTGACCATCCCCAAAGACCAGAACTTCGACGCCGTGTTCGCGGTCGATCAGCACGGTCGCGTCGTGACGCACCTCGGTTACGAACAAGCCACCGGGGACTTCGAGCTCGGGGGCTATCCCGTCGTTGCCGACGCACTGCACGGGTTCATTCGAGACGACACGCTGGTGCTCGATCGGGTGTACCGCGTCGTCGCGCGCCCGGTCGAATACGATCTCGGGCAAGCGCCGGCCGGCGCCATCATCGGCGCGCGCATCATCGACGACCGGTTCGCGCGCGAGCTGTCCGAACGAACCGGCGCCGCGGTCGCATTTTACGCGAGCGGGGCACGCGTCGCGTCGGGCGCACCCGAAGGATTCGACAAGAGCCAGCTCGACATGATCGTCAGTGACCTCGGCGATCTCGACAACGACTCGGACTACAAGACCAAGGGTCGGAGCCAGCTCCGCATCATCGGCAAGACGATCGGCGTCGTGTACAGCAAGCTCCCCGGCGAGGCGTGGGCGCTCGGCGCCGGTTACGTCGTCGGTCGAACCGCGCTCACCCTCGAGACGCCGCTCGCCTTCTTCGGCGCCGCGGACGACAAGGACAAGGCCAGCGCCAAAGTGCCGATCGTCGCCGGCATCATCATTCTGTGCGCCGGGCTCGGTTTGCTCTTCTCCTTCCTCGAGCACAGTCGTCCGCTGTCGCTCTTCAAGCGCGAAGTGCGGCGATTGGCGAAGGGCGAGGAGCAAGCGCTCGCGCCGTCCAAGTTCGGCGGCGCGCTCCGCACCGTGGCCTCCGACGTGAACGACGCCATCGATCTCGCCGTCGGAAAATCCGGCGGCACGCGGCGCGCGGCGGATCTTTCGCAAGTGCTCGGCGATCTACCGGCAGAACCGCAGATGAGCGCCTTCAGTTTTCCCGGCGATGCCGCCGGATCGAAACCCAAGGCGGCCCCGCCGGCGCCCCCTGCGGCGCCGTCTCCGCCCCTCGCCGTGACGACCGCGCGCATCCCGACCGCACGGAGCGCACCCGACGCGGACACCGATGTCGTGTCGTCGGTCGCCGACTTCGACGCGGACAAGAAGCGGCTTCCCGCGCCCCCGCCTCGACCGGGCGGTGCGCCCGTCGCTCCCACGCCCGCTCGCGCGGCTGCGCCCTCTGCACCGCGAGCCACGACCTCGACGCAAGACGGCCAGAACACCGAGTGGGTTCACGTCTTCGAGGAGTTCTACGCCACGAAGCAACGCTGCGGCGAGTCCGTCAACGGATTCACCTTCGACAAATTCCAGAACACGCTGAAGAAGCACCGCGACGCGATCATCGAGCGCCACGGCGTTCGCCGCGTGAAGTTCAGCGTCTACGTGAAAGACGGCAAGGCCGCCCTCAAAGCCAGCCCTATTCGGGAATAGCTCGCTGTTGCTGTGAGTCGCTCGTCGAACTCGGTCGTCGGCGAGGCTTGGCGAAGCCGCGATCAGCGGGGCGTTACGCGAGCGCCCGTCCGTCAAGCTCGGTCGCTGGCGAGGCTTGTCCCGAGCACCGGAGCGGAACGTACAAATGTACTTGAGCACCGGAGCGCAGGGCAAACGAAGCCAGCGGCCGAGATCGACGGACGCCCCTACGAGCGGAACAAACGCTTCAAGTCATTCAATGCAGGGCAGCGAGGAAGCGTTCGGCGTCGAGGGCGGCCATGCATCCGGTACCGGCGGCGGTGACGGCTTGGCGATAGTTCCAATCGGCGACGTCGCCCGCGGCGAACACGCCGGGGACGCTGGTGTTCGTCGTACCCAGCTTCACCTTGATGTAGCCGTTCGCGTGGACCTCGAGCTGGCCCTTGAAGAGATCGGTCATTGGCGTGTGGCCGATTGCGACGAACAGCGCCGCGCAATCGATGGTCTTCGTGTCGCCGCTCTTCAGGTCCTTGAGCCGCACGCCGGTCACGCGATCTTCCTTCGGGTCGAGCACGTCGACCACGGCGTGGCTGAAGAACGGGCGGATCTTCGGATTGGCGAGCACCCGCGTCTGCATCGTTATCGACGCGCGGAACTCGTCGCGCCGATGCACGAGCGTCACGCTCTTGCAGAGGCCGGACAGGTACGACGCTTCTTCCATCGCGGTGTCTCCGCCGCCGACGACCACCACGTCCTCGCCGCGGAAGAGGGCGCCGTCGCACACCGCGCAAGCGCTCACGCCCTTGTTCTTCAGCTTGTCCTCGCTCTCGAGCCCGATGTAATTCGCTCGCGCGCCGGTGGCGATGATGAGCGAGTCGGCGAGGTGGAGCTCGTTTTCGTCTTCTCCGACCCACACTTTGAAGGGACGCTCGGAGAGGTCGACCTTCTGCGCATCCGCCGTGACCAGCTCTGCGCCTTGATGCACCGCTTGCTCGCGGAATCCCGCCATCAGCTCTTGTCCCGACACCTTCGCCGGAAAGCCGGGGTAGTTCTCGACGTCGCTCGTGAACATGAGCTGCCCACCGGGAATGAGGCCGCCCGCGTTGAAGCCCTCGACGCAAAACGGAGTCAAGTTGGCGCGCGCGGCGTAGATGGCGGCGGTGAGCCCGGCGGGGCCGGAACCGATGATGAGAACCTTGTGTCGTCGAGTCATGGCGAGTGGAACCTAAATCACGGAGAGCCATCCGGCTACCGGCGCGATCGTCGCCCGGGCGAATCGGCTCGATGCGTCATTTCCTAGCGGGGATCGAGCGCCCCAGGTGGCGCAGAACCTCTTGAAGATCCAGCCAGACCTCTTTTTTCGCGCTCGGGGTGCGAAGGAGATACGCCGGATGAAAGGTGGGCATCACGGCGATCGTGCCGCGAAAGAGGCGCCAGGTCCCTCGGAGTCGCGTGATGCCGCCGCCGATGCCGCAGAGCCCTTCGAGCGCCGTCGCGCCGAGCGCCACGATCGCCTTCGGCTTCAGGAGCTCGATTTGCTCGACGAGATACGGGCGGCACGCGGCCACCTCGTCCGCCTCGGGCTTTCGGTTGTTCGGAGGGCGGCACTTGACGATGTTCGCGACGTACACTTCGTCGCGCGCGAAGCCCATCGCTTCGATCATACGATCGAGCAGCTGTCCGGCTTTGCCGACGAACGGGAAACCTTGCGCGTCCTCGTCCGCTCCCGGGCCCTCGCCGACGAAGCACAGCCCACTCGAACCCGTGCCGCGCGCAAAGACTGTTTGAGTTCGTGTCTCCGAGAGACGGCAACGCGTGCACGTCGAGACTTCGACGCGCAGCATCTCGAGTCGGCGCACGCTCGCCTCGCGGTCCTCCACGCTCGGCTCGTTCGCTCGCGACTCCGAGACGTCGGTTCGCGGCCCGACTCCGGCGCCCGTCGCATTCGACGCGCGCGCGTCGGCAACGACGCCTCGCTCGGCCGCCGGCGCTGCGCGGTACGCTTCGAGCCCCGTCGCGCCCGATTCGCGACTCAGCTCTGCGTGCACGCGGAGGGCGGCGACCAGTGTGGCGAGCTCTTCGCGTGGATCGAGCTCTGGTTCGCCGGCGGCGACCGTCAAAACCCGATCTCGTAGCCGAGGGTCGGTTCGAGCACCAGGCCCGACGCCGGGAACAAGTACATGGCCCCGACGTTCAACACGAGGCCGTGAGTCGGCGCGAACGCGTACATCGCGCCGACGCCGAATGAGATGAACGATTGCCCGAACTTCCTGTAAGCGTCGAGCTGCGGCGTGGGCTGCGCGGGATTGCTCACCGGATCGTAGACCGTCACGGTCAACTTGGCGTCGACTTGTGCGATACCGCCGCCGAGATACCCGTAAGGACGAAATCCCTTTTTCGAGAACACGTCTCTGCCGAACCAATACTTCGCGCGGAGCTCGAGGTGGATCGGAAGGAAGCTCGTTCCGTCGGGTGCTTTCGGTCCGCCGTTGAAGGCAAATCCGGCGCGCACTTCGCCCGCGAGGTTCCGCCAGATGACGCGTTCGTACGAGAGAAGAAGCCGCACCGTTCCGGGCGCGGCGCCGCCGTTCAGATTGCCACCCTGATTCTGGACTGGCGTTCCGGTGTAGGGGTGTCCGCCTGCGTAGTAGCAGTCGAAGCTCGAGCCTCTCGTGCACACGTTGCTTCCGCTCAAGAACGCGAAGTCGGCGGCGAAGTGGAGACCGAGCCAGTTCTTCTTGAACGGCGCCGACATGTTCTCGACGTCGCAGGTTCCGTTCGTGCACGCGGCGCCGCTCGGGCAATCGGCCGCCGTTTCGCAGCTCGGCGCGCTCTGACACGTGCGCCCGCCGGAGTCATTCGGCAGACAAAACAGGCCCGAGTCGCAGTCCGACGTCGACTCGCAGAGTGTGCCCGACCCTTTCGAGCTCTTCTTCGTGCCCGGGCATGCGGGCGTCCCGATCATGTCCTCGGGGCACGCGCTTGCGTCCATGCACTTGGCCGGAGCAGCTTGACCCGGATAGCTCGGCGGCTCCGCGTCGGTGCGGCCGACGATCTGGATCTCGGATGCTTGCTTCTTACTTCCGAAGCTGTCGAGCTCTTCGCCGTCCTTGTCCTTTGCCTGGACGTAGAACTTGAGCTTTCCGTTCACGCCGGTGTCGGCGCAGGGAATTTCCCCCTGCCAGTACTCGCCCTTCTTCGTCATCGTGACCTGTTGCCAGGTCTCGCCGCCGAACGGCATGTAGCGGAGCGTGACTTTGACCGCCGGTTCGTCCGTGGTGCACGCGACGGGGATCGGTCGCTGTGCTTCGACCTCCTTCACGTTCGGCGTGCACTCCATGTTTCCGGGAACCGCGCCGCCCGCTCCCGCGGCAGCGGGGGCTTCGGTGGCCGGGGCTGCCTTCGTCGCCGCGGCCGGCGCGGGGGCCCCGGTCGCCGCCGCGAACGCTTGATGCGTCTGTGGAGTCGCGAGGGCATCGTCGAGTTTGACGCTCGGGTCGAGCGCGACCGCTTGCGAGAACGCCTCTTGAGCGCCGCCGAGATCTTGCTTGCCGCTTCCGCGAACGATGCCGATGTACATCCACGCGCGGCCTTTGACCTGCGGGCTGCATCGATCTTCACAAGCGTCGATCACTCCCTTGAGCAGCGCTTCGGCCTTGTCGAACTGCGTCGCCAAGTAGAGGTTGTTGATCGCCTCGTCGATTTTCTTCGTCGCCGCGGCGTCGCGCGGCGCGGCGAAACCGGTCGGCGCGCCGAGAACCATCGCGGCTACGAGCAGGGCAAAAAATGCAGGTCTGCGATACACGGCTCGAGTTCTCCGATTCAAACTTTACAGCTAGGTTGTTCGCGAAATCCGGTGTCCCGCCGGCTCGCTCGCGGTGCACCTGAGAAAATTTACTTCGACGTCGACGGGCAGCCCTCTTTGGCAACCTCGGTGCGTACGAACTGCACGCGACGATTGAGCGCGCGATTCTGATCCGTGTCGTTCGGAACGAGCGGACGGTCGAACCCGTAGCCGTGTGAAGCGAGCCGGCTCGACGTGATGCCGTGCTTGAGTAGGTACGTCTTCACGGCTGCGGAGCGCTGCTCGCTCAGGTGCTTGTTGTAGGCGGCGCCGCCCACGTTGTCGGTGTGCCCCTGCACCTCGATCTGGATGTCGGGCATCTTGTTGAGCACGTCGACCACGGCGTCGAGGACCGGGAAGCTCTCGGGTCGGATCTTCGCCTTGTTGAACTCGAAGTGGATCTGCTGCGTGATCTTCACTTCGCAATCGGTCACGATCGCGAGCGCGTTCGTCGGGCAACCGAGTGGCTCTTGAGTGGTCG
>Ga0265337_1000541_pt1 | contig 20150 bp, 36 predicted proteins | sample 42122metaG_FD_192441 | JGI IMG/M metagenome (GOLD analysis project Ga0265337, IMG submission 192441) | Rhizosphere microbial communities from Carex aquatilis grown in University of Washington, Seatle, WA, United States - 4-21-22 metaG | ecosystem: Host-associated > Plants > Roots > Rhizosphere >... | reverse complement strand
TACTGCACTGCCCCGAATATCGTAGCGATAACGGTGCCGACGGCTGATAGGAAGTAGATATTTGCGTGCACGGCGAATCCAGGGATAGTCGGGGCAGGTTAACTATAGTCTACCTGCCCCGACTGTTAAACGTTTCCCGTCAGGTACTCATACAGGTCACTCGCATACTGCGGATTTTGCCGAAGGTAATGAGCGGCTCTGTCGAATCCCTGCACGCGGGTATGGTTCAGGTAATACCATGATCCCCGGAAATTAATAACTTCTGCTTCAACCGCTGTGTGCAGCAAGTCGGTCGCCCAGTCTATCCCGGTTCCCGGCTTGATATCGAAGTCTGCGTACTTGTCAGTACCTGCAACACGGGCGGTTACCCGCTTTGTTCCGTCCTGGTGCTCTGACTGTATTTTAAGGCTGACTCGTTGCTGAGCCTTTTCGCTGATGCCCGTTCCCCTGATGGGGGGATGCTGGTTAGCCCGGGGCATCGACAAGAACATCACGCTGCCACCGTATTCGGTGCACAATGTCTTGACGATGGCGAGTTCGAACTTGTACTCCCGGTGAGTATCGGGGACGTATGACGGGTCTCCGTCGATCTCACGCTGCCGTACGAGACCATTGGCGGTGTCAACGACGATCAGCGCAGCCCCCTCACACAAGGCTGCGTTGATCACCGTGAATGCCTCTTCAGCGCTTTCAGGACGAGCGAGGACGACGTTTTGACACCGAGTTGGAACTTCGGTACCCAGAGGTATCCACAAGGCTGCGTCGTCGCTCTCCAGCGCGTGAACGGCGTGCTCTGCCAGAGTCGTCTTCCCTGATCCTGTCTTCCCCTGAATGTCGATTATGCAGCCGCGCCGCCATCCGCGTCCAAGGGCGAGGTCGAGGCTCACGCTGCCTGTTCTCATCGGGTTTCTCGGCTGGTCCATCTTTAACCTCCCCTCGAACGATAACGGGCTCGAATATGCCCCTTGCAGGCGGGATGTCAATATCAGGTGACAGATTCTTCCTGAACTCGACATACTCAGGCATAGTCATGGCGGCGATGTCTTTCGCAGTCACGCAGCCATCGACTACCTGGTAGTTCACCGACCTGGCTTCTGAGTGCCCGGCATGCGAACGAATGTGCCCCCGCGCTCCTTCGACAGGTGCCAGAAGCCGAACTCGATCAGCCCGGCATTGTAAAGGGCGTCGAGCAGATCGACGTACTTATCCCACGTGATATGCCTGTTGAGGTACAAGTGATAGTGCCCCGGTGTAGTTGACGGCTCAAGATGAGCCTCGTAGTCGAGGTCGATGCAAGGTAGATGCCAGTCGTTGCCGAACGGGTCATCATTGTCCCTGACATTCGAGCTAACGAGGTTAGCGTCAGCGTCGTCTTCTACTTCTACCCGGTTGATGTCACGGTAGACATCTTGTGCTGCCGGATCGTTGACGGTCGGTGAGAACCACCGCTTCCTGTCTCCGAGGAAGTTAAGCATGAGCCGCCTCCACGAAATTGTTGTCACTGTCGTACCAAACACGCATGCGAGGCGAAGGACGCCTCTCACCTTCATGCAGGACGGGACGCCACGTCACCCGAAATCTCCCCGGCTCCGTCGCGGACACGCTCCCGAAGATTTCGGGATGGACCTTGAGCCTTACCATCGTTCCTTGCTTCATTCTTCCTCCTGTGGATGTAGTTCCTGCCCGATCTCGATAACCTTGCCCCTGATAGTGTCAACGCCATCCGACATAGACACTTCCTTGGTGAAAAAGCTGCTCATTACCCGCTCTGATCCGGATGCAACTTCGATAATCATGTAGGGCATGAATCCTCCTTAAACGAGAAAAGCCCCGTACCGTTGGGCACAGGGCTAATCTATCGTACTAACGTTGTTGTGTCAAGAGCTAGAAGGTTCCGGTTGCGGTGATCAGGAGAGCCTGCGGACTGACGTAGAACTGAAGCACGGATGATGCCTCTACGACGTTGGCAGCGGCAGGAGTCAGAAGGATCTGAACCTGACCGACATCGGTCTTAGGTGCTGAAGTAGCACCTGTCTGCTGAACGAAAACTGGTGCCCAGTAGTTGTCAACCTGAGTAGTACCTGTGAACTTGGTGATGACGGGCAGCCACTTGGTGGCGTTATCCGAAGATGCAACCGCGTTGCCCTCAGCCTGCGGGTTGAAGATGCGCTGGGTTGAGTTAGGGTCGATGATCGCTGCGATCATCGTCGTGCCGAGAGTAACGGCACCAGTGTTGAGAGCGCCTGCGCCAGTCACGACCGGAACCACGGCGAAGGTAAGTCCTGCGAAGTTAGCCATAGTGACTAGCCTTTCGAGAAAGAAATGATAGATCTATCTTCAGCTAGTCTAGCGCTTCCCGTGCCTACCTTTGTAATGACCCGATTGTAGCTCTTCAATGAAGAAAGGCTTTGTAGGTGTACTGAAATTTGAAGGCACATCTTGAATTGCCCGCTCATACCTGACGACCTCAAGAGGTCGTCGTTCCTCTATGTACATGTTCATTTGCCCCGTGTCAGCGAAGTAAGGTCTAATGGCCTTACGGAACTCTTCTTCGGGCAGACCGAGGACACGAAGCCACTCGATCATTTCTTCTTCAGTAGGTTCCATATAACGACCGTATCACGCTGAGGCATGAGAGTCAACGGATGCTCTTGCTCGTCTTCCATACGGCGAAGGCAACTGCCCCGATGAACAGAAGGACGACGACCCATGCGAGCAGGTCAGACTCCCAAACGGGCAGTATGCCCGGACCAGGGTGGTAGCAGTAAGGATCGTTGGGTCGCCCGGTAGTGCCGTGGCACCGACCTATGGCTTCAGGTATGTTCATGACTGGAGTCTACACAGTCGAAGGCTGACCGTCAAGGATTCGAACCTCGATAGCGGGGACCAAAACCCCGCGTCCTGCCGTTGAACGAACGGTCAATGAAGGATCACAGGTCGCAGCTCGCGCGTTCCATTCTCCGGAGAATCCGGTGATCCAGCTTCGGGACAGAGATTCGAACTCCAATTGCAAGGTTCAGAGCCTTGAGTCCTGCCGTTGAACGATCCCGAAATGAAGAGCAGCAGCTAACCGTGGTGTCGGGCAATTCACTGCTCAGTGCCCCCACAAGGATTCGAACCCTGGTACGCGGGGTAAAAGCCCGCTGTCCTACCGCTGAACGATAGAGGCATGGCGCGTCCGTATTTTCACAACCCCCCGGCGCTTATCTACTGAGTCGCGCCCGGACCTCGTTGGGGGAGTTTCCGGTAGACCGGCTGGGAATTGAACCCAGATAGCTTGCTTATAAGACAAGATTCGTCAAACCGTCCGAATCCCGGTCAGTACACCGCCACGGTACCGACCCGTGTTCCCCAGATTAAGAGTCTGGTGCATCACCTTAATGCTTGCAGCGCTTGTGCCCCGATTTTTACCGACTTAACGGAGTGCCCCTCGGGACAAGGGGAGCGTAGTCCTGCCCGGAATCGAACCGAGATCCTGCCCTTAGGAAGGGCTAGTACTGTCCTTTGTACTACAAGACCATTGGTAGCCGCGCACGTGCCTACTCGTGCTGTCCCTCAGACTTATCACGCTGATCAGGCGCGCATCCTTATGAGGTCGGCATCTCGCCATGCTAGCCAAGCTTCTGCCGCGACCGTAGTCCCTGAAGGAATCGAACCCTCATGAGTAGCTTAGAAGGCTACTGTCCTGTCCGTTGAACGAAGGGACCATGATTAGTTTAACCTATCAAAATATCATTTGTCAAGATCCTCACCAGGGAATCGAACCCTGGACCTCTTCCGTACCAAGGAAGTGTTCTGCCACTGAACTAGCAAGGAATAGCGCCCGGCATCGGGCTGGTTACCGTCGCTAACATCCGGGCGTACTGGAAACGGAAGCGTCCTTCCTCGCGCCGACAACTTGGTTAAGAGCCAAGATCGTACGCTTCATCCAGATCCCCGCCGAGGAGTCGAACCCCGATCACGTCATTACGAAAGACGTATTCTGCCATTGAACCAGCAGGGCATGTACTGTGAACTCTCAGAGCGACCAGCGAATTCCTGGGGCTACCCGTTTTCCGGACGCGAAGTCAAGCGGCACCTCTGACGGGAATATTGCCATTCACAGTAACGAGCCGCTTCTCGGACTTGAACCGAGTACCTCCTGTTTACAAGACAGGTGCTCTAGCCGGGTGAGCTAAAGCGGCATCAGGGGCAAGGAGAAGGATTTGACACCTTCACTTTTCTCTCCGCGAGCTGGTCTCTGCCCGACATCCCAGACCGGAACCAGGATGACTGTTTAACCTACCCTTGCGTACCCAGTGAAGGTAATGCTCCCTCGTCGTCGGTTTGTAAAACCGCTACTCTTCTTTTGAGCTAACCGGGCATAGGCTGACAATTTAACGACACGTCAGCAAGTCGGGCGTAAGTGGAGTCGCCACCCGTGGATCGTACGAGAGTCGAACTCGTCATGCGCGCTAGGTCACCGGACCTTTCACGACCCATGTTGGTGGGTGTGGGTGCCCGCACAGGGCGGACCTCTTTATCCTCCGTCCGCCTCTGCTTCCCTCACCTTAGTTCCGGACTTCGGATGAGTTCTTTCCAGGCTCGCTCGGGCTTATACGGGACTAGTACTACCCGCACATCCGGAGGAAGATATGGGATTCGAACCCATGAGACCGTAGCCTACTGGTTTAGCAAACCAGCGCAATAAGCCGCTATGCGAATCTTCCATTAAGCACCCGGACCAGATGTCTCCGTCCAGGCAACACCACACGAATCACACTTCCAGCTTACCGTCGTCCACTTGTTGCCGTGACGGTCTTGACCAGAAGATGTGCTCGTGATTCTCGGGGACTCATGATTGTCAACTCTGCAAGCCATGATTCTCCTTGAGTAGAGCGTATGGGAATCGAACCCATCGAAACTTGCTTATCAGGCAAGCCTCTTCAACCAGCCGAGCCACGCTCAGAGGAAGGTAGAGGTGTCGAGCCCCACGGGTTTCCCCGCCTCACGCTTTCAAGGCGTGCTGGTCCGCCGGGACCGTACCTTCCAGGGTGACTGTTGTACGACCATCGTAGCATTTAGACTCAAGAATTACAACTTTCTTGAGAGGAACTATATAGATCGCCAGCAGGTCAGACTTACTTGCGTCAAACTTTTTGATCTGTGTCGCAGTCGTGCTGCCACTACACTATCCGGCTCAATTGAGCCAGCCGGGATTCGAACCCTGCCTTGTCGTCGCGTAGCTCCACTCGGATTTGAACCGAGACGCCCGGAGGCACTAGTTCCTAAGACTAGCGTGTCTGCCGTTCCACCATGAAGCCGTGGAGCCATAGGGAATCGAACCCTAATCCGCTGCTTGCAAAACAGCAGTCCTACCGTTGAACGATAGCCCCATGTAAGGCTTTTTCACCAGTAGCCCACACTGACAGCCGTACGTTGCTGCGTGGAGTCACCGAGTGCTACCCCCGGCTAGAACGCCCTGCCAGAGCATCCTGGTCGTTGGACCCAACCCCATTGGCAAGCTTATTAAGGGAAGCCTACGAGAAACCTTGCAGTGCTAGAGATACGTTCCATACTCTAGCTTCCGTTTTATCCGTCGAGAGTGAACGCTGTCACCGGCTTGGGAACGCTTCTGCACAGCGCCCCTGTCCGGTCGCGAACCGGATCGTTTTCAAGTCTACCCTATTGCCAGCTTCGACACCGTGTCACTAGCTAGCTGCATGATTCCTGTATGGGTTGCCACTTGGGCGCTCACTCCACGGCGCAGGTGGTCATGCGACATTGCCTAGGATGAATAAAGTAGACCCGTAGTCCCACAGGGAGTCGAACCCTGTTCGTCGGGGTGAAAACCCGACATCCTAACCCATAGACGATGGGACCATATCCACTGGTTTTATTTCCACTGAAGCGAACCAGATCGACAAAACGCTTACACGGGGCTATAGCGAGCAACCGATGGGATTTGAACCCACCCTAAGACATTGGCAATGTCTCGTGCTATCCGCTAACACTACGGTCACATACCATCGGATGCCCGGCTTACGCAGGCTGTACGTACCCAAACGTAGATCCTCCGGAGCGCGCCGTACGGGATTCGAACCCGTGATATCACCTTGACGGGGTGACGTGTTCCCGCTACACTAACGATGCATGTTGCCATCCTAGCCGGGATGGCTCGGTTTGTCAAGCTTAACGACCTCTGTACCAGAAGCCGCCGCCGCCAAGTAGCAGAACAATCAGGACGACAACAATAATGATGAGTAGCATGTCTCTCCTTTCGTCTGTACCATCCTAGCGTAGTCCCACGGAGACTCGAACTCCGGTCACCAGGTTGAGAACCTGGCATCCTCACCGCTAGACGATGGGACCATGCTACTGATACATGAACACTTGGCTCGACCCGGAAATAATCCGGCGCTGTGCTCGTGAGCGCTTCGGGATCTGGTTCCCTCATTACTCATCATCTGGCGTATGTACCAGCAGTGGCTCCCGGTGGTAACGATCCACCCTCTCAGGTTCTTCAGACGAGCGCTAATCCGTCTCAGCTAGAGAGCCATGTGTTCTTCTGTTATGTGTTCTTGTTCTGTGACAGTTAGAACATACTAGTTCACATTTGTCAATCTCACTTTGAAGTCGCTCGCGACCCCATCCGTGCTGTACTGCTTGCGAAACGTTCAATACTTTTCCGTCAAGATGATCGAAGTCCATCACCCAGTAAGGATACCTAAGTCCGCAATCCACACACGGTTCTGACTCTTTGAGTTCCTGAATCCAGAGCCTCATGTTATCGAGTCGTTCACGTTTCTGCCTGCGAAGAATTGGCATCCGTTCTTCTCTGTGGTCTTGATGCCACTGCTTCTGATACTCTTTTGAAGCCATCGTTGAAGTCTATCACAAAGGCTTCAACCGGGTGCTCTACCAACTGAGCTAACCGACCATAACCCGGTGTTGAGCACCCCAGCTACCGGGCATTACTGGGAGAGTTGTCGCAGGACTTTTGAGAGGTGTCCCACAGCCGTCCCCGGCTGATCTTAATGTACCGTAGCGCCCCTTCAGCCGAGAGGCTACATTCGGGGATAGTTTAGCGTCTATACCCAGGACGACGAGCCCCTCGCGGATTCCGCCACCGCGACTCATGCTTGGAAGGCACGCATGTTGCTTCTACACCAGAAGGGCAAGTTAGATGCTCTTTTGCGACTAGCACCTGAAGCCCGATAAGTGGTTAGAGACGCCTTATCGCGCGTCTTAGGCTTTTAACGACATCCTACAGGTCGCCTACCGTAACTCGTCAGGACCAGGGTAAGTTTTGAGACATTCCAGGTCTCGTTGCGCAGACGGGAGTTGCACCCGCAACGGATGGATTATGAGCCCACCATGATACTGTTTCACTACCGCGCAAAGCCATCGTATCAAACTTCGTGCCCGCTTGTCAAGTTCAAGCGTGACACTGTGTCAAAATCTTTGTAGATGACCCAGTATAGGTCGTCCAGGTACTCTTCATATGCCTTCGTATCGCCGGGCAAGAACACATCTTCGTAGCTCGACCTCGGTGGCATGTACCACACATCTGGCATGTTTCCTCCAAGTCACCCGTCCACAACGCCCGGATCTCTTGTCCACCTTAACTTACAGGGTGTGCGGAGTCAAACCGCGAGTCATGGAGTTGAACCATGAGTGGACCGGCTTACGTGTGCCTACGAGGATTCGAACCTCGAACCGCCGGTTCTCAGCCGGACTCGCTCTGCCGTTGGCGTACAGACACATAACGCCCCCACGTTCCTACCTGGAGGGATTCGAACCCCCGTGGGGACTGGGAAGCCTGCGCAGACTTCCTTGTCTAGGTGGCTGGATTCGAACCAGCGTTCTCCTCCGTCCGAGGGAGGCAGATTAACCAAGCTTTCCCACACCTAGTCGTTACTCTTCTTGCGAAAACTTTGTTATATCTTCATCTGTCGAAGCATTGGCTGCCGCCATTGCGCCGTTATCTGTTGCCCAGTTGGCATAATTACTCGCGACCATGACGTAAGCAACACCAACAGTGAGCCAAACATGAGGCTCGAATACAGCTAGTGCCAGCAAGGGCAACGTGACGATCAGCCACACTCTTGCCATGAACTTGTGGATCTTGTACTGGAGAACGGGATCACCTTCGACCCGCTCGCCAAGCATCTTCAGATTCATGATATTCCTTCGATCGTCGGGCTACAAGGACTCGAACCTTGCCTATCTGCTCCCAAAGCAGATGCGCTACCCCATACACGATAGCCCGTGTAGCCCGATTTGTTTTGCTTGTCTCGGAAATCACAACAAGAGTACAGGGCGATAGCTCTAACCGCTGAGACTTACACGGGCACTTAGACCCGTGACCGGATTTGAACCGGCGACCACCGCCGTAAGCTATCCGACATAAGCGCTCATGTCAAGTTGCCACCTTAGTCGAGTAAGAATCCCGACCAACACGTACACCCAAAGGGAGTCGAACCCCTATTACTAGGTTCGTAGCCTAGTGCCCTGATCCATTAGACGATGGGTGCATATGATCAGCATAACAGCGTTCGGACGCGCGTCCCCTACTAACTGTCAGGCACTCACGGGTTAGAGCGCTGATCTGCCTAGGTCTAGCCTGCCCGTTTATCGCTTAGCGCTAGACCTTGCTCCGACGCATGGATTCGAACCATGATAGCCAGGTTAACAGCCTGGCGTCCTGCCTGGTTAAACGACATCGGAATGTAGGGACTGTCTCGCCGTCCCACGCGCTCGATTCTTTGCTTCCGTTCCTAGGGTCGGATCACGTCTTCGAGTCAGCACGCCCAGTAGGATTCGAACCCACGCCAACGGTTTTGGAGACCGCCGTGCTACCGCTAACACCATGTGCGTATAGTGCCCGATATTCCCGCGTCGAGCCAGCGACGGTCGTGCTATTCATCTGTATAGGATTACAGTACCACACCCAGGATTACATGTCAAATCAGCGGCGAGTCGATGCCTCCGACTCTCCAGCCCCTCTCGGGCATCGCGTCTTCAGTCTCGCTAACCCACAAGACTTCCCACGTTGTACCAGGATCGTCCTTGAGTGTTACCGTGTTGCCCGGTCTGACTTCCTTGTCGACCCAGGCGGTAGTCTCGGTAGTACCCGATTTTAGCTTGACTTGTCTCATACCCGGATACTACCAGAGACTACTTAACAGGGCAAGCCCCACTGGAACATTCCTCACTCGTTGAGTCCTCGACTAGCTTCGCAGCCGCCGCCTCGTAATCCTCACGTGTAATCCTATTGTACGGTGCTTGTTCCCTGCTTGCATCCACCATGATAGTCGTTCCCTTCAGCCTTGGCAAGTACTTCGCCAAAATTTCCTGAAGCTGCGGGGAAGAATATTGCCCATCAGCGATATTGGCAGTGTACGATACCGCGTTGTCAGCCCAGTACTCCTGGTACATCGCCTGGAAGGCGAGCATGTCTTCGAGGCTGATCTCGTCAGCCGCTTCGACAACAGACTCATCGAAGTCAAGGTCGTAACGCTCCACGAGGTCTCGAACCTGGCTGACGAGGATGTCTTCCGTTGGGAAGACGACGACAGCCGTCATGCCCGATGGATCGTAAACGTCGTCTTCGACGGTGAAGCCCTGCGACATGTAATCCATGACCTGCTCGAACTCCCGCTCATCCCTCTTCGAGAAGCGGATGCGGCGCTCGTACCACTTGGCGTAAACCGGGTGGATGCCCTCTGTAGTGCCCGGCATCTTGGCGATCGTCCCCGTAGGCGCGACCGACGTGACCTTCACGGGCTCTGGAATCCTCAACTCGAAAGCATACCTTCTCGCCTCTTCACGCACAACCCCGCGCAGGTAACGAAGTTGCCCCGCGAGGTTCGCCACGCCGTTGCCCGCCTTCGAATGAGCGGCATCGGAGTACTTGATTCCCTGCTTGGCTAGGAAGGCTTGGACACCGAAGTGCCCGAGACCTATGCGGCGGTTCTTATCCTGAATCGCCCGCTGTCGCGAATCATTAATGTCAGCGAATGTCGATCTGATGAGGAACCTCGTCATCAACTCGTGAGCCTCTTTGAGGGCACCATAGTTGACACCGCCATAGTTGTCATAGTCGATGAACGCATCGAGGTTAACATGCCCGAGGTTGCAGGCTTCCCATGCTTCCAAAGCGATTTCACCACAAGGGTTCGTCGCGACAATAGTGCCCGTCTCACCGACCTTCGCCAGATCCGAATTCCAGTACCCAGGCTCTCCGTTTGACAGTACGGCATCACATACAGCGCCGTGAACGATCTCTGCTCTGTAATCCTGGCACATCATCGGGTCCTTGTCAAGGGCAAGCTGCTGAAGGAACTCGTCATCGATCTCGACGCTGATGTTGGTTGACCAGTGACTCGAACCGTCCTGCTTCGCCTTGATGAAGTCCATGATGTACGGGTCTTTCCAGTGACAGACCGACATCCTGGCTGACCTTCGCTTGCCACCGGCTACAGCGCCGACAGCGATGTGATGGTCGATCTCCATCAGGTCAACAGGAGAGAAGTACCCTTGCTTGTGTGCCCGGTTGAGAACGTCACCTATGTTCTTGAGCATCATGGCGAGAGGCAGCGGTCCAGCGGCGGTACCACCTGAAGACACCAGCTGTGAACCTTCAGGTCGGATGTATGACACGTCGAACTCGATGACAGCGGGGACATCAGAGTAATCCTGCATCGATATGTCGATGAGGTACTCAAGCGCCCTCGACCATCCTTCCCTCGTGTCGTCAACCCAGAAACCGTTGCCGTAATGACGCCCGTCATCAGTGAGAACGGGCTCAAGCTTGCCGAAGTCTTCATGAGCCTGGTTGCAGTTGACGCGGACGTTGACCGATGTCTTCGGTGCTCCGAAGTGCTTGACGAGCCGGGTGCTGTAATTCGCTCCTACGCCACCTCCTTCGACCAGTCGCATGAAGATAAACGCGAAGTGATCGCTGAACTTTTCTCCCCATCCCGACACATGGCAGTTGAACAAATACTGCCTGCCGGGTACGCCCGTCGCCCACAACTGCCTGCCAGCCGGAACAATGGCGAAGCGGTCCATGTAATGCGTCAGCTTGGCAAACTCAACATTGACTTCGGTGGACCACGTGGAAGGGTCGCCATATACGAGGGCGAGGTTGCCGGTGACCACGCGGTCTACCGTCTCGAACCAGTTCTCGAAAGTACCGTCATCCTTCGTACGGCTGTACGTCCTGTTGTAGACCGCTTCTCCGGTCGGTCCCCACTTTACTTTTGAGGTTGCCAAAATGAACTCCTGAATGATAGGTAGAAAAGAGCCCGGCTTGACCGGGCTCTGATTAGAACAACTTCTTGAGCCAGTTGGTCAGCCAGCATGTCTTCGCCGCTGGCTGCTGGGGAACTGGCTGCCCCGTGATCTGGTCAAACTCTGCGATCATCTGCTGTAGGTCGAGACCAAGCGGGTTGAGCCCGTTCTGCTCGATCCAGTCATCCGTGATGATCACCCATGCTTCGTCACCATATGCGAGCCAGAAGGCTTCATCCATTGGCTGGAGGCGACCCCACGTCACCGGGTACATGTAATCCTGGTCCCACTTTTGCAAGTCGATCGCATGCCCGCCGATAATCGGGCTGCCAGGGACAAATGTCCACGGCTGCCCTGCGCCGAACTGATCTTCAGCCGACTGAGGCACCTGAAAGCCTAGGTACACCGTGCCGAACATGTCAAGGGCTTGCTTCATCTCGCTGAGGTTCTTGTGGTCAACCTGGGCGAACATGCGGAACTTGTGACCACCGATGCCGTTCTTCTGAACCTCTGCCAGGACGTCCTGCTCGACAGCTCCGTTGTCGTTCTGACCAGTCGCCGGGTTGTACCCGCTGACGCGGATGTAAAGATTGAGGATATCTGAATCGGGCAGGGTCAGCGTAGTGCCCCGTGAGTACGTTGTCCAAGCCTCCGTCGAGTGCCCCAGAGCGGCGCACGTGCAGTCACCCAACCTGTCGTTGAGGTACATTGGCCATCCGGATACCCGTGTGGCGTAGTCAACGACGGATGGCGGCTGCACAGGGTCAAGGTGGTCACCCAGTTTGACTCGCGGGTGCGTTTCCTCCGAATGCGGGTCAAGCTTGCCATACTTAAAAGTGTCAAAAGCCATGTCATCTCCTGAAGTTAATAAAAGGATACCGATCAGCGCAGGATTACACTCGCGGGGAGTAGCTATGCCCGGTCATCGGCTGGAACAGCCTGTTCGAGGTCCATCGCGAAGCTCAGAAGAGCGGCAACGCCGTCGTAGAAGATCGAATCGGCGTCATGATCGTCGGCATCGAGCTTTTCAGCCTTGTCGATCAGCGCGATGAAGACATTGTGAGTCGTAAAACGCTCAATCTGAGCGAATCCGGATGTCAGGGCGGCTTGAAGAGCCTGTTCGTGGGTCATCCCGTGGTCAATTTCAAGCTGGTAAACCTGATGAGCGGCTTTTACAGCCGGGTTGACCGGGTTAAGCGGCATCATTGCGCTCCTCGGGCAGCAGTCCAGCCCATATGGACGTCTCTGACGGGTGCCTGGTGATGTAATCGAGGCATGCAGCCTGAACGGGGCATGACATGCAGATCATGCGGGCATAAGAAATGGCGTTACGACGGGGTATGCGCCGCCCGTCGATCATGACGGAACCGGTCATCGTCGTAACGCCGTCCCTCGTGCTCGTATCGAAGTATTTCGGGTCGTGTGAAACGCAAGCACCACGTGACATGAACGACGTTTCGTCGAACATAAGGTCGGGCATGAAGTCAGTCACCGGGCGTCCTCACCTGGACGACGATCCGGATTACCATTTCATCATCATCACCGATGTCAGTCACGAGATCATCCAGCCGTTCATACGTGAACTCGTTCCGCATGTGACTGATCGCGGTATTGAGCATGTCAACGGGCAGCCCGGCGAACGACTTGACGAGTATGCCGGGAATGACGTACTCAGCTTGCAGTTTCTTATCCATGAAAGTCCGCCCCGATGATCACCTGGACGATCAGGCTGTCACCGGGACCGATCCCAGTGAGCAAGTCGTCAACCAGGTCAAACGGCAGGTTTTCGGCAGCCGCAGCGAGCACCGAGGTGGTGAAGGCTTCGGCATCTCCTGACTCGTACCGGAGTGCCCCGCCAGGGATCGTTATCTTTACCTCGTATTCAATGTCCATGCGACGAGCATATACCCGGCACGGACTCGTGTCAAGGGGTAAGATCAGTCTTCGCTGAGGTAGAACTTGGCGAGGTCGATCTCTGCCTTCAGCCGCTCGGCGTTGTCGGCGTATGACCGGCTGGTGAGGAAGTCACGGGCAGCGGCGAGGGCAGCCTGGCGTAGCTGGAACTTGACTTCGGCTGGTACTAGCTGGGGAGGCAGCGGAGACTGCGGAGGCGCAGGAGCGTAGCTGTCAGGAGCGGGGACACGGGGAGCGTACTCGGGCTGAGGCGCGCTGACACGGGCAGGAGCCGTTGAGGCATAACGTGGTCCGGATGGAGTCGGGTAGCCCTGAGGGGCACTGACACGGGCGGCTGGAGGCACGTGGGCATAATTCTGATCCGGTACGCCCGCGCGGGCGTCTGTGGCGTAATTAGTAGTCACTTGGTCCTCCTGATGTCTCTTGAAGATAGTCATGTTCTGATCCTACATGAGTAAGTAAGGTAAGTAAAGAGGTAAGTAAAAAATCAAAAGCTTTAAGTCAAATTTAAAGTCCCCCTCCTGCCTCCCCCACTGGGATGTCTACGACTGTACGTGCCCGGCTAGCCCGTGTCAAGCAGAACGGCAAAGAAGAAAATTTCCTGCCGGGGGTTGACACGACGATCCGGGCAAGGTAGTCTACGGGTATGAGCAAGTGGAACGGACGGGTACACGGGCGAGACCGGCGGCAGCTAGAACGACAGCTAGATGCAGCCGGTCTGGGCGAAGACGCCGTGTTCAGCATATTGTGGCTGGCGACGGAGTTCGGACGGGTAACGGTTGACACGTACGACAAGACAGAGTACGGTGACAGGGTGTCACTGACGGTGGGCGTAAGGACAGCAGCAGAGACGAAGGACATCGTGGAATTCAGCATCGAGACGAAGGAGCACCCTTACGGGTGAAATATGGAAGTACCAGGATGGCGACGTGTGCCCAGGCGTGGAGGTAACGTTGCGACAGGGTACGTCATATGAAGCAATGACAACGGCTGAGTCACCCTTTCTGATAGAACTCCTCCTGCAAGGAGACGGGCTAGATCCGGAAGCCGCTTATGAGGCAGTAAAGGAAGCCTTGAGCGAGGGATCGACGGTACTGCCCGTTTACCGGGGAAACTACTCGGGCAACATACTTGACATAACGGAGAACAGGGGACAAGGCAGGATCATCGACTGGCTATTCCGCATATACCCGGAAACACAAAAAGCCCGGTCCGTCTAATGCCACTGTTCAGGTTCTAGTTGAAATACGGGAAAAATGAAAATGCCACTGTCTAGGAAAGACAATGGCAGTCTACGCGAAAAATGAGGTCCGGGCTCCTCTGAATCGAAGTTCGTTAATGATGGGGGGTCTTTACCTTCCCTTATCTTTCATCCTGCAATATCAATCTACCCGGCGGGGGCTAGCGTGTCAACCCCCGCCGGGTACTAGTTAGATCGCTTCCCAGCCTGCCCGCTTGACCTGCCCGATGGCGGCGTCCCTGATCTCTTCGCTGATCTTGTGGGGCTGGAATGCCCGGTCACGCGTCAGGTAGCCGATCGGCTTGACTTCGCCTTGACCGATCCTCATGCGTGCGACCCATACCGTCTGCCCCTTGACAGTCTGCGGCTGGACGGTGATTACCGCGTCATGACGGGCGCCCGGCTTACGAACCGTGATCATGTAGTGGTTAGCCGTATGCGGGACCTTGACCCATCCCGTCACGCCGTTCCGGCTGCCCGCCGTGGTCGTGCCCTGGCGAAGCGCACCATCACGCTTCTCAGCTACCGTCGCATCGGGCATTGTGACGCCGACGCGGGTGACCGTGACAGGTCCGGCTAGCTGGTGAAACTTCCGCTGCTGGTCAGACCCGGTCACCCTAGCCGTGACGCTGACTCGCGGTGCCGGGCGACCGTTGATCGTTGCGTGGAACCCCATGATAACCCCTCCAGGTCGTTGTGCTTAGCTACAGCATATGCGGTGCCGGGCAGGTTGTCAACTCCCTAGTTCTTAGCTAGGCAAGACCCGCTATGCGAGGTAGAGGAGATGGACCCTCCTTGCCCTGCACCGCCTTACACTTACAGCTTATGACACTGCCTGCGGCTTGTCAAGCTCTTGACTTTGCGTTTAGTGCCTGACCAGGCAAGACTTCCCGCTATATGGAAGTTGCTAGTCTACCTGGCACACGTTCTCTTGAGGGATAAGTTGCTAGCCTGACTACCAGGGGAAACTCATGAGGCATAAGTTGCTAGGCTAGCTCGAATAGCCAACCGCGAGCGCTACGGTCAAGCTTGCTCTTGATTCCGTACTGAGTCATTTCCTCACGCAGGACACCCGCTACGTGCGCTGGAATATCAAACTCATTTCGAACATCCGCAGACCGGCACGTTCCGTCATTGCCAATGTGCGCCTTTATCCACTCAGCTATTTCTACGGGCTCATACATGCCCGGATTTACCGGAGCTGTCATCTTGCTCTCGTAAGCCATCTTACGTGTATCTGCCAGCTTTGGCAAGCCCATCTTTGCCCGGATTTGGTCAGCGGGAGGATTGGCCTTGAATGACTCCGCGTCTGCCAGGTGACTAGCTGACTTGCCCCGGTCAACCGACGCTAGTTTTTGGTTGCATGAATTGCATACCCATGCACGGATGCACATGATGCAATATTCTTTTCCCCCGTGATGCGGGCACACGTTGTGCTCATGATCCATGTTCGATGTCTGCCAGGTGAACAATACCTGGCAGACTCCGCACTTGCCATCTTGGATTAGCCACATCTGGTCTCTGTACGTGTTATCGAGCATGTCTACAAGCTACCCGGTATTTGGTAGCCTGTCAAGCCCGTCTAGTCCTTAGGAACCAGGATGATCGTTCCGCCCGGACCCGCGACGGAACGCCACGTGATCGGGCTCTTCTCCATCTTTCGGGCAAAGGCGCTCATATCCGACTTCTGGGTAATTACGACTACCTCTGGCATGACTAGCCTTTCTAGGCTCGTTCCTGCTTACGTTGTAAGTCTATGCGATGCCCGGCTACTTGTCAACGGAGGCTGTAAAGCTCTGGCAGCCCGCATATTTCAGCCAGCTTGCACGCTGTCGCCATGATATCGCCCGATACGTACCCCGTATCCTGCCCGTACGTCACGTACTCCCACAAGCCCGGCATTACCCGAACGGCGTAAGCCATCACGTTCTTACCGTGCCTGATTTCCATCACGCCATTGATCATTCTTGCGTACGCCCGGACGGGCGTCAGGTCGATACCCAGCTCTTTGGCTGCTTCTTCAAGCCCGGTGTCTTTCATGCCCTCACTCTACGCGTTGCCCTCTTACTTGTCAACTACCAGTCAATCGTATCCGCCACGCCTAGAAACGTGTACCGACCGTCTGTGTACTCGCATTCAAGTGTCATCCCTCGTACCGCATCATGCACGCATGCATGCCCGTGCATCTTCGCGTGACTAATCACCTGAATTGCTTTCAACGGGCTTGACAAGTAAGCCCGCGCCTCCGTGTAAGCCGCGCCGTCCCTCTGCTCTTGCTCTTTGTCTTCCGTTCCTTTGCTCATGCTTACAATTTATCCCGTCCTGACCATGGTGTCAATGGCGTTGGCTATCGCTTTTACGCCATCCCTCACCGCCGCCGGATAACTAGTCAACGGCATCTCTTCCGATGCCCCGGTCATGCCCGTTCCCGATAGTTGCCATCGCCATCCTGTAGGCATGTACCCGGTAGCTGCCGGTGTGCCCGTGATCCATACTTCGCCTACCGGGCGAAGGTTGCGAATCGTCGGGTCGTTATATTCTTCCGCATCGAAGACATGATAACCAGGAAGCCCCGTCACGTCGTTGTCATACCAGTGCTGCGCTATGTAAGGCATTTCATCCTCCTTGATAGCCTCTAATTTGTGCCCGGCACCCATATCTGTAGTCGCAGGTCCGTTACCGAATCCCTTGACTGTGCCGGGCACTCTTACAAGCTACCATTGCCTCTTTCGGATGTCAAGCTTTGCCGCCCGTCGCTTAACCCGGCTACCGGCACGCTTGACGTATCTCTTGCCCCTCGGACCCCATTCATGCAAGTCTTCCGACAAGATCGTTGTGTTCCTCGGTACGAACGTCATCACGTTGTGCTGCATGCCATTACCTTCCGGTTAATGCTAACCGTCAAGCTCAATTCCCTCCGACAGCGCGACCATGCGCATCCATGTGTCGTCACGCTGCTGGATCTCAAGCTCACCGCTCATGTCCCCTCCAAGGGATCTCGTAACAACTCCATGCTATGTGGTGCCCGGTCTGTTGTCAAACCGGGCACCGTGCTGCATACGTCAGCCACCGTCTCGTATCGTGAGCTACGCCCGTCTTTTAAGGACTTGCGGGCAGGTCCGTGTTGCTAACTACACCTTACCATCAGTGCATCAGCGTGTAAAGCCTTTTGCCCGCGATCAGCAGATCGAGTGCCTGCATGACATCCGCCTTGCTCCGGTGCGATGCGAACAACCAGGTCGCCTCTCCGTCATCCAGTCCGAGCGCATCCTGGGCGTAATCGGGTGCGAACATCCTCGTTCCGTCCTTGAGTCGGATCATGTCACTGCCGTATTCATACGTGCCCGACTCCGGCAGTGTCAAGATAATCGCCGTACCGGCGACGCAAGACGTCGTGCCGCGCACGTTACGCGTGAGCACGTCACGCAGCTCAGTTCCCGTCGCCACCTTGGCATAGTTGTCGAAGTACTTGCCCGAGATCCAGAAGTGCTGATCCCAGTGCCCCCCCGCGATGACAACCGCCTTGATAGCCGCTGCGAGTACCCGCTTGCCGCGAATTCGCTTCATGTTTCCTCCGTTGCTCATGCCATCACGATATGTCATCCTGCCCGGTAAGTCAAATCAGGTACATCGTGCCGGCGACACCATGCCCTAGCTTGCTGACGATCGTACCGACATGCAGTTGATCGCCATCAGCGGACACGCTTGAAAACGCTTCGAACACGTCATCGACACCGCTGCCATCATCGACAACGACAATCATGACAGGTGAGTCGAATGCATGCTTAGCCACCTGAGAAACGACGTGCTCAGTTGCAGCATGCGCCGCGCCGTCAGTCGTCAGTGCGAGTACACCCGTCACGTCAGCGAGCTTGTCACCCGCTGGTGAGTAGATCTTTACTTCCATGTCTCCACCTTACGCCGATGTGCCCGCTGTGTCAACGCTTGGCGTGCACCAGTGCCGAGAACAAAGCGGAACCCATTCCGCCCCATTCAGTCAGCGCGTGCAACGCATCTTGAGCGGTACCGTGACCGTCGAAGTCATCCGGGAAGCTATGACTCTCGTATTCGTAGCTGCATGAGCAACCACCATCCGATGTCCAGTAGAATACGCCATCCTTGACGTAAACGTCAAATACGCACCATTCGTACCCGGAACCTTCATGCGCCTGCCCGACGTGCTCGTATCCGTCGTGATGGATAAGCCCTATCTGCATGTCTCCACCTTATATCGTTGCCCGGTCAGTCAAGTAAGACTTGATGTAAACAGATGGTGAAACTAGGTGAGTAACCATCTTGAGGCGGGAGACCTAGTAATTTGAACCCGTTGCATCAAGTCTTACTTGACTGACCGGGCAATATCAAACTACATATTGCCCGGTCAGATGTCAATTAACGGGCGACGGGATAATCGCCACCCTTCTTATGCGGCTCGCACCCGTACTTGCCCGCCTGGTCATTGTCGGTCACGTGCACCAGTTCGCCGTGACCGTCATAAGTGACCTTGATACCGCAGCCTGCACAGCTCATGATTTCTCCTTTGCTTGACGGGACATCATCAAACTACATGATGTCCCGTCAGATGTCAATTAATTCGAGTCGTCACAGTGTTGAGGTAACGACCGGCGTCGGGTGATCGTGGTGAGTGTTCTCCGCACGGTTGGCGTGGGCACCGCACATCAGCCTGCCCGACAGTTCATCGATCCATCGCGCCGTGTTGGAGCACTGGTGACGGTCGATTCGCACCGTCAGACCGGCGATCAGCATCGGGAAGCCCGGACGCGTCTCCGCGAGCCTCGCCTGGCACAAATTGACGGGCGACCCGGCGCCCCTGTAGCGACCAGCGGCGGTGCGCAACGCCTTGAGCTGCGCACCAGTGAGAGCAACGAACTTAACATCGTAGTTCTGCGGCATGTCCCCTCCAAGGGATCGTTGATACCTGTAATCTACTTGCTGTCATCGTGCTTGTCAAATCCTGGTCTTCAGGATCTCTGTTGCCCGTTCGGTTGTCAGCTCATGAAATAGGTGCGGATGATTCACGATGTACTCAAGATCTTGAGTACATATCTCACGTAGTGCCATCCATGATTCAGGTCTGTATGGCATCACAGCCACTCCACCATCTTAGGCTCGGCGTATACCTTTGTCAATAGCTCTTGACCAGGCAGGCGCAGGACATAGCAATCCCAGTAAGAGCCGACGTCAAGGTCGGGGGCGATGTACACGCACACGCCCTCTATGATCTCACCATCATTCTTTGTGATCTTGACTGGTGATTCGTCAATCACGTCGTCACCCCCGGGCGGATGCCGAGTCGGCGATGGCAACGAGAATAATCCCGACGATCGTGAGCACGATCAGTACGGGCAGGAAGATAATAACAAGCCCGATCCTGATCAGGAAGATAATACGGTTCTTCATGCTGACCTCCGTTTGCCTTATGACGATGACTCTAGTTGATGCCCGGTCAAATGTCAACCGGGCACCGCAACAACCATCATCGGGGTTTTAATCCCGCTACATGATAACCACCTGCCTAAGTTTGACGACAGTTATCAAACCATGCTGCCCCGGACGTACCCCCACAGACCAGCCTGCAAGTCACACGGGATCTCACTGACTTCACGCGCGGCGACGATGTAAGCCGTGCCAACCTCACGGTAGGTCGTCTTGTTGATAACGGGGTTGCCGTTATCCATGTCATCCGTAGCCGCACGCC
>Ga0265337_1000539_pt1 | contig 20178 bp, 16 predicted proteins | sample 42122metaG_FD_192441 | JGI IMG/M metagenome (GOLD analysis project Ga0265337, IMG submission 192441) | Rhizosphere microbial communities from Carex aquatilis grown in University of Washington, Seatle, WA, United States - 4-21-22 metaG | ecosystem: Host-associated > Plants > Roots > Rhizosphere >... | reverse complement strand
CCTGACATGGGGCAATTCGGCCTATTTGACAAGTCCGCTCCCTTTGAGCCGGCGGCAGGCTGGATCAGGCCGCCCGGCGCGGCAGCGTCGCCACCGTCACGATGGCAATCAGGCTGAACGCCGCCACCAGCAGGAACACCAGTTTCGGGCTGCCGTGGTCCATGATGGCGCCGAAAATCAGCGGCGAAATAATGCCGCCGATATTGAAGCCGGTGGTGACGAAGCCGAACACCTTGCCGAACGAGCCGGGCGGGGTGACCTCGCGCACGATCATATCGCGCGACGGCATGATGACGCCCGAGCAGAAGCCGGCCGCCGCCATCGCAGCGATCAGCGCCAGCGAGCCGAGATCGAATTGTCCGGCCAACGCGATGAACAGCGCAATTCCGGCCAAGCCGGCGGTTGCCACCAGTCCGTGGCGCTTGGTGCGGCCGACCAATAGGCCGCCGATCAGCACGCCGATCGCCGACAGCAGCAGATTGGCGGACAGCGCCGCATTGGCGACGGTCACCGGCGTCCCATAGAGCGCGCCGAATGCGACCACGGAATAATTATACGTGCCGCCGCTCATCATCGCGAGCAGCACGAAGAAAACGAGATTGAGCAGGATCGGCGGCGAGAGCAAAAGCCGCCATCCGACCGCAACATTAGCGTCCGTATTGCGCGGAGCTGGCGCAGATGTCTTCGTTTCCGGATTGTCGCGCACCGCTAGCAGCAGCACCGCCACCGCGAATCCGAGTAGGCCGGCGCCGATGAAGGCGCCGCGCCAACCCCACAGGCTCTGCATCATCAGCAGGCTCGCCGGCGCCACCGCCGATCCCAGCATACCGGCGAAGGTGTGCACCGAGAATACCTGGCCGATGCGTTCGGACGGAACATGGTGCGAGAGCAGCGCGTAGTCGGCCGGGTGGTAGACCGTATTGCCGACGCCGGCGAGCGCGAACATCGCCACCATCACCCAGAACGAATCGACCAGCCCTGCGACCGTGAACGCAACTGCGCCGATCGCCAACCCGGCGATCAGCAGAATACGCGCGCCCAGCCAATCGACAAGAAAACCGACCGGCGTTTGCAACACGGTAGACACGACGTTGAAGGCCGCAAGCGCTACCCCGATCTCGGTATAGCTCACGCCGTACTCGGCACGCACGAAGGGCAGCAGCGGCGCCAGCAGCAGGATATAATAGTGCGATACGAAATGCGCCGCGCTGACCGCGCCGACGATGCGCGTGTGCGACGCGCGGCTCGCGCCCAGGAGTTCGGTTGCTTGACTCATAATGCCGACTGCTTGCGCTTGGCGTCTTCAATCGCCTGCCATATCCGCGCAGGCGTCATCGGCATTTCCAAATGCCGGATGCCGTACTCCGACAGCGCGTCGATCACCGCATTGGCGACGGCGGGAAGTCCGCCCGAGGTGCCGGCCTCGCCGCAGCCTTTGGCGCCGATCGGATTGGTTTTGGTTGGAACCGGGTGGCTCGCCACCTCGATCATCGGCGCGTCGTGTGCGCGCGGCATCGCGTAGTCCATGAACGAGCCGGTGACCAACTGGCCGTCGGCGTCGTAGACCGCGCCTTCCAGCAGCACCTGACCCAGTCCCTGCACCACGCCGCCCTGGATCTGACCCTCCACCAGCATCGGATTGATGACGGTTCCGAAATCATTGACCGCGGTATATTTCACCGCACGGGTCAAACCAGTGTCCGGATCGATTTCCACTTCGGCGAGATGAACGCCATTCGGGTATGTGCCGGGGACTTGCTCCGTGACATGCGTCACATCGAGCGAGGAGGGCACGCCTTCCGGCAGCGTCATGCCGGCGCGCAGGCGTTGCGCCAGCGCCATGATGTCGATCGAGCGGTCGGTGCCCGCAATGACGAAGCGCCCGCTTTTGAATTCGATGTCGCCGGCTGACGCTTCGAGGACATGGGCCGCGATCTGCTTGCCGTTCTCGATAACCTTTTCAGACGCCTGCGCGATCGCCGTTCCGCTCAGCATGGCCGAACGCGAGCCGCCGGTGCCGCCGCCGGTGACGAGCTGATCGCTGTCGCCTTGCACCAGGCGGATGCGATCAAAGGGGATGCCGAGTTTTTCGGTAAGCACCTGCGCAAATGCCGAGGCGTGTCCTTGCCCGTAATCGAGCGTGCCGGTCACGATCGTGACCGTACCGTCAGCATTAAACCGAATGGCACCCAGTTCGGTGGTCATCGCCGCGGTGGTTTCGACATAGCAGGCGACACCAAGCCCGCGCAGCTTGCCGGCGCGATTGCTCGCGCGCTTGCGCCGCTTGAAGCCTTTAACATCGGCGCGCGCGAGCGCGTCCTTGAATAGGCCGGGAAAATCACCGCAGTCGTAAATCATGCCGGAGGCCGATTTGAAAGGCATCTCGCGCGCTTTGATGAAATTTCGTTTGCGCAGCTCGAAGCGGTCGATGCCGAGTTCGGCGGCGGCATAGTCCATCGTGCGCTCCATGTTGAAGGCGCCTTCCGGCCGCCCGGCGCCGCGATAGGCCGACACCAGCGTGGTATTGGTGAACACGCATTGGGTCGCCACTTCGAGCAGCGGCGTGCGGTACATGCTGACAATGTTCTTGGTCACATTGACGGTCGGCAGCAGCGGGCCGAACGCCGCACAATAGCCGCCCAGATTGCCGTAGCCGCTGAGCCTGATCGCCTGGATCAAACAGTCTTTGTCGAAGGCCACTTCGACCGTCATGTCGTAATCGCGGCCATGATGGTCGGACACAAAACTGCCGGAGCGCTCATCGGTCCACTTCACCGGCCGGCCCAGCGCGCGGGCGCCATGCAAGATGCAGACGTATTCCGGATAGACCGCCGCTTTCATCCCGAACGAACCGCCGACATTGCCGGTGAGGACACGCACCTTGTCGGCAGGTGCGCCGAGAATGTCGCGCAGCGCGGTCTTGAGACCAAAGACGCCCTGGCTGCACGAATGCAGCGTCCATTTTTCAGCCATAGCGTCGAACTCGCCGATGGCCGAACGCGGCTCGATCGTATTCACCACCAGGCGCTGATTGACCAGCGGCAAACGCACGACACGCGCGGCCTTGGCGAAAGCCTCGGCGACCTTGTCCTTATCGCCAAAGTGATAGTCGAGCGCGACATTGCCCGGCACGTCATCCCAGAGCTGCGGCGCGCCGGGCTTGGCCGCTTCGCTCGCGCGCATCACCGCGGGCAGCGGCGCGATGTCGAGGGCGACCGCCTCGGCGGCGTCCTTGGCCTGCGCGACCGTCTCCGCGATCACACAGGCGACTGGATCGCCGACATAGCGCACCTTGTCGCCCGAAAGCGCCGGCCGCGGCGTATAGCGGATCGGCGAGCCGTCGCGGCTCTTGAGCGGCAGGTTGCATTTGAGGCCGCCATAGCCGGTCAGATCGGCCGCGGTATAGACCGCCAGCACGCCTGGCATCGCCTTGGCGGCGGCAGTGTCGATTGCGCGGATGACGCCATGGGCAACGCTGCTGCGCACCATCACCGCATAAGCCTGGCCAGGCCGGCTGACGTCGTCGGTATAGCGTCCTTCGCCGCGCACTAGCGTGGGGTCTTCGCTGCGCAATACCGGCTGACCGATGCCGAATTTGGTCAGCGCAAGCGCGGCTTCGGTGGTTCTGTCATCCATGCCGGGGCTTTTGAGGGTCGTTGCGGTGGAAATCACCAGATAAAGCAGCCCAGCCGCTTCTACAAGAATAGCTTTCGGGCATGAGGGTTGCGTGTGCCACGGGCGCTGGTACACTTTTCGCGATCGAGGGAACAATTGCTGCACCCGTGGTGCGCAGGGAAGCGACCGGGGGCGGCAGGAAGGTTTGAGACTATGAGCGGCGAGGCCGGGGACACCCCGGGCCTCGACCCCGCCATGGATCGGGCGCCGCCAGAGCGGTCCCGATGGGGTCGGCGGTCGCCCGGACGGCTCGACAGCGACTTGGGCAGTGATCGCGGCGGGGCGAGCTACGCCGCGCTCGATCTCGGCACCAATAATTGCCGTCTGCTGGTGGCGCGTCCGGCCGGCGACGGCTTCCGCGTGGTCGACGCTTTTTCCCGCATCATCCGGCTCGGCGAGGGCGTCTCCAGATCAAAGCGCATCAGCGAGGCGGCGATCGAACGCGCCATCGCCGCGCTCACGATCTGCCGCAACAAGATGAAGAACAAGGGCGTCACCCGCGCCCGCCTGATCGCGACCGAGGCCTGCCGCTCGGCGGAGAACGGCGAGAATTTCCGCGCCCGCGTTGCGCAAGACGTCGGACTCGAGCTTGAGGTGATTGATCGCGAGACCGAGGCGCGGCTCGCCGCTACCGGTTGCACGACGCTGATCGATCCGCAGGCCGACGGCGCGGTGCTGTTCGATATCGGCGGCGGCTCCTCGGAACTGGTGCGGCTCGAGCGTTCGCAGAAGAGCCGCGGCGGGCCGCCGCTGCCGCAGATCCGCGGCTGGATCTCGCTGCCGCACGGCGTGGTGACGCTGGCCGAGCGCCATGGCGGCATCGCCGTCACCCCGGAAATCTACGAGGCGATGGTGGCCGAGGTGGCGGCGATGATCGCGCCGTTCGCGAAGGAGCACGGCGGCGACGGCTTGCGCGGCGTCCACATGCTCGGCACCTCCGGCACGGTGACGACGATTGCCGGCGTGCATCTCGATCTCAAGCGCTACGACCGCAACCGCGTCGACGGCTGCTGGATGAGCGCGCCGGAAATCAGCGCGGTGATTGAGAAACTTCTCGCGATGAGCTACCAGGAGCGCGTTGCCAGCCCGTGCATCGGCGCCGAGCGCGCCGATCTGGTGCTCGCCGGCTGCGCCATCCTGGAAGCGATCCGCCGCGCCTTCCCGTGTCCGCGCCTGCGCGTCGCCGACCGCGGCCTGCGCGAAGGCATGCTGGTGCAGATGATGCGCGAGGATGGCGTGTGGGGCGGCGGTAATCAGGCGGCGGCGTCGTGACGGCACGCAAAGGCAGCGGCTCGCGCGCATTGAAGGTCCGGGTCAAGAGTAAGGGCCGCAAGCTGTCATCCAAGCTGTGGCTGGAGCGCCAGCTCAACGATCCTTACGTCGTGCGCGCCAAGCGCGAAGGCTTCCGCTCGCGCGCCGCCTACAAGCTCATCGAGATCGACGACAAGGCAAGGGTCCTCAAGAAAGGCATGCGTGTGATCGATCTCGGCGCCGCCCCCGGCGGCTGGAGCCAGGTGGCGGCCAGACGAGTCGGCGCGCAAGGGCGGGTCGTGGCGATCGATGTGTTGCCGATGGACGCGATCGCCGGCGTCGAGTTCGCGCAGCTCGATTTCCTTAGAGCCGATGCGCCGGAGAAATTGCGGGTTATGCTCGGCGGGCCGGCCGACGTGGTGTTGTCCGACATGGCGGCGAACGCCACCGGCCACGCCAAGACCGATCACCTGAGGATCATGGCGCTGGTGGAAGCGGCCGCCGACTTTGCCCGCGAAGTATTGGCGCCAGGCGGCAGTTTCCTCGCCAAGGTGCTGCAAGGCGGCACCGAAGCCGCGCTGCTTACCGCCCTCAAGCGCGACTTTAAAAGCGTGAGACACGTGAAGCCGGCGGCCAGCCGTTCCGACTCGGCGGAACTCTATCTATTGGCGACGGGTTACCGGCGGTCGTTTTGATGCCACGAGCCCTCGGGCCAGACGTCGGTAAAGAGCAGACCGCGGCGCGGTGATGCAGAGCTGCGGCGCATTGCGGGGTCATTATCAGCGCGGCGGCGCGCCTCGTCGGCGCGGGCGTCGTGCCGGCGCCGCTCGGCCAAGCGACTGTCGCGCCGGCTGCCGTCATGCGGGCGGGACGCGTGCGCCATCTTCTCGTGCGGATGGACGGCGGGCTCGCTGATTTCCCGCTCGGGCGGATTGTTCAATAGCGGCTCGTGCTGTTGCGGTGCCGCTGCCGCTTTGGGTTCCTGCGCCGGCTGCGCTGCCGCGATGGCGGCGGTCTTGCTCGGCTGCTGCGCGGTTTGACCGCCGGCAGTATTGGAATTCCCGGCCGCCGGTTGGGCGGTGGCTTGGGCGGTGGCTTGGGCGGCCGCTTCGGCCTCTAGCTTCTTCTGCGCAGCCAGCCGCTGCTCTTCCTGCTTCTTTTTCTGCTCGGCGACCTGCATGGCCTGCCGCTTTGCATCAAGCTCGGCCATATGCCTTTCGAGCTGTTTCTTCTCCTCTTCGGCGAGTTTCTGTTCCCGCTTCTGTTGCTCTTCGGCCAACCGGATTTGTTCTTGTTTTTTCTGTTCGGCAAGCATCTGTTCCTGCCGCTTCTTTTGCTCCTCGGCCAGCCGGATTTGTTCCTGCTTTTTCTGTTCGTCGAATTTCTGTTCTTGCTGCTTTTTCTGCTCTTCGGCCAGCCGGAGTTCTTCCTGTTTCTTGCGCTCCTCAGTCAATTTGAGCTCTTGCGCCTGCTTCTTCTCCTCGGCCAGCTTCAACTCTTGCTGCTTCTTTTCCTCCGCCAGCTTCTGTTCTTGCCGTTTCTTTTGCTCTTCAGCCAGCCGGAGTTCTTCGCGTTTCTTCTGCTCCTCAGCTAATTTCAGCGCTTGCTGCTTCTTCTGCTCGGCCATTTCAATTTCTTGCTGCCGGCGCTGTTCGGCGGTCGCATGCGCCAGCGCTTCGCGCGTCGCGGTCATGCTGCCGTCGCGCTCGATCGCTTTGTGGTAGTCGTCGATCGCCTTGGCGTTCTGACCCTGCTGTTCGTAAGCAAAGCCGCGCTGGTAATAGGCTTGCGCGTTCTTAGGGTCGATCTGGATGGCACGATCGAGATCGTCGATGGCCTTGGCGTAGCTGTTGGTGCGCACCAGCGCCGCGGCGCGGGCGCGCAGCGCGGCGGCATTTTTCGGTTCGCGTTTGAGCGCGGCATCGTAATCGGCAATGGCGGCAACCGTCTCGCCTGCGGTCTGTTTGATCTGTGCACGGTCCAGCAGGCTCGCGACGTGGTCCGGCTCACGCGACAGCGCCGCATTCAGATCCGCGAGCGCCAGACCGGTATCGCCCTTGGCCTGGTAGATCGTGGCGCGCGCGCGATAAGTCCCGGCGCCTGTCGCGCCGAGAGTAATGGCGTGGCTCAGATCGGCGAGCGCATGGTCGCTGTCGGACTTCGCCAGATAGACCTGCCCGCGTTCGCCATAGGCCAGCGCGTTCTTGGGATCGCCCTTGATGGCCCGGTCGAGATCGGCCAGCGCTCGGTCATATTGTTTCTTGCGGTTAAAGGCCGCGCCGCGCAGCGCAAAGGCGGTCGGGCTGCTGGCGTCGAGCTTGAGGGCGGCGTCGGCGTCATGCAGCACGCCATCGGTATCGTCGTCTTGCAGCCGAAGCGTGCCGCGCAAATTCAGGAAATCGGCCTGCGAGGAGAGTTTGATCGCGTGGCTGATGTCGGACATCGCGCGTTTGCGGTCGCCTTTCTGATCGTAAGCGTGCGCCCGCAAGGCATAAGACGCGGCGCGCGTCTGATCGGCGGCGATGGCGCGGTCGTAGACCGCGATGGCCTTGTCGAAATCGTCCTTCATCGTCCAGATGGCGGCTTGCGCGGTATAGATGCTGATATTTTTCGCATCGAGCCGCTCCGCTTCCGCGTAATCGGCGAGTGCGCGGTCAAAATCGCCGCTATCCTGCCGCGCGCGTGCACGCAGCATGTAATTCGCCGCGCTCGGCTCGATCTGCAAGGCGTGGTCGAAGTCGGCGAGCGCGCGGACGTAATCGCGCTGGCGCAGATAGAGCTGGCCGCGGCCGCCATAGAGGCGGGCGCTGCCGGCGCCGAGACTGATCGCTTTCTGATAATCCTCCAGCGCGCCGTCGACATAGCCGAGGTCGCGCCGCACGGCGGCGCGGTTGACGTAAGGCGAAGGCGAATTGGGATCGAGCTTTATGGCGGTGTCGTAGTCGGCGAGCGCCTGTCCGTAATTGCCGCGCGCATACCAGGCATTGCCGCGATTCTGATAGGCGGGAGCAAAATCGGGCGCCAGTGCGATCGCCTGGTTGAGGTCGGCAATGGCGTGGGCGATGTCGCCGCGATCGAGATAAGCGAGCCCGCGCAGGCCATAGGCGACGCCTTCCGCCTTGCCGTGCAGGAGTCCCGCGCTGAGCATGCTGGCGCAGGCCGCGATGCGCTGATCGGCGAGGCTCTCGGTCTGCGTGGCGCACATGCGCGCGTCGCGCGACTCCGCTTGCGCGGCGCCGGCAAACGACAAAGCAGCGGCCATCACCGCGAGCGAAGCGGCTCCGAGCAGCCGTGCTGGCTTGGTCCCACGCATTTACACTTACCCCTCCGCCTAGACTCTACGCGCGCGGAAAATACGAGATGGGCCAATGACTTGTCCAAGAATTAGGACATAAATGATTAATTTGTAGCGAATTTGCGGCCTTAGCCGACCCGCTGGTCGGACGTTTCGGTCGGGGCCGGTAGCCGATCCGCCATTTCCGCCCCCGCATCGGGCGAAAGCCGCACGAAAATAAACACCGACAGGGCCGAGATCACCGCCACGGCCAAGAATGCGGGCGGAAAATCGCTCGCCTGCAGGGGCCCGTTGCCCTTGAAGCGAACCGTGAGCTCCACCACCAGTGCCCCTAGCGCCACCCCGGTCGACACCGCCAATTGCTGAGCGACACTGACCAGGGCAGTCGCTCGGCTGACCCGGCGCGGCTCCACGTCGGCATAGGCGATGGTGTTGATGCTGGTGAATTGCAGCGAGCGGAAAAAGCCGCCGACCAGCAGCAACACCACCATGACAGCCACCGGCGTGGTCTGCGTGAAACCGGCGCAGACGGCGAGGAATGCCGCGCTGATCAGCGCATTGGTCACCAGGATGGTGCGGAAACCGAACCGGCGCAGGATGGTCGCGGTCGCCCACTTCATGCCCATGGCGCCAAGCGCCGTTGCAAAAGTGACCATGCCGGACTCGAACGGCGACATGCCAAAGCCGACCTGCAGCATCAACGGCAGCAGGAACGGCAGCGCGCCCAAGCCGAGCCGGAAGATGAAACCGCCGGTCACGCTGGCGAAAAAGGTCGGTAGCCGGAATAGCGTGAGGTCGAGCGCCGGATTAGCGGTGTGGCGCGCATGCACCAGATAGGCCGCGATGAAGAACACGCCGCCCAAGACCAGCGCCGCCACCACGGTCCAGGGCAGGAAATTGAGTCCCAGCACCGACAGCCCGAAGGCGACGCCGGCGATGCCAAGCCCGGCCAGCACCATGCCGACGATGTCAAAGCGCTCATGCTGCTCGGCGCGCACGTCCTCGATGTAGCGGGTGGCGAGCAGGATGCCGACCAGGCCGATCGGCACGTTGATGATGAAGATCCAGTGCCAGGAGGCGTAGGTGGTGATGAAACCGCCGACCGGCGGCCCGAGCACCGGGCCGATCAGTGCCGGCGTCGTCACCCAGGCCATGGCGGCCACCAGCTCGCGCTTGCTGATGCTGCGCACCAGCACCATGCGGCCGACCGGCGTCATCATGGCTCCGCCCATGCCCTGCACGATGCGGGCGATGACGAAATCGGTGAGGGAACTCGACAGCGCGCAGCCGATCGAGCCGAGCACGAATACCGCGATGGCGGCGCGAAACACCGTGCGCGCACCGAAGCGGTCGGCGGTCCAGCCGCTGGCCGGGATGAAGATCGCGAGCGAGAGCAGGTAGGAGGTGATCGCGAGCTTGAGCGCCAGCGGATTGCTGCCAATATCGGCCGCGATCGCCGGCAGCGCGGTGGCGATCACGGTCGAATCCATGTTTTCCATGAACAGGGCGACCGCGATGATCAAGGGGACGATGCGGTCGGGGCGCATGGGCATCCGGGTGAGATGGTTAAGAGGTAAAAGCTGGGTCCTTCAATAGCAGAGCGGGGGCGGAACGAGGGCGGCCGGATTCATAACAGCCATCCGCGAATGCCCTAGGAATCAGCCTCTTACCGTGCTAACCACCCACGCCAACCCAAAAGCGGGCCGTGAAGTCGCGCGAGGAGCCCCTCGCGACAGGCATTTTATAAGCCTTCGGCAGTCGGCCTTGTTCTCCTTTTCGGGTGAGACGGAGTTGGCGATGGCCGGGAAAAACAACGGAAGCCCGCGTGAAGGGCTTACTTTCGACGACGTGCTGATCAGGCCAGGCCTCTCCGAGGTGCTGCCCGCCGACGTCGATATCCGCTCCCGCATCACCCGCTCGATCCCCGTCAATATTCCGATCATCGCCTCCGCCATGGACACGGTGACCGAGGTGCAGATGGCCATTGCCATGGCGCAGGCCGGCGGCATCGGCGTCATACACCGCAATCTGGACACGGACGTTCAGGCGGGCCAGGTGCGCCAAGTGAAGAAATTCGAATCCGGCATGGTGGTGAACCCGCTCACCATCGAGCCGAATGCGACGCTGCAGCAGGCGCTTGACCTGATGAAGGAGAACCGCATCTCCGGCGTTCCGGTGGTGGAAGGTGGCGGCAATGGTAAAGCCGGCAAACTGGTCGGCATCCTGACCAACCGCGACGTTCGCTTTGCCACCGATCCGCAGCAACGCGTCGCCGAGCTGATGACCAAGGACAAGCTCGTCACCGTGCGCGAGGGCGTCAGCCAGGACGAAGCCAAGCGCCTGCTGCATCAGCATCGCATCGAGAAACTGGTGGTGGTGGATAGCCAATACCGCTGCGTCGGCCTGATCACGGTCAAGGATATGGAAAAGGCCGTGACCAATCCGAACGCCTGCAAGGATGAGCAGGGCCGCTTGCGCGTCGCCGCCGCCACCACGGTCGGCGACAAGGGCTTCGCTCGCACGGAGGCGCTGATCGCGGCTGGCGTCGATCTCGTGGTGGTCGACACCGCGCATGGCCATTCGCGCTACGTGCTCGACGCGGTCACCCGCATCAAGCGCATGTCTAACGCGGTGCAGGTGGTGGCCGGCAACGTCGCCACCGCCGAGGGCGCCAAGGCGCTGATCGATTGCGGCGCCGACGCCATCAAGGTCGGCATCGGCCCCGGTTCGATCTGCACGACACGGATTGTAGCGGGCGTCGGCGTGCCGCAGCTCACCGCCATCATGGACGCGGTCGAGGCGGCGAAGAAATCCGGCATACCGGTGATCGCCGACGGCGGCATCAAATATTCCGGCGATCTCGCCAAGGCGCTCGCCGCCGGCGCCGATTGCGCCATGGTCGGCTCGCTGCTCGCCGGCACCGACGAGACGCCGGGCGAAGTGTTCCTCTATCAGGGCCGCTCCTACAAGAGCTATCGCGGCATGGGTTCGGTCGGTGCCATGGCGCGCGGCTCGGCCGACCGCTATTTCCAGCAGGACATCAAGGACGCACTCAAGCTGGTGCCGGAAGGCGTCGAGGGCCAGGTCGGCTACAAGGGCCCGGTCGCCAATGTGCTGCACCAGTTGGCCGGCGGCTTGCGCGCCGCCATGGGCTATGTCGGCGCCAAGGATCTGGACGATTTTCACAGCAAGGCGGAGTTCATGCGCATCTCGGGCGCAGGCCTGCGCGAAAGCCACGTGCATGACGTGACGATCACCCGCGAGAGCCCGAATTACCCGAGCGGGGGCTAACGTTTTTATCCCTCCCCTTTAGGGGAGGGTGGCGCCGAAGGCGCCGGGTGGGGTTAGTGCCGTGTCCGCCGCAAAATCATCGACTGAAAAAACATCCACCGACCCCTTCGCTCCGGTGCGCGAGGCGACGCTGGCGCACCGCGCGACGCACGGCTGCGGCGCCTATCCGTACGACAACGGTGCGCTGCTTGGCACACTGGCCGCGGCCGCCAATGCGCGGCGCGTGCTCGAACTCGGCACTGCGCTCGGCTACACCGCACTGTGGTTCGCGCGCGGCGCGCCCGATGCGGTGGTCGACACCATCGAGCGCGACGCCGAGCACGTGCGGCTGGCGCGCGAGCAGGTCGAGGCCCATGGTATGGCCGGGCATATCGTGGTGCACGAGGGCGAGTTCTCGGAAGTGATGCGCCGGCTCGACCCCGGCTACGACGTGGCGTTCTTCGATGGGCTCACCCCGGCGCGCCCGCTGCTCAAGGAGATGCGCCGGTTGTTGCGCGCGCGCGGGCTACTGATCAGCGCCAACCTCACCCATACCGGCGCCGAGGCCTATCTCGCCGCCTTGCAAGACAAGAAATCCTGGCTTACCGCCTTCATCGACGAGGACCACGAGACCGCGCTCAGCATTAAGCTTTGACAACGCGGGCAAATGCCGCCACGTCGAGGCTCAAGGAAAATCATATGTCGATCCAGGCCATTTTGCTGCCGCTGTTCGTCGAGGTGCTACTCACCTTCGGCGTGATGTTCGGGATGATGTACTTCCGCACCTCGTCGCTGCTGCGCGGCGAGACACGCTTTAAAGATATCGCACTGCGCGAGCCGAACTGGCCGATCCGCGCCAATCAATTCGCCTATGCGTTTTCCAACCAATTCGAGCTGCCGGTCCTGTTCTACGTGCTGACCGTGCTGTCGATCGTCACTCATCACGCCGACCTGATCTTCGTGGCGCTGGCGTGGATTTTCGTCATCTTCCGCATCTTGCAGGCGCTTGTGCACGTGACCAGCAACAATGTCCGCATGCGCGGCACCTATTATGGCTTCGGCGCGCTGGTGCTGGTCGTCATGTGGCTCATCTTCATCGTGCGCATCCTGCTGGGCCTGCCATGACGCCGGCCGCGCGGCTCGCCGCCGCTATCGAAGTTTTCGGAAATCTGGAGAGCGAACGCCGCCCGGCGGCCGACGCGCTCAAGAGCTGGGGTCTGGCGCATCGCTTCGCGGGTTCCGGCGACCGCGCCGCCATCGCGGGGCTGGTTTACGACGCGCTGCGCCGGCGCGCGTCGAGCGCGTTTCTGATGGGCGCCGACACGCCGCGCGCTATTTTGCTCGGCATGCTCAAGCGCGAGCGCGCCCTCGACACCGAGACAATCGCCAAGCTCACCGACGGCTCGAACTACGGACCCGCAGCGCTCAGCGACGATGAAAGAAAACGCCTCGACGCCGCCGCCATGGCGGGCGCGCCCGCGCATGTTGCGGGCGATTATCCGGAATGGCTCGAGTCGCATTTCACGCGCGCCTTCGGCGATGTGCGCGCGGAGGAGGGCGCCGCTTTATCCTCGCGCGCGCCGCTCGACTTGCGGGTGAACACATTGAAGGCGGACCGCGACAAGGTTGCCGGCATGCTGTCCGACCTCAAGCCGGAGCCGGCGCGCTGGTCGCCCTGGGGCCTACGCGTGCGGCTTTCCGCCGATGCCAAGAGCCCGGCGATCCACGCCGAGCCGGCGTTCATCAAGGGCATGGTCGAGTTGCAGGACGAAGGCTCGCAATTGGCCGCGCTGTTTTCCGTCGCCAAGGCCGGCGAGCAGGTGATCGATCTTTGTGCCGGCGCCGGCGGCAAGACGCTGGCGCTCGCCGCCATGATGGAGAACAAGGGGCAAATCTTCGCCACCGACGATGACAAAAGACGACTAGCTCCGATCCACGACCGCCTCAAGCGCTCGGGTGCGCGCAACGTGCAAGTGCGCACGCCAAAGTCGGTGGGCGGCGAGATCGCCGACCTCGCCGGGCGCTGCGACCTGGTGCTGATCGACGCGCCCTGCACCGGCACCGGCGCCTGGCGCCGCAACCCGGACGCCAAGTGGCGCATGCGCCCCGGCGCTTTGGAGCAGCGGCAGAAGGAGCAGGTGGAAATTCTTGATCGCGCCGTGCCGCTGCTCAAGGCCGGCGGGCGCATCGCCTATGTCACCTGTTCGGTGCTGGACGAGGAAAACGGCGCGCAGGTACGCGCTTTCCTTTCACGGCAACCGGGATTTTCGCTTCAGCCGCCGGCGGACACCGCCAACGCGCTCGGCGAACGCACCTTCATGTTCGCCAAGGCGGCGCGGCTGTCGGACGAGGGCATCCTGATGACGCCGCGCACGACCGAGACCGATGGTTTCTTCGTCGCGGTGTTCCATCGCAGCGACTGAGCGCTCAAACGCCGAATTAACGCTTGTATTACGCAAAAACCCCGTTTGCGCCGCATTCCCGGCCAAATTTCTCCGCGAAAATTTCGTGACTAACGCGCACGAGTTCCCCAAGCGAGGTCTCTCATTATGCTGGTGGCTAGGCGCGATCCCTTTCATCCTGGCGCGCACGATGCCGCAACTTCTCATGGCGCTGATGTCTCCGGGCGCGCTGCGCCAAGGCTCGCCCGCACTGTGAGCATGTTGCAGGTCGTCGGTTCGCTGCTGGCGATTCCGGTCGGCCTGGCCAGTGGCTATTCGATCTACCGCGCCAATTTCTCCGTCGACACGACGTGCCAGGGTTTGCGCGCCAACATTGTCTCGATGATCGACAAGAGCGTCGACGCCGGCACAAGGCGCATGCTGGTGCGCCGCGACATCGAGACGTTTGAGCAAAGCTGCGGCGCGATCGATCCGGACGCCACGGCGGCGTTCAAGGCTTTGCTGGCGGCTGACAAGCCCGCGGCGCCGCTGGCCGCGCCGGTCGCGCGCCGCCCCGATGCGCCGCCGAATGAGATTGTTCGCAAAGCCGAGCCGATTCCGCAGTTAACCGCCAAACTGCCGGCCGTGGCTTCGCCGCCCGCCGCAGCCGAGGCCGTTCGCCGCGATCCGGCCGTGTCCGATACGCAGTGGCTCGATGCGGTCCGCCAGGCTTTGGTGGTGCATGGCGCGGAGCCGCCGACGGTTGATACAGCCAAGGCACCGGTTGCGCCCGCGGCAGTGCCGGCTCAGCGGCCTGCACAGCAAGAGGCTGTCTTGCCGCCACAAGCGCCGACAGTCACCACGCCGGCCCCGGTCATTTCACCGATTGCCCCACCGTTACCGCCTGCGGCGTCAGTCGCGACGCCGGCCGCGCCGCAAGCCGACGCCGGTCATCCGGTGCCGCCGGCAACGATTCCTGAATCCGCAGCGCCGACTAACGCGGCCAATCAGGATGAACAGGGTCATTCGCGCATCCGAGGGTGGATTGCGAAGGTCCCGCTGATGGGAAACGTGATCAATAACGGCTGGTAGGGCGCGAAGGCGGCTTATTCCGGCTGCCAGCGCGAGACAGTGTCGAGATCGGCCTCGGCCTGCCAGCGGCCGTTCTTGCCCGGCAGGCGCACCGCATCCGACAGCAGCGCGAGATATTCGCGCCGCGGCATGTCGCGGAATCCCATGTTTTCCCACAACGGTCCGATCAGCTTGCCGTCGTTATAGCGGTAGCCCCACTTGGCGAGATGCCAGGTGAGCACGGCCGCGCCGATGCGCGAGGCATTCGTTTCATGCGTGAATTGCGATTCGAACGTGAAGCTTGCGCCGATCGCCATGCCGTAGCCGCCGGCGACCAGTTCGCCGGCCTCATTCCAGACCTCGAACGAATGTGCGAAGCCAGCGTCGAAGGCTTGCGCATAGGCGCGCATGATGCGCGGCGTGATCCAGGTCAGGTGCCAGCGGCCCGCCCGGCGTCCGGCGCAGGCCGCGATTACGCCGTCGAAATCGCGGTCGAAGGTCACGCTGTAGCGGTCTTGGCGCATCAGCCGGCGCAGGTTGTTCGAGATGTGGAAATTCTTGAAGAACAGCACCGAGCGCTGCGGCGGCGACCACCATTTCAGCGGCGCGATATGCGCGAGCGGGTAGAGCCCGCGCCGATAGGCGGCGAGCAGCGTCGGCAGCGAGAGATCGTGCGCGATGCCGGCAAGGCCCGGCGGGTCGGCGAGCGCGCGCTCGGGGTCGGGCAGGGCGTAGTCGGGGGCAAGCAGCTCATGGAAGCAGAGCCGGGCGAGGTTCGGCAGGCCCGAGATGCGCCCCGGCATCAGCGCCCAGGCCACGCCGAGCGTCCAGCGCGTGGCCTTCTCAGTGAGGCTCTCGCGAAACAGCGCGGCGCGGCGGTCCGCCCCGGGGGGGGCTGCGGAAAGCGTCATATGATCGGCGTGGTAGGCCAAACTTGGGTCCCCAAACGTGTGGAAATGGCGAAAATCTTGCCTCTTATGTCTCACGGGCGGGCTAATGGAGGGTTATCTGAATAGCTCGAAATCTGGCGTAGTTAACCGGAGCCTGACGCCGCCTTGACCCCAACCGCGCCCAATCCCACAAAGCGGCCTCGAACGGGGCCGATTCCGGCGCCGTTCGCGGCATCGCCGCCCAAGCTGGACAAGAATTTGCACGACAAAGTCCTCATCGTCGATTTCGGCTCGCAGGTGACCCAGCTGATCGCGCGGCGGGTGCGCGAGGAAAAGGTCTATTGCGAGATCGTGCCCTACCAGAAGGCCGAAGCCGCCTTCCGCGAGATGAAGCCGAAGGCGGTGATCCTGTCGGGCGGGCCGGCTTCCGTGCTCGACAAGAATGCCCCGCTGGCGCCCAAGGCGATTTATGACGCCGGCGTGCCGGTGCTCGGCATCTGCTATGGCGAGCAGGCGATGGCGCAACAGCTAGGCGGCAAAGTCGAGGGTGGGCATCATCGCGAATTCGGCCGCGCCGAGGTGGAAGTCGTGTCCGACAGCCCGCTGTTCGAAGGCGTCTGGAAGAAGGGCGAGAAATATCCGGTCTGGATGAGCCACGGCGACCGGGTGACGAAATTGCCCGAAGGTTTCCGCGTCCTCGGCATTTCGCCCAACGCGCCGATTTCCATCATCGGCGACGACGACCGCAAATTCTACGCCACCCAATTCCATCTCGAGGTGATGCACACGCCGCACGGCGCCGCCCTGCTGCGCAATTTCGTGCGCAAGGTGGCGGGGCTTGCCGGCGACTGGACCATGCGCGCCTTCAAGGACGAGGCGATCGAGAAAATCCGCAAGCAGGTGGGCAAGGGCCGCGTGATCTGCGGATTGTCCGGCGGCGTTGACAGCGCGGTCGCCGCCGTGCTGATCCACGAAGCGATCGGCGAGCAGCTCACTTGCGTGTTCGTCGATCACGGCCTGCTGCGGCTCGGCGAGGCGCAGAAGGTCGTCACGCTGTTCCGCGACAGCTACAACATTCCGCTGGTGCACGTCGACGACAGCGATGTCTTCCTCAAGGCGCTCGAAGGCGTCGAGGACCCCGAGCAGAAGCGCAAGACCATCGGCAAACTGTTCATCGACGTGTTCGACGCCGAGGCGAAGAAGATCGGCGGCGCCGATTTCCTGGCGCAAGGCACGCTCTACCCCGACGTGATCGAGAGCGTCTCGTTCACTGGCGGGCCCTCGGTCACCATCAAGTCGCATCACAATGTCGGCGGCCTGCCCGAGCGCATGCACATGAAGCTGGTCGAGCCACTGCGCGAACTGTTCAAGGACGAAGTGCGCGCGCTCGGCCGCGAACTCGGCCTGCCGGAAGCCTTTGTCGGCCGCCATCCGTTCCCGGGGCCGGGCCTCGCCATCCGCGTGCCGGGCGCGATCACGCGCGCGAAGCTCGACATCCTGCGGCTCGCCGACGACATCTACATCGAGGAAATCCGCCGCGCCGGGCTTTACGACGACATCTGGCAGGCGTTTGCCGTTTTATTGCCTGTGAAGACCGTCGGCGTCATGGGCGACGGCCGCACCTACGATTTCGTGGTGGGCCTGCGCGCGGTCACCTCGACCGACGGCATGACCGCGGATTTCTACCCGTTCGAGATGAAATTCATCGGCCACGTGGCGACCCGCATCATCAACGAAGTGAAGGGCGTCAACCGCGTCGTTTACGACGTGACCTCAAAGCCGCCGGGCACGATTGAGTGGGAGTGAGCCTGTTAGGTGTCATGCGCGGGCTTGACCCGCGCATCCCGCTTAGGAACGCACTGCGCCCATAAGCGGGATGGCCGGGACAAGCCCGGCCATGACAGGAAAAGATAAAGCATGCCCATCACCATCTACGGCATCAAAAACTGCGACACCATGAAGAAGGCGCGCGCGTGGCTGGACAAAGCCGGCGTCGATTATGTCTTCCATGATTACAAGAGCACCGGCATTGAACGCGCCAAGCTCGAAGGCTGGGCCAAGAAAGCCGGCTGGGAGACGCTACTCAACCGCGCCGGCACGACTTTCAAGAAGCTGCCCGACAAGGACAAGGACGGCGTCACCGAGCAGAAGGCCATCGCGCTGATGCTGGCGCAGCCTTCGATGATCAAGCGGCCGGTGCTCGAACTTGGGCATGGCAAGCTGCTGGTGGGCTTCAAGCCAGAGCAGTACGAGGCCGCGCTCTAGTGTCTTTTCTGCCGTTCCAGCGGCCGCTGTCCATCGTTGCGGCGCGCGGGGTCTTGTCCCGCTATATTCGGGACGGTTGATTTGCCGTATACTGCAATTGATTGGCTGATGTGGGGCAGATGATTATTCCAACAAAGACGCAGTTGTGCCCGAGTACGGCCCTCTGCTTGGACAACTTTGTCGCCGATCTGCCGAAGGCGCCGGCCGCCGCTCGGGCCGATAGCGGACAAAACCCGGCATTGGGGATCATCGACGGTGTTACCGTGACCGCACTCGTCGGCAATGCCGATGACCGCGGTTCGTTGTGTGAACTACTGACGACGCGCGACGAACCGATCGAGCCGATCGTCCACGTCTACCAGGTGGCTGCTGTACCCGGCTCGATCCGCGCCTGGGTCTATCATCGCCATCAGTTCGACCGGCTTGCCTTCACCATGGGGCAATTCGAGATCGCCTTGTACGACGTCCGGCCGGGCAGCCCGACGGCAAACCGCTTGAACGTTCTCACCCTGGGTGCCCGGCAACCGGCGCTTCTGCGCATCCCGCCCTTCGTTATTCACGCTGTGCGCAATGCCGGCACGGAATTGAGCTTTTTTATCAACATGCCGACAACCCCTTATTTTCGGGATCGTCCGGACAAGTTTCGGCTGCCCTACGGCGATCCGCGGGTGCCTTACACCTTCGATGCGAGCTGACCCGTTTTTCTCGGTCGTGCTCGCGACCTATGGCCGCGGCCGTTGCATTGCTCCGACGATCGAATCGGTTCTCCGCCAAACATTTTCTGCCTTCGAGCTGATCGTCGTCGGTGATGGCTGCCAGGATGACACCGAAGCGGTGGTTGCCTCATTCGGTTCCGATCGTATTTCGTGGCGCAACCTTACGCAAAACTGCGGCAGCCAAAGCTTTCCCAATAATGAAGGCATTCGCTGCGCTCGCGGCGCATGGATATGTTACATCGGGCACGACGACGTGTGGGCTCCCGACCATCTGGCGGAGTTGCATGCTCTGGTGGGGCGCGACCGCGCTGCTGATTTTGCCGTTAGCGGCTGCATCTATCACGGTCCTGCCGGTAGCGAGGTCTACTACACCACCGGAATGTTCACGGACGGCAAGGCGGCGTTCAGACATTTTTTCCCGCCGTCTTCGTTTGCTCACCGACGTGATGTGGCCGCGCGCATCGGCCCATGGCGTGACCCGCGCTTAATACCCGCGCCGGTCGATTGCGACTTTTTGCTGCGAGCTGCGCATGCCGGGTTGCGGTTTGCTTCCACCGGTCGTGTGACCGCCCATAAATTCGCTGGCGGTCATCGCTACCTGTCCTATTTGCGGCCAATGGATGACGAGCAGCGCGCCATGTTGCTTTCGTTCGACCGGGAAAGCGAAGGGCGCGACGCGCACCTCATCGAGCTATCGAAACGTGCAGGCACGTTCATGAGCTTGCGCTATATCGACTTCACAAAGTTTAAGGGCGGACAACTGTTTAACAGGAGCCGTACCAGCAGGGGTCTGAATCGGCCCCCGTTGCGGCCATTGTCGCAACGGGTCGTCATCGAACAGTCGGACGAGTCGCGGGCGTTGGATTGGCATGACCTCGAGCGGCGAAGCATCCGGTGGTCCGGTCCCAATCCGCGCCCAAAGATCCTCATTCCATTCACCGGCGACAGCGCACAGGTAGCCATTGAAATCGCCGGCATGGCGCCGGGGGCGCGGCCGGAGGATCTCTCGGTCTTGGTCGAGGAGCGAAAAGTCGATCACACCATGGAACGCGACCCAGACGGAACCCAGTGGCTGCGTTTCGTCGCGCCGCTCAGCCGGCACGGCTACACCGTCGTCAGCCTGCATACGCCGGTGATGTTTAGTCGGCGCAGAATCTACCGTTCTCCGCGCCGCCTCGGTGTTGCCGCAGGCGACATCGTTCTCGACCCGCTGCCGTGAGGCCGAAGCGGGCCCCGTGGTTCGCCCCTTGATCCTGCGCGCTTTCCCTGCCACATGCGCCCCATGAACGTCCCGCTGCGCCCCGCCGATTCGATCCCGCTCACGCCGCTCGCCGCGGAAGTCGAGCGCCGGCGCACTTTTGCCA
>Ga0265337_1000536_pt1 | contig 20216 bp, 15 predicted proteins | sample 42122metaG_FD_192441 | JGI IMG/M metagenome (GOLD analysis project Ga0265337, IMG submission 192441) | Rhizosphere microbial communities from Carex aquatilis grown in University of Washington, Seatle, WA, United States - 4-21-22 metaG | ecosystem: Host-associated > Plants > Roots > Rhizosphere >... | reverse complement strand
TTGAAGGGCTGGACGCGCGAGCTGCTTTGCATTCACGGACGAAACTGGCCCCCGAAGTCGGTATCGCGCCGACGTCTCGGCTTTTTCAGAGCCGCGCTAATCTGCCTCAGCTATTCGGGGAAATGGTCGTCCTGACAGGTAACGCTCCTGCGTCTTCCGGTTATCAGCCGGGTGCTCTGCTTTTGAGCTACGGGACGTGGCGGAAGGCGTCGGTAATGCTCCGACCTCGGCGATGACGATCCTGTTTTCGAGACAGGTGCAGCCAGCTTATATCTGCCTGCCTTCCGAAATTGGCTGCCAGGGTTGGACTCGCACCAACACCGTGCGGTTTAACAAACCGTCGTGCTACTTTGACACCACCTGGCAATGGCGCTGCCGGCAGGATTCTCACCTGCATCGTTCCGCTTAGAAGGCGGATGCCTGATATATTCGACCACGGCAGCAATTTGAAATTGGTCAGCGCGGCAGGATTTGCACCTGCGATCCCTCGGTCCCAAGCCGAGTGCGTTGGCTGCTACGCTACGCGCTGATTCGCCCCGATGATTTGAAGTAATCGGGACGGGAGAAACGCGATGCCGAAACCCTGGGAATCGGCCTCGCGGTAAGACTTGAAATTGGCGGACCCGAAGGGACTTGCACCCTCAGCCTTCCCGCAGACAACGGGCTGCTCCTCTGATTGAGCTACGAATCCGAAATGGTGGGAAATGCTGGTAACGCTCCAGTCGTCGCTTCCGGATTTGTTTTACGACACCCGATTTACAGTCGGGCAGCCGGATCACTTCCCTTGATGGCCCTGCGCAAGCAGTGGTAGCGGGAGTGGGAGTTACACCCACCTGAAGAAGTTTATGAAGCTTCTCTCTGTGCATTGGTCGAGTTTCCCGCAATTGAAATTGGTGGAGTCGGCGGGTAACGCTCCCGCATCAGCTTGCTTGCAGGCAAGTGCATTGCTTGTCTGCCACGACCCCGTGAAATTGGCAGGCCGCCTTGGTGCTGCCCCAAGCAGACTGAGTTTTGGAGACTCTGTCGCGCAAGCTGGCGCGCGGCCTATGAAAAAATTGGTGCGGTTGCCGGGAATCGCACCCGGACATGCTCCTTGGCAAGAAGCCATTCTGCTGTTAAATCACAACCGCGAAAGTAAAAGGGCCGGGAGCTTTGTGCTCCCGGCCCGTGCCATTTCAATAAAGAACAAACACCTCTTGGTGATCTATTCGATCCCAACCCGCGGTTTCACGGCGGCTGTTTCGGTGTTTATGGGCACACCTCCTGCGAAGCCCTTAAATTGTAAATTCGGGTAAAACCATGTCGGCGCACTTTTCGGCAGTCTATGGACAGACCCCACCGGTTGAGAACCTCGGCTCTCTTGCGTCGTTATTAGTTTGTCGCTGTCGGACATCATTTAGACGTCGCTTTTTTCTTGTTCACAGATTACTCATCTTTCGTTTGTTGCTTTCACATTGCTGGTTATGCAGGGAAATAAAAAACCCTGCTTACTTTCCAGTAAGCAGGGTTAGAAAAATCCTATTTCGATTCGTTACCTGCTTACCGTGAGTCTATCCAAATTGGTTTCCGGCTTTTGCCCGGAATACGCGATGGATAGGCCAAGGCTAAACACACAACCCTGGCTTAACCGGCTATGACGTGTCGCTTTCGCGACCGGCATTGTCGGCCAACTCTTGGCTGATATGTTCATGCAAGTTTTCATCGAACGGGAAGACGAATACCATAGAAGCATGGTTACAGTCAAGTTTTATTCGGAAGAATAATGAACTTTCTTTCAATCATCGCATCTTGATAAGAAGATAATCAACGAGTGTGCATGCCCTTTCTGCAATTGTTCTTTATTCTGTATTCAACAGCCGAGCGAGTTCTGCTCGTGTAATGAGAAAGTTTTCCCGCAAAGCGCGGCACGCCTTCAATTTTCCACGTTGGATTAGCCGATAGACACTGAAATAATCCACACCCAGCATATCGGCTGCCTTGTGGATTGAATAGGCGATCCGTTCGTTTTGCGGCTGTTCGTTTGTGTTTGATTCGCTGGCATTCATAATCTCTTGCTGCGTTTTACCATTTCGCAGGAGCAGGGTTGTTATGATTTCATAACAACTTGTCATTTTTCAAAACCAACGAAAAGATCGGACGCTTCCACTTCCAAGGCGCGAGCGAGATGCAAAATATGTTTGTCCCTGATGCAGTGAAGTTGACATTCCATTTGGGCAAGCACTTCCCGGCTCACGTCAAGGCCATTGAGTTGAAGCTGAATGGCGAGCGTGGCCTGTGACCAGCCACGCGCATACCTCAGTCTCCGAATCTGCGGCCCCAGCATATTTTTTGTGCGGTCGGGCGGACGCTTTGTCGGCGTCGTAAACATTGCGTTATGTCGGCTGGGCGCTATGTGCATGTGGTGATGGTGATACACCACAACACAGGCAATTCTGGTAAAATGACAAACGGTTAATGGTAACAGAAAGGGATCAACCGATTGTGTAAAGATTACACAAAAAAGGCCAGGGCATCCGATAAAATTGCCGCATGAATGAAACCATGTTCGGATTTTTGATTCGGCCGCCCGCAGGCGGTGAAAAATCTGCAAATGCATTTTGTGTCATGGGTGACACCTTTGCCGATTTGATTTCAGATAAAATGGCCAAACGATGAATGGAAAAATTTTAACGATTGTGCCAGTGACTGCACAAAGCTCTTGGGAAAACAGGTAAAGTGGCGTTTTATGTTTACAGCGGTCGCACAAAAAAATCTGGCCGATGCCGAGAGTTACTTCGACGAGCATCTGGCGCAGAATGATTACTACGCCGCCGGTGAAATCCGGCCCGGCCAGTGGATCGGCGCGGGCGCAGAACGGCTGGGATTGAAAAACGTCGTCACCCGCGAACAATTTCAGGCGCTGTGTGAAAACCACAATCCCGAAACCAGCGAACGACTGACGCAACGGCAACAAAAAGAAGACAAGCGGCGCGTGTTTTATGATTTCACCTGCTCGGCACCAAAATCGGTTTCCGTGCTGGCGATGACATTGGATGATGACCGGTTGGTGACGGCACACGAGGAAGCAACGCGCATTGCGTTCCGCGAACTCGAAACCTTCGCCGCAACCCGAGTCCGCAAGCAGGGCAATCAACGAGACCGGACGACCGGCAATCTGGTCGCCGCCGCGTTCACGCACACGAGCAGTCGCGCGCTCGACCCGCAGTTGCACACGCATTTCACCGTGTTCAACGCCACGTTTGATGAAAGTGAACGGTGCTGGAAAGCCCTGCAAGCGGGCGGAATGTATGACGCCATCCGTTACGGGACGGCGGTTTATCGGAACGAACTGGCGAAGCGGGTTCGAGAGATTGGCTATCGAACCGTTCCAGCCAAGCACGGTTTTGAAATCGAGGGCGTCGGCCCGGATGTCCTGAAACGGTTTTCCAAGCGGTCGCAACAGCGTGACGCGGTGGTGAAGGAGCTGGAGCAAAAGCTGGGACACAAACTTTCCAACAACGCCGTTGCCCTGGCGGTGCATCAGAGCCGGGCGAAAAAAGTCAAAGGCATTTCGACAACGGAAGTGCGTGAACGCCAGTTGGCGCAATTACAGCCCAATGAATTACAGGCGCTGCAAAAACTTTCAACGTCAGTCCAATGCACTCGTCAACCGCGCATCGCCGGACTGGAAAATCAAACCCTGAATCACGCCATCGCCCATGTCTTCGAGCGCAAATCGGTCGTGCCGGAACATGAACTGTTGAACGAGGCCTTGTCGCAACGCCTCGGCGAAGTGGATTTGCCGGCGTTGAAAGCATCCGTGAAGAGTTCGGCGGACCTGGTCAAAACCGAGCGCGGATTTTCCACGCCGCAGATTCTGGCGACGGAACTGGACTTGATTCAGACGGTCAACGCGGGATGCGATGCCGTCACGCCATTGCATCCCGGTTATCGGCCTGCCGACTGGCTGGGCGAAGATCAACGCCGGGCGATTTATCATGTCCTGCGCACCAGTGACCGCATTACTGGCCTGCGTGGGCTGGCTGGCAGCGGCAAAACCACTGCGTTGCGCGAACTGGTTGCCGCCTGCAAAGAGGCAAAGATTGAACCGTTGTTCTGCGCGCCAACGGTGGCAGCAACCGAAGTGTTGAGAAAAGAAGGATTCGAGGCGAAGACGCTGCAAAGCCTGCTGCTGTCCAAACAACCACTGTCCAAGGACAAGCTGGTCGTGCTGGATGAGGCCGGGGCGGTGGGCATGGATGACATGAAGCGGCTGTTTGATTGCGCGACTGATGCGCGAATCATTTTGTCCGGCGATACCGGGCAACACGCTTCGGTTGCGCGTGGCGATGCGATGCGGATTTTGGAACGGCATTCCAACTTCAAGTCCGGCCAGTTGACGGCCATCCGGCGGCAACGCAAGGCTGCCTATCGCAAGGCCGTGGAACTGGCGGCACAGAAACGCACCGTGGAAGCCTTCGCGCAGTTGGAACGCATCGGTGCCGTGGCAGAGGTCCTTGCGGACGGCCACCATGATCTTCACGACTCGGCGGCGAAGTCATATCTGAAAGCGTTGGACGAAAACAAATCCGCGCTGCTGGTCGCGCCCACTTGGGCGGAAATTGAAGCGGTGACGAAAAAAGTTCGTGCCACGTTGAAAACGTCCGGTCGGCTGGCCGGTGAAGAAAAGGAGTTTCAAGTTTTTGATTCGCTCTCGTGGACGGAAGCGCAAAAGCGGAATGCGCGGCAATACCGTCCCGGCATGGCCATCCATTTTCATCGTCGAGGACATGGTTTTGAAAAAGGTGAAACGGTTGCGGTGGTGTCAGTGGAAAACGACTCGCTCAAAGTTCAACACCCGGATGGTTCCGAAAACATTTTCCTATTGGGTGCAGGCATCGCCTGCGATGTGGGGGAGAAACGGAAATTGAAAGTGGCCGCGGGTGACAAGCTGCTGCTGCAATCAAATTGGCAAAAGCGTTTTGTGAATGGTGAGTTGGTGGAAGTAAAAGCCATTCAAGGCGATTCCGTTTTGCTGGCCGATGGCCGGGTGATTCCCTCCGATTATCGCACATTCACGCATGGCTACGCCGTCACGTCACACGCCGCCCAGGGCAAGACGGTGGATGAGGTTTTGCTGGTCGCCTCGTCGCGTTCGCTGCCCGCCATCAATCAGGAACAATTTTACGTCAGTATTTCGCGTGGCCGCGAGCGTTGCCAAATCTTTACCGATGACAGCGATTTGCTTCGTTCGCACGTCACCCATTCCAGTGCGCGGCTGGCGGCGGTTGAGGCCATGCCGCAACGTGACTTCCTTAAGACCATTTTGCAGCGCGGCCATCATTTTATGAAACGGTTCCGCCAGCGCATTGCCCAATCACTTTCAATCGAAACCACCGAAAGGAGCAGCCATGAAATCAAGCCAACAGAACACCAGCGACAATCCACCCGCCATATCAGCGTCTAGCCCGCGTGACAATCCGTGCCTCGGCCACGATTCCAATGCCGCCGCAGTCGCGGTGCTCACTGACGATGGCATCAGCTATCTGCTGCCTTACGCGCAGTTCTTGTATGCCGAAAGAACGGCCAACCCGGCCTTGGAAAAGGAACCGGAGGCATCGCCGGAGAAAATGTCCATCCATTTTGGGTGTGCCGAGGTGATCGTTCTGGGTAGCGGTCTAAAACGGCTGGAACGCTGGCTTCAAGGATACGAATTGAGTTTTGTAATGTCGGCGGACAGCCGTTTGGGTGCCGTGTATGACACCCTCATTACCACCGTCACCCTCACTTTAACCAAGGAAAATGTGTGAATCCCGAACGCAAAGAAATTCTCAATCTGATTTCACTGCCTGGACGCATGAACGCCGCCGAAGCTGCTTGGCGTCTCGGTTTTGAACCAGACCACATTCCCATTCTAGTCAGTGCCGGCCAGCTCAAGCCGCTGGGCAATCCACCGCCAGGAGCCGTGAAGTTTTTTCTGACGGCCGAGATTGAGCAAAAGAAAGGTGACGCCAGATGGATGAACAAGGCAACCGAACTCATCCGGCTAAAGGTCAAGGACAAGAACGAGCGCGCCGCAAAAAGCCGGACGCTCAAAGGTTCCGTATCCACAACCAACGGCAACGCAACCAACGGAAACAATTCCCGTGACCGTCATTCCTGAATCAGCGGCGTGCCTCGCGCTTCCATTATACGGCGCGCGGTCGCCGTCAAGGTCGTGCGCTCCGCGCCTCCACCTGTGACCGCGCCCGCTTGCGCCGTTGGAATCGCTTTTAAGAATCACGCCGCGCAATCTGCATCGCCAGTGGTCATTCCCAATAAACATTATCGTGATCGCAATGCGCCGAATGGTGCGGCGACGGAAATGGGTCGAACGTGTTCGGGGGCGGTGGCGGCGGTCCCGGCAGATGGATGAAAAGGGCTGGCCGGACATGAGGCGTGGATTTTCCTCCTTTGCATCGCAATCCACCGTTCAATACCCACGCCAACAAAGCCAGCAAAAGATAAATGGCTCCAATGAGAAAATAGAGCGCGTGTTCGTGAATGAATCCGTCAAGGTGTTTCAATCCCGACGCTTCCAGTTCGAGTGCTTTTATTTGCCAAGGTTGCATGATGGTCTCCTATCCGGCTACGGCGGGTGCCGCTGGTTCGGTGTTTCGGATTCCAATGATGGCCTTCTGTTGCCGCTCGTATTCACTGAGGGACGGCATTTCCACCAGCGCTTTGCGGGAATACGCCCGCGCCATCGCCCGGCTGTTGTGTCCAAGATTCACCTGGGCAAACCGTTCGGGGTAGCCCGCCGTCTTCGCCCGTTCCGCCCAAGCATAGCGGTAGCTGTGCAACGAGACGCCCCTGATGCCAAGTCCATTGCAGCGTTGTTTGAACTCCGTGGCGCGGTCGCCCGAACGAACGCTTTGCAGATACGGAAACAGCGGGCCGGTTCCCGGCAGGTCGCGCAAGATTTCCTCCATGTCTTCATCCATGCGCATGATGGCAATCGAGCCGGTCTTCCGGCGCGCATAGCTAATGACGTGGTGTTCCCAATCAACGTCCTCGGCGTTCAAGCCGGCCAGATCGGATTGCGATGCGCCCAAGTGCCAGGCCAGTTTATAGAACGCCTTGCGTTCGGGATTGTTTTCGCGGGCGACGATGGCCAGATGTTCGGCCAATGTAATGCCGCGCTTCTCTTTGAACTCAACGGCGGGCCATTGGCGTTTCGGCACCAGCGGCCACGGCAGCCAGTTCATGTCCACGCAGAAGTTGTGAAGCCGCCGGAGGTAAACATTCGTCGAGACAATCCCCATTTGCAGAACTTTCAAAATGGTTTCGGCTTTCGTTTCGATGATGACCTGCGGCAGCAACATGGCGAATGCCTTGTCCTTGGCGGCAGTTTTCCAGCGGTGTTGGTTGGCTCCCTGTTTGGTGTTGGTCAATGCTTCAATGGCGTGCCGCCACGTCCGCGTGGTGATGCCGTTGTCGCTGCCCGCCAGATACGCTTTGGCAATCTGGAGATTCAACATCGGCTGGCGCTCGGAATTGTTCTTGGCTTCGATCACCTGCCGGGCATCGTCTGCATTGGTAGTGCCGAGACTGGTGCGTTTGCCGGTCTTGGTGTCCACGCAGTAGTAGGCTCCACCACGGATTCCACGGCAGATGAGACGGTAACGTGTTTTCATAGTTTTCACGCAACCGCGAGAATAACTCAGGCCGAATCCGAACAGGTAGCCGATAGCGGGCGGATTACGCCGGACTATTCTGGTTTCCTACGGATTGGAAAATTGGTGTCCGTTCTGGTGTCCTTTTGGACTCCCGAACCTCCTAAACCGCTACTGCACACGCAGTTGGAATTGGAGGCGGAGGTCGGAATCGAACCGACGGATGAGGCTTTTGCAGAGCCCTGCCTTACCACTTGGCTACCCCGCCACACGGAGTGCCAAAGTTAATTCCTTTTGCGCCCGAAGCAAGTTCAAGTTTCGTTGCAAACAGTCTCAACCCTGAAAACCCAATTTATGTCGCTGCCTCCATAACTCCTTTGGCTTGAAAATTCCCGCTGGCGTGATGATGCCGGTGATCAAATCCGGCGGCGTCACGTCGAATCCCGGATTCCGTGCGCCGCTCGTCGGGTTGGCCACACGGACATAGGCCCGCCGCGCGGATTGCGGATTGCGGATTGCGGATTGCGGATCTGAAATTGTGCCCCATGCGCCCAGCACCTCGCTTTCGTGGCGATCTTCAATCGGAATGTCGAAGCCACGCTTCAAATTCCAGTCAATCGTCGAAAGCGGAATCGCCACGTAAAATGGAATCTTGTGCCGCGCGGCCAAGACCGCCTTCGTATAAGTGCCGATTTTGTTTGTGACTTCACCGGTGCGGCCCAAGGTGCGGTCGCTGCCAACGATGACCAGATCAATTTCGCCGCGCTGCATCAGATGGCCTGCGGCGTTGTCGGCGATGATTTGGTGCGAAATTTTTTGCTGCGCGAGTTCCCACGCGGTCAGCGTTGCGCCCTGCGAGCGCGGACGGGTTTCGTCGCAGAAAACATGGAACTGCTTCCCCTGCCCTTGCGCAGCATACATTGGCGCGGTGGCGGTGCCGATGTCCACAAACGCCAGCCAGCCGGCGTTGCAATGGGTCAAAATTTTCATGCCATTGCGAATCAACTTCACCCCGTGTTTTCCAATTGCTTCACAATGACGGACGTCTTCATTCGCAAATTCCTCGGCGGCGGCGAGGGCGAGAGACTGCCGCTCGGCCACGGTTTTGCCCTTGGCAATCGCGAAAAGAACCTGATGCATCGCATTCAGCGGGTCAACTGCTGTCGGCCGCGCGGTTCCAAGCGTCTTGTAAACAGTTTCAAGATGGGCGATGAATTCATTCAGGTCGCTTCCCCGAAACGCGAGTGCGCCCTGCGCGAGGCCGTAGGCCGCCGTTGCACCAATCGCACCTGCGCCACGAACCACCATGTCAGTGATGGCACGGGCGGTTTCGCGGAAATTTCTTGTGGCAACGATTTTGAATTCGTGCGGCAGCAGCCGTTGTTCGATAAGCAAAACGGAATTGCGCGCGCGGTCGAAGGTGACGGTGCGAAAGCGTTGTGTGCGGCCGCGGACGGTGACGTTCATGTGTGAAAATTAACCGCAAAGGGCGCAAAGAACACAAAAATCAGCGGACCTTGGTTTTCATCCGGCGGATTTTGTCTTTGATCTGGTCGTAGGCGGGTTGCTGGCGGAATTTTTTCAAGTCGGGGTCCTTGGCGAGCCATGCAAAATCGCGGTAGCCGAGGCTCAAGGCATTTTCCAGCGCAAGCATGGCGCGATCAAACTTGTCGGTGAGCGAATAGCTGCACGCAAGATTGTAAAACACGAGAGCGTTTTCCGGGTCGAGGCGCGCGAGGCGCTCGTCCACCTTCAATCCCTCGGTATAACGGCCGCGCTGCGTGTAGTGATCGCCGAGAAGCAGGAGCGCATCCACATAATCGGGATCGCGGCGGACGAGTCCCTCCATGAACTCAATCCGCGTGTCGAGGTCGCGCTGGGTGGCGCGGCTCATCTTTTTTCTGGCTGTGCTTTTGACCGGCATAAGGCAAGGGGATTTTTTACAACGAGACGGGGCAAGTCAAGCGGAAGGCGTGAGTGCAAAGCGCAAAGTGCGAAGTGCGGAGCGGGGAAAGGCTAAAAGACTGAAGGTTGAAGGCTGAAAGCAGAAATTGGGAAAGCAGAGAGCGGAAATTCGGAGTGCGCAAAGCGGAGGTCAGTAGTCAGTCGTTTGTGGATAGCAGCAGAAGGCGGAGGGCGCTTGGCAGAAAAAATGGAATGGCTGGCTTGAATCGCTGTCGCCGGGGCGGCGCACTGGTGTGCTTACCCCAAGCGATAGCAGCTCATCTTGATATTGGAGCGCTTAGGTTTCCCGCGAACGCCGCCAAGCCACCACGATGGTTGGATACCGGGATGGTCGGCGGCATCAGCGCTCGTTTCAGGGACCGTGCTGGTCCGGCGGTGTGCCTGGAGCCAAGACGATCAAGTCAACGGGGGCGGAGGTTTCCACTTCACCGACACCTCCCCCGCTGTCTGCCAGTTGCGCCACGGCTGATAGCTGGTGGGTGCCGGCGGCAAAGCCGCTCACGGTGAGGTCGTATCCGCCACCGGAGCCGGGAACGGCATCGCCCAGATAAGTCGCACCATCGTAGAACTTGACCCAGATGAAACCGCACGGGCCGATGGCGATGGCGCGCAGGAGCACCGGAGTGGACGCCAGCACCACGGACTGGTCGTAGGGCAGGCCGATGCCCAAGCATTTGGCCGGCGGCAATTTCAGCCTGGTCGAGCAGCACCCGACGAGGTTCACGTCGAGGGTGGAGAGATAGAACTCGTTCGTCCCGGGACACGGCGCGGTTCGCTGCACCTGCAGGTTCAAGGTGCGCGTCTGACTCGGCAGCAGCAGGCCGGGGCCGCCATAAGCCGGGAGCGTGAGATCCAGCAGCGCCGGGAGGAATGTGACGCAGGATTGGCCGGCGCCGAAGCCGACGTATTTCACCGGGGTGCCGGTGACGTTCTGGATGGTGATGGAATAATTGTAAGTGCTGACGAGGCCCACCGTGCTGACGAAGGTGAGCGAGTTGGTGATGACGTGGTTGCAGCAGGTCGGGAGCGTGAGGCAGTCCGGGATGCTGCAATTGAGCGCCCCCCCGTTGGTGAGGTAACTGCCGATGCTGAAACAAAGACTCGTCAGTGATGCCGGGCCGTTGATGGTGACCGAGAGATTGGTCCTCTGCCCCACGCCCAACGGCGGCGACAAGCTGATGAGGGCGGGCGTGAAGGTGACATTTGTGGGAGCATTGAACAGGGAGAGCGCGGTGAGCGGGCTGCCGTTCAGATTCGTGACGCAGAAGTTGTAGGTCCACGTGCCGTCCGACAGACATTGCAAGGCGTTACAGCCAAGGTTGACGCACGCGCCCTGCCATAGCTTGGTGACCGTGCCGGAGGTGATCACGTGATCAAGGTTGTTCATGTAGGAGGCGGTGATGGAGTCCACACCCAACCCACCGTTGCCGGTGTAGGTGAAGCAGGCTGTGCCGTTCGCATCGGTGACCGTGGAATAGTTGGTGACGGAATTCGGCCCGCTGAAAATGGTGAACGTCACCAACACATTGGTTCGGGGCACGACATTCGTGGCGATGGTTGCGCAGACGGTGTGCGGGGTGCCGATGTTGTTGGTGGCGCTGGGCGGCCCGAGTTCAATGGTGCTGACAACCTGGATTCCTTCGCCGCGCACCAAGATGTAGGGAATGCCATTGCTGCCGTCGGTGGCGGTGTAAGCCCCATTCGTCAACGCGATGGCGAGGACGACGAAACTAGCCGGCCACGCGTTAAAACCTTCGTGCGTGGAACAACTCCAGCCGCTCAACTCGGCATCGGTCAGGGGCGGAGCCGCCGTGAAGACCGGATGCGTGGCCACGATGTGAACGTCGTTGAAACAGCTGAGGTAGCCCCGGACCACGAAGTTGCCAAAACCGGTCAAATGCGGCACCAGCATGGCGTTGGTGTTCCCGGAAACGAAGTCATCGTAGAAGCAGCTCATGGCGTAGTAGAAACCAGTCCTCGTGGGGTCGTTCACGGCAAAGGCGATGCCGCGGTTGAGCGTCTTTGCGGCCCCGACATTGTTGGTGAAGTGATACGCGTTGTCCACGCCCTCGATGATGACGTTGCCGGCGGCGGCGGGCGTCCACACAGCCTTGGTGGCGTTCAGCGCCGTCATCGCCGCCAGATAATTCGTCGTGGAGACAAAGTTGCAAACCGGATCGCCGATGATGATGGCGCGGTATTGGTCGAAACCAAAACCGGTCGGCCCGCCCGTGCCCGTGCCCGGAATGCCATACCAGTTCGCCGCGGAGCAGATATCCACCGCGCAGCCGGGAATGGCCAGTTGAGCGGCACCGGCCTCCAGGCAGTTGGTTCCATCATACACGGTCTCGTCGAGGATCAGCACACGCGGCGGGGAGTTGGTGGGCGTGGCATGCGCCAGCAGCGACTGGAACAGCAACAGGACGGTCAAGATGGTGACGAGGACAAATGCACCGGAGAATGTCCGGGGAGTTTGGATGGTTTTCATATTGAGAATGTGATTCAGGTTGTCATGGTGGCTCAAGGCAGTTGAACCGCGCGGTAGAAGCGGCTGGCGTCGCTCGTCACAGTATCCTTGATGATGACCACCTTGCCGTTGCCGTTGGTGGGCTGGAGAGTCATCCATGTGCCGGTCTCGAGGTTGGTGCGATATTGGATCTCATATTGCCGGCCAACCGAGGTGGGCAGGTTGATGAGCACCGATGACCCGTTGACGCCCACCGAGATGACCGGGGCGCCGAAGGCCTGGTCGGGGTTGGGGCCGGGAGCCAGAACCGTCAGCTCAACCGGATCGGAGGTCTCAATCTCGCCCGCTTCAGCGGTGCCTGATTCCAGTTCCGCCACTGCCGACAGCAGGTGGATTCCAGCCGGAAGGTTATCAAGGGTGAGATCGAATCCGCCGCCGGGGTTCGGAACGGCGTCGCCCAGATAGGCGGTGCCATCGTAAAATTTGACCCAGCGCAGACCGCACGGGCCAATGGCAATGGCGCGCGCCAGCACGGGGGTGTTGGTCAGCACAACGGAACCGTCGTAGGGCGAAATGATGCCCACGCATTTGGCGGGCGGCAGGGTTGCCTTCGTCGAGCAACAGGCGATGAGGTTGGTGTCGAAGGTGGAGAGATGGAAGGTGTTCGTGCCCGGGCACGGCGCGGTGCGTTGCACGAGCAGGTTCAAGGTGCGGGTCTGACTGGGCAGCAGGAGGCCGGGGCCGCCATAGGCCGGGAGCGTGAGATCGAGCAGCGGCGGAAGGAACGTGACGCAGGGTTGATCGGCGCCGAAGCCGACAAATTTGATTGGATTGGCGGTCACGTTCTGGAGGGTGATGGAGTAGTTGTAGGTGCTGACGAGGCCCACCGTGCTGATGAAGGTGAGCGAGTTGGTGATGATGCGGTTGCAGCAGGCCGGGAGGGTGAGGCAGTCCGGAATGCTGCAATCGAGCGCGCCTTCGTTGGTCGTGTAGGCGCCCACCTTGAAGCAAATATTGGTCAGCGTGATGGGGCCGTTGATCGTCACGGACAGATTGGTGCTTTGCCCGATGCCCAGGGGCGGAAAGAAGTTGATATAACCGGGAGTGAAGCTGACGCCGACGGGCGGATTGAACAGGGAGAGCGCGGTCAGCGGAAAACCCTCGAGGTTGGTGATGCAGAAATTGTAAATCCACGTGCCATCCGAGAGGCATTCGAGGGTCTGGCAACCGAGATTGACGCACGCGCCCTGCCAGAGCTTGGTGACGGTGCCGGACTTGAAGAGGTGGTCGAATTTATCCGCGTAAGAAGCGGTGATGTAATCCAGCCCCAGCCCGCCGTTGCCCATGTAGGTGAAACAGGCCACGCCGTTCGCGTCTGTGACCGTGGAATAGTTGGTGACGGAATTGGGCCCGCTGGAGATGGTGAAAGTCACCAGCACGTTGGTCCGAGGCACGACATTTGTCGCGATGGTCGCGCAGACGGTATGCGTGGTGCCGATGTTGTTGGTGGCGCTGGGCGGCCCGAGTTCGATGGAGGTGATCACCTGAACGCCTTCGCCGCGCACGAGGATGTAGGGCACGCCGTTGCTGCCGTCGGTGGCATTGTAGGCGCCATTGGTCAGCGCGATGGAGAGGACGACGAAGCTGGCCGGCCAGGAGTCAAAACCCTCGTGGGTTGAGTAACCCCAGTTGCTCAACTCGGCATCGGTCAAGGGCGGAGCCGCTGTGAATATCGGGTGAGTGGCCACGATGTGAACGTTGTTGAAAGAGCCGCTGCCATAGTTGCGGACCATGAAAGTGCCGAAGCCGGTGAGTTGAGGCACGAGCGTCGCGTTCGTGGCGGGGTCCGTGTAGTCGTAATAGCAGCTCAAGGCATAATAAAAACCGGTCCTGGTGGGATCATTCACGGCGAAGGCGATGCCGCGATTGATCGTCTTGGCCGCCCCGTTAGTGCCGTAGGCGTGACAGGCATTGTCTATCCCCATCAAGATGATGTTGCCGGTCGCGGCCGGAGTCCAAACAGCCTTGGTGGCGTTCAGCGCCGTGAGCGCGGCGAGGTAGTTCGACGTGCCGGTGTTGCAACTGGGATCGCCGATGATGATGGCGCGGTATTGGTCGAAGCCGAAGCCGGTGGGGCCGCCGTTGCCAGTGCCCGGGATGCCATACCAGTTCGCCGCAGAGCAGATGTCCACCGCGCAGCCGGGAATGGCCGCCTGCGCCGCCAGCACCTCCCAGCTGTTTGTGCCAAAGTAAAGGGTTTCATCCATGATCAGGACGCGCGGCGGCGAATTGGTCGGAACCGCCCGGAGCGGCTCCGCCGTCAGGAACATCCCAGCCAGCAACAGGACCAGACCAGAGAGGAGGTTCAGAAAATGGCCGCAGCGAACGAGGGGAGCGGGAGAGGGTTTGGACGCGGAGGATATGACATTCATGGTCGTTTTCATAGTGCTTCGGGGATCGTGTTCATTGGGAGGCAATCGGTGTGGTTTGGATCAATTCCGCCAGCGCGGAAGGGTTGTGCGGCAACACCAAGGCCACCGGGAGGAAACGCCGCCACCAAAAAGATAATTTTTTTTCATCAGTTCTTCCGGCTGTGAGAACAACGAGTCAACCGCGGTGTCGCCAGGATGAAAGGTCCACGGCCATGAACCAGAAATGATGGTGACGAGGCGATTGAACCAAGTTGTCCGGCTTATAGCAAGAAGTTTATAAACTTATTTTGCACAAGTCACAACGGGTTTTTGGGACATGGGCGGAAGGGGAAGGCAGAAATCGGGAAGGCAGAGAAAGCGGAAAGCGGTCGAACAACGAAGGAGCAAAGGAACAAAGCTCCCCGTTCGACACCCCTCTTCCACCTTCCAACATTGAACAAGCCGAAAGAAAGAAGAGAGGGGGAAGCCCGGCGATACAGGAGCAAGCATGGCTGCTGCCACAGTGATGGTGTCAACTTGTGCCCAAGCGGCGGAATGTGAAAAACTTTTTATGGCTTCCGGCGAAGCGCTGTTGCAGAATCACACCGCAATTCTTCCGCTTATGAAATGTTTTGTCACCGGCGCTTCCGGTTTCATCGGCTCACATCTGGTGCGCGAACTCCTCGCCCGCAAACATCGCGTGAAGGCGCTCGTGCGGACCGGCAGCGACCAGCGCGGGCTGGCGGGCGCGGAAGTGGAGTTGGTGACCGGCGACGTGAGCGACCCCAAATTGCTCCGGCGCGAATTGGGCGGATGCGACTGGTGCTTTCATTGCGCGGCGAGCTACCATTTGTGGCTGCCGGATTACAAACCGATGTATGCCGCAAACGTGGAGGGCACGTTCAACGTGATTGAGGCGGCGGGCCACGCCGGCTGCCAGCGTATCGTTCACACCAGCACCGTCGGTTGCATCGGTTTGCCAAAGAAAGTAAACGGCAAAATCCTGCCGTCCACGGAAACGGACACCATTGCCGACACGGGCATCACGAACCATTACAAACGTTCCAAATGGGAGGCCGAATTGATTGCGGCAAAATTTGCGCGCGAAGGTCTGCCGATCATCATTGTGAATCCCAGCGCGCCCGTCGGCCCGGGCGATTTGAAACCGACGCCCACCGGCCAGATCATCGTGGATTTTCTAAATCGCAAACTGCCGGCGTATCTGGAAACGGGATTGAACTGGGTTCACGTGCGTGACGTGGCCGTTGGACACATTCTCGCCGCGGAGAAGGGACTGGCTGGCCAGCGCTACATTTTGGGGAACAAAGATGGCAATTGGACAATGGAACAAACGCTGGCAGCGCTCGAGGAAATCACCGGCATTCCCGCGCCCAAAATGAAGATTCCGCACTGGGTGGCGATGGTCGTCGCGCACGTTGACGAAGGCTCGTCATTTTTCACCCGGAAACCACCCAAGGCGCCGCTGGCCGGCGTTCGCATGGCCAAACACAAAATGTGGTTCAACCCCGCCAGGGCTATTCGCGAGCTCGGCCTGCCCCAGACTCCGCCAAAGCAGGCCTTCGCAGAAGCTGTCCAATGGTTCCGCAAGAACGGTTATGTGAAGAAGTGACTGCGCCTTGTCCGGCGCCAAACGCCCTGCGGTGAATCACTTTTGTCAATTGCTCAACAAAAATTGACAAATTACAAGGCTACGCTTGCCTTTCAGCCGCGCATTGTGAAGAATTTCACGAATAGTATTTATGCCACATGTCAAATTGCACATTCCGGGCCCGGTCGAGGTCAGCGAAAAAACCTTCAAGGCGTTCTGCTCGCCGATGATCGGCCATCGCGGGCAGGGCTTCAAGGACCTCTACGCGAAAATCCAGCCGCAGCTCCAGCAACTGCTCTGCACCAGGCAGCTTGTTTACATCTCCACCTCGTCCGCGTGGGGAGTCATGGAAGGAGCGATCCGCAATCTCGTCTCCAAAAAAGTCCTGAACTGCATGTGCGGCGCGTTCTCGGACAAATGGTTCGACGTGTCCAAACGCTGCGGCAAGCAGGCCGAGGCGTTGCAGGTGGATTGGGGTTCGTCGATTCGCGCCGAGGCGATTGACAAAAAACTCGCCACCGGCCAGTTCGACGCATTGACCGTCATCCACAACGAGACCTCGACTGGCGTGATGAGCCCGCTCGCGGAAATCGCCGCGCTGAAGAAAAAATATCCGGACGTGATGTTCATCGTGGACGCCGTCAGCTCGATGAGCGCACTGCCGATCAAGTTCGACGACCTCGGCATTGACGTGCTGCTCGCCGGCACGCAAAAGGCGTTCGCGCTGCCGCCCGGCACAGCGGTTTTTGCCGCGTCGCCCGCCGCGCTCGCCAAGGCCGCGACGGCGAAGGATCGCGGATACTATTTCGATTTTGTCGAATTCCAGAAAAACGCCGAACAAAGCATGACGCCCAGCACACCGAGCATCGGCCACGTGTTTGCCCTGAGTTCCAAGCTCGATGATTTCTTTGCCGAAGGCCTGGAAAACCGTTTTGCGCGCCACAAAAAAACAAATCAAATGACGCGGGACTGGGCGGCGAAACACGGCTTCACGCTGTTTCCTGAAAAAGGTTTTGAATCCGTCGCTCTCACCTGCGTCAATAACGGCGCGAAGCCGGGCGGCCGCGCCGTGGACGTGCCGAAATTGCAGAAGCTGGTCAAGGACCAGGGATTCCTGATTGATGGCGGCTACGGAAAAATCAAGGGCAAGACGTTCCGCATCTCCAACATGGGCGACGAAACGGAAACCAGCATGACTCCGCTCATCGCCGCGCTGGACAAAGCGATGACGCAGCTTTGATTTTGGTTGGGGGTTGGTTGGCCGGCAATCCGTGTGGGCGGATTGCCGGTTTTGCTTTTCGCCGGCAGCGATTTACGCAAAACTAAGCCGTGCAAACCGGCTCCGGCTACCAACTCGTCCGCCTGAACAACGGCATTTGTTCCGTGCGTTCGCTTGCGGATGACGAGACGTTCCATCCGGTCATCGGGCCGGTCGCGGAAGCCGAGGCGCTTTACGTCAATCAACTCCGGCTGCGCGAGCGGCTGCAAAATCATTCCGGAGAATTTGTGATCTGGGATGTCGGCCTGGGCGCGGCGGCGAACGCGCTCACCATTCTGCGCGCCACGCGAGGGATTGCATGCGACATCCGCCTCGTGAGTTTTGACCACACAATCGAGCCGCTGGAATTCGCGTTGCAGCACACGGCCGATCTCGGCTACTTCGGCGGCTACGAAAATCATCTGAAAAAATTCATCCGCGCGCACCGCGTGGCGTTTCAAGACGGCAAGCAATCGGTGGACTGGGAATTCCACCTCGGCGACTTCCCGACGTTGCTTGCCCGCGAATTGGAACGCCGATCTCCGGATCGGCAAGTTTCTGGTAATGCACACCGACTGGCCGAACCGAAGTTCGGCGCTCCAGCTCCGCATGCGATTTTTTACGACGCCTATTCACCCGCAAAAAATCCCGCGATGTGGACGCTGTCGCTCTTCGCCAATCTGTTTCAACTGCTCGACCCGCAGCGTTCCTGCGCGTTGCCGACGTATTCACGCAGCACGATTCTGCGGGTCACGTTGCTGCTCGCCGGATTTTTTGTCGGCGTCGGATATGCCACCGGCGAGAAGGAAGAAACGACGATTGCCGCCAACACGCCGGAATTGATCGCCGAACCCCTCAACCGCCGCTGGCTGAAGCGGGCATTGCGTTCCCACAGCGCCGAGCCGCTGCACGAGCCGGTTTATTCCCGCGCGCCGCTGTCACCGGCGACGGTGGAAAAACTACGGCGGCATCCGCAATTCGATGGTTCTCGCGGAACTAATCCCGTTGACTGATTCTAGAAAAATCCATAAAAGCAGTGCCGAAAGGAAACCAAAAAACTATGAGCGACAAACCTGCGGGCGCGGACAAGAAAATTGCGGCCGGAATTTGCGGGATTCTTCTCGGCGCATTGGGCATCCACAAATTCATCCTCGGTTACACCAAGGAAGGCGTCATCATGCTGCTGGTGACGTTACTGACGCTTGGCTTCGGCGGCTTCATCATGGGCATCATCGGCCTGATTGAAGGCATCATTTATCTCACCAAGAGTGACGAGGATTTCGTCAACACTTACATCACGAACAAGCGCGGCTGGTTTTAACCGGCATTTCATTTTGGAGCCGTCGCTGCGTTCCCCCAAACGCGCGGCGGCTTTTTCATTTTGGACTTTTAACGACGCAAAACTTGCCCATAATCAAAGCATGAACGTTCTTGTCACCGGCGGTGCCGGCTACATCGGCTCGGTTTGCGGGGAAGAACTCCTCAACGCTGGGCATCAGGTCACGGTTTATGACAACCTTACCGAAGGCCATCGCCCGGCGGTGGATTCCCGCGCGAAATTCATTTTCGGCAAACCAGAAGCGGATGGCGACATTTTGAACGCCGTCAAATCCGCAAAACCCGACGCCATCATGCACTTCGCCGCCAGCGCGCTCGTCGGCGAGTCCATGACGAATCCGAAAAAGTATTTCCACAACAATTTCGTCAACGCGCTCAAGCTCGCCGACGCCGCCGTGGAGTGCGGCGTCAAGAAATTCGTCTTCAGCTCCACCTGCGCCACCTACGGCCCGCCGGACAAAATTCCGATGACGGAGGATTTGCCGCAACGCCCCATCAATCCCTACGGCGAGGCAAAGCTGATGTTCGAGAAGGCGCTCATCTGGTATCAGCAGATTTACAAACTGGAATTCATCGCCTTCCGCTACTTCAATGCCGCCGGCGCGAGCGAGAAGTTCGGTGAGCATCATCGCATCGAGACGCACATCATTCCGAATGTCCTCTTCGTCGCGCTCGGCAAGAAGCCGCATTGCGAGATTTACGGCACGGATTATCCGACGCCCGACGGCACGTGCATCCGCGATTACATCCACATCAAGGATTTGGCGCAGGCACACATCCTCGGCCTGCAACCGGGCAAGACCGGATTTTACAACCTCGGCAACGGTGACGGCTATTCCGTCAAGCAGGTCATTCAAATGTGTGAAAAGGTGACGGGCCAAAAAATTCCGGCGATTGAAAAGCCGCGCCGGCCCGGCGACCCGCCCAAGCTGGTCGCGTCCGCCGAAAAAGCCATCCGCGAACTCGGCTGGAAACCAAAATTCCCGAAACTCGAAGACATCGTCGCCACCGCGTGGGCGTGGCACAAAAAAAATCCGACGGGTTATCCGGATTAAAACCCCCAAATCAGACGATTGGCGTATGAAAACCATTCTTTACATCGAGGACAACGCGGTGATTGTCCAGATTTATCGGACGGCCTTGTTACGCGAAGGTTTTCAGGTCGAAGTGGCGGAGGATGGCTTGACCGCCGCGAGAATGTTGTCCAAGGCGAAACCGGACCTCGTGCTGTTGGATATCATGCTCCCCACGCTCACGGGGGTGGACGTGATTAAATATATTCGCTCCACGCCGGCCCTGAAATCCACTCCGGTGATTATTCTTTCGGACGCGAGCAAGGCCGATCTGGCAATGGAAGCAATTGCGTCAGGAGTGGACCGGGTTTATTTGAAATCGCAATGCACGCCCGCCATGCTGATTGGTGCAATCAATGAACTTCTTGGCGGCACCGCGCCCGATCCTTCCGCTCAATTGCCCTCCGCTTAAAATTTCCTTGCCAAAGCTGCCGGCCGGCAGGCATTTTCTGACATGGCAG
>Ga0265337_1000535_pt1 | contig 20222 bp, 14 predicted proteins | sample 42122metaG_FD_192441 | JGI IMG/M metagenome (GOLD analysis project Ga0265337, IMG submission 192441) | Rhizosphere microbial communities from Carex aquatilis grown in University of Washington, Seatle, WA, United States - 4-21-22 metaG | ecosystem: Host-associated > Plants > Roots > Rhizosphere >... | reverse complement strand
GATGATAATTGCCGCTCGTGTCACCGCAGATCTTCGCGCACTTGTAGGGTTTGCGTCCGGGGAACAGCGACAGCTCGTGCATCGCGTAAAGGATGCGCCGCTGCGAAGGTTTCAACCCGTCGCGCACGTCGGGCAGCGCACGAGAAATGATGACGGACATCGAATAGTCGAGGAACGAATTTTTGATTTCGTCTGCGACATTAATTTTAGCGATCTTCTCGTTCGCGGCAAACAATGGCGTGTTGCTCACCGGCAAATCATTCGACTCTTTGGAATCAGCCATAAAATTTCAGATAACGGGAAATTAAACGTCCAGATTGCGCACGTTGAGTGCGTTGTCCTCGATGAACTGGCGGCGCGGCTCGACTTCCTCGCCCATGAGCCGCGAGAACATCTCCTCGGCTTCGACCGCGTCGGTCAAATCAATCCGCAACAGCTTGCGCACCACCGGATTCATCGTGGTCTCAAAAAGTTCCTTCGCGTCCATTTCACCGAGACCCTTGAAGCGGGTCATCTGGATGCCTTTTTTGCCGACGGCTTTCACACTGTTCAATATCTCCGGGATTGAAAACAGCGGCGTCACGTTTGCCTTGTCGCCTTCGCCCTCGATCAATTCATACAACGGCTTGTCCTGCGCGGCGTAGTGATCCACGGCCAGTCCCTTTTTGGAAAGTTTGCCAAGCAAATCCGTGATGGCCTTGCTCTCAAGGTGCAAATCAGCCTCGACCGCGCGGCGCGTCTGGTTCTTGGGTTTGTCGGATTTTTCCTTCGAGTCGCCGTTGCTGTAAAGATCGGAATTCTTGTCCTTGAACCTTTGCACGTCGTCGAGGTCGTCAAAATAATGGACGGTCTCGTCGTTGCCCTCGCGGACTTTGATGATGAAAACCGGGAACGTGCCTTTCTTGCTGCGTTTCTCGACGTAATCGCCGAAATCGCCGCCCTGACGGCGGATGAACGTCGCGTATTTGTCGAGCGATTCGAGCAACGTCAAAATTTCCTCGAGTTGCTTCGGCGCCAGCTCGCGTCCGTCCGCGAGATTTTTCAACTTCACTTCCTCCGTGCCGTTTTGCAGCAGGATGCGGTTGAGTTGCACATCATCGTCAATGTAGTCGGTCTTTTTTTTGCGCGTGATGCTGTAAAGCGGCGGCTGCGCGATGTAAACGTAACCGTCCTTGATGAGCTTCGGCATCTGCCGGTAAAAAAACGTGAGCAGCAACGTGCGGATGTGCGAGCCATCCACGTCCGCATCGGTCATGATGATGATTTTGTGATAGCGCAGCTTGGAGATGTCGAACGCGCCTTCGCCCTCGCCATCGCCGATGCCCGTGCCGATGGCCGTGATCATCGTGCGGATTTCGTTGTTCTGAAGAACCTTGTCGAGCCGCGCTTTTTCGACGTTTATCAATTTGCCGCGAATTGGCAGGATCGCCTGAAACTTCCGGTCGCGGCCCTGTTTGGCCGAGCCGCCGGCGGAATCACCCTCGACGATATAAAGCTCCGTGTTCACCGGGTCACGATCCGAACAATCTGCAAGCTTGCCTGGCAAACCGCCGCCGGTCAGCGCGGATTTACGGACGGCTTCACGCGCCTTGCGTGCCGCCTCGCGGGCGCGGGCGGCGTTTAGCCCTTTATCAATGATGCGCTTGGCGACCGGCGGATTCGCATCGAAATAAGTCATCAAGCCTTCGTAAGAAACCGAGCCGACGATTTTTTCCACTTCGGGCGAAAGCAATTTCACCTTGGTCTGTGATTCAAATTTCGGATCGCTGTGCTTTACCGAAACCACCGCCGTCAAACCTTCGCGCACGTCGTCGCCGGTGATTTGCGGGTCTTTCTCCTTCAGCAATTCGTTCGACTTCGCGTATTGATTGATGGCCCGCGTGACCGCGCTGCGAAAGCCGCTCAAATGCGCGCCGCCGTCGGGGTTATAAACCGTGTTCGTGTAGCAAAGCACCTGGTCGTTGTAACTGTCGTTGTATTGCAGCACGACCTCGACGTGGACTTCGATCTCTTTGTCGTCCAGTTTTTCCTTCGTCTCCTTGTGGAACGAAATCGGCTTTGGATGCAGCGGCTCCTTGTTCTTGTTCAGTTGCCGGACAAATTGTTCGATGCCGTCACGATAAAAAAAGACTTCTGGTTTCGCGTCGGCCTGGCGTTCGTCCAGAAATGTGATTTCCAGACCCGAATTCAAAAACGCAAGTTCGCGCAAACGCTGTGAAATGATGGATGCCTTGAACTCCACCGTGTCGCGGAAAATTTCCGGGTCAGGCTTGAACGTGATGAGCGTGCCGGTGTTTTTGGCCTTGCCGATGACGTGCAATTTCTGAACCGTTTTGCCGCGCTCAAATTCCATGTGATGCACTTCGCCGCCGCGCGAGACTTCAACCTCAAACCACTCGCTTACCGCGTTCACGCATTTCGCGCCGACGCCGTGCGTGCCGCCGGAAAATTTGTATCCGCCCTGGCCGTATTTGCCGCCGGAGTGCAACGTCGTCAGCACCAGTTCCACGCCGGGCAGGCCGGAATCCTTGTTGATGTCCACCGGTATCCCACGCCCGTTGTCATGGATGGAAATCGAACCGTCCATGCGGATCGTCACCTCAATTTTGTCGCAGTGACCAGCGAGATGTTCGTCCACGGAATTGTCCAGCACTTCGCTCACGCAATGATGCAGCGCACGTTCGTCCGTGCCGCCGATATACATGCCGGGCTTCTTGCGCACCGCCTCCAGCCCCTTAAGCTGGCTCAACTTGGAAGCGTCATAATTTCCCTTCACCGCGCCGCTCGCGGGCGCTTTTTTTTCTTCGGAAGAATCAGAATTTTTTGCCATAAATTGAGTCGCTAAATCCCGCTTTGCGGGTCACAGACGAATTGTAAAAATAGTAAAAAAACCGCCCGTTTTGCACAATGTTTATTTGAAGTTTTTTTGCCCAAAAAACACCATTAGTTGTGGCCTCATTTGCCTTGAAACCAAACATATTGTGTCTCCCGACTTTGCCTCAGGATACGGGTTTTTGCCTTAATTCCATCCTTGCTTTGCTGCTCCCGAACCTTAATTTTCACGGATGGCTTTGACTGAAAATTGGACCGATCAGCCTGACAAATTTGTCTGCCGCCACATCGGCCCAAACGAAACCGATGCGGCTGAAATGCTTGCGCAAACCGGCTTCAAAAATCTGGATGAGCTCGTTGACGCCGCCGTTCCCCAAACAATCCGTCTCGGCAACAAATTAAACCTGCCCGTCGCGCGCAGCGAACACGATGCGCTTGCCGAACTCTGCCGCATCGCCAGCGAGAACAAGGTCTTCCGCTCCTTCATCGGCCAGGGCTATTACGACACCATCACGCCGCCGGTCATCCAGCGCAACGTTCTCGAAAATCCCGGTTGGTATACGCAATACACGCCGTATCAGGCCGAAATTTCCCAGGGCCGTCTCGAAGCGCTCTTGAATTTTCAAACGATGGTCAGCGAACTCACTGCGCTTGACATCGCCAACGCCTCGATGCTCGACGAGGCCACTGCCGCCGCCGAGGCGATGACCATGTCGCACCGGTTGAAAGATGGCCGGAACATTTTCTTCGTTTCCGAAACCTGCCATCCCCAAAATATTGAAGTCGTTCGGACGCGTGGCAAGGCTCTCGGCATTGAAGTTGTCGTCGGCAGCCACGAAAATTATCAGTTCACCGACAAAGTTTTCGGAGCACTCGTGCAGTATCCGGACACGTTTGGCGCGATCCACGATTACACGCCGTTCGTCGAAAAAGCCCACGCTGCCGATGCGATGGTCACGGTTGTGACGGATCTGCTGGCGCTCACGCTGATCAAGCCGCCCGGAGAATTCGGTGCGGACATTGCCGTTGGTAGCGCGCAACGATTTGGTGTGCCGCTCGGCTATGGTGGACCACATGCCGCCTTCTTTGCCACGCGCGACGAGTTCAAACGCCAGATGCCGGGACGCCTCGTCGGCGTTTCCAAAGATTCACGCGGCAAACCGGCATTGCGTCTGGCGCTCGGCACGCGCGAGCAGCACATCCGCCGCGAAAAAGCCACCAGCAACATCTGCACGGCGCAGGCGTTGCTCGCAAACATGGCCTCGCTCTACGCCTGTTATCACGGTGCGGAAGGGCTAAAGCAGATCGCGCAAAGAGTCCATGCGATGACTGAAATCTTGGCGACTGGTTTGGAGAAGCTTGGCCTCGCAGTTGTCCCAGCCGCCCGCTTTGACACTTTGCGCGTCAATCTCGGCGACAAGCGTTCTGCCGACATCATCAAGATCGCCGAGTCGCACCGGATGAATTTGCGCGTGATTGACGACCGCTCCATCGGCGTTTCACTCGACGAAACCACGAGCGCCAGCGACGTGGCGGAAATCTGGCAGGTCTTGAATGGCGACAATGCACCCGGATTCACAGTGACGGACGCAGTCGATTACGCAACACGCAACACGCAACACGCCGCGAATTCATCATTCGTCATTCGTCATTCGTCATTCCTCCAGCACGCCATCTTCAACCGCTATCACTCCGAGACCGAGATGCTCCGCTACATCAAGCGGCTCGAATCGCGCGATCTCTCGCTCACGGCTTCGATGATTCCGCTCGGCTCTTGCACGATGAAACTCAATGCCGCGGCGGAAATGTTTCCCGTGTCGTGGCCGGAGTTTGCGAAGATTCATCCATTCGCTCCAGTCAAACAGACACGCGGCTATCAGAAACTTTTCGAGCAGCTCGAAACCTGGCTCGCCGAAATCACCGGCTTCGCGGGGATTTCGCTCCAGCCCAACGCCGGTTCGCAGGGTGAATACGCCGGGTTGCTCGTCATCCGCGCCTATCACGAATCCCGCTGCGAGCCGCATCGCAATGTCTGTTTGATTCCCACCTCCGCGCACGGCACGAATCCCGCCAGCGCGGTCATGGCCGGCATGAAAGTCGTCGCCGTCGCGTGCGACATGAACGGCAACATTGACATCGCCGATCTGCGCGCCAAAGCCGAGGCGCACAAGAACGATCTCGCGTGCCTCATGGTCACGTATCCCAGCACGCACGGCGTGTTCGAGTCGAGCATCAAGGAGATGTGCGCCATCATCCACGCGAATGGCGGCCAGGTTTACATGGACGGCGCGAACATGAACGCGCAAGTCGGCCTGACCAGTCCCGGCTTCATCGGCGCGGACGTCTGCCATTTGAATCTGCACAAGACGTTTTGCATTCCACACGGCGGCGGCGGGCCGGGCGTCGGGCCGATTGGCGTGGCGGAACATCTCGTCGAGTTTCTGCCCGGCCACAACGTCATCAATCTCGGCGGCGAAAATCCGATTGGCGCGGTCGCCGCCGCGCCGTGGGGCAGCGCGAGCATTCTCACAATCTCGTGGATGTATATCGCAATGATGGGCGCGGACGGACTGACCGAAGCGACGAAGTTCGCCATCCTTAACGCGAATTACATTTCCAAGCGGTTGGAGAAACATTTTCCCACGCTCTACCGCAGCAACGGCCTCGTCGCCCACGAATGCATCCTCGACCTGCGCGCGTTCAAGAGCGTCACCGCCGAGGACGTGGCGAAGCGGCTGATGGATTACGGCTTCCACGCGCCGACGCTCTCCTTTCCCGTCGCCGGCACGCTCATGGTGGAGCCGACCGAAAGCGAATCGAAATACGAACTGGACCGTTTCTGCGACGCGATGATTTCCATTCACGCGGAAATGACCGCCGTGGAAACCGGCGCGGTGGACGCGAAAAACAATCTGCTCAAGAACGCCCCGCACACGGCGGACCAGATCGCCAGTGACAACTGGAACCGGCCGTATTCGCGCGAACAGGCGGCGTTTCCGGCGAAGGATTTGCACGAATACAAATTCTGGCCGCATGTCAGCCGTGTGGACAACGTCTTCGGCGACCGCAATCCCGTTTGTTCATGTGCCGGGATGGAGAATTATACGGCCTGAGCATCAGGCGGCGTGATTGCGATCACGGAGAGCGGATGCGATAGAACCGCTGACTGAAGTTCGTCCAGTTCGGGTCGCGCACATAGAAGGTGTCGCTGGGCAAAACATTGGTGGAAATGGTAACCCAACTCGCATCTGTGAGATCGGAGCAGGTTTCGAGCACCGCCGTTTGGCCGCTTGCCCAGTCCAGATTGAACCCGAACGCATTGCTCCGGACTCCGAAATTTCCATCCTGAGTCTGAACCACAGGAAGCCATAGTGCGGTGGGACGTCCTCCGAAGGAGCCTGTCCAACCGGATTTCCCCGGCAAGAAATACGTGATCACATTAGTGCTGCCGAGGAGGTCGCTTTGCATTTCGCCTGGAACATCACCTCGGAAGCAAAGAGCCTTAAGGTTTGGGCAGTTCTGAAAAACTAAAATCCCAATGCTGGCCAGGGTCTCAGGGAACACCACTGTGTTGAGGTTTGGACAATTGGCAAGCGCTAACATGGAAAGACTGGTTACGCCTCCTGCAAACACAACATTGGTCACGCCGGGAATATCGGCCAACGCGAGCATCGGGATCGCTTGAATACTTCCTGGTATTGTGAGGTTACCGAGTCGGGGACAACAGCCAAATGCGTCGGAGCCGATTGTGTTCACGGAATCGGGAATCACTACGCTCGTGAGATTGCTGCACTGGTAGAACATGCGGGCACCGATCATAGTGACTCCGCTGGCCAAGGTTGCCTGCGACAGGCTGCGGCAGGATTCAAAGGTGCTTGTTCCGACATAATAAACCGTCCCGGGAATTGTAACGGTGGCGAGATTCGTGCAGAACATGAAGGCATAATCATCAATCCAGCCGGCGTGCGAGAGGTTGACGTTAGTCAGGCTGGTGCAGGCATCAAACGCGTAGACGCTGATTCGCCACAAGGTGTCTGGCATGTTGAAGCTCGTGAGGGGACAACTCGAGAACGCGAATTGCCCGATGACTTGGGTTCCGCTGGAGAGCGTTACGCTCGCCAGATTGGTGCAGGAATAGAACGCACTGTCGGCAATGGTGGTAACCCCGGGGATAGTGATCGACGGCAGCCGCCCGCAGGAACCGAAAGCCGCTACCCCCAATGTGGTGAGACTCCCTGGCAACGAGACATTCGTCAGGTTTGGACAACTGGCAAAGGCATAATTCGAAAGCGTGGTGAGACCGCTCCCCAGCGTAACTTGTGAGAGATTCAGGCATGACTGAAACGCGTTCGCTCCGATCGTCTTCAGGGTGCCCGGAATAGAGAGGTTCACCAAGCCGGCACACTCATAGAACATGTGATCTCCGAGGTTGGTTACTCCGGACGGGAAAAAAATATTGGTCAAATTCGGATAGGAACTAAAGGCGTAGCCCGCAGTCTTCGCTTGCGGCACGGTGAGATTTCGTAAACCGGAGTATTGAAAGGCAAAGCCACCGATCGTTTGCACGCTGTCGGGAATGGTCACCTCGCTTAGATCGAAGCAGTCGGAGAAGGCAAAGTTGCCGATATTCGTCACGCTTTCGGGAATTACCAGGTTTGTGATACCGCAGTAGAAGAAGGCGAAGGTGTCGATGTTATTCACTTCAGCCGAAAGCATGAGATCCGTCAGCTTGGTGCATCTTGAAAAGGCGCCGTAACCAATCTTCCGCACGCCCGAGGGGACGGTGTAGCTTGGTCCCCGACCTCCTGGGAACATGGCCAGTGTTGCTTGGCTCTTGTCAAAGAGAACGCCCTCCACACTGTTGTAAACCAGGTTAAGCGGATCCGCATCGATATTTGTGAGACTGGTGCAGGAATCGAATGCGCCCAAGCCCAAACTGGTTACCGCCGCTGGAAGGGTGATACTGGAGAGCGAAACGCAGGAGTCGAACGTATGCTGTCCAATGCTTTGAAGACTTTGCGGCAGCGTCAGACTCGCCAAGCCCCTGCAACTCGAGAAAGCGTCATCTCCCAACGCCGAGAGCCCGTTGCCAAACGTTAGCCCACTCAAATTGGTGCAGTTGGCAAACGTGTATTTGCCAACACTGGCGACGCTGTCTGGAATGGTCAGACCCGGCAGGCTTCTGCAATTGTAGAACGCGTAATCCGCGATGCTGGTGACCGTCGGCGGGATCGTCACATTGGTCAGGCTGGTGCAAAAGTAGAACGTGTAGTTCGAAATGACGTTCACGCCTCACGGGATGTCCATTCCCGTCAGGTCAGTGCAGGAGCGGAAGGCCCCCATGCCAATTGCGGTCAGTGTGTCCGGCAGCGACACCTGCTGTAGATTGGTGCAGTTGTAGAAGGAGAGACTGCCAACATAGGTCACCCCGCTTGAGATCGTCACGTTGGTGAGCACAAAGGCATTCTGGAACGCGTTGTCTCCGATGCTGACTACGGGGTAGCCGTTGATCGTGCTCGGAATCGTGACATCCCCGTTCGTGCCGATGCAGCCGATGATGGTAATGGCGTTGTTGTTTGTCCGGTAGCGAAGCTGAGCTTGCCCAGAATTCGCAACGGTCAGGAAGATTAGCCCAAGCAGGCATAACGTGCCCGTTCTCATAAATCTGCTTTATCGTCTCATCGAGGCCATTGCGTGTCAACAGTAATGCCAGTTTGATCCACATTCATCAGTGTTAATCAGCGGCTGAAATTCTTCGCGTTGAGTCGAATCCGTGTTCATTGGTGTTCATCCGTGGTTAATTCAGCCCGGATGGCGGCCAGTTTCGCGTGCGGTTTGTCGGCGAGTTAGTGATTCATCCTGCCCGACAAGCGTGGCAGCGACAATTCCGCCATCCGCATCGTGGTGCCTGCCTGACCGGCGATGATGAAACCGCCGTTCAAGTCCATCGAGACGGCGTCGGCTGATTTGGCCGGCAAACGAAACGTCAAGGTGTCCGAGCCGCTGCCGGAGAGGTAATCGGCAAAGTTGCCGTCGCTCAATTTCAACCGGGGTTTTCCTTTCACCGTGACGTTCTCACTGAAAGCAACTGCGATTTGCCCTTCATTGTTGCTGATGTTCTTGACGGCCACACCAGTGTTGCTTTCCGGATTCCATGTGCCGTCAAAAGTCCACGCCGCATTGATTTGTTCCGGCTTCGGTGCGCCGGGCGCAGTGGTGAGGTTGTCGGCAAGCCATGCGTATTCGCCGCTGTCGCGATGGCAGTGATAATAATAGCTTCGCTCGCCCCAGATGTTGGATTTGTCCAAAAGTGTGTTTCGCTGGATGTCGTTGGTCGAGGGCGTTCCGCCGTCGAGCGGATAAATGACGCGGAAAGGCGGACGGTCAATCATCGTTTTTGAAAACCGGCAGTCGAGAAAGTAAAACTGCGCATCGTGATGGTGGCGGGCAAGGTTCCATCCGTTGGTGCCGTCAAACCGGCAATCGCGCAGGACGAATTTCATGTCTTTGTTTTTTGAGCCGTCATGCCAGACGGCGGCGGTGTCTTTCATTTCATAAAAGGTGCAGTTGGTCGCGTAGCACCAGCCGTGCGGGCACACGAAATCCACCGAACCTTCAAACCGGCAGTTCGCGTGATAGGCCCGGCTGTTGTTGCCCCAAAATGCGACGGTGTCCGCGCCGTGGCTCAGCACGTCGCAATCCGCCAGCACGCCGCGGTCGCCGGTGGAGAAAATGGTGAACGCATGCGGCCCGATGACGCCCGCGGTGTTTTCAACCGTGAGATTTTCCAGGACGAAATCGCCGGCCTTATTCACATTGATGACTGCGCGACCGATGTCGTCGGGCTTTTTGTTGAAATCTTCGTTGTCTTGCGGGAATTGGATTTGCGTGCCGGTGCGGCTTTCGCCGCGCAGCGTGACAAACGACGAATCCACGCGGATTTTTTCGTGGTAGATGCCGTTCTTGATCAAGACGACCGTGCGCTCCGTATTTGTTTTGGGAATGGCATCGAGCGCCGATTGGATGGTTTTGAAATCACCGCTGCCGTCGGCGGCGACAATGCTGTCAGTTTTCGGCAATACCGCGGCGAACGCCGTGTGATTCAAGACGAGGCCAACGGCGGCGACCAAAAATAATTGTTTCATCATAACGTATTCCCTTGCGATTGAAGTTCGGCCTGAATTGTGGCCAATTCCGCGCGCAGTTCGTCGTCAACATGGTTCATCCGGTCGGCGCGGCGATACCAATAGCGCGCGTTGCCCAAGTCGCCCTCAATCTAGTGCAGCACGGCGTGAATCCACGCGGCGGTGGCGTCGTCCTCGTAATGCTGGACGAGTTGATGCGCGGCATCCCACTCGCCAGCGAGAGCGAGTTCAACCGCTTTGATCAAATCTCTGTTCACGACACGCATACCCGTCGTTTTAGTGCCGAACAAAAAAACCGCGCTACGCTGAATAAGCGTCGCGCGCCATCAAAAATGCCATTTTCCATCGGCAACAACCGAAGGAGGTGCTGCTTGGGGAAATCTATTCGCCCTTGACCGCACGGATGAGTCCGAGTTTGTAAGGCAGCCTGCCGTAGTCACCGTGGTTCTCGGCATTGCCAATTCCCTGATAGAGGAACATGAGGTTGTCGGGATCGAGAACCATGCGTTCATCGTTCACTTCGCGGATCATCTCACCGTGGCTCACCTGGCCCGACCAGGGTCCGACCCCCTCTTCAAAGGTCATGTTGTTGATGCCGGCAAACGGCTTTTCATACGTGTCGAACCCTTCCACCGGATACCACTCGCCATCCAGTTTGTCCGCCACGTAGGCGCGGTAATAGCGGGTGGGTCCCAGGGCTTCCACACACGTCAGGTATTTCTCCACGCCCTTGATCTTATAGGTGAAGCCGGCTTCGAACACCGTGTTGCGGTTCCCGTGCATGGCGATCACCGGCGCGCTGAAGCCCTTGGGGAAATCGGCGTAGGTGGTTCGGCTGCGGTAAAAGTTTCCATCATCGCCGGTAAAGAACATATACATGTATTGCCCGTCGCCGATGAAATGGAAATCAATCGGCAGGTTGGGCAAGGGTGTGCCCCGCTCAAAGAACTGCTGCGGCGCGCTCCAAGACATCGGATCATCCGGGGTTTTGCTGGTGGCGTAGGCCGGAGGCTGGGTCTGGAAGGTGTAATACCACTCCTTCTGCGGAGTAAAGCAGAAGACTTCGGGCGCGCACTTGTAACCGCCAAAGCCCGGCTTGGTATCCATGTAAAAGAGCTTGGCGCCGGGGGCGTCCTTCCAATCCGCAAAGCTCGTGTGAACCATGTTCCACCCGCCGCCGCCACGACGCTGGCCCGGAGCGGGCTGGTTTGTGCCCGGATTGAGCAAAGCGCTTGCGGCCGGGCCGCTAACCAAGTAAGCGGTGGCGTAGACTTCCCATTTGTCATTATAGCGGAAGATCGTTGGGTCTTTGACCGAGTAGAGGAAATGAGTGTCATTGTTTTGCGGGGCAACGAGGATGCCGGTGGACTTCCATTTGATGGGCTTGCCCAGCAGGCCGGGCAGCGTGTTCGGGACGGGGGCGTGGATTTCGGGAACGGGTCCGAGGTCCGGGCCGCCACGTCGGCCGCCACCGCGCGCTCCCGCCGGAGCAGCGTTCGACGCGGCAATCGGTGCTGCCGGCGCTGCGACTTGGGCATTGGTGGAAGGGGTCGCTGGAGCTGGCGAGTCTTGCGCGAAAAGTGGTGCAGCCGAAACCACAACCAAGCCTGTCAAACCGACGATGAGAAACGGTGTTTTTTTCACGGGCTGGATGGTAACGACGCCCCAGCAAATGGGTCAACCCATAGTTTGATTTGTTTATTGGATTTCGGTCAGATAGTTCTACGGGTTGCCCTGAATATCCAGCCCGGGCCGTTGGCGTAAACTTCACGCGTCGGTTGGCACCCATTTACCGTGGCCGAGGCTCGGGTTGCGATGCGGGTTCACGGCGTTTTAAAACTCCAGCGTGCTTTATCGCTCTTGGGGTCGAACTTGGCCAGTGTCGGCGTGCTGTAGCCGATCGCGGTCAGGGCCAGAGGTTCCTTGGAATTGGGGACCACCTTGGGCATGACGCGGTAGGTGCCATCGGTCAACTGGTCGATGCGCCACAGTTGTTCGGGCTGGCCGGTAAAAGCGGGAACCGCCACCAGCTCGGCGCCTTCGGCTGCAGCCAGCGCGCGATCCGTGCCGGCGATCGTGATTTTGAAATAGGGTGAGCCGGGATAGCCGCCGGCGTTGGTGACGGTCGTTATCGTCCATTTCTGATGAGGCCGAAACATGAAGTCGCCGAGGCGCAGTTCAATATTGCCGGCCGGCCAGTTCGATGACACCTGGGCGAGAGTTTGGAGCGGAATTGGGGTCACGGGGCCACTAGGACCTCGACCGCCCGGCGCATTGGTGCCGCCTAGCGCTCCCCTGCGTCCACCAAAGCCGCCAAAGCCTCCGCGGCCGCCAGCCATACGCACGAAATCCACCGCCAGCTCCAGTGCGTAGCCGCTGCGTTCGGACTGGATCTCATAGGTGCCTTCCTGGAAGTTGTCGCCGGCAACGGGCCATCCGTCCTTCCAGAGCAACGGGCGGATGTCCAGCACGCTGCGACCGCCACGATCCAAGTCAGCTTCGTAATGACAGGAGAATTTCTCCACGCCGTCGCCGAGGTTCATCAGGCCGAAGTGGCCGGGTCCAACAAATCGTCCGCTGGCGGCCACCACCAGCTTGCCGCCGCCTTTGAGCATGTCGTTGCCAAGGTTGTCGAGGTAGGGGCCCGTGACTTTCTTGGAGCGGCCCACGCGGATGTTGTAGGTGGAGTTGGCGCCGTCGCAGCAGGTGCCGTGAGTGCCCAGAAGGTAATACCAGCCATCGCGGTAGATCGGCTCCGTGGCTTCGCAGTCAATGGCGATGTTAACGGGCTTGTTGCCTTCGACGTGATGGCCCGTCTTGGGATCAAGCTCGACGATCCGGATGAAGCCGAAGTAAGTCCCGTAGGTGACCCACAGCCGGCCATCGGAATCGAGCAGGAACCCGGGATCAATGGCGTCGCAGTCTTCAACGCCGTCAGACGAGGCGACGACGGTGTTGTCATTAAATTTGTAGTCCGGGGAATTGGGGTCGAGTGTCTTGGACCACATCACATGGATCGCGCTGGCGTGCCCTCCCCCCAGACCGCCGCCGGACGAGGCATAGGCCATGTAGTAACGATCACCGATGTGAATAAGGTCGGGAGCCGCGCCGACGCCGGGAACCCGGGTTCCACTGTGCCAGATCCAGCCGTCGTCGGAGACCAGGCCGCCGCCGCCGGTGCCGTAAGTGTAATACTTGCCATCACACTGGATGACGGTTGCGGGATCGTGGATGAAAGGTTCGCCGTCCACGGCCAATGCCGGATTGGACGACCAAAGTAAGAGCAGGACGGGAACTGTTGCTGGCAGAATTCGGAATTTCATAGAAACATTAAGTGAAAGGCGGTTAAGAACAGAAATCGGATGATTCATTTTTCAGCGGTTTCAAGGCTCCAAGGTGATGTCCTTGATCGGTTGACCATTTTCATCAACGAAGCGGACGCAGAAATCGCTCAAGCCGGGGCCGTTGATGACGGCACCGCGAATGACGTTCCGGCCTTTGTTGAGCGTGAGACGTTTGGAGATGCAGTCATCCATCACCATGCGCCGGTCGCCAAAGAGGTCAACGGCTTCCTGTCCGTTAAGCCACCAGATGGACGCGGAATTGGAGCCGACAGCCATGCGAACATTTTTCATTTCCTGTGGGCTGTTGACGACGGTCACGGCCCAGAAGATGACGCCGTAGGTCTGCTTGTTCACGCCATCGGCGAAGCGAAAGAGTTTGACGTTGAAAAGGTCGGAGTCCAAGGCGTGCCAGGCGAGTTCATTTGTGTCAACCGTCACCTTGTCGCCGTCATGCGGAATCACGGTGAACTGATTGGGAAAATACTCGGCGTTGAAAGCATTTCGGACATAGCTGTCGGTAAATACTGTATTGCTGCGGTTCGGCTTGTTGATTGGCTCGAGCAGCAGCCAGCGCTGGAGGAAGCCGTCTTTGTCGGGCGATTTGGGGGACGAGGTGGCCGGCGTGAAATAAGGAGCGAGGCTGTGAGGATGATCAGGCGTGTAGCTGCGACCGGCGCGACCGGGCGCGGCGGCGCCAACAGGGCCACCGGGCGCAGCGCCGGGAGCGGGGTTGTCTTGCGCGGCAGAATTGGCTTGAAACGCCAATACAGCCACGACGCCGGATACCAGCAACACGATTTTGCGATGTGTTTTCATAGCAGGATCCAAGAAGTATTTATTCTAGGAAACACTAGCTCAACAAAATTTTGCGCACTTCACCTTTAGGGTCGTCCACCATGCGGCATTTGTTGTCGAATGACATCGTGGGGCACTGGTTCGGCTCGAACGGCGTCCAGGTCAAACCGTGATTGCTGGGATTACCGGTGCGGGCGAAGTTCGCCCACGAGGTGGCCATGGTCTTGGCCAGCTTCTGCGCCTCCGGCGTGTTGCCGGTGCCCTGTTCGCAGCGCTTGGTGTTGTCGAAGCAGAAGGCCAGTTCGGCTGTGTGCCACGCGCCCGCGTCCTCGAGCATCGGCGATTACCAGGTGAAGAAGTAGGTGAAGACCGGCGCGGCTTTCTGGTCGAACTTCAGCTTGGCCATCTGCGTGACGCGATTGCGCATGAAAAGGCCGCTCACGCCGTAGGACAGCGTGCGGATGCTCTTCTCCGGGTGCGCCTGCTTCATGGCGGCAATCAGCGCGGTGGTCTTGGCCTCGTCCAGGTTCTTCGCCAGTGTGGCGTGCCACTCCGCCTCGGTCGGCTTGGATGACATCCGGTTGCCTTCTTCACTCACCGAGCCAATCAACATCGGCACGTTCTTTGAGATTTCGGGAGCCGCGTCATAGAACGAGCGCATGGTGATTACCCGGCCATCCACGGTCGGTCCGCTGCCGACGCGCGGCGTGGGTCCCATTGGCCAGCCAATCCCGAGATTTGGATTCCGGGGCGGGTTGATCTTGTCGGCGGCAGCGGTGGCAGCCGCGTTCAGTTTGGCCCACTCCATTTTCTGCAAGGCACCGAGATCGTATGGCCCCAGCCCCAGCTCCACCATCACCCGTCTCGCGAACTCGCGGGATTGCTCGGCGCTGGGAGGATTGCCGCCCCCGCCCGATTGCACCGAAGCTCGATGGAACAACCCCGCCGCCGACGGCATCCCCATCAACGTGGTTACCTTGGAGCCGCCGCCCGACTGGCCGTAAATCATCACCTTGTCGGGATCACCGCCGAAATTGGCGATATTGTCGCGGACCCAGTGGAGCGCGGCTACCAAGTCGGTCATTCCAACGTTCACCGAATCGGCATAACCCGGCCCGCCAATGTCGGACAGGTCGAAGAAGCCAAGGATATTGAGGCGGTGATTGACCGACACCTGGACGACATCATGGTGTCGCGCCATCTGCGCTCCTTCGTGCGAGGGTAACTCATAGGACGAGCCGAAGAAGAAACCGCCGCCATGAAAATAGACCATTACCGGACGGCTGCCGGTCAAGCTGGGCGTCCAGATGTTCAGCTTGAGCATGTCTTCGCTCATGTAGCCGTCGTCCCAATCCTGGATGAATGATTGCTCGATGGCCGTGTAGTCATGGAGCCGCTGCGGACAGTTGGCGCCGTAGATCAATGCGGGGTATTCACCATCCCACGGCCTGGGGGATTTGGCCGGAAGCCACCGGTTCGTGCCGCCTGTATCCAGACCATACGGTATTCCTTTGAAAGTGAAGACGCCGTCATCCACGAAGCCGCGCACCTTGCCATATTGCGTTTTCGCGACGGCGAAACGCGGTGTGGAGCAGTTTCCCCGCTCCTGATGCGCGGCGGTCTTGGTGCTGTCGGACGCGCGAGCGGTTCCGTCAACGCAGCACCGATGCCGGCGGTGGCGGAAAGCAGCAGCGCCTGGCGGCGGCTGAACTTGTTGCGATTCGTTGAATCGGAATTTGACATGATGTCTCCTTTTTGTGACCGGCAGGAATTTTCTATTGCGCGGCTGGGCTATTTGACGGGAATCAGCATCTGGGTGAATGAATGCGCCGGGAAGCTGTATTGGATATCGTTGCCGCTAAATTGGATTTCCTTGGTGGCGATGGCCACGCCCTCATTGGTTTTCGTGTTCGTTGCCGTCACCGATGCGCCGTTGATTTCCTTGATGGTGGCGCTCCCCGTGAATTGCCCGCTCTGCAGCACGATATCGGAGGTTATGGCGTTGGTTTCACTCCGGTTGACCACATTGACCACCAGATTCTTGGCGTCGTCGTTGAATACCGCGGTCACATCCAGATAGGGGATGTCTTTGAATATATTGTTGCTGTATTTTTTGCCGGCCACATTCACGTCCAGAGCCGTGCCGCGCGCGTTGATGGAATACAGATAAAAGGCCTGATACAGCGCATTCTTGTAATCACCATCCGGCGAAGTCCCCACCAGGCTGGAAAGCATCGTGATGTTTGCCATTTTGACGATGTCGGCATGGCGGATAAAGGAGTTCAAGTGCTGGGCTACCATGAGGGAGCCGGTCAGCGTGGCGCCTCCGGCTCCGCCTCCACCGGCCGACCATTCGTCAAAAGATATATACACCGGACGTTTGGATTTGGATTTCGCCATCGCCTTCTTGATCAGGGCTTTGATTATTTCAATTTTTTGATCCACATCCAGACCCAGCGACATCATCCCGGAGAAACTGGTGTCGCCCGCCAGCGCCTCCCTGACGTATCGGTGGACCGACAGGTAATCAACATTGCCCACCATGTGCTGCAACACATAATCGTTCCAGCCAACCCAGTCATTGTTGGTTCGGTAATTGGAAGCGCCGTCGGCGATGAATTTCACATTCCCGTCCACCGCCCGCATGGCCTTGGCCGCTTCCAGCGCAAATTTGCAGTAGTCCTCTGCGTTCTTCTGCCCCAACTGCCAGGGCCCGTCAATTTCGTTGCCCAGCGACCAGTATTTGACGTTAAACGGTTGTTCATTGCCATGCTTTCTCCGGAGGTCCGAATAATAAGTGCCTTTCGGGTAATTGCAGTATTCAATCCAATGCCTTGCCTGATCCAAAGTCCCCAGGCCGGCGTTGATGCAGACGAAATTCTCCGCCCCGATCAGGCTACAGAGTTTGGCATATTCATCCGTGCCCATCTGATTGTTGTCGATTTGGTGCCACGCCAGGTCGAGCCGGGCCGGGCGCTGGTCCTTCGGCCCAATCCCATCCTCCCAATTATAGCCGGAGACGTAATTTCCGCCGGGCCACCGCACCACCGGAATGTGAAGGTCTTTGACCAGCTGGATAAAATCTTTCCGGAACCCGTTCTCATCGGTTAGGGGCGATTTTGGGTCATAAATACTGCCATAGACCACCGTGCGTATCGGCTCAAGAAAGGCGCCGTAGATGTTGGGGTCCACTTTCCCGATCTTTCGGTCCAGATCAACTTTAATGACCGCCGGTTGCTCCGCACGGAGATTCCCGGTGATCAGGCTGGAGAGAACGATGCAAGTGAGGAGGAGGTTTCGATTTTTCATAGGGACGATGCTTGTGATTTGGGCTGCATGACGAACGGATGGGCGTGCGCATTTTGCGCCGCGCGCACTGGCACTGCGATATTCGGGATCACCCGACGACACTATCGCGAGCAAAAGAAAGTGTCAACCTGCGGGTTCTTGGACTGACTTGGCCGAATCAAATTTTCTTGCAGTTCGTGGCCAAATCGAATCACGCTACAAGACGTTGAACCGCGATTCACAGCTTTGGCTTTGTCCTGTCCGGAATTTTAAGCAAATCAACGGAATGAAAATCTTCATACTTCATCTGCTGGCGTTGGGTCTTGGCGGGTTGTTTTCTGTCAACAGTGCGATAGCCACAAATCCGCTCATCACGGACCAGTTTACCGCCGACCCGACCGCGCGGGTGTTTGAAGGCAAGATGTATCTCTATCCTTCTCACGATATTCCTTACAGTCCGGGCCGGGGGCGGACCAACTGGTTCATCATGGAAGACTATCATGTGTTTTCCTCGTCAAACCTCGTGGACTGGATGGATCATGGCATCATCATCAACCAGACCAACGTTCCCTGGCTTAATAGCTACGCATTTAACATGTGGGCGCCGGACTGCGTTTTTAAGAACGGAAAGTATTATTTCTATTTTCCGACAGGAGGCAGAATCGGGGTTGCCGTGGCAGACAAGCCCCCTGGCCCATTTGAACCGGAAGCCAAGCCAATCGAAGGCGTGCGGGGAATAGATCCCTGTGTGCTCGTTGACAAGGACGGGAGCGCCTATTTGTTTTGGGCGGGGGGCAGCAGAATATCCGTGGCCAAGCTGAAGGACAACATGCTGGAGCTTGATTCCAAGCCGCAGGTGATCACGAACCTTCCCCCAAAAGGACTCATCGAAGGCCCGTTCGCGTTCGAGCGAAACGGCATTTATTATTTAACCTATCCGCATGCGGCGACCAACACTGAAAGGCTGGAATATTCGATCAGTTCCAATCCGATGGGGCCGTATAAACCGGCGGGGGTCATCCTGGATGAATCGGCCAGTGGTTGCTGGACGGTCCATCAATCCATTGTTGAATTCAAAGGGCAATGGTATTTGTTTTATCACGACAAGGATTTGTCCCCGGATTTCGACAAAAACCGATCAGTCAGGGCGGACTATTTGTATTTCAATGATGACGGAACCATCAAGAAAGTCATACCCACCCTGCGAGGAGTTGGGATTGCGGATGCGAAAAGCAAAATTCAAATTGACCGGTATAGCGCCATCAGCAAGGAAGGTGTGTCAGTCTCATTCCTTAATCCGACAAACACGTTTGAAGGATGGAAAATATCGCTTAGTGGAACGAATGCGTGGGTCCGGTTTGACAAGGTTGATTTCGGGAAGACCAAGTTGAAATCGGTGAACGTCATGGCCGTTTCACCGGCGAAAAGCATGGTGCAAATCCACCTGGATAAGGTGGACGGTCCCGTGCTGGCCAAAGTTAAAATCGGGAAAACTTCAAAATGGAAAGTCATTAAATCAAAGGTGGCCAGTGTTCCGACGGGCGTCCACGATCTGGTTGTTACCCAGAATGGGAACAAAAACGTTGAATTAGACTGGATCGGCTTCGAATAATCCGTGTTCACCGGTGTTCATCCGAGGTTGAAATGATTTCGACACCTCGCCCTGACCCTCTCCCCGTTCGAGGCGTGGAAGGGATTCATTCCTTAAACGGCAATTGAATCTCCGTCAGATAGTTCTTCGGGTCAGAGAAATGATCAGGCTTGAATTGCGGCGCAATTTGTCACAGATAAATCGAATGAACACAGAACTTGAGGGAAAGGTAATCATCGTCACTGGCGCTTCGGGCGGCATTGGCTCGGCGATTGCAAGGCGATTTGCCGATGAAGGTGCGCGGCTCGTGCTGCATTATTGTCGCGGCCAGACAAGCGCGGAAAGATTGCGGGCCGAACTTTCTGGCGCGGAGACGATGCTCGTTCGCGCGGATTTGACGAACGAAACCGAAACGGGGCGGTTGTTCGCATCGGCCTCAAAAAAATTTGGCCGCGTGGACACGCTCGTCGCCAACGCCGGTTGGTGGGAGACGCGCGAGGTGCCGCTGCATGAAATGACGTTGAAGCAATGGCGGGCGACGCTGGACGCGGTGTTGACTTCGACATTTCTGACGGCGCGGGAATTTTTCCGGCTCGTGACGAAGCAGCGTCGCGGCAACGCTGTTTTGATTGGCTCGACGGCGGCGGTGTTCGGCGAGGCTGGCCACGCCGATTACGCTTCGGCCAAGGCGGCCATGGCATTCGGGCTGACGCGCACGTTGAAAAATGAAATCGCCCGCATCGCGCCGCACACGAAGAACTATTGCGGCGGGCGGGTGAACTGCGTGTGTCCCGGTTGGACGATTGTTCCGCGCAACGCGTCCAAACTCGGAGATACAGCGGTCGTAAAAAAAATCGCAGCGACCATGGCGCTGCCGCAAATCGCGCGGCCTGATGACATTGCAAACCTGGTTGTGTTTCTTTCCTCGGATCGGCTCGCCCGCCACACCACGGGCCAGACGATTGTCGTCGCGGGTGGAATGGAAGGCCGCCAACTATGGCGGCCCGAAGAAATCAACCCGGCGCTCGCCTGAACGGCGGCATCACTCCACCGCCGCCGTTGCTTAATTCACAGGAAATCCTCCGGCAATGCCGGAGGACTCCCGACGTTTGACAGTTTCTGGAATGGACCGTTTGGGCGCGAACTCCGTGGGATGATCGGCGATGAACACCCTCTCCTCCGCGAAGTGGAGGAGAGGGGCGGGGAGAGGAGGCGCGGTCTAAAAAT
>Ga0265337_1000533_pt1 | contig 20236 bp, 15 predicted proteins | sample 42122metaG_FD_192441 | JGI IMG/M metagenome (GOLD analysis project Ga0265337, IMG submission 192441) | Rhizosphere microbial communities from Carex aquatilis grown in University of Washington, Seatle, WA, United States - 4-21-22 metaG | ecosystem: Host-associated > Plants > Roots > Rhizosphere >... | reverse complement strand
TCAAACGACTTCTGAAGCGTCCCAAACCTACCGCTCCGTGACGATTTGGGGGCGGGTGCTCTCCATGATGGAGAGGAGTTCCTTTTGTTCCTTGTTCGGGATCTGGAGTCGGTCGAGCGAGGCTTTCAGATCGCCGAGGACGGCATCGAATTCAGGATTGCCGATGTGCATTCCGGCATGGGCGGATTTCATTGTTTTGCCGTCGTAATGAACCGGGCCGCCGGTGGCAAGTTCGATGAATTGAACCAGGTGTTTTTTGAGGGTCGCCACGTTCCCGTCGGTCGCGGTCCAGGCGGCCGACTCGCCGCTTTTGCGCCAGAATGCCAGGCCACCGCTCTTGGCGCCCTCGCGTTGCCAGTCAACCCGAGGGTCTTGCAGCACGCGAGGCGTGAAATCATCCACAATGGCGATGATACCCTTCTCGCCGCCGAGACGGTCGAAGAGGGGGAGTTTCCCCTCCACCTGGGCGGCCTTATTGGTCCCCTTGTCACTCTGGCCATCGGCTTCAGGCTTGGCGGCCACCGCCGGCTTCGCGCCCTTTTCCCCGGCACCCTCACCGGAGCCGGCAAGCTGCTCGTCCTTCGCCATGCGCTGATCGGCCCGCTGGTCGGCCTCGCGGCTGCCGGAGGTGAAGAACACGTCCTTTTTCTTTGCGCTGGTGAAGGTGCCGCAGCCGATGCCGCCGGTGAGGGCAGCCGCGAGGAGCCAGACGATGATCAAGCGCAATGCCCCAACGGATACCGGGGCGGCGGTGGTGGTGATGATTGACGTTGTTTTATTCATAATATTTTGAAAGTTAGGAGCCCATGGATCTGCTCGCTAGGGTGAGTCCCCGGCGGAAATGGCGTCGCCAATTGGAGGCGGCTGAAACGTGAGGCCGCCGACAGATCCCTGGCCGTCCTCAAGGCGCGGCAGATAAGCGCGGACAAAGGCGTTGCGCAGAATGTTTCCCAAAGTGGCAACCATATCCGAAGAGGTGGTGCCGGTCGTGTCACCGCTAAACGGAATAAGCGTTCCGAACTGGTCGCGGGACTGGTTCTTGAACAGGCTCGTCGCACTGCCGACCAGGGCCTGCCAAAAAAATTGGAGCACGTTGTCTTCCTTCAAGTCTTCGCTGAGGCTGAACACTTGCAAATTGCGGAAAAGCGGTTTGGCGTAGCCGGTGATTTGACCTTCCACGACATCGGTTTCCACGACCAGGTCGAACCAACCCCGTTTAAAATCAAATTTGCCATAGGCGAGTGCGAGGTCGTTGATCCTGGTGACGTCCAGGCCCAGGAGCCGCATGGCCATGTGAAACGTCGGGCGGTAGGAAAAGGGGTCGAGGGTCATCTTGTATTCAAACCTGGCCTGATCCATCACGAGCCCGGCTGCCTCAACCGTCGCGACGAGTGGATCGGTTTCGTCCCGGATGTTGCCCAGATTATCAATGGTCGCCTGGAGTTGAGAAATGTAAACATCCACCGGCTTGACCGCCTGGTAGGCGCGGAAATGGATGGAACCGTCTTTGATGACCGCGCTGTTAATTTTGAAGGGGAAAAGGTCTGCGAGCATCTGAAGCCAGAGGCCGCCGCCACCCGTCTGCGCTTCGCCCTCATCCGGGGCGTCCACGATGTTGATCTCGGCCTGGTCCATCAGCACCCGACCGACCACCTTGCGCTGGCGAAGGGCTTTCCATTCCAGGGCAAAATCAACCCGCTTGGCCGCGAAAAACGGGACCGGCACATTGCCGGTAGTCTTGGTGATGCGCACGTCTTCGATGGAGTAAGCGCCGCGCCAGAGATGGATCTGCACCTTGCCGATATTGCCCTGATAGAGCGGATTGCGGTCGAGCGTTCGGTTGACATAATCCCGCACCGCCCACGGGAGGATGCCTCGTCCCACCCCGAGAACCAACGCGACCGCGAGCAGGACCATCCCCACTCCGCGCCAGATCCGGTGCCGTTTGCGCTGGGGAGCGCCGGCGTTTGGACTGGGACCGGAATCGGCCTTGCCAGCCGAACCTGCTGTGTCAGGGGTGCTTTTCATCGCAAATGTGATGGATAGGTATTGGGGGGTGTGACTTTTAAGCTTCATCGTTCACGGGTTGAACCGCATCAGCTTTCACGGCCGGGGTCTTCTACTGCGTTATTTCCCGCAGCCACCGTGCCGTGATAGTGATCGGCATATGCCTTGGTGAATTCGGCGCCATAGAAAACGATCATCGAGGAGTAGGACACCCAAAGCAGGACGAGGACCACCGATCCGGCGGTCCCGTAGCGTGACCCGGGTTCCGCTTTTCCGAAATACAATCCCAATCCAAACTTCCCGATCTCAAACAATAACCCGGTGAGGAACGCCCCCACCCACACATACCTCCATTTTATTCTGGCATCGGGCAACATTTTAAACATCAGCGCGAACAAAACAGAAATGATGGAGAGGGAGATCAGGCCGTTGGCGATCTGGAACAGGGACATGATATAGGCGGGCCAGTAAGGCTCCATCCACTTGCTCATGGCGGCGAGGATGGAGGTGATTACCAGGGACACTAGCAGCAGGAATGCAATGGTCAGGATGAGCCCGAAGGAAAAGAGGCGGGCTTTGAGCAGGGTCCAGATGCCGGATTTGGAAGGCGTGGCCTTCACTTCCCAGATGATGTTAAACGATTTTTGCAACTGCACAAACACCCCGGTGGCGCCGACCAGGATGGTGATGATTCCAATGCTCTTGGCCCAGATGGAATGCGCGCTGCCGCCGGCTTTTGTCATCATGTCCTGCACCTGATCGGCGGTTTCATTTCCCATGGCTCCGCCAATCTGACCGTGCAGTTGGCCGGTCACCGCATCGCTTCCAAATACATAACCGCCGAGCGCGACCACCAGAACCAGCAGGCCGGGCAGTGCAAATATGGCATAGTAGGCAATCACGGCGCTTTCACGAAACGGATCCTTTTCGTTCCATTTCATGAATGCATCCTTAAACAGCCGGACGGATTCCCTCAGTTTTATATTCATGACAATGGAGGCCAACCATTCGCGCTGACCGCTAGGACGGAGGCGTTGGTGGCGGAAGCTCGAGACATATCATGGCTGATCCTTTTCACAGGCTTTGGCATAATGCACGCGAATGCCTTGCCAGGGTTATGGGGTCTAACCCTACCAGGCTCAGATTTGGTTGAAGTGTTCGCTCCCCGATTATGCTCTTCCCCAAGCCACGCCCCAAAAAACAAAGGGGAAAGAGAAGAAGCAAACTGACCATGAAAGAAATTAGGCAAGCATCAAACGACCGGCGGCTTCGGAAAAAAGAAGCGGCTGAAAAGCCGGCCTGTTCCTTGCGCACGGCCCAGACTAACACATCAGGGGGCCCGAAAAGTGAAGCCACGTCAGTTCCGTGAGTATAGAAACGAACTACGAGAATAATTCAGTCAAGAAACGCTGGCCGGCATGCGTGGGTGTGGAAGACGCGGCGGCGACCTTCGCGATACTGAGCCAAGTTCTTTTGAAAATTATCTCTGAGGCCTGCCGAATCCCGACAACTTCTTGCTGCACAAGCAGTAAAAGATGGCTCCAGAGGTAGGGCTCGGCGCTTTTATCGCTCAATTATAGTGAATTTTCAACATGTGTTTACAACGTCTTGCGACACTTTTCAAGCAGTTTCTGTCACGTGCCGAACGGTGTCTTTCACTCGAAGTTTCTGACAGTTCTTCTGACAGTTTTAGCAACGCGAAACTGGTGATTTTCTCTTGAACGATTGTCAGATCGTTGAATCTCTAAATGAAACTCCGGTATTACTCTGGAACTACTCCTTTATTGCTCTGCTGCTGGCAGTTTTGCTGGCAGTCAAAAACACAAATGTTTTGTCGGAGTCCCAACACTTCACAGCCTATGGCGACTAAAGCCAAGATTTTTGTTCGTAACGGATGCGCCTGACGAGGCAACCGAATTTAACAATCGTTGAATCCGGGATTCGGTTTTTATTTGCCCGGTAAATCCAACCGAAGATTGTGTTGGATTTGATTGCGCCACTCTTTCATCACGTTCGCCTGCTCGGCAAATTCCGGCCATCGTTTTACGGCGGTGCGAACTTCGTCCACGATGGTCTCGGCGCGACCGCGTTTCATCAGGGCGATCTTGGCAAAAGCACGAAAGTCGGCCAGCGTGAATCCGTCGCGTTTTCCGTTCATCGTCATCTGATGGCGATCGGTCCAGGTCCCGGTCGGATTATAGCTGTAAGTCACATCAAAGGCGGGCGCGAGCGACCAGCGGCCAGCCTTATCCATCAGGAAGGCGATGTTTTTGACGTGGTCGTCCTGGTTCCGGGCGATGAGGTTGAACGCCATCCGGCGGAACTGTTCCTCCACGTCGGCCATCGGGAGATTCAACTGGCGGATGATGAGCAGCGCCTGTTCGTAGGCATACGCACCCGCCTGGTTGAAGTCAAAATGGGCGAGAGCGCACAGCGATTGCATGTGCAACTTTTCGCCGCCTTCCAGCCGGTCAAAACGCCGGGTCATGAAATGTCGCCGTCCGTTTTCCTCCAGCAGGCGGCATTCGCTCATGTTGATTCCTGCCGTTTTCGCCATCAGATAATAGGCGTATTCAATCGCGCCGTAACCCTTGGGGTCTTCGAGTTCCTTATCCTTGTTGCCGGTGACACCATCAAATTTCAGCAACCAGTAATCGAATCCTTGTCCCGCCGTGATCTGCCCCGACCGAACTTCGTTGGTCTCGCGGTTCCAGGCAATGACCGCCTTCGCCCGCGCGCCACCGGCGGAAGTGCCCACGCGTAAAATATCATTCAGCGCATTTTTCCGGCGCTCGCTGGCAAAAGTCGTTTTTAGATTTTTGCGCTGGCTCAAAACCTCTGAAGCGAGTTTCACCAGCGCATCAATTTCAATGTGCTTCGCCGGTTGCGGTTTCGGGCCGATGGCGGGGGCGAATTCCAGCGCACCCATGCCGCGCTGGCCGGTGTAGCAAAGCCGTTCCACCGCGTTGAAACTTTCCGGCTTACGGCCTTGGGTGGACAGCCAGGTATCAATTAGCGCATTGCCAAACTTGTCCGGCAGCGAATCAGCGAGCAGACCGGGAAGTCCGTGAAAAGTGATGGGCGGCAAATCGGAGAAGATATAAATGCGTTCGCTCAACGGCATGGTGATGGGCGACACCTCAATGCCGCTCCGGGCAAAGGCGGGATCATATTCGAAGGCGGCGAAGCGTCCGCCATCTTCCAAGGAAACGGCTCCGATGGTTCGTCCCCAAAGTTTTACTTCCGCCAGACTCATTTTTCATCCCCCCATTGCCATTTTTTCGGAGAAGGTTTCGGGACTTTGGCTTTCGAGGCGCGTTTGCGGCGCTTGCCGCCCAGCTTCAATTGCTCGACCGGACTGGGCACTGGTTCGGGCACGAGCAGGTCAAGGCGCTCGATCAAGTCCAATACCCGGCATACGCGGATAAAACCGGACAACTGGGGCGACACGTCGCCGGATTCCAGACGCTGCACCGTGCTTTTGGAAACCCCGGCCTGTTCCGCGAGCTGGACTTGGGTGAGGTTTTTTTCCAGCCGCACGCGGGCGAGCCGCCGGCCGATTTCCGTCAGGACGGCCGCGTCGGTGGCTTGTTTGGCTATTTTCATAACGCCTCATATATGATGCCTAAATTGATATATGTCAAGCAAAGCATCACAAAAGAGGCGTAAACAGCCATTGTCCCAGCTTGGTTTTGCCGGTGGCCCTGCGCCTTGGCCCAACTAGCCTTCCCATGGCGAGGAGAGACTGTTTTGTTTCAGGTCTGTTTTTCATACGTTTGGTGTTCATGGATTTGCCATTTGTGTTGCATCTTTCGCGGCGGCAACGGAGGGTTGCACCGGTGAATCCGGTTTGATCGGCTGGTCCCGCAGGTCAGACACCAATCGTTTAAATTCCACGTTATCGGCAAGCTGGCAGGCGGCCAACTGGCGCAAACGGTCCACCGCCTTTGAAGGAAGCTGAAACGATGTGGGCACAGTATTGAAAAAGTGGCGGTCGGACTCGTTGGCAAGTTGATTGAAATGCAGATCGATGACGTAGGTCGTGATTTCAAACGGCGCGGAATCGCCCGAGCCAGTGTGCTCACGAGAAAGACGTGCCATGACTTCCTTGAATAATTCAGTGGTTTCGAAGGAGTAATGGCTCACCGTAACCTGGCCAACGGAGCCGAGCAGCGCTCTCAAGCCAAGCGGGTGTTCTTTGGAGTCCCAGCCGTAGTCAAAGTCCCTGTCCGCATCAACGACGATAAGGGCAACGCGGCGGGGGATTCTCAAAGGTGTGCTGGGGAATTGAGTGGACTGTTCGCAGGCTATGACCCGATCGATGGCGCCCCGCAATCCGAGATAGTCGGAAAATCCGCCATCTACCAAATGGATGAAGTGTCGATGCCCGTCCGTGTAGGAGCGCGCCTGCGAAGCGACGTATCTCATGCGAGTCGAGGCCGCCGGGTCGTCCAGTATGGACTATATCCATTCCGGTTTGGCCTCCGCATGCTCCGTTGAATAGTTTTTCAGATTCACAGGGGTTAGATCCATGGGAAGCGCCGAGGAGGCTGCTATTGCGCGGGAAACCGGGAATTGCGACAAGTCCGACCGTATCAGGTCAAATTCATCCTGGGTGAATTCGAACCGCGCGCCGAAAGCGATGTCCGTGGCGTTGACGCAGAGAAATGGGCGGCCGCGCCGAGCCATTAAATCGCCAAACGTCGCGCCCTTGAAGAGCAGGTGATCATAATACTCCGCCGCCAAATCGCTCCGGCTAAATCCCGGTGAGGCCAGCCTGACCAGATTCCAGGGAGCCAGAACCCGGAGGAGCAAATCGGTCTGCACATGCTTTTTGAGAAACTGCGGTTCAAAGTCGGAGAAGATGCGGTCACCCCAGAGGGCATAATAAGCTGCGGTGAAGCTGCCGCCGGAAACCGAGGAAATGATATCCACGTCGTCCAACAATCGGTGTTGCGTTCCCATCGCGCCCACCTGCGTGCGCGCGAGTTCCTCCAGCACACCATACGACAACGAGGCGGCGCGTGTGCCGCCGCCGGAAAAGGCGAGCATCAAGAGCAAATCGGAGGAATTCGTCGGCGAGGTAGTGTTTTGAAAACGGTAACCAGTCCGCTGGTCCGTCGAAACCAACGGTGCGTTCTGCGGAAGACGCGCGCAGCCGCTGGCCAGCAGCAGAATAGTGAGGAAAAGTGAAACGGGTTTTAAGACCATGTTGTTCTCTCCTCCTTCAACTGACGGCAGGTGTTGTTCATATTCATTCCTATGACTTTGTGGTTGTCTGTTGAATTAACACTTCCCGGGCGGCAAATTTGTAAAGCTCGGAAAGAGTCGGCATGTTAAAACAAGCGTCGTCAAAAATCGTTGCGGTCGCACCGGCCAGCATCGCCATCAGGCCCACATGCACCAATTCGGTGGCGTGTTCGCCCAGGACGTGAATGCCCAGCAACTTCAGGTCGCTTCGCCGGAACAGCAGTTTGACGAAGCCGCCGGTGTCGCCGATGATCCGGCCGCGGACGGAGCTGGCATACGGCCCGCGGCCCACCACGTAATCCACGCCTTGTTTTTTGAGCGACTCCTCGGTTTCGCCCACCATGCCGGCTTCGGGAATCGTGTAAATGCCTGTGGGCAAAAGTTTCGGCAGCCCGGTGTGCGCGCCAAAATCGAATGCATGACTTACGGCGCGGTGGCCTTGTTCGATGCTCGTGGACGCCAAGGCGGGAAATCCAATCACATCGCCCGCCGCGTAAATGTGCTGCGCCGAGGTGCGGTAATGTTCATCCACGCGCACCAGATCGCGCTCACCCACGGCGACACCGGCGGCGGTCAGATTGAGTTGAGACGTGTTGCTTTTGCGGCCGGCGGCCACCAAGACCGCTTCCACCGTCAACTCGCCGCCAGAAGCCAGCTTGAGTGTAATCCGTTCCGGGCCGGCCACGACACATTCCTGAACACGTTCGTTTCGATGAAGCAAAATGCCATTTCGTTCCATCGCAGCGGCCAGCGCACTGGAAACTTCCGCGTCGAGAAACGGGAGTAACGCGTCCCGACCGTCAATCAAATGCACTTCGACGCCGAGCGCCGCGAAGATGCAGGCGTATTCGCTGCCGATCACGCCCGCGCCGACCACCGCCAGAGACCGGGGCAAGCGGTCCAGACTCAGGATCGTATCCGAGTCGTAAATGTGTGGCTGGTCGAACGGAAACAGGGGTGGTCGAAACGGCGACGAGCCGGTGGCAATCAGGATTTTTTCGCCTCGCAGTGCCGATGCGCCGTTGGCGGGGTTGGTCGCCCGGAGCGTGTGCCGATCATCAAAGACCGCCGTGCCGGGGAAAAAGTCAATTTTCAGCGAGTCGGTCCATTGGGCGAGCATGGTGTTGAACCCGGCCTTGACGTTTTGTCCGTGTCGGAGGAAATCGGCCACGGTCGCATCGCGCCGCAGCGCGATGTCCACGCCGAACAAGTTGCGGGCTTGCGCGCCGGACAAGGCGAGCGCCGTCTCGCGCAGCGTCTTGCTGGGCAGGGTGCCGGTGTTCACGTCGGCACCGCCCAATTCCTTGTCCGGGTTGATCAGCGCGACGATCTTGTTGTGCATCGCCGCCAGGCGCGCACCGCTCACTCCGGCCGGCCCGCCGCCGATCACAATCAAATCATAGGTTTTCATGTTTATCTCCTTTTGCACTCGCGGTGAATGTGGTTTCCGTTGTCATGAAATTTCATTTGCTCCTGTCATCGGGATGGCTGCTGGTGCCAGACCAATCCGAAAAAAAAGAGGGCTAAAACAAAAATCGTGGTCAGGTGAGTGGACATGGTTCAGAGCTTTTCTGGATTTGAGCCGGTTTGGTTTTTGGCGGCAGCAGAAGCTGGAGCCAGCGACGATTGGGTCTCCCAGCCGCCGCCGAGCGATTTGTAAAGCGCGATCAGATTGGCCGCGATGGTGCGTTCACTTTGCACCAGCGCGTCCTGCGCCTGATAGAGCGAGCGCTCGGCGTCGAGCACGTTGATGAAGTTCGCCAGGCCATTGGCATAAAGTTGGCTGGTCAGGCCGTTGGTGAAACGGTTTTGCACAATCGCCAGCGATTGTTCCTGCGCGCGGATATTGTCGCGGGCAATTTCCAATCGCCGCTGATAACCGCGTGCCTCGACATAGTTGCGGGCGACCTCGCCGAGCAGCGTGACGAGCGTCTCGCGCTCGCCGAATTGCGCCGCGGCGACTTGCGCCTTGGCCGACTCCGTCGCGCGGCGGGTGCCGCCGAACACGTCAATCTCCCACGAAGCGTCGAAGCCTGCTTGATACACATTGTTTTCATAGGCGCTGGACGGGAGCGACGGAAACGAGTCGAGCACTGGCTGGTTTTCGCTTTGCCGCTGCCGCGCATAAGAACCGGCGGCGTCCACCGTTGGCCAGAAATTGGCGGATGTCATGCGATAATGCGCCCGCGCCTCGCGCACACGTGCTTGGGCGATTTTCAAATTGAGGTTCGAGCTGGCGGCGCGGGCGATCAACGAGTCCAGCTCCGCATCGTGAAAGTTTTTCCACCAGGCCGCCGGCGCCGCGGCGGCATTGGTTTCGCCGCCGGCCAGGGGTTCGCTCCAGTTCGCCGGGGCTTTGGTTTCCGGCTTGTGATAGTCAGGACCGACGCTGGGCAAGTTGGCGCAGCCGCCGGTCAGGAGCGCCAGGAGCGCCACGGTTGATAAATGATTTGGTTTCATAATTTTTTGTCTCGCTGGGGTTGGAGTTTTTTAGGGACGAATGCTTTGCTGCAAATCCACTGACAGTGCTGTCTCGGCGATTCCGTCCAGCGGCGGACACACGGTCGCGCGAACGATATTCGCGGGGTTGATGGCACCAATGCCGCCCCCCTTCAAACGAAAGGGAATGGCTGGCATGTCCAGTAAATGGTTCCAAAGCTGGCGCTTTTCGTGAACGGTAGCCGGGACGATGGTTTCCAGCTTCAGGCGGATCATCCAGTCGCCGAGCGTGTGGATTTCCACCAGCATGACGTGTTTGTTCTCTGCCGCGGCCAAGGCTTCCAACTCGGCAAGATTGACCAACGCGTCGTCGTTGACCTCAACCGCATCCATCCACCCGCTCGGCAGTGGCAGCGGCGGCGGCGATGCCGTGTGCGCCAGAATCATGTCAATGGTTCGCGTGGGAATGGCGCTGATACTGTGTTCTGAAGCCAGCGTGAGCAAAGGTGGTTGGAAAAGCCGGGGCGTGACCAGTTGTCGCAGCGTCGTCTCGGCGAGGCATGGACGGATTTTTCCATCTGCCGTGAGCCGCACTTTGTTGCATATTTCGCAAAAATACAGATTCGTCATCGCGCCGATGAAGCCAACGAGCGCGCCGGTTTCTTTAAGCAGATAGCAGGACTGCGAAGTTGCCAAGCACGCGCGATGTCCGACACAATCGCGCGGATGAGTTTCACCGAGTTGTCGGATGGCTTCTTCATGAAGTCCGCCGGTTGGGAAGCGGTCAAGAACGCCCGCTCTTTACTGGCGGGCGGCAAGGTCATTTCCTCGAACTGGGCACCGCCTCTGCTCAAGGGCGTTGTACAGGAGGGCACGTCGTCATATCGCGCGGGCATGGTCATCAAAGGGCCGGTGGATATTGACAACCTCTGCACCTGCCGCGCCTCACGTGAGGCGGGCATTATCTGCGCGCACTCGGTAGCAGTGGGGTTGCACCATTTGCTGAGCACAAAGTCGCCGCCCCGGGGCAGCGACACGGCCACACCGCTGCCCGCGCGATTCGGGGGCAGAGTGATCGCCCGCGAACCGGCACCGCAACCGGGACCAAAACTCAAGCGAGCCGCCAACGGCGAACGTCTGGAAATCTCAGTCATCATGCCGCCCACCTTCGCGGTGGGAATTGAACGCGGGAAAGTAATGGTTACGTTTGAGGGCAAGTGGAGTCGGGGTCGCGTGCCACTCAGCGCGCTGCCGATGAACCAATCATTTTCAATATCGCCCGAGGACACGCGCCTGCTCGACAAGGCCGAGGAACTCGCCGGCAACGAAACGCCCGGCGGCCTGATGCTCAATCTTGGCGAATTGACCCAACTGCTCGACGCGCTCGCCGGTCATCCGCGAGTGGCGCTGGGCCGTAATCCACCGCTCGTGGTGAGCGCGACCGCGTGGCCCGTGCCGGTGGAGGCCACGCTCGAAACCTCCGGCGAAATCCGGCTTAACCTGCCCGCGAACCTTCAGCCGCCGACGCTGATTGCCGGTGAGTCGTTATGGGCGTTTCGTGGAGACTCACTCAAACCAGTCGGGCTGCCGGTGCAATGGCGCGAGCTGTTCCGCGCGCCGATGAAGCTGCCACGGTCGCGTGTTCCGTCGTTCCTGAGCCAGGAGCTGGCCGTGCTGGAAGCAGAGAGCGATGTGGATGCGAATTTTGGCATTGATGAATTCACGCTGGAGCCGCAGTCGCCGCGCTTCATCCTGGCGCTCAACGGCGGGCTGGTCCAGCTGCAGGCACAACTCCAATGCGCTTATGGCCCGCGTATAATGACTGTGGGCGTGACCGCTAAAGCCGAGTCGCTCTGGCTGCCGGATCCCAAGAACACCACGCGTTACTCGACCCGCGACTTCAGCGCGGAGGTCGCGGCAGCAGAGCGGATGCGCCGGGCGGGTTTCAACGGCCCGGACGCGCAGGGGCGCTGGAGTTTGCACGGCGAGAGTGCGGTCGTGCGTTTCTTCGCGCGCGATTACCCGCGCTGGCAGAAGGAATGGGAAGTTTCACTGGAGGAACGGCTCAAGCACAGCACGACCAAGAACTTCGAACGGCTCGAACCGCGTTTTGAAATCCGGCCTTCCGGCGAACGGTGGTTCGATGTCGAGATGTCGCTGGCATCGACGGACGGCGAGAAATTTTCTGCGGCGGACATCCAGCGCCTCATCTTGTCCGGCAATGGCACGACGCGGTTGAAGAATGGCCGCATCGCGCTGATTGACACGGGTGCGTTGGAGGAATTCACCGAGGTGCTGCGCGACTGCGCGCCGCAACAACACGCGAAGGGCTATCGCTTCAGCGACGTGCAGGCGGGCTTCCTCGACGCCACGCTGCGCCAGCAGCCCGGCTGGCAGGTGCAGGCCGCGGCTGGGTGGCGCGAACGCGCGGCGCAACAGAGTGGTCAGGCGAAGCTCACGTGTCCGCCACTCGGCCCGCTCGAAGATGTGCTGCGTCCCTACCAACGGCAGGGCGTGGCGTGGCTGCAATTTCTGCGTGAGAACAAGTTCGGGGGCATCCTGGCGGACGAGATGGGCCTCGGCAAAACGCTCCAGACGCTGGCGTTTATCCACTCGTACCACGCGAACCGCAAACTATCCGGCCCCGTGCTCATCGTCTGCCCGACTTCGCTAGTCTTCAACTGGCTGGCCGAGGCGAAGAAATTCACGCCCGGGTTGAAGGTTGTTGCGCTGCACGGCACCGGCCGGCATGAGCATTTCGAGGACATCGCCGGTAGCGACCTCGTAATCACCAGCTACGCGCTCATCCGGCGCGACGCGGACCGGTATCGCGAGCTGGAGTTCGACACGCTGGTGCTCGACGAGGCCCAGCACATCAAGAACCGGCAGACCCAAAACGCACAGGCTGTGAAAGCCATCCGCACCAGCCATCGGCTCGTGCTCACGGGCACTCCGATGGAGAACTCGGTGCTCGATCTCTGGAGCATCTTTGACTTTTTGATGCCCGGCTACCTCGGCTCGGCGACGGACTTTCGCGAGCGTTACGAGCAGCCCATCACGCGCGATAAGGATCAGGCGGTGCAGGCGCGGCTCGGGCGGCGGTTGCGGCCCTTCATCCTGCGACGGCTCAAGACCGAGGTGGCCAAGGACCTGCCCGCGAAGATCCAACAAGTTTCCTTCTGCGAGCTGACCGATGACCAGGCGGAGATTTACAAACAGGTGCTCGCTGTTAGTCGAAAGGAAGTCATGGACGCCGTTGGCGCGCAGGGCGTGGCAAAGAGCAAGATGATCGTGCTCAACGCGCTGCTGCGCCTGCGCCAGATCTGCTGCGACCTGCGGCTACTCAAGCTGGACAATGCCGAATTCAACGACGAGAGCTCCGGCAAGCTGGCGATGTTTGGCGAGTTGCTGGAGGAAGCCATGGACGGCGGTCACCGCGTGCTGGTCTTCAGTCAATTCACGACGATGCTTTCACTGCTTAAGGACAAGCTTACGGCGGAGAACATTGAGTTTTGCTACCTTGATGGCGCCACCACCAATCGCGGCGCAGTGGTGGAGAAATTCCAGGGCAATGCGAAGATTCCCGTCTTTCTCATCAGCCTCAAGGCCGGCGGCGTGGGTCTCACACTCACCGGCGCGGACACGGTCGTTCATTTCGACCCGTGGTGGAATCCGGCGGTGGAGGACCAGGCCACGGACCGCGCCCACCGCATCGGCCAGACCCGTGTGGTGACAAGCTACAAGCTCATCACGCGCGGCACGGTGGAGGAGAAGATTCTGGCGCTGCAACAAAAGAAGCGCGCGATCATCAAGGCCACCCTCGACGGCGAGGAGACGCTGGCGGACAACCTGACCTGGGAGGAAATTCAGGGTCTGTTTGAGTAACATCATCAGCTGTGCCGGGTAGCCTCAAAATCAGGATCTCATCACACCCGGATTCCGGCATTTGGAAAATAACAGAACATTCGTAGGACCGCCGGTTTCTTCATCGCGTTCAACTGACCAAGTGCGACTCCCGAAGGCGCTACGGATAACGATTTTGAGAGGAGAACGAGGCGGTTTTGAGTTCTTCCTGCCAGCCGCCTCCGAGTACCTTGTAGAGCAGAAACAGGTTCAGGGAAAAGGTTTGATCGCTTTGAACCAGCGAATACTGCACCGGGTGAGGCGAGCGTTCGGAATCCAGCACATGCAGGAAGTCTGTCAGGCCGCTCTTATAGTCTTCGCAGTCTTGCACATTGACCTGCCGTCGCTCACGCTGATCAGGAAGCGCCAAATCGCTTCATCACTAATTGACACCGAACACGACCAACAAATCGGCGAACCCAAGCGCGGTGGACGATATCATCGCCTATCACGACCGGACGAAGCACCATCCCGAGCGCTATGCCCTTGGACCGGGAGGCCTCGACTGGGCGACGCAGCCGGATCCGTTTCGCCGTTTCCTAGGCTCACCCGTGCTCAAACTCCCGTTGGCCGACCGCGACGACACGCCCGCCGCGGCCACTTTGTTCGGCTCGGTCATTGTGCCGCCACGACCGTTCAACCTCGATGCGTTGGGGTTGTTCTTTGAATTGTCCATGAGCCTTTCCGCACGGAAGGAGATTCCTGGCATGAGTTGGTATCTACGGATGAACCCTTCCAGCGGCAATCTGCATCCGACCGAAGCCTATGCCATCCTGCCCGCGAGGGAATGGTTGCCGGACGGCGCAGGAGTTTATCATTACGCACCGCTGTCACACGCCCTGGAACAACGGACGCGCCAACGGCCGAGCGCCATACCAGATGCGACCGAGTTCTGTGTGGGACTGACTTCCATCACTTGGCGCGAGGCATGGAAATACGGTGAACGGGCCTTTCGCTATTGCCAGCACGACGTGGGACATGCCCTCGCCGCCCTGCGTTACGCAGCCGCGGTGCTCGGTTGGCGCGTGGAACTAATGCCAGAGTGGGATGACGCGCAACTGGCCCGGCTGCTCGGCCTTGACCGCACCGAAGATTTTAGCGATGCCGAACGCGAAACTCCAGAACTGCTCATCAGGATTATTGTGAACGAGACGACGGAGCCGGCTCTGTCACCCGTTGCCGATGAACCCGTCGAATGGTTCGGACGCGCCAACCGGTTGAGCCGATCCCATGTCGGTTGGCCGGTCATTGATGAAGCCGTTACGGTCTCGGAGCGAAAGGCTATGACGGCAGACCAACCTGTTGGTCCAATTATCTGGCCGCCGCCCGCCCCGCCCCTCTGTGCCCACTCGTCCGGTCAACTGATCCGCCAGCGCCGCAGCGCGGTGGACTTCGACGGTGTCACGACCATCACGCGCGAAAAGTTTCTGGCCATTCTGGATGCCACGCTGCCGCGGGTATCCGTGCCGCCGTTTGATGCGTGGCAATTTCCTCCACGGTTGCACCTGGTTTTGTTCGTGCATCGGGTCACGGGACTGGAGCCTGGCATGTATATCTGGCTGCGTGCGCCGGCGGAGGAGAAAGCCTTGCGGCAGGCCTTTCACAACATTTCCGATTGGGAAGTCCTGGTGGATCTGTCCCCCGCGGTGCCGCTCCGGCGGTTGGGCCGGGGAGACCTACGCGATTTTGCGAGGACCTTGTCCTGCCAACAGGATATTGCCGCTGACGGCGCATTCAGCCTCGGCATGCTGGCACGGTTCGAACCGGTTCTACGGGAACGCGGCGCATCGGCTTGGCGGGAATTGTTCTGGGAAGCGGGAATGATTGGCCAGGCGTTATATCTCGCCGCTGAGGCCGCCGGGTTGCGAGGCACGGGGATTGGTTGTTACTTTGATGACGTGTTGCATCACGCTCTCGGTTTGACGGGGCACGATTGGCAGAGTCTCTATCACTTCACCATCGGCAATCCCGTCGAGGATCTGCGGCTAAGAACTGCACCGCCGTATGCGCATCTGAAAATTGGAGATGGGGGATAGGAGGAACGGCTGTAAACAACCAGTCGCATTTCCATATGCAGGATTGAATTCAATCCGTCGAAGAAGAGAAATCGAGGAAAGGTCACATGCAGTCTAGGCGATGGGTTTATTGACCAACTTGACTCGCTGGCACTTTTGCTGGCAGTCTTGATTCAGACCGATTGTTTCCCCTCAAAATATGCCCTTTCCCGCATAGGTGACGGTCGCAATTCGACAGCCTCGGGCAGAGCCGCCGCGCCTTGGACCAAGGCAAGGGATGAACCCCAATATTTGGCCGATTTTTTGATGCCTGTTCATCCAGAAAGACGGGAATAAATCCTTCAGCCGTCCGTCATCGATAGAATGCGCTTGCGTCCGCTCAGACGGCGCTTGGCTGGCTTTTTTGGAATCGGGAGGAACGCAAGGTGGCGTCAAGCTGGCGAAGGTCTTTGGGCAATTCGGCGGTCCAGGTCATGCGTTGGCCGGGCTGTTCCGGGTGTTCGAGGCTGAGGACTTCGGCATGCAAGGCTTGACGTGGGAAATCAATGGGCGTCTTGGTGTGGTTCTGTCCGCGATAGGCCGGGTTATATGTGCGGTCGCCGATCAAGGGGTGTCCCGCGTGGGCAGCCTGGACGCGAATTTGATGTTTTCGACCGGTCTCCAGCCGGAGCCTCAATTTGGTGACGAAGCCTTTGCCGCCGGTAAACGGATACTCCGCGATGACTTCGTAATGCGTGATGGCCTCGCGGGCTTCGGAGCCCGGGTCTTTGAGTTGCGCTTCAGAAAGTACTTGCTGGCGCAGTTCATCCCGGCTCAATTGCAGCCATTGCCGCCAGGTGCCAGCAGGCGTGCTCGGACGTCCTTCCACGAACGCCACATACTCCCGTTTCATGGAGTGCGCCTTTAATTGCTCGATGAGGTGGTGACGCGCGGCGGGGTTCGTGGCCATGCAAAAGATGCCGCTGGTATATTGGTCGAGGCGATGAACCGGCAAAGGTTGCAATCGGCGATAGGCGGTCGGCAATGACTTTCCGGCGACGCCGCGGTTCTGAGCCTTCAGTTTTCCCATCAGGAAATCGGCGAGGATGCTGAGCGCGGAAAGATCACAATTTGACGCGGGCACGGAGATGAGACCGGGCCCCTTGTTGACGATGGCGAAGGCGGAATCCAGGTATAGCAACGAAACGCGCGGATGAATCTGCCAGCCCGAACCGCACGCCAGAGTGGTGGCGTGGCGATCGCGTAGTTCCAATGTATCGCCCGGGTCTATGATGCTTTGATGGGGTTTGCGGATGATGACACCATTGACGCTCACCCGCCCCGCCAAGATCCATTGTTTGGCGCGGCTCTTCGGCGTGTCGGGATGCTTCCGCAGCAACCAATCCAACAGGGGGCTGACCTTGGTCGTAACCATAAGGAGTCCGACTGTAAACTAGCCCATTCCAAGTTCACTATACAGCTGACTTCCGTCGCGATTCCACTACCCTTGGATACTAATTCTCCCTATGCTGGTTCAGACAGTTGCAGGGACTGCCATCGCGCCGATTATGATCTTTGGGTGTAATCCCATCACGCATTGGCTGAACGCCCGTTGGAACCAGATGTAGATCGAGTTGCCTTCAGCCGCACTCGCCATATCAAGCATGGTTCCGATACCACAACCGCGCCGGTTCCCGCGATTCATCACATGGTAATCGCATCGGGATATTCCGCTCTCAACTTCCGCGCCATGCCCAAACCTTATCCAAATCCCGTCAATATGGCGATATCAAGACCCATTTACGTTTACGTTTACGGACATGGTTTTGCTGAGCGCTTATTGTAATGGCTTTTCCGGCGCTGGTTCCTGTCCTGGGGGTGTCTGCGAATGGATGACGGCTGCCAGCAAGTAGGCGACCAAAGCCAGCAAGAGGATATCCTTTAGTCCTGTAAACATCGATAAAAATTCCAACAAGCCGCCGGCTACGGCACCCAGCAAATTCCAGCCGAAAGCCACGCCGGCTTCAGCACGTTTGCCGAAGATAGCCGCGAAACAAAGGGACGCAAAGAAAACGGGGGCACCCACAAAGCAGAGCGAGCAGCCGAGCCTGGCGGCGATATTGATGTTCAAGAGCAGCTCGGTCGGGAATGCGTAGCAGATCAGCAGTGATAGTATCAAACCTCCCATCGCGATGCTCCAAGGAATCGGCCGCAATTGGTAGAGAATGGTCGCTGTCAGGATGGTGGCCAGAATCGATCCGAAAACCACCGCGCTGGTCAGCCAGGTGGCTCCCCACGCCAAGTTCATGACGGTCACAGAGCGGGTTTCAAGCAGCAGAAAAGCCAGCCCAAAGAGAAACATCTCTTTATCCATTCCCGCACCGGTCATCAGGCTTCGGCGCATTTCGGTGGAGGAGACGGCGACGCCCAAGATGGTCAGTCCAGCGATCAGGCCCATGATTCCCAGGTAGAAGGAACTGACGCCGCGGCCTTTCAAATAGAGGTAGGGCCAGTCATCGTCTGGAAGAGTAAGTCGGGGAAGATACTCGCCAAAATAAGCCTCCTTGGCCCGCGCGCGCTCTTGGGGAGATTGATCTGCAAAAGCTGGACCGCCCATGATAATTGTATTGAACAGCGCATGGAATTTCTCATGGACGACCGGCAATTCGCCGAAGGTATCCGACATCATCCCGATGAGCCGGTTGTGGATGTAATCGGTGGAAACCATGAAGTACAGCACCATCCCTCCTTCCGGAGTCAAATGAGAGCGGGCCGCTTTGAAGCAATTCAGCGTGTAAACAAAATTATCCAGACGCACATTTGAAAGCGCTGACAAACGAGTCATCGAGTCGAGCGTGCCGAAAACGATCAAATCATAGGACTCGGTGGTATGGTTCAGAAACGAACGGGCATCCGTATTGAAGACCCTGACTTTGGGCGAGTCATAGGGGTGATCCGGGTGAAATTTCCTTCCCAGTTGGAGGATCACCGGGTCGATTTCCACGGCGTCCACTTGTTCGGCACCTTCATCCAGCGCCACGCTCACGTCATTGCCGGTTCCCGCTCCCAACACCAACACGCGCCGAGGCGGTTTGATCAACATCCGATAGGGTACGTGGTAACCTTCAAGAATCGATTGATGCTGGTCGGACGTGGCTGGACCACCCCGCTGGAGGGGAATCATGCGTTGGTGCAGCGAACCGTTCGCCAGGACCTCGTCATGTTGGTGGACGGACAAGGAGTAATACGGGCTGTAGTACTGGGCTCGTTCCGCGCTGACGACAATGAAAACCGTAACCATCGCCGCCGCCAGATAAGCAAGGGACAACCTTTTGTGGCCGGCGAAAAACAGAAATCCGGTTCCGAGGAATATGCAAAACCAAACGACCGGAAACGAGTGCGCAAAGCTGGCCAGTGCAAAGCCAATGACGCCGATCAGTGAGCCCAGGATGTCCCAGCAATAACCCTGGAGGGACCGGGATCGCGCCCGGAATTCCTGCAATCGTTCGGCCACAATTTGTCCCAGAGGAACGAAGTTTAGGGTGCTGAAAATAAATGAGAGAACAATAGGCAGCCTGACGCCGTTTACCACCGGCGCGTTCGAAGGCAGATCGAAGTAGAGCAGCCATAGATGTTCCGACGCCGACTGTTGAGTGAAGATGATTCGTCCAAGGGCCGAAGCGATGCCGGCAAGCAATACCAGGTTGACAGGCCAGAGCCATAGCAGAGACCGTTTCCCGCCTCTCAAACAGCCGAGTCCCAATCCCAGGAATGCACTCAAAAGAATTAAATTCGGAAAATACGCGAGCACCCGGACTTGTCCTCCCAGCCAGCGGATCAGCGTCAACTCCTGAAACAACACCACGAAGGATGCGGCCACCAATTCCAATGCAAGTCGGCGCGTGCTTTTCGTTGGCATATCAAATTGTTCAGCTGACAAGATGTGGTGATTCAGTCTGGCAGGATTCCTGGGATCAGGCAAGAAATTGCAATTCGTTCGTAAGCGTCACACCAAGCACCTTCTTGACAAAGCATCTGGTGGGGTCGCTTGCGATGCCAATGTGGTGAAAAATCCTCCGGTCACTTGAAAATCCGAAAATGAACCAGCCGCGTCATAACCTTCCGCCTTCGTCAAGACCACGGCGCGACAAATACGATCAGAGCGCGGTAAGCCCAAGCAGACGCAATGGGCGGGAAACCAGCTTCTCCCGGCCCAGCAAAAAACATCCTAATCGGTAAACGTCAGCGGCCCCGGTAATTGGCTCCTCGAGAGAAATCTGACGCGTCAGGGTGGTGAAATCACTGTAGCGCACTTTCACCTGGACAGTGTGTGCGCCCAGCCTCCGGTGTTTGAGCCGCGATGAAATGTCCGCTGCCTGCTCTTTCAGGCAAGTTCTCAAAATCTTCCGGTCGTCGGTGTCTTTGAGAAACGTTTCTTCGCCGCTGATGCTCTTGATATCCTCGCCAAGTTCCAGCGGCCGGTCGTCCTCGCCGAACGCAAACTCCTTTAGCTTCGACCCGAACGAACCGACCAAGGCGCGGAGGTCCCCGGCGTAATCCTGCAAATCACCGACGGTGCTGATTCCCACCTTGTTCAACACCTGTTCCGTGACCTTGCCAACACCGTAAAGCGTCCGCACCGG
>Ga0265337_1000532_pt1 | contig 20236 bp, 14 predicted proteins | sample 42122metaG_FD_192441 | JGI IMG/M metagenome (GOLD analysis project Ga0265337, IMG submission 192441) | Rhizosphere microbial communities from Carex aquatilis grown in University of Washington, Seatle, WA, United States - 4-21-22 metaG | ecosystem: Host-associated > Plants > Roots > Rhizosphere >... | reverse complement strand
CCGCCGGGAGAGATAGTCCAGAGCGTCTGCCCGATGACCAGGGAGCGTTCGATCGACGATCCGGCATAGCCGCTCGACTGCGGTGGGCTGATGAATCCGGCCCGGGTAAGGCTCGTCCCGCTGATACGCAGAACGAGGGCGCCCGACTGCGGCGCCCGCGTGGCTCCGGCGGGCGTGGTGAACCCGCCGTATTCCTGGATCGGGACCACGACGAGCTGGTCCGCGGGCCAGTACAGGAACGCGTGCGGGTCCATCCCCGCCGCCGACACCGACGAGGCGAGCGCGTAGGTGGCCAGCCGGGCTGGCTTCGCCAGGTCGGAGACATCGAACAGCGAGACCTGGGCCCCCAGCACATGCCCCACCGAGTCGGCGTTCTGGCCGACCCCGATCAGGCGGGTGGCTGACACGGGGTGCAGGTAAGCCGAGTACCCGGTGAGCGCGAGCGCCCCGACGACCTGTGGGTGCGCGGGGTCGCTCAGGTCCAGCGTGTAGAGCGGGTCGGTCTGCCTGAAGGTGACCACGTACCCTACCGGGCCCGTGAACCTGACGGCGTAGATTCGCTCCATGGAGCCGAGCCCGGCGACGGTGCCGACGATCCGCATCACGGGCGCTGAGGTTGTCAGCTCGTACACCGCCGACGAGCTGGGCTGCGCCCCCGACGTCCCCGACGTCCCCGACGTCCCCGACGGCACGGACGGCGCTCCGTCCGCGATCGCCCACGAAGTCCCGGTTGTGGTGGCGACGCGCAGGTAGCCGTTCCATTCGGACATGGCGTACTGGTTTAGCAGGTAGCCAGGCACCGATCCGCTGGCGACGTACCTGGGTGGTCCCGGCTGGCTGACGTCGAACCGGTAGATCTGCGTGTCCTGGGTCGACCCCGACTCGCGCACGTTCGTGCCCCCGGCTCCCCAGGGCACCACCATCGCGCCGCTCGCCACGTACAGGCTGGCGGTCGTGCCGTAGACGGTGTCGCCGTCCGCGGCGATCGAAACCGGCTCACCGGTCCCGAACGCGCCGGCGGACAGGTCGAACGTCAGCACCGTGAGCAGGTTCGCCCCCGAGAACTTCGCGGGCCGGCTGACGGACGTGCACGGGACAATTCCCGAGATCGAGCCGCTCGCACTAGTCGACTGGTACCGGGGCAGCCATGCGTCCAGGCCGGCCTGGCCGGCGGCGACCCGGTACGCTGCCAGGCGCTCGGCGTCGCTGGTGCCGCCGGGCAGGTCGGGGAACACGATCTCCGGCGCGGAGTCGGTGACGACGCGCACGATCGATCCGGTCAGGCGGGCATCGACGAGGTTGCCGCTGATGGTGTACGACGCCAGGACCCGCGGCTGGCCGGCCAGGTCGACGAGGATGAACTTCGGGCCGTCCCCGGGCACCGTCGGGCTCGCCGGTCCTGCCTCACCGGCGGACGTGGAGATGACCAGCACGTGGTCGCCGCTGAGCAGGAGGTTCAGCTGGCCGTACTGGACGCCCGTGGCGGAGAGGTCCAGGGTGCCGGTTTCCTGTCGCGTCGCCGCGTCGATGACCTCGAGGGTGCTTCCGCTGACCGTGACGATCCGCCGGCCATCGGTCTTCACCAGGTCGGGCTCGTCGACGCCGGCGGTGTAGTCGTTCGTGCCGGAGTAGGCGGGGGCCGCCGCCGAACTGCTGGCGGCTCCGCCGACCGTGCCCGCGGCGTCGGCCGCCGCGGCCTCTGGTGCCGTCGCGACGCCTGAGGCCGCGTAGGCGACCCTGGTTTGGGACAAAGCGCCCGCGACTTGCGGCATGCCGTAGGGACTGACGCTCGCCTGCGCCGCGCCGCGCAGCCCGGCGAGCGCGTCGGAACAACTGTGGAAGGCGGTCAGCGAGGCCTTGATGACGGCCTGCGGCGCCGGCTTCCCGTGCGGGGAAGCCTTGGAGGCTGGGGGCAGCGGATTTTCGGCCGTGCAGCCGGTTGCCGCAATGGTCAAGCACGCTAGGACCGCCGCTCCCGCGCGGCTACGCCGTCGAGTCATGTCCCTGTGACGGGCGTAAGGCCTCTCGCGGTTCCATGGCTCAGGCCAGGCCTTAGATAACGGCTTCCTCTGGGTCAGCGAGGAGGAGCTCGCCGACCAGGTTGCCCAGTACGTCGCGGGCCTCAGCGCTCAGGCCTTCATCGGAGACAAGGACGCTGACTTCGTCTAGCCGGGCCATGGCGCACAGGCCGACGACGCCCCACTTGGTGTGATCGGCGAGTACGATCAGGCGGCTGGTCGCGGCGATCATGGCGCGGTTCATGTCCGCCTCCATGAGGTTGGGCGTGGTGAGTCCGGCCTTCGGGTCCATCCCGTGCACGCCGAGCAGCAGGGCGTCCACGTGCAGGTCGCTGATCGTTTGAACGGCTACGGGGCCGACCAGCGCGTCGGACGGGGTGCGCACGCCGCCGGTGAGCAGGACCGTCTGCGTCCTGTCACCGTAGGCGTGCAGGTAGTCGGCCACCCGGACGCTGTTGGTGACCACCGTGAGGCCGGGAATCTTGGCCAGGTGGACGGCGGTCGCGTATGTCGTCGTGCCAGCACTGACCGCGACCGTAGTGCTTGGCTCGATCAGGGAAGCCGCCACCGCGCCGATCCGGTCCTTCGCGGCCAGCTCACGGTGCGACTTCGCCTCGAATCCAGGCTCGTCACTCGTGCTCCGCGCGGGTGACGTCGCACCGCCGTACACCTTCTTGATCAAGCCCCGCCGCGCGAGCGCGTCGATGTCCCGGCGCACCGTCATCTCGGAAACGCCGAGCAGCTCGGCTAGCTGCGTGATCCGGGCGCCGCCGACCCGCTCGATCTCCGCGAGTATCCGGTCCTGACGCTGGGCTGGCAGCATAGCGGGGCCGCTGGCCTCCTGGTCCGCCATGGTCAGCCCTTCGTCGATCCGAGGGTGAGGCCAGCGATGAACTGACGCTGTAGCAGAAGGTACACGACCAGGGTAGGTACGGCCACGATCATGGCGGCCGCGGCGATCAGGTTCTGGTTGGAGACGAACTGTCCCTGCAGGTTGGCCAGTGCCGACGTCACCGGCCGCTTGCCGCCCGTGGAGATCAGCGTGATCGCCCAGAAGAAGTCGTTGTAAATCCAGGTCGTCAGCAGCGTGGCCAGCGCGGCGAGGGCAGGGCGGCACAGCGGCATCGTCATCCGCCAGTAGCGCGCCCACAGGCCCGCGCCGTCCACCTCGGCGGCCTCGTACATCTCATCGGGGATGGTGCGCATGTAGTTACTCAGGACGAATACGCAGAAGCCGAGCTGGAAGGCGACGTTGATAACAATGAGGCCGGTGTACGAGTCGTACAGGTAACCGCTCGAGCTGAGGAAACCGGGCAGCGGGATGAGCAGGTAGAGCCGGTAGAGGGGGGTGATGATGACCTGCGGCGGCAGCAGGTTCCCCGCGGTGAACATCAGCAGCAGTGCGAGGTTGACCTTGATGCTGACCCTGGTGACCACGAAGGCGACCATGCTGGCCAGCAGCAGGGTCAGGATGACCGCCGGGACGGTGATCAGCACGGAGTTGCCGAAGAACCGCAGCATGTCGCTCTGCGTCCAGGCATTGACGTAGTTCTGGAAGGTGAGGTGGTGCGGCAGGCTGACGTAACCGTACTGACTCGTCTCCGCGTACGGGCGGAAGCTCACGTACAGCGCGAACAGCACGGGTACGAGCCACGCAACGCAGGCCGCGATCATGAACACGGTGCCCGCGGCGCGCCAGGACGCGCGTTTCATCGTGCCTCCCTCCGCACGAACATCTGGTAGAGGAAAGCCGAGATCGGGACCAGCGAGATCACCAGCAGCACCACGCCGATCGCGGAGCCGAAGCCGATCCGCGAGGTCTCGCCGACAATGTTGTTGGTGACCAGCGCGGACAGCAGCTCAAGCCCGTTGGTGCCCTTGTTCGTGATGTACACCAGGTCGAACGCCCGGAGCGACTCGATGACCGTCACGACCGCGACCACGATGTTCATCGGCATCATCGACGGGAACGTGACCCGCCAGAATGTCTGCCAGGCGTTGGCGCCGTCGATCCGCGCGGCCTCCTTGAGGTTGGCGTCCACCGCCTTCAGCCCGGCGAGGTACAAGACCATCACGTACCCGGCCTGCCGCCAGCTCGCCTCGACCAGGACCGCCCACAGGTTCAGGCTGGGGTCGCCGAGCCAGTCGATCAGGTTCGCGTTCGTGTTGTGCCCGATCACGGTGTTGATCAGGCCGTAGTTCGGTGAGTAGAAGAATTCCCAGATGATGCCGATCAGCGCGAGGCTGAGCATGACCGGCAGGAACAGGACGGTCTGGTAAACCCGGTTGCCGCGCAGCCCGGTGTCGATCAGCACGGCGAAGAACATCCCGAGGGGCGTCGCCACGAAGACGAACACGGCCAGCCAGATCAGGTTGTGCTCCACCGCGGGCCAGAACGGGGGGTAGTTGGTGGCCGCCTCGTTATAGTTTCCCAGGCCGGTGAAGCAGCCGTTGTCCGGGAACAGGCCGCCGGTGATGCAACTGCGCGCGTGCAGGCCGCCGATGCCGCTCCACTTGAACAGCGAGAGCGCGATCGAGACCACGGCCGGGCCCCAGATGAAGGCGAGGTCGGCCAGCACGGGTATGGCGAGCATCGCGACGACGACCAGGATGTCCCGGCGGGAAAAACGGTGGCCGGACCGCCTGCGGCGGCCCGATGACGCCCGCTTTTCCCGCCGGGACGGAGCCCGGCGGGCCACATCGTGGGTCACGTCTTGTGTCCCGTTCGTGTCGTCAGCCAAAGATGGACTTCGCCTGGCTGGCCAGGCTGGCCTGCATCGGCTTGATGCCGGACGTGGCGGGGTTGGCGATGAAGCTCAGGATCGCCGTCTCCAGGGCCGTCGCCATCGGCGGCGCGGTGTCCCGGTCGCCGAACTGCGCGACGCCCTTGAGGCTGGCCATCGCCTGCACGGACGCGGTCTGGATGGCGTTGTAAGTCGGCACCTGGGCACCGGTGGCCACCGCCACGTCCCACTGGTCGTACTTGAGGTAGCTCGCCTCGGCGGCGCCGGTGCCGATGTACTCGAGCACCTGCTTGGCCGCGTCCTTGTTCTTCGCCTTGGCCGGCAGGACGAAGCCGTCCATCGGCGCGTCGATGTAGTCCTGGCCGAAGGTGGGGTTGATGGTGGGGAACGGGAAGAAGCCCAGGTCAGAGAGCCCTTTGCCGTCGGTGACGTACTGCGCGCCGATCTGGTTGGTGCCCTGGAACATCATGCCCGCCTGCTTGGCCTCCAGGACCTTCACCCCGTCCTGCCAGATGCGGCCGGCCGCGCCGCTCTGCAGGTAGGGCATGAGCTCGCTCCACTGGTTGAACACGGCCGTGACCTGCGGGTCCGTGTAGGACGCCTGGTTGTGCATCAGCTTGATGTGATAGTCGAAGCCGTTGATGCGCAGGTTCAGTATGTCGAACATGCCAAGCGCGGGCCACTGGTCCTTGTCGGCGAATCCGAACGGGATCAGGCCGTCGGACTTCATCTTCTTGGACAGGGTCATCAGGTCGTCCCAGGTCGCGGGGACGGTGTAGCCCTTCTGCGTGAAGGTGCTCTTGTTGTAGAAGACCACCCACGGGTAGTTGTAGATGGGCACGAAGTAATAGTGGCCGTCCGCCCCCTTGCACAGCGCCTTCACCGCGTCGCTGAAGTTCGCGCCGATCTTGTCCCACACGTCGTCGATGGGGGAGAGCAGCCCCTGAGCCGCGAAGTACTGCATCCGGTACCCGGCGAACCAGGTGGCGAGGTCGTTCGGTGTGCCTTGCAGGTAGGACGTGATGTCATTCTGAAAGGTGTTGTGGTCGACGGTGTTAACGGAGATGCTGACGCCGGTCGCCTTCTTGGCGTTGGCGACCAGGGCCGCGAAGGCCTGCTTCGGCGCGGGGTCGGAGTAGTTGGAGCCGAAGCTGATGGTGCCGGCACTCGTCCCGGCGGACGCCGACGTACCGCTACTGCCGGCGCTGCTCGTGCTGGAACTGCAGGCGGCGAGGGCACCGGGGACGGTGACCAGCCCGGCGGCCACGGCCAGTCCCCTGAGGGCGGTTCGTCGGCTGAACTGAAGATCTTCTTGTGAGGATGCGCGCTTCATTGCCACTCCTTGCAGGTGCTGCCCGCCTATTCGGAAACCCTCGGCATGGTTAACAAGAGCTAACAGGATCATTTCAACAGAGAACACGATCCTGTCAAGATCTGCTCACAGAGGCTTACCGAGACGTTATCTTGGCCCATGTACGCACGGATGCGCCTCGTTGAACCCGCGTCAGCGCCGGGCCGGGGCCGGTCCGGCTGCTCCAGAGCGGGCTAGCACGGTAAACTTTGGTAGAAGTTGACCAACTTCTCGGTAGTGGCGTATGAACGTACGGCAGGAAATGTTATGCCGCGATAAGCTGTGCGACCTCGGGAAAGGCCAGCGACGGTGCCCATCACACGTCTTTCCGTGATCAGGCGATGACGATAAGTAAAAGGATCGCCAAGCGCGTCTCCGCCCTGGCCGACGGCCGGGAGCTTATTTATTTCGACGATGCCGACACGACGCTGCCGTCGGACCGGGCAACCGATCTGCGTCGGCTGGATCCGCGCCCGCCGACCGCGCAGATGCGGCTAGACCCGCTGACCGGGGAGTGGATCGCCGTGGCCACCGCGCGGCAGAACCGCGTCGTCATGCCGCCGGCCGGCCTTGACCCGCTCGCACCGCAGGCGCCGGGCAACCCGTCGGAAATCCCGTCGGACTATGACGTCGCGGTATTCGAGAACCGCTCGCCCGCCTTCGGGCCCGGGCTGCCTGACCCGGACTCCGCCGAGACGGATCCGTCGTACCTCGGCGGCACCGCCCTTGACGGCACCGCTCTCGGCCGTGTCGTCCCGGCGTACGGCCGGTGCGAGGTGATCTGCTTCAGCTCCGCCCGGGAGGGCGCCTTCGGGTCGATCAGCCGCTCCCGGGCGCGCACCGTCATCGAAGCCTGGGCCGACCGCACCGCGGCCCTGTCGTCCCTGCCGGGCGTGCAGCAGGTGTACATCTTTGAGAACCGCGGCGCCGAGATCGGCGTCACCCTCCAGCATCCGCACGGCCAGATCTACGGTTACCCCTACGTCACGCCGCGCACCCGCCAGCTGCTGGCGCAGCTCGATGCCTACGGCGGAACGCTCTTCGCCGACATTCTCAAGTACGAGCAGGAGGGGTCGCGCGTGCTGCTGTCCGGTGACCACTGGACCGCGTTCGTGCCGTTCGCCGCCCGCTGGCCGGTCGAGGCGCACATGGTGCCGCACGAGCACGTCGCCGACTTCGCCCTCACGAGCGAGGCGCAGCGGGACGAGCTCGCCGTCCTGTACCTCCGGCTGCTGCGCGGCATCGACGCGCTGTACCCCGACCCCACGCCTTACATCGCCGCGTGGCACCAGGCGCCCGTGCGATCGCACCGTGACACCGCGCGGCTGCACCTGCGGCTGATGTCGCCGCGGCGCGGCGCGGACAAGCTGAAGTACCAGGCGGGCAGCGAGTCGGGGATGGGCGCGTGGATCGGCGATATCCCGCCCGAGGTCCAGGCCGACCAGTTGCGGGCCGCCATCGCCCGGGCGGACGCGGAGAACCCGGTGTTAGCACGCTCGGCGGCCAATGGTCACCTGGTAATGCGCAGCGGCCGGGAGATCTCGGCCGGACCCGGCGGCGCCCGGTCCCGGGAGCGGGCGGGTGCTACCGTTTGCGGGCGACGCCGCAGACGAACCCGTGGTAGGTGGAATCCCGGACGGGCGGGCCGGCGGTGTCGGGGCGCCATTCGGGCAGGGGAACCAGGCCGGGCTCGAGCAGTTCCCAGTCGCCGAACCAGGCCAGGATCTGGTCGTCGTCCCGCCACAGGCCGGTGCCCAGCGTCTCGTTGAACAGCTGCTGCACCTCGCGGGCCTTCTCCGCGTCCCGCGGGTGCTCGGGGCCGGGCATGCGGAGGCTGGAGATGGCCAGGTAGCTGCCCGGGGCGAGCGCGTCGCGGAACCGCGCCGCGACCGCGGCCGGGTCCTCGGCGTCGGTGAGGTGGTGCAAGATGGCGAGCATCAGCAGCCCGACCGGGCGGCTGAAGTCGATGAAGGCCCGGACCCCGGGATCGTCCAGCACCTGCGCCGGGCGGCGGGCGTCGGCGGTGACGAACCGCGCCGTCGCCGTGTCGGCCAGCAGGGCCCGGCCGTGCACCGCGACGACCGGGTCGTTGTCGATGTACACCACCCGCGCGCCCGGGCGGGCCTCGCGGGCGACCTCGTGCACGTTGCCCGCGCTTGGCAGCCCGGAGCCGATGTCCAGGAACTGCGTGATCCCGGCCTCGGCCGCCAGGTACCGGACCGCCCGCCGCAGGAATGCCCGGTTGGACTTCGCCCCGCCCGCGGAGTCGGGCGCGATCTGCAAGGCGGCCTCGGCGACGGCCCGGTCGGCCGCGAAATTGTCCTTCCCGTCCAGGAAGACGTCATAGACCCGGGCGATGTTCGCCCGCGTGACGTCAATGCCCAGCGGAACGCGCCGCCCTGCGGCCATCGCCGGCCCCTTTGCCTCGATACCTGCTAGACACGCTACCCGGAACCGGGCTCGCGCTGATCTAGTTACTTTCCGGAAGTAGACATGGTTTTAGTAACTATGTTCTAATAGATGCGGAACCGACCGGTGGCGGCGCCCTGTCTGTCGCGGTGAGGCGGGCGGGACCGCGCCGCCGATCGGGCCGGGACCAGGGCGACTTGGGGCAAGCGAGGGTGATTTCCATGCCAAAATTCGAAAAAATAAATGATTATGATGTTGAGAGATTGGCTACTCTCGAAAATCTTGCTGCCGAGTTTGAGCAGCGACTGCTCGCGGTCATGCACCCGGAAGCGGGCAGCGAACGGACAGAGGCACTGCTCAACCGGGGGCGGCCAGGCTATCGCCGGTCGCGGCGTCGGCGGCTGTTTGGCCACTGGCGGCTGATCGCAGCCGGGGCGGTCGCGCTGCTCGCTGGGGCCGGCGCATTCCTGGTGGCGACTCGCGGTTCCGGCGCGGCCTGGCCGGCGAGCGTGGCGACGGTCCGGGCCGAGATCACGCAGGCCTGCGCTAACCCGGACGTGGCGGCCGAGCCCAGCGGGCTGAATTTCGCCTGTGCCAGGGGAACCGACCAGGTGCTGTGGGTGTTCGCCCTGCTGACCAGCGGGGACAACCCGAAGTTCGTCGACCAGTCAACCGGCCGCAAGGGACTGGAACCAGTCCAGCCGGCGCAAGGCGGCGACATCGCCTGGGCCCTCAACCTGCATCACCCGTACGACCCGGCTAGCCCCGTCGACAGCATCGCCGTCGCCGCGCGGGCGATCAACAACATCATCAGCGGCGCCACCCTGACCTCTTCCTCCGGGAGCGCGCTCATCGAACCGGGCCTGGAGAGCAAACCGTCGAACTGCCAGCGGTACACCGGCTCCGCGAAGCTGACGGTCAGGCAGGGGTACCCGGCCGCCTGCGCGTCCCCGGTCACCAGTGCGTCTGGTCAGGCCGCGCTGGTCAGCGACGTGTTCCAGAAATGGATGAGCGGGGCCCCGTCTCAGGTCGCGATTGAGGCAGCGGTGCTGTTCGGGAACGCCGACAACCCCGGCAGCCCACGAGTCCGAGCCGTTCTCGCCAGCCTGCCCGCCTCTGGCGGGTAACGGCACAGCGCCAGGCACCAGCGGCAGACGGGAAGGAGGGATACCGATGAACACCACCAGTAAGCCGTGGTGGCAGCAGGCCACGGCGCTTGTCACCGTCAGCTCCAGCGGCGTGATCACCGGGTTCAGCTTCGCCCCGGCGGCCACGGCGGAAACCACGCCAGCCAGCGTGCCGCTGCACCTGCTCGCGCTCCAGCAGGCAGCACAGCCCGATACGGCCGGGAAGGCGCCCGCCAGCGACGCGCGACTGCGGGCCGCGATCGTCAACGTGGCCGGCTATTACCTCAAGCTGGCGAAGACCAAGACGCCGGCCGAGGTAGAGGCGCTGATCTGGGGCGCGGTCAGCAGCGACGGCACCGACCACGGGCCTTCCTGCGCCGCGTTCGCCAGCCTCACCCTCGAACTCGCCGCCCAGGCGACCGGGCTGCGCAGCTGGGTCACCGGGGGGACTACCTATCCCTGGCCGCTGCCGGCCTGGGCGGATGTTCGAGTGGGCACCAACCCGGCTTCTCCGCAGGTCACCTCCGTGGTGGCCGACGCGCACGCCCACGGACGCTGGCACCCGCTTGGCGACGGCTACACTCCTCAGCCCGGCGACTGGGCCGTTTACGACGGCCACGTCGAAGTCGTCACCAGCTACTCCGGCGGCGTCCTCGACACCATCGGCGCTGACTCGCTGCCCGGCTTTACCCTCAACGCCCACTCCTCGGCCGCACCGCTCGCGGAGCAGGGCATCGCCGGCTTCGTCGACAATGGCAACCTCCCGTCCGCATCAGGCCGCACGGCCCCGGCCAACACCAAGGCCGCTCCTGCGAAGGCGAAGCCAGCCGCCGCCGCCGCGACGGTCCCCGGCCTGCCCGGCGGCGCCGCATTCGCGGGGACAGGCGGGATTCCCGGCGCCGGACCCGGCGCGGGAAGAGGGGGCACGGGGGAGCAGGCAGAGGGGGCGATACCCGGCGTCCTCGCCACCGGCCAACTGCTCGGCGAGCCTGCCGCGAGTCCAAAGGCCACGCCAGCCAAAGGGTTCCGGCCATCCGCTACGCCCCCAGCCGCGCCCTCTTCGGGATCGTCGGCCAGTTCGTCCCCGAAGCAGCCCGCCACTCCGGGGACACGGAACCAGCAGGCATTCATCGCCCTGGTCGCGCCGGGCGCGATCGCCGCCCAGCAACGCTACGGTGTCCCCGCATCGGTAACGATCGCCCAGGCGATCGAAGAGTCCGCCTGGGGTCAGAGCAGCCTCGCCGCCCGCTACCACAACCTGTTCGGCATCAAAGGGACCGGACCCGCCGGAAGCGTCACCCTGCCGACTAAGGAATACGAGAGCGGCAGCTGGGTCACCACCGACGCCCAGTTCGCCGTCTACCGCAACGACGCCGAGTCCATCGCCGGCCACGCGGAGCTCCTCGCCACCAGCGGCTACTACACCCGCGCGATGGCCGACCGGGCGCACCCGGACGCGTTCGCCAACGACCTGACCGGCGTCTACGCCACCGACCCCGGCTACGGTGCCAACCTGATCGCCCTGATGAAGCTCTACAACCTCTACCAGTACGACACGGCCCCCGCCGCGCCCGCCGCCACCAGCTCGGCGCGCGGCACCATCACTCATACGGCCAGCGTCGTCACGCCGGCGCTCGCCGTCAGCGGGCGCGCTTCCGTCGTCGCTGCCCGGTACCAGGCGCGGCTGCCGCAGGCGGTGCGGACCGCGCTGTTCGCCACCGCGAGGGGCCCCCTGGACTGTGGCGAGCACCTGTACCGGGACGTGGCCGCGACCACAGGCGGCAGCTGGAAGTTGCTGGCGGCCGCGGACTGGATGCAGTGCCGGGCGGATCCCGGCTACTCACCCGTCCAGGGCGAGAAACTAGGGACGGTCAACGCCGACGGCACTTCCTACACCACGAGGACGGCCGCCCTCGTGCAGTGCGCCTGCGATCTCATCGAACTGGCGTCCGCGGTCTACGGCGTTGACCTCACCGCGCGCCGGCCGCTGTCCGTCCGGGAACTCGCCGCGGCGTTCGCCGCGTTCCGCTGGGGTGCCCTCCTCAAGCGGCACGGCGTGTCGCCGGTGGAGTTCCCCTACTCGGTGGCCGGCCTCACCGCCGCGCACCAGAAGATGCGCTGGCCGCCCATCGACGCCCCCGGCGCGCCCGACCGGCCAGGAACCCGTTTCCGCCAGCCGTTCGGCGCGGTTCCCGTGGTCCTCAGCCTGGGCTACCCAGCCACCGTCTAAGGAAAGACCGGGCTACGTGGCTGCGCCAGCGTGCTCAGGTGATCCATGATGTCGGGATGGCGGGATTCGGGCGGGCTGACGTCATGGTGCGGATGACCTTCGGGCCGAACAACGGGGTCGCGTTCTCCCCTGACGGGGAGCTGCTCGCCGTTTGCTCGGCGCACCACGTCGAGATCATCGGAGCTCGCGACGGCCGGGTGCGGCGGCTGATCCGGGGGCACGCGGGGATGGTGGCGGACGTCGCGTTCGCGCCCGACGGGCTGGTCATTGTCACCGGGTCCTACGACGGCACCGCCAGGACATGGGAGGTCGCAACGGGGGCGCCGCTCCGCACTCTGGCCGGGCACGCTGGCGGGCTGTACGCCGTCGCGTTCTCGCCCGACGGGAGGCGGATCGCCACGGCGTCGAGCGATGAGACCGCCCGGGTCTGGGACGCGGCGAGCGGCACGCTCCTGTTCACCCTCACCGGGCACTACGGAGGCGCGCGAGACGTGGCGTTCTCGCCCGACGGGAGGCGGCTCGCGACCGTGTCCTCGCTGACCGCGCTCGTCTGGGATGCCGGGTCGGGCCAGCCGGTCGCGTCGTTCCGCGGGCACGGCGACATCGTGACCTCGGTTGCGTTCTCACCGGACGGGACGCTCGCCGTCTCGGGCTCCCTCGACGGCGAGGGCTCGCTGGGCAGCATGGCATCCGTCTGGGATGCCGCCACGGGCGCGGAGAAGGTCGCGCTCACGGGCACCTACGGCGGCGTTCACGACGTCGCCTTCATCCCGGGCACCTCCCTCGTCTTGACCGCGTCCCGTGACCCGGGCGTGCGGGTATGGGACGCGGCCACCGGCGCGAGCCGCGCTGTCCTTAAGTGCGGCAGCGAGGTGAACGCCCTGGCGGTGTCCCCGGACGGCGCGCTCGTCGCGGGGGCGACCACGATCACGGTGCAGACATGGGAGCGTGCCGCAGGCGAGCCGGGCCACACGGTCAGCGGAGGCCACGATCACCTGACCGCGGTCGCGTTCGCGTCCTCCGGGGCACTGCTTGGCATCGCGTCCACCGACAAGACGGCGATCATCTGGGATGTCGCGACCGGCGTCCCTGTGCGGGCCCTGACGGGACATGGAAGCTCGGTCACGGCGGTCGCGTTTCCCGCCGGGGCCTCGTCCGGTGAGGTCGCGACCGGCTCGCTTGATAGCACCGCGCGGGTATGGGACGCGGCCACGGGCCAGCTTCGGCGTACGCTGGCGGGGCACTCATCGTGGATTAACGCGCTCGCCTACGCGCCGTCCGGAACCATGATCGCCACCGGGTCCGGGGATAGCACCGCCCGTACGTGGGACGCCGCGGCGGGCGCCGCCCTGGCGACCATGCGCGGGCACGCCGGCCAGGTCAAGGCGGTTGCGTTCGCGCCGGACGGGGCACTGCTCGCCACCGCCTCCGATGACCGGACCGCCCGCGTCTGGGATCCCGTTCGCGGTGAGCACCTCCGCACACTGAGCGGGCACGAATCGTGGGTGCAGGGCGTGGCGTTCTCCCCGCGCGGCCAGATCGCCACCGCTTCCTGGGACCAGACGGCCAAGCTCTGGGACACCGCCACCGGCGCCTGCCTGGTCACGCTGTGCGGGCACGCCGGCACGGTGGAGGCCGTCGCGTTCGCGCCGGACGGGTCGCTGCTGGCCACCGCGTCGGGGGACGCGACCGCCCGGCTGTGGGACGCAGCCACCGGGGCTCACCTGGTCACCCTGGCGGGGCATGACTACACGGTGCGGGCGGTTGCGTTCTCGCCCGACGGGTCGCTGCTGGCCACGGCCTCAGGCGATGCCACCGCCCGGCTGTGGGACGTCGCCAGCGGAGCGCACCTGGCCACCCTGGTTCCCCTGCCGTCCGGGTACATCACGCTGCTCCCCGGCGACCGCTACAAGCTCGCCGGTGACCCGGGCGGCTGCCTGTGGTGGGCGGCCGGGCTGCACCGGCTCGGCCCGGACGAGGTGCACGACCGTTTCCCCGAGATCCGCCGGCTCCCGGCTGGCGCCCCGATCCTGCCGGTGACTCCAGGCGCGGGGGGTACCTCCAGGGGTCAGCAGTGAGTCATGCAGCCGGCGGCCGGACAGGGCGACTGGCCCGAGCCCGTGCGGCCAGGCCAAGGACCAGCCTGGCCGCACGGGCAGGTGCATGCTGCCGACGGCGCACCCTAAGACCAAGGGCTTCCCGGGTCAGATGGTCCCCCGGTCCCCGAGTCAAAGAGACCCGCCGTCCCGGAACCACGCGATCCGCTGAACCCTGGGCCAGGGACCCCGCCGAACATTGGGCCTTGACCCATTGGCCCGCGAGACATGCCGATGGAGCTGGGCGCCGGGTAACGCACACGCCGTACGGCGAAGCCCGCGATGATGACGAAAACGCCGCCGAAAAGGCCGAAGAATCCGCTGGCCACGCCAACGGTGCAGAGCGCTCCCGCGGAACACGTCTGAGCCAGGGGCGGGCCGAACGAGCTGACGATCTCATCGGCTAGCCCGCCCAGGAACAGATGGAAGCCGAGCGCGACGACAAGCGAGCCGACCAGGCCGCGGGCCAGCGCGATGCCCGTGCGGCTCATCGCGAAGTTTGACATGTTCTGCCTGTTCAGGCTCATGACGCGGCTGACTTTCCTGATCGACCCCAATACCAGCAGCACGAGGATGACCCCGGCGCCGATCAGCAGGTACAGACTGTACGGCGGGACTCCCGTCGCGCCCTTGAAATTTGCCTGATCGAGTGTGGCCTGCGAGAAGGTGGTGCCGCTCAGGTTGGCCTTAGCGAGATCGGCGCCGGTCAGGTCGGCCTGGGTGAAGTCCGCCTGGGCCAGGTCCGCGCCGACTAGCTTGGCGTACCGGGCTGAGGCCTGAATCATCTGCGCGTTCGACAGGTTGGCGCCCGACAGGTCCGCCTGATCGAATGTCGCCTGGCTGAGATCGGCGCCCTGCAGGTTAGCGTCACGCATGACGGCACCAGTGAAATCGACCTGAGCCAAGTCGAGGCCGCTCAGGTCAGCTCCGGTCAGGTTGGCGCATTGCAGGCCCGATGAGTAGCTGGAGAGATCGCTGCTTGTCAGGTGACGGCCGGCGAGATCCGGCCCGGAACCCGGCGTGCAGCTTGCCGTCGTGGCCCCCACGGCAACCGCAGTGCTCGCGGTCAGGAAGACAGTCGCGACCAGGCCGCCGACTGCGGCCAACGCCGTTCGCCGTCCGAATCGGCCAATGTGCGGGTGCTTTATCCGTCTGAACATTTCCCTTACCCCTAGTCGGACTGGCGGCCCGCAAACCGGACCGATCGTCCAAGTTATAGTCACGCGCCACGGCGGCCGCCTGAGTAACAGTTACTCAGTTTTGCGCCACGGCTACCCGCCGGAGGTGGCAAGGGAGTGGACGGTCGCGGTATCGCCGCTGGCGCCAGGACAAGGCTGGTCTGCTCAGCGCCGAGTACCCACCGCACCATCAGGTCCGGCGTGGCGAGCCACCGGATGACTTCGCCGGGAGACTCATCGAGAGCCCGGACAGCTGCCGGTCGCTACCCAAATTAACCGGCGGCCAGCGGCAGTCCGAAGATTACCTCACGCGGTGAATGACGAAAAGGAACTGGGTGTCTGCCTCAACCACGTGTGACTCGTACTGTTCCGGTAGCAGGGCCGCTGATACCAGCTGCCAGATCGGAACCGCATGACGGCTGATGTCCTCGACTAGGAAATAGCCACCTATCTTCAACCGGCCGAGACCGAAGACAAGGGAAGCAAGGTTTGCATTTGGTGTGTGCAGACCATCATCGATGATGAGGTCAAGCTCATCAGGAACGGCAGCACTCAATTCCACGAAGGAGTCGATATCCGTCTGGTCGACGAAGAAAGTCGACACCCGCTCCTCTTGGAAGAGGATGGCGCGATCGATGTCTGCGCCATAGATGTGAGCATCGGGGAGAAAGTCACGGAAAGCTCGTAGGGAGGCTCCGGGTGTGCCGTTGCTTGACATGTTGGAAACGATATCTTCGTTATTGGTACCAAGGCCTATCTCCAGCAAGGCAGATGCACGCCTCGTTCCGAGGATAGAGCCGTACAGCCAGTGATAGTTATGGTTCGAGTCACCTTTATCGCTGCCATACTCATCGAAGAGCTTTTTCAGCTCAAGGGCAGCTGTCCGCTTTTCGGCCGTGTCCGCGAAAGCGGATATCGGGGTTGGATCCTTAATCGGGGTACCTGTCCTGCCCAGGAGTTCAATCATGAGTGGGAACGTTTGAGTGGCCGACTGAATCGTGAGAGCAGCCCGCTCTTTCATTGCGCCTGAAGAGTTTGGCGCAAACATGGGCAGGCTCTCAAGAATTTGGATATTTGGCCACCGCATCGCCGCCTTGGCCATGAGCGATTTGACCTGTGTGCGCAGGGCGGATCCCGACAACATCGATTGCGGCGTCCACGGGCTCGGGGAGCGGCGGCCCTCAGTACTCATGTGTCCCTCAATGCTACGTTTTAGCACTAATGTTACCGACTTGACTCGTCCGGACGAGGGTACCTGACTAAACCGCTCAGAGTGTACCATTTACAGATTTTTCTAACCGGCCTGGGCTTGTCTCTCGCTCTGCTGTTTGACCAAGTCCCAGCCGAGGCATTCGCGTTTGCGCTGCTCCTGTTCCCGGTCGGCCCGCTGCCGTCGCGCCGTTGGCCGCCCAGCCGCCCGGCCGCCTGGTTCGCGGCCGCCGTGTACGCGGCGAACACCACGGATGGCTGGTTGAGTGAGTCAGCGGCGGCTGAGCGAGACGTAGCGGCTCCAGCCGATGGTTATGTCGCAGAGGATCCGCCAGGAGCCGGCGCTGGGGCCGCACCCTTCCCGCCTCGACGCCGTCGAGGAAGATCCGGTAGGCCCGGATCCGGTCCCGCCACAGGTTGGCGTCGCGCTTGACTTCAACGTAGGCCTCGCCGTCCACAGGCCAAGTGTGGCAGCCGCCGACGGCGCGGCGACCGGAATCCGCGCGCCGTCAGAACTATGACGGCATGGCCTTCATGGCCGTATGTCTCAGTCAAGAGGGAAACCCCGCGACATCTGCCGTGGTTTCCACGACGAGGGAGCCGGCCCCGCGACGGCACACTGTCTTGCATGCCGCTCAGCGCATCCCCGTCATCCGGCGGCACCACGCCGCCGGAAGGGCAGTGGGTGCAGACCCTCCGGGTAGCGGATGTAGTGATGACCATACTCAAAGCGAGGAAGGCGATGCCATCGGCGACGGCGGCTGCCGTGTCCCGCGAGAAACACGGTGACGGGTACCGGGTGCTCGTGAGCCTCCTCGAAGCCAGCCCGTCGGCGGACGAGGCGTGCCTGGACGGCGGTCTTGACGGAGCCATCGCGATCTTCGTTGCCGGCGACCTAGCGCCGGATCTGGCCGACGCTTTCGGTAGCAAGGATGTGCTCATCCTCCAATGACCGGGGCGGAGGCTAGGCACGATTGGGGGGAAGGGGATCGTGATCTAGCCTCCGCCCTGCGGATCGCCGCACCGCCGCGACGGCTACGGGCCCGCCGAGCGGAGGAACGTCAGGACCGCGCGGACACGGTTGTTCTCGGTGTCGCTCGGGGTCAGGCCGAGCTTGGTGAAGACATTGGTGACGTGGGTCTCGACGGTCCGCGCGCTGAGAAAGAGCGCGTTACCGATCCCGAGGTTGGACCGCCCCTCCGCCATGTGCCTGAGCACGGTCAGCTCGCGCTCGTTCAGCGTCTCCATCACGTTCGGCCGCCGGTTCCTCTCCAGCAGCCGCCGCACGATGGCGGGGTCGACGACGGTCTCGCCCGCGGCCACTCTCGCCAGGCTCTCCATGAGCGCGTCGGCGTCGGTGACGTTGTCCTTCAGCAGATAACCGACTCCGGAGCGGACCGTTTCCAGGAGCTGGCTCGCGTAGCTGGTTTCTGCGTAGGTGGACAGGACCAGGATGCCCACGTCAGGGTGCAGGCCGCGTATCTCCCGCGCGGTGCGGATGCCCTCGTCGGTGAACGACGGCGGCATGCGGATGTCGAGAATGACGGCCTCTGGCGGGCCGGCCCTGATGGCCGCGAGCAGTTCAGCGCCTGAAGCGACGCTGGCGGTCACCTCAGTGCCCAGCGAGCGCAACAGCAGGACCAGGCTGCTGCGGAACAGCCCGGAGTCTTCGGCGATCGCTACCCGCACGGGATCCTCACCAGGAGACGCGTTCCCTGGCCCGGCGCGCTGTCGATGACGACTTCCCCGTCGAGCGCGCCGACGCGGTCGGCTATGTTGGCCAGCCCGTGACCGGCGCCCGCCGTGACACCGCCGATGCCGTCGTCCGAGACCTCCAGTTCCAGCACGGACTCCCCGGCCCGCACTGCGACCAGCGCGCTGCCGGCATTGGCGTGCTTCACGACGTTCGCGAGCGCCTCGCAGGCGACGAAGTACAGCGTCGCCTCCACGGCGATGTCGAGCCTGTGCGGCGGCGCGGTCACGCTCACCGGGAGCGGAAGGCGTTCGGCTATCCCCTCCAGCGCGGCACCGAGCCCGCTCTGGGACAGGACGGCCGGGTGAATGCCGTGCGCCAGGTCCCGGAGTTCGGCCAGCACCGCTCGCAGGCCCTCGCGGGCCTGACTGATAGCGGCGGTCGCCTCCGGGTCAGTGGTCCTGGCCATCGCGGCAGTCAGGCCCGCCGTGATGCCCAGCAGGTGCTGCTGCACGCCGTCGTGCAGGTCGCGCTCGAGGCGCCGCCGCTCGGCGAGTTCCGCCTCGAGGATGCGCGCCCGTGACGCCTTCACTTGCTCGAGCTTCTCTTGCGCGGCCTTCGCCTGAAGCTGGGCGTTCTGCAGCGCCAGCCCGCTCGCCGCCGTGGCGGCCTCGAACAGCTCGCGGTACCGGGCCAGCGCCGGGTCGGCCACAACGACGGCGATGGGTGCCCCCTGACCAGCGCGGATGTAGGAGACCAGGCGCTCGGGTGAGCGGCTGTCGAGTGCGCGCAAGCTAGAATCGGAGGTGTCGAGAAGGTCCAGGGTGGGATCGTGCAGGACGTTGCGAAGCGCGTAGCGCACGGCGTCGATATCGCCGGCCGCCGCGACCTGGGCGGTCAGCTCAGTGACGTTCCTGACCAGGAGCATCCGCTGCAGCACAGCGATCAGGAACGCGACCGGGATTCCGAGGTCTACGAGGCTTTCTGTCAGGTACGCATCGTTGGGCGTGCCGGAGAGGCTCAGCGCCATCATGATGGTGGAGGCGATCGTCGCGATCACCGCGGCGATGCCAGCCACGGCGATCGGGGTGATCACGATGCGGTCAAGACCCCTGGTCCTCATCAGCCGGATCACCAGGAACGCGATCAGCGCGATCCCGCCAATTCCCTCGCCGACGTGGATCACGTAGTTGAGCGTGTCGGACAGCTGTTGATTCGCGAGCAGGGTAGGCCACCATGTGGACGGCGGGTAGCCGCTCCACCGCGCCGTCGACGTGACGGCGATCAGCGTGCGACCGCCCAGCATCCATCCGGTTAGCAAGACCAGATAGCGCCGGTGGCGCCCGGACAGCGCGGAATCTGGATAACGCAGCAGCGCCCAGGCGCCGAAGATGCGGTCAATGCCACCGAATACGGTGGCGTACGCCGGCCACGGGCCGTTCCAGGCATCGATGAAATCGAGGGAGCGGAAGACGCCGGTGAGCATGAGCGCCCCCGCCGTGACTCGCTGGCCCGGTTCCCGGCCAAGCAGCAGGCCGGTCAGGACGAAGACCAGGGACATCGCGAGGTTGGCCGTGGCGAGCACGGCGGACTGCCGCCACTGGGGTCCCTGGACCAGCGCGCAGAAACAACCGATGGCGACGAGCCCAGCCGCTGCGGCGAGCCACGAGCGGCGCGTGGACCAGAACCGGGGCGGGGTAAGCCACCGCGCCCGCTCCTGGGCAACTGCCGCGCCGCCGGGCCAGGTCACGCTCCTCGGCAGCGAAGGGATGGTGCCTCGCATCCTGATCCGTCTGCTCAGCGGCTCCTTCACGGAGCCGGTCATCTGCCTTGGCCAGTCAGGCTCTTCCATGAACGAAGGCGGCGGTACCGCTGCTCGCCCATCGCGGACGGGGGCGCCGCGAGGCTACCTTCCCACGGCTGGGGGGAGAACCGTGAGGCGCGGTACCGCCGCACGCGGTAACCATACAAGCACGGATGGACACTAACAAGGCAGAACTATCACGAATTGCGAGCACTTCCCGCACCGGAAGACCGGGAGTTCGACGCCGTGGGTGATCGGCGAGCCGCACCGCGCCTTTTTCGGCAACCAGTACGACCTTGCCCTTCCCAACCTTCGGGCATTACGGCGTGCCGCTCGCGCATTCATTGTCCGTGACGCCCGGCCTGATCGCCGGCCTC
>Ga0265337_1000530_pt1 | contig 20270 bp, 20 predicted proteins | sample 42122metaG_FD_192441 | JGI IMG/M metagenome (GOLD analysis project Ga0265337, IMG submission 192441) | Rhizosphere microbial communities from Carex aquatilis grown in University of Washington, Seatle, WA, United States - 4-21-22 metaG | ecosystem: Host-associated > Plants > Roots > Rhizosphere >... | reverse complement strand
AGCCTGAATCGCCTAAAAAGGCAGCAGTTGCCATCGTTTTTGGCTTGCCGTGGGACGGGGTCAAAGATGTAAATCTGCGGGTAATGCACGTCGATTTGCGGACCGGTGGGTTGCAGCCGGGTTCTGGTGCGCAAGAGCGATGGGCGAATTGTATCGGCTGAAAGTCGATCGAACCGAAAAGGGGCAGGGTCTATGAAAAAAGTTGTTTTGTCGGTAGTTGCAGCGCTCGCCTTCTCTGCAGCACCAGCACTTGCGGCGGATATGCCGGTGAAAGCCGCTCCGGCCGCTCCGGCTGCGGCGCCGAGTCAATGGGACGTCTTATTCGGCACCGCCTTCACCACGAACTACGTTCTGCGCGGCATCTCGCAGTCGGATCGCAAACCGGCGGTGCAGGGCTATTTCGAAGTCGACTTCAAACCCACCGATTGGGTCACGCTCTATGCCGGCATCTGGGGATCGAGCATCACGACCGTTATCGCCAATGCCGAATTCGACAACAGCGCCGGCGCGCGCTTTAGCTGGGGCAACTTCGGCCTCGATCTCGGCGCCGTGTACTACTACTACCCGGATCCGAGTCCCGGTAACGTCGCGATTTTCTTTCAGGGCAAATCCAGCATTGACTACGCCGAATTTTATGCCAAGCCGTCCTACAAGGTTGCCGATTGGCTGACCGTGTCCGGTCAAGTCATCGGCGGCGGTGATTATGGTAATACCGGACAGTCCGCTTAGTATTTCTCCGGCATGGTAACGGTGACCCCGCCGCTCACGCTGCCGGCCGGCGTTACGCTCAGCGCCTCGGCTGAAGTCGGCCGCCAAACCTACAGCAGCGGATATGTGGCCATTCCGGGCGTCCTTATACCCGGCGTGCAAGGCGGCGTCCAAGATTACACCCAATGGAACGCTGGCATCGACCTGGTCTACAAGGCGATCACGCTCGATCTGCGCTACTATGACACCGATATCGACATCAACAACAACCCGACGCAGTGCGCCACCGGCCCCACCTTCACCACGGACGCCTGCAAAGCGGCTTTCGTAGCGATGTTGAAGTTCGACGCCGCGCTGTCGGGTCTCAAATAAGCCGATCGACTGCCTCTTCGGCTTCACGGGCGGCGGCTCTTAACGAGCCGCCGCTCTTTTTTTGATACAGCCTTTCGGAATCATGCGCCGGAGGTTGCGGACGCCAGGCTGCCCTCGCGTACCCAATAGCGGTCGCCTTCGCGGTTGAACGCCAGGCGGCGCCGGTGAAACGCGGCGAGCGTGGAGCGGTGACCGATCGACACGATGGTCGAAGCGGCAAGGCGTTGCTCTAGCAAGCGGTAGAGCGCGGCCTCGGACGGTTCGTCGAGCGAGGCGGTCGCCTCGTCCAGGAACAGATAATCGGGCGCGTGCAGGATGGCGCGGGCGATCCCCAGCCGCTGCTGCTCGCCGAGCGACAGCAAGCGGTTCCAGTGTGCCTCCTCCTCGATGCGGGAGGCCAGCGCCGGCAAGCCGACGGCGGTGATCAACTCGGCGACCTGCGCGCTGTCGAAGCTCCCGGGCTCCGCCGGATAGGCGACCGCGGCGGCCAAAGGCGCGATCGGAAAGTAAGGCCGCTGCGGCAGGATCATCAGCCGGGCATTTTTCGGCACCGTGATGGTGCCGGCGCCGAACGGCCAGACGCCGGCGAGCGCGCGGAACAACGTCGACTTGCCGGCGCCGGACGGGCCGCTCACCAGAACCCGCTCGCCCAGGCCGATCGAGATGTCGCTGGCATTGACCAGCGGCACGCCGTTCGGCAGCCGCACCGCCAGATCCTTGAACGAGACGGCGGCTCCTTCGCCGGTCGCAACGCCGATCACCGGCGGCGTCACCGCGACCGCGCGGGCGGTCGCCACCGATTTATCGAAGCCGGACAGCCGCTCGATCACCGCGCTCCATTCCGCGAGATTGCGATAGAGGGTCACGAACACCGACAACGCGGCCTGCACCTGCCCGAAGGCGTTGGCGGTCTGCATCAGCCCGCCGAGCTGGATGGCGCTGGCGAAATAGGCCGGGCTCACCATGACGAACGGGAAAACGACGGATGCCTGCGCATAGCTGGCGGTGAAGAAGGTGAGCTTCTTCTGCCGCGACATGATCGCGAGCCAGTTGGCGACCACATTGCCGAACCGCATCAGCAGGCGGTGGCGTTCCGCGCGCTCGCCGTCGAGCAGGGCGATTTGCTCGGAGTTCTCGCGCACCCGCACCAGATTGAATCGGAAATCGGCTTCGTAGCGTTGCTGCTGGAAGTTAAGCGCGATCAACGGGCGGCCGATCAGGTGGGTGAACGCGGTGCCGATGACGGCGTAAATCAATGCCGCCCACAACAAATATCCGGGAATATTAAAACTCATCCCAAATAGATGCAACGGCGCCGCCGCCGACAGCGACCACAGGATGATCATGAACGAGAATAGCGTGACGCAGGAGTTGAGCAGTTGCAGGCCAATGCCCAAGGTCAATTGGATGAATTGCGCGATGTCCTCGGAGATGCGCTGGTCCGGATTGTCGGCGGCGTCGCCCAAGAGCTGCATGCGGTAGTGATTGGCGCCCTCCAGCCAATGATCGAGATAGCTCGCCGTCAGCCAGCGCCGCCAGCGGATCTGCAGCCATTGATTGAGATAGAGCTGATAGACGGCGAGCAGAATGAAGGCCGTCGCCAGCACGCAGAAATAGCCGAGCTGGTAGACGAAGGCGTCCCAGTTTCGATCCTGCAGCGCATTGTAGAAGCGCGCGTTCCACTCGTTGATCAGCACCGTGATGCCAACGATCGACAGTTCGATGGCGATGACCGCGGCCAACAGCAGGCGGCCCGGCCAGCGATCCTCGGAACGGAAATAGGGGCTGGCAATCCGCCAGACGATGGCGAGCGTCGCGAAAATGCCTCTCACGGGTAGTCTCCTGTTACGGCTGGCTGCAGCCTTGGGCGCGTAAATAGCCGGCTATGGTGTACTCACTCATGGCCATGATGCGGCGTCGTATCCCATCTTTGCGGTGGGCAGGTAATTGAAGTCGTACGCAATTCGTCATTTATGTGCTTGATGTTACGTGTGTTTTATAGACGAAAGGCGATAACCAGCGCTATCGTCGACAAAGCGTAGCAGCATGGTTTGAGCCAACATTTTCTCCGGATGAATCGCGGCAGTCTTGCGTCTTTTCATCATCACACATTAGTGTGGTCACCAAGGCAGACAAACGCACAAAAGCTTGCGGCACAGCTCAAAAATCTAAGGGAGGAATAAGATGAAAAATGAAATCCATTCGATGAAACTTGACCGCCGTACGGTCATAAAGACTGCGGTTGCGGCCGGCGTAGCGCAAATCGCGTCGCCTTTCGTCATCACCGCGCGCGCCGCGGACGCCATCAAAATCGGCATGGTGGACCCGCTGACCGGCGTTTATGCCGCGGTGGCGAACAATGAGGTCATCGGCGCCAAGTTCGCCGTTGAGCAGATTAATGCCAAGGGTGGCGTGCTCGGACGGCCGTTGGAATTGCTTGTCGAAGACTCTGCAAACGATGTCGGTACCGGCGTGCAGAAGACCCGCAAGCTGATCGAACGCGATCAAGTCAGCTTCATTATCGGCGATGTCAATTCCGGCATCGCACAAGCCATGGCGCAAGTCACGGCGGAGAAGAAGGTTCTGCACGTCGTCTCCGGCGGTCACACTGACGGCATCACCGGCAAGGACTGCAAGTGGAACGTCTTCCGCGTCTGCAATACGACGCGCACGGAAGCCAACGCCGTTACCGAACTTCTGTTCACCAAATACGGCAAGAAGTGGCATTTCATCACGCCGGACTATGCCTTCGGCCACACCTTGCAGCAGGCCGGATTGGCTAACTTAACGAAACTCGGCGGCACGATGACCGGCAACGAGCTCACCCCGCTCGGCACCACCGACTTCTCCGCTTATCTCATCAAGGCGCGTGCCGCCAACCCGGACGTGTTGCTGGTGCTGCCGCAGGGTTCCGACATGATCAATTGCTTGAAGCAGATCGCCCAGTTCGGCATCGATAAGCAAATTCACGTCGCCGGATTGCAGCAGGAGCTTGAGTCGCTCGAAGCGATCCCGCCCGAGGCGCGCATCGGCATCTGGATGTTTGAGTGGTACTGGAAGCAGCCCGGCGTGCCGAACGTCGAACAATTCGTCGCCGATATCCGCAAGCGCAGCAACGGCAAGGTGCCGACGGCGCGCACTTGGTTCGGCTTTACCTCGGTGCAGACCTACGCGCTTGTCGCCAACCGGGAAAAGACGCTCGACGCGGTGAAGCTGGCGAAGGCGCTGGGTAATTTCGAACTGCCGGCCGAGGTCAAGCTGCAGCCCAACAAGTGCTATTATCGGGCCGGTGATCACCAGTTGATGACCTCGTCCTTCGTCGGCCAGGCACTCTCGAAACCGGCGGGAGATCCCGAGGACCTGTTCCAAGTCAATCAGGTGCTCGCGGGCGATAAGGTCAATCCGCCGGAGAACGATACCGGCTGCAGCCTGCAGTGGCCCGCCTAACTTAAGACCTGTCCGTCCATTGCGCCCGGGGAGCTGTCATCGCTCCCCGGGTGTGCGATATTCATATGCCGGTTCGCGCACCCGAGTGGTAATCCATGTTGCAACTCCTGCTGTTCAACGTCACGAACGGATTGATCATCGGCGCCTTTTACGTGCTCATGGCACTCGGTCTGTCTCTGATCCTCAACCTGAGCAACGTGATCAATTTCGCCCACGGCGGCTTCCTCGTGGTCGGCGGCTATATCGCCTACACCATCACGCCCTATGTGGGTTTCTGGGGCGCGTTGCTGATCGCGCCGCCGCTCACCGCCGTGATCGGCCTCGCCGTCGAACGGGTAATGATCCGCCCGCTGTACGGGCGCGATCCGCTCTACAGCCTGCTGCTCACATTCGGTCTTGCTTTCATCTTGGAAGACGGCTCGCGCTTTATCTGGGGCGCGCAGGGCAAGCCGGTGACCGTGCCGGCGATTTTGGCGCAGCCGTTGAGCAATGAATTCTTCTTCATCACCGGCTACCGCCTGTTCATGGTGCTCGTGGTGGTTATCGCGGTGAGCGCGCTCTTCGCACTGTTGCGTTTTACCCGCCTTGGCATTCGCATCCGCGCCGGCACACTCGACCTCGAAACGGTATCGGCCTTGGGCGTCAATGTGCGCACGCTGCGATCGCTCAATTTTGCCGCCGGCATTTACCTCGCCGGGCTCAGCGGGGTGCTGGCGGCCGGTCAGCTCGGTCTTGAGCCGACCATGGGCGCGGGGCTTCTGATGCCGAGCTTCATCGCCATCATCGTCGGCGGCGTCGGCAGCCTCACCGGTACGCTGCTGGGCGGCCTGCTGATCGGCGTGGCATCCGGCGTCACGGCGGTGTTTTTGCCGGCTGCCAGCGAAGCGATCATGTACGTGCTGATGGCGGTGGTCCTGCTCATCCGCCCGCGCGGATTGCTGGGCGAAGAAGGCATGATGACATGATCGAGAATGACACCGCCCGCAAGCTGACCGTGCTCGTTTGTATCTGGGCGGCCTTGGTGCTCGCGCCCTATTGGATGCCGCCGCTCGGCGGCTACACCGCGCTCGGCACCCGCGTTCTCATCCTTGGGCTGGCCGCCATGTCGGTGAATTTTCTTTTGGGCTTCACCGGTGTACTGTCCTTCGGCCATGCCGCCTATTTCGGTCTCGGCGCTTATGGGGCGGGGCTGTCGCTGAAATATCTGGCCCCGAGCACGCCGATTTCACTGTTGATGGGCATGCTCCTGGGTGGGCTCGCCGGTGCAATCCTCGGAACGCTCATCGTGCGCCGCCGTGGCGTCTATTTCGCGATGGTCACGATCGCGTTCGGCCAGGTCTTTTATTACATCGCATTCCAGTGGAGCTCGCTGACCGGCGGTGACGACGGTTTGCGCGGCTTTTCCCGTCAGCCGCTCGACTTTGGTTTCTTCTCGATCGATATTTTGTCGAATGCCAATAATTTCTATTTTTTCGTTTTGGTCTGCTTTGCCCTCATCGCCGCGGTCATGGGTTTCATTCTGCGGTCGCCGTTCGGCCGCACCATGCTCGCGATCCGCGAAAACGAACGTCGCGCCCGTTTCCTCGGCATCCCGGTGGAGCGTCACATCTGGATCGCATTTACGCTGTCGTGCTTCTTCATGGGATTTGCCGGCGCACTTTACGCGCTGCTGAATAATTTCGCCGATCCGAGGGGCTTGCATTTCAGCCAGTCCGGCGACTTCGTCATGATGGCGGTGATGGGCGGCATGCGCAGCTTTTGGGGACCGCTGCTGGGCGCGGCCGTCTTCGTTGTTCTGCAGGACTATCTTTCGAGCGTTACCGTCAATTGGATGTCGTTTGTCGGATTGTTGTTTGTGCTCGTTGTGCTGTTCTTTCCGCGCGGGCTTCTCGGCGTCGTTCGGCGAAAGCTCGTGTCATGAGCCTGCTGCGGGTCGATAACGTTTCCAAGCATTTCGGCAGCTTGGTCGCCGTCGACGACATATCGATGACGGTCGAGCCGGGCGAATTGCGCGCCGTGATCGGTCCCAACGGCGCCGGCAAGACCACGTTTTTCAACATGATCAGCGGCTTCCTGACGCCGAGCTCGGGCCGCATCGTTTTCGACGGCGAAGACATCACCTGGCTTCTGCCCGCCCGCCGGGTATGGCGCGGCATCGCCCGCACTTTCCAGATAACGGAAGTGTTTCCGGAGCTGACGGTGCGCGAAAATCTGCGGATTGCGGTCGAATCCGCCAGCGGCTTCCGCCTGCGCCTTTGGCAATCGCGCGACGACGATGGCGAGGTTAAAGCGCGCGTCGTCGATCTGCTGGAGATGAGCGGCCTGACCGAAAAAGCCGACCGGCTGGTCGGAGAACTCGCGCACGGCGACCAGCGCGCCACCGAGATCATGATGGCGCTCGCCCTCAAGCCGCGGCTGCTGCTGCTCGATGAGCCGACCGCCGGCATGGGCGATCAGGAAACCTATGACGTCACGCAACTGATTCGGAAACTGCACCGCGACCAGAAACTGACCATCGTGTTGATCGAGCACGACATGCGCGTCGTCTTTCATCTTGCCGACCGCATTATGGTGTTGGCGGAAGGCAAGATGCTGGCCGAGGGCACGCCGCAGGAGATCGCCGCCAATGAAGCGGTGCAGGCGGCCTATCTGGGGAAGGCGGCGGCATGAGCGGCAATGCTAAGGGCGGTTTGGCCCTCGAGGCAGAAGGCCTCCACACCTTTTACGGCAAGAGCCACATCCTGCACGGCGTCGGCCTGGAGGTGCGCGAGGGCGAAATTGTCACGCTGTTGGGACGCAATGGCGCGGGCAAGACCACGACGCTGCGCAGCCTTGTCGGGTTGACCCACGCACGCGAAGGCGCGGTGCGCATTTTCGGCCATGCCACCACCGACTGGCAGCCTTATCGCATTGCCGCGCTCGGCGTCGGCTACGTGCCGGAAGGCCGGCGCATATTCGCCAATCTGACGGTTGAGGAAAATCTCAAGGTGCCGCTCGAACGGCCGGGCCCCTGGACCATAGCCCGAATTTACGAACTATTTCCGCGGCTGGCGCAGCGCAAGGCAAACAAAGGCCGGCAGCTTTCGGGCGGCGAACAGGAAATGCTGGCGATCGCGCGCGCGTTGCTGCTGAATCCCAAGCTGCTGCTGCTTGACGAGCCGAGCCAGGGCCTCGCGCCGCTGATCGTGCAGGAAGTGTTTAAGATCGTGACCTCGGCGCGCGCGCAGGGCATTTCGGTGCTGCTGGTCGAGCAGAACGTGCGCGCCGCCGTCGAGATCGCAGATCGGGCCTATGTGCTTGATGACGGCAAGGTGGTTTATTCAGGCCCCGCCGCCGAATTCGCCAAGGACGAAGAACGGGTTCGCGCGCTCGCCGGCGCCAGCGCTGAGGATTGGGAGCCGCAAGGCTCGCCCGCCTAATATCCGAGCAAGGACACACGAAATTGGCTGACGCAAGCTTGGCAGCGCTGTCGGCGACTGAGGCGGCCGCCGAAATGGCCCTCGGCACGATCTCCGCCGAGGACTATACCCGCGCCTGCCTCGAGCGTATCGCTGCGGTCGAAGGCGAGGTGCATGCTTTCATTCATCTCGATCCCGATTACGCGATCGCGCAGGCGCGCGCTCTCGACGAACGCCGCCGCAACGGACAACCGATCGGTCCGCTGCACGGCGTTGCGGTCGCGATCAAGGACATTTTCGACACCGCCGATTACCCGACCGAGTGCGGCTCGCCGCTGCTCAAGGGCCGCCGGCCGGTGCACGACTGCACCGCGGTGGCGCGACTGCGCGCGGCCGGCGCGGTGATCATCGGTAAGTCGGTGACCACCGAGTTCGCCTATTTCCACCCCGGCGCGACACGCAATCCGCACGATCCAGAACGCACGCCCGGCGGCTCGTCCTCCGGCTCGGCGGCGGCCGTGGCCGCCGGCATGATTCCGCTGGCGATCGGTTCGCAGACCAACGGCTCGGTGATCCGGCCCGCATCGTTTTGCGGCGTCTATGGCGTCAAACCGACGCATGGGACGATCTCGCGTCACGGCGCACTGATTTTGTCCCTCGCGCTCGACCATGTCGGCGTGTTCGCGCGCTCGCTCGCCGATTGCGCGCTCATTCTCGACGTGCTCGCCGGCTACGACGCCGAGGACCCCGATAGCCGGCCATCGGCGTCGCCTGCCTTCCGCACGACGGTAGCGGAGAAGCCGCCATCGCCGCCGCGGCTCGCCTTCGTGCGCACGCCGGTTTGGGACAAAGCGGATGCCGAAGCCCGCGCGGCGTTCGAAGCGCTCGCGAAACGGCTGGGCGATGCCGTGAAACCCGTCGATTTGCCGGAGACATTCGCCGCCGCCTGGGCTGACCAGCGCGTTATCATGTACACCGACATGGCGCACAATTTCGGCGCGCTGGTCGAGCGCGGCGGCGATGCGTCGAGCAAGCAGCTGCGCGATCTTGTCGCCGAAGGCAGCCGGACCAGCGCGCTGCGTTATCTGGCGGCGCGCGACGGCGCGCTGCGTTACCGCGCCGGGCTAGCGGACATTTTGAAAGACTATGATGCGATCCTGACGCCGGCGGCGCCCGGCGTGGCGCCGAAAGGCGCCGCCACCGGCAATCCGGCTTTCAACACACTGTGGACATTGACCGGGCTGCCGGCGGTGACGCTGCCGTTGCTGACAGGTGAGGGCGGCATGCCGATCGGCGTGCAGCTTGTCGGGGCGATCGGCGACGATGCACAGCTTTTGCGCACGGCGAATTGGCTTGCCGCAATAGCCGCCAGGGCTTAAACGCGCCGGTTACGCGGGCGGCACTCCCAGATTCTCCTTGAAGAACGCGATGCTGCGGCTCCAGGCCAGATCCGCGGCCGGCTTGTCATAGCGGTTGCTGGTGTCGTTGTTGAAGGCGTGATTGACGTTCGGATAGACGTTAATGGTGTAGCGCTTGTTATTGGCCTTCAGCGCGGCCTCATAGGCCGGAATGCCGGCATTGATATGTTGGTCGAGCCCGGCATAGTGCAGCAGCAGCGGCGCCTGGATCGCTTTGACCTGCTCGGCCGGCGGCTGCGCACCGTAATAGGCGACGCCGGCCTTCAGATCGCCCGCCAGCACCGCGATGCGGTTGACCATGCCGCCGCCCCAGCAGAAGCCAACCGCGCCGACCTTGCCGGTCGATTCCGCGTGACGCTCGAGGAACGGCACAGCCGCCGCGATCCGGCGCGCGGTCTCGTCCGCATTAAGCGTGCCGATCATGTCGCGGGCCTTGTCCTCGTCCGCCGGCGTGCCGCCGAGCGGCGACAGCATGTCAACAGCAAGGCTGAGGAAACCTTCGAGCGCGATGCGCCGCGCAATGTCCTGGATATGCGGGTTGAGCCCGCGGTTTTCGTGGATGACGATCACTGCCGGGCGTTTGCCCTTGGATTTAAGCCGCGCCAGATAGGCGCTGATCGGCGTGCCGGCGGCATTATAAGAAACGGTTTCGATGGCAAGCCGCGCATCGTCGGGCGCAACCATCGCGGCGCGCGCGTAATCATTCTGCAACAGCGGCAGCAGCGCCAGCGCCGCCGCGCTTGATCCGGCGATCTGCGCCAGCCGGTCGAGAAAATCGCGGCGGTTGATGCCGCCATGCGTAAAGCTGTCATAGAGATCGATGATGCGCTGGTCCATGGAACTGCTCCGGCGGTTCTGTTTTTCAGTCTAACACGCAAAATGCTTGTCTGGGTTCTGGCGGTGTCAGCGTTGCTGGGGGGTGGACGTTGACCCTGCGCTTGCTGCCTTCCGATGACTTCCGGGGCGCCCCACCGCTTGCTATCATCGCCGCTCGAAAAATTATCCGGGTCTGAAACCAGACTCGGAACGACAAACAATATTCCATCCGGGAGGAGATCCTCATGAAACGCTGGTCAGCCGCCACCGTCGCGTTGCTTCTCATTGGGTTCGTTGCTTTCGCGTATTCGCAGCAGGCGTCCGGCCAGGGCGCGGGCTGGGTCACGCTGTTCGACGGCAAGAACCTCGACAACTGGAACCAAATCGGCACTGCCAATTGGAAGCTCGCGGACGGCGTCGTCGTTGCCGACCAGGGCAACGGCTTTCTGGTCTCGAAGAACAACTACAGCGACTTCCAGCTCCGGGCCGAGTTCTGGATCGATGACGTCGCCAACAGCGGCATCTTCATCCGCTGCACCGATCCCGAAAAAGTCGGCAGCAAAACCGCCTACGAAGTGAATATCTGGGACGCGCGGCCCGTGCAGGAATACGGCACCGGCGCGATCGTCGATGTCGCCAAGGTCAATCCGATGCCGAAAGCCGGCGGCAAATGGAACGTCTATGAGATCACCGCCAAGGGCTCGACCTTCACCGTGACACTCAACGGGCAAAAGACCGTCGACGGTGCGCAGGACGCCAAGTTTGCGAGTGGGCGGATCGCGCTGCAGCACGGATTGGGGCTCAAGGACGACAAGGGGGTCGCGAGCGACAAGGGCGTCGTGAAATTCCGCAAGGTGGAAATCAAGGCGCTCTGAGAGGCGGCCTCGTTCATTCACGAAAAAAGGGCGCGGCCGAAGCCGCGCCCTTTGTATTTTGTCTCAAGCGGTCGGGCTTAGAACCCCATGCCGCCGCCCATACCGCCGCCACCGCCCGGAGGCATCATCGGGGCCGGCTCCTTCGGCAGTTCGGCGACCATGGCTTCGGTGGTCACCAAGAGGCCGGCGACCGAGCCGGCATCCTGCAATGCGGTGCGCACGACCTTGGCCGGATCGATGATGCCGGCCTCGACCATGTCGACGTATTTTTCTTCCTGGGCGTCGAAGCCGTAGGTCTCCGACTTGTGCTCCATGATCTTGCCGACCACGATCGAGCCTTCCACGCCGGCGTTCTCGGCGATCTGGCGGATCGGGGCCTCGAGCGCCTTAAGCACGATGTTGATGCCGGCCTGCACGTCCGCATTCTCGTCGTGGATGCGGCCGACCGCCTTCTTGGCGCGCAGCAGCGCAACGCCGCCGCCCGGCACGATGCCTTCCTCGACCGCGGCGCGAGTGGCGTTGAGCGCGTCTTCGACGCGGTCCTTCTTTTCCTTGACCTCGATCTCGGTCGCCCCGCCGACGCGGATCACCGCGACGCCGCCGGCGAGCTTGGCCAGCCGCTCCTGCAGCTTCTCCTTGTCGTAGTCGGAGGTGGTCTCCTCGATCTGCACCTTGATCTGGTTGACGCGCGCCTCGATCTCGGCCTTCTTGCCGGCGCCGTGCACGATAGTGGTCTTTTCCTTCTCGATGATGACCTTCTTGGCGCGGCCGAGCATGGCCGTGGTCACGTTCTCGAGCTTGATGCCGAGGTCCTCCGAGATCAGCTGGCCGCCGGTGAGAATGGCGATGTCTTCCAGCATGGCCTTGCGGCGGTCGCCGAAGCCCGGCGCCTTCACGGCCGCCACTTTCAGGCCGCCGCGCAGCTTGTTGACGACCAGCGTGGCGATGGCTTCGCCTTCGACGTCCTCGGAGAGGATCAGCAGCGGCTTGCTGGTCTGCACCACCGCTTCGAGTAGCGGCAGCATGGCCTGCAGGCCTGAGAGCTTCTTCTCGTGCAGGAGGATGTAGACGTCCTCCAGTTCGGCGATCATCTTCTCGGCATTGGTGATGAAGTAGGGCGAGATGTAGCCGCGATCGAATTGCATGCCCTCGACGATCTCGACCTCGGTCTCCATCGCCTTGGCTTCTTCGACCGTGATGACGCCCTCGTTGCCGACCTTCTGCATGGCCTTGGCGATCATGCTGCCGATGGTGGCGTCGCCGTTCGACGAGATGGTGCCGACCTGGGCGACCTCGGCGGAGGAGCCGACCGGCTTGGCGCGCTTCTCGAGATCCTTGACCACGGCGGTGACCGCGATGTCGATGCCGCGTTTGAGGTCCATCGGGTTCATGCCGGCGGCGACCGACTTGGCGCCTTCCTTCACGATCGCGGCGGCCAGTATGGTGGCGGTGGTGGTGCCGTCGCCGGCCTTGTCATTGGTCTTCTGTGCGACTTCGCGCACCATCTGCGCGCCCATGTTCTCGAACTTGTCCTCGAGCTCGATCTCCTTGGCGACGGTGACGCCGTCCTTGGTAATGCGCGGGGCGCCGTACGACTTGTCGAGCACGACGTTGCGGCCTTTCGGGCCGAGCGTGACCTTCACCGCATTGTTGAGGATGTCGACGCCGCGCAGCATGCGGTCGCGGGCATCGACGGCGAATTTGACTTCCTTGGCAGCCATTTCGATTTACTCCGATTGGTTCCTAATTCGATGGATCGAACTCAGGCGATCACGCCCATGATGTCGGACTCCTTCATGATGAGGAGCTCCTCGCCATCGAGCTTGACCTCGGTGCCCGACCACTTGCCGAACAGCACGCGGTCGCCGGTCTTCAGGTCGATGGGGATCAGCTTGCCGGCCTCATCGCGCCCGCCGGGCCCGACGGCGACGATCTCGCCCTGCGAGGGCTTCTCCTGGGCGCTGTCGGGAATGATGATGCCGCCCTTGGTCTTCTCTTCGGCATTGATGCGGCGCACGACGATGCGGTCGTGCAGGGGACGAAACTTGGTCTTGGCCATGGCTTCCTCGTCGGCGCTTGAGCGCGTGCGGGTGACTGAAAGTGTCGATTTTGTAAGCCTTTAGCACTCCATAACGGAGAGTGCCAAATGCTGCCCGGGGACATATGGCCTTGGCCCGGGAGTGTCAAGCAGGCAGCGGGGCTGGAGCCGAACGCAGCGTTAATGGGATCGGCCGTAACCGGCTTGCGCTGCCCGCCATTGCCCCGCAAAGTCCCCCCATAGCGGTGCAGGGAGCCCGAATGAGCCATCCAAATCGACCCAGCCTATCGACGGCCTTGGTTCTGGCGTTGCTCGCGCTTGGGCTCTCCGCCTGCGCCACCTCCAATCCCTTTGGCTCGTTCAGCGGCCCGCAGCAGCCTGCGGCGCCGGAACACATGGCGGTGCCGTTATTGCCGCCGGCCTTCCCGCCGCAGGATATCGTCGGCCGCTGGGGGCTGGCCGCCTACCACAAGGACGAAGACCGCCCGCGCATCGAGATCGCCGCGGCTGGGCAATGCAAGCAGCCCTATGTCATCACGCTCGGCCCCACTGGCGGGGTCATGATGCATCTCGCCGACCAGGCCAAGGCCGAGGAGCTGCGCCTGAAAGGCGCGCCCGGCAACAAGACCTACATCGGCCCGGAAGGCGAGCCCGCCGGCGCGCAGGACCGCGAAGTGGTTGCATTCGACGGCCGCGTGCTGATCCTGCGTTGGATGGATTCGGAAGTGCAGGGCCGCTACGGCAGCATGGTCTATGTCCGCTGCCCGCCGGAAGGCGCCAAGCAGCCGGCCAAGCCGAAGACCAAGCCCAAGCCGAAAGCCGCGCCGAAACCGATCCAGCCGCCGATCCAGCAACAGAAGCCGGGACAGTAACGGCCGGTCTGACGCGATGTGGGTGAGGGCTCTGCTGCCGGCGTGCTAGACATTGCGGAATCATCGTCCGCAGCCGGTCATTCATGCCCGCTCTCCGCGACTTCATCGACGGCCCCTGGCGCGCCGTGCCGGTTCTCGGCGTCACCCAGATTTTGTCCTGGGGCACGATTTTCTACACGCCGGTGCTGATCGTCCCGCTGATCGCGGCCGAGCGCGGCTGGTCGATGTCGTTTGCCATGGGCGGCTTCTCGGTGGGGCTGTTGGCCGCCGGCTTGAGCGCGCCCTATGTCGGGCGCTCGATCGATCGCTTCGGCGGCCATGTGGTGATGACCATCGGCTCGCTGATCGGCGCGCTCGGGCTGGTGCTCATCGTCCATGCCGCGCATCCGGTCGCCTATCTCGCCGTATGGGTGGTGCTCGGCATCGCCATGGCGGCGAACCTCTACGATTCCGCCTTCGCGACGCTCGGGCGCATCTTCGGCGCCGGCGCGCGGTCGCCCATCACCGCGTTGACGCTCGCCGGCGGCTTCGCCTCGACCGTGAGCTGGCCGACGACGCATATCCTGCTCGAGAGCCTCGGCTGGCGCGGCACCTATCTGGTCTATGCCGCGCTGCTGGCCTGCATATCGGCGCCGCTGCATGCCTTTGCGCTGCCGCGCGCCCGCTTCGAGACGGAAGCCATGCCGCGCAGCGACGCGCCGCCGCCGCCGGCGGTGCTGCCGCCCTATGGCTTGCCGTTCATTCTGGTGGCGGCGGCGTTCGCAACCTATGCCTTCGTGCCGTCCGGCCTGTCCGCGCACCTGCTGGCGATCTTCGCGCGTTCCGGCATCGATACCGGAACGGTGGTCTGGATCGGCGCGCTGTTCGGGCCGGCGCAGGTCGGCGCGCGGCTGATCGAATTCGCCTTCGGCCGCAATTTGCATCCCTTGTGGGTGGCGCGCTTCGCGCTGTCGGTTCTGCTCTGCGCGTTCACCATGCTCGCGCTGCTCGGTATATCGGTGCCGGTGGCGGCGGCGTTCGCGCTGATGTTCGGCGGCGCCAACGGCCTGGTCACCATCACGCGCGGCGCGGTGCCGCTGGCGCTGTTCGGCGCCTCCGGCTACGGACGCCTGATCGGCCGGCTCGCCGGCCCGTTCCTACTGGTGCAGGCGGCGGCGCCGCTGGTGATGGCGTTCGTGGTGGATCGCGCCTCCGATCCGGCGGCGCTGGCGCTCGCCGCGGGCTTCGCGGCGGCCGCACTGATCTGCTTTATCTTGATAAAGCGCCCGCGCTAGGCGAACATCTCATCGATAGCGAGCTGGTTGGTATGGCCGGAATCGCCGTCGAGCCGGGGACCGTTGAGCAGGGCGTGGCCCGGCTTGGTGGCGGGCGCATCGCCCGGCTGGCCGCTGTGGCGCTTGAGCATGTCCTCCACCTGGTTTTCGATCATGTTCAAGGTCTCGATCACGTGGCCGATGCGCTGGCCGCTGAGATCCTGGAAATTGCAGGCTTCGTAGATTTTCACCACGTGTTCCTGAATTTCCTGCGCCAGGCCGCGCTTGTAATCGTCCTTCAGCGTAGCGGCGAGCGCCCTGGCGCTTTCGTCGATCACCTCGGTCGATATCAGAATCTTCTCGGTGGCCTTTTCCATGCCTTCGACTGCGGCGCCGAGTTTGCCGGCCGCATGCGCCATCCGGCGCTCACGGCCATCGCCGATAAGAACGGCAAGCTCGCGCTTGTTGCGGGCGATGGCGTCGTGCAGCAAAGCGAGCTCGCGCTTGAGCGATTGCACGGTGCGGTCGGCGGCAGGCTGCTCAGCGCGCGCCGGGGTGGCCTTGGGCTCTGCGACCTGGTCCGGTGCCGCGATGCCCATGGGCCGCGCCGCCGCCCGGCCGCCGAACATCCGCTCGACGCGGAAAACTTTACGCTGCACGCCACGCCCCCTCGCGACCCCAATGCGATGTTTCTATCAGAGCGGCGATTAACGCCCGGTTGCGTAGCCTCACATCGAAAATCGAAACCCGGCATTTACCATGACAAAGCGCCTTTTACACTAAATAAACTCTAACGCGACGAAACGCGCGCGCTGTCGCGCCAATACGGCACGCGGCAGCTTCTGTTTACCATTCGGTGTCGCTTTGCGTTTGTAGTGCAATTCGTCCGACGAATTGAGTGCGAGAGTTAAGTCGATGCAGCGTTCTATTTTTCCCGCCTTCATCGTTGCCGTCTCCGTCAGCACCGTCGCCTGGGCGCAGCCGCTATCGCTCGCGCCCTCCGCCGAAGACCTGGCGGACGCGCGGCCGATCCTGGTGGCGGCGCAAGCGCCGCAGACGCGGTCCAATCTCGGCGGCGGCTTCATCGAAGCCCTGTTCGGCGGTGGCGCGGTGCAGCCGCGTTATCGGAATGCCGAGCCGGATGCCAATAGGGCCTATGCCAACACCGCGCCGTCCGCCGATCCGCGGCTCGAACAGCAACTGCCCGGTTTCGAGATCGATCCGCGCTATCAGCGCCAGGAGGTCGACTATCACGGCACGGAAACACCCGGCACCATCGTCATCGATACGCCGAACAAGTTTCTTTTTCTGGTCGAGGGCGGCGGCAGGGCGATGCGCTACGGCGTCGGCGTCGGCCGTCCCGGCTTCACCTGGTCGGGCATGCACAGCATCTCGGCCAAGAAGGAATGGCCGGATTGGGTGCCGCCGGAGGAAATGCTCCAGCGCCAGCCCGGCCTGCCGCATTACATGGCCGGCGGCCCGAACAATCCGCTCGGCGCGCGCGCGATGTATCTCGGCTCGTCGCTCTACCGCATCCACGGCTCGAACGAGCCCTGGACCATCGGCCACAACGTCTCGTCCGGCTGCATCCGCATGCGCAATGCCGACGTGATCGATCTCTACAGCCGCGTGAAAATCGGCACCAAAGTCGTGGTTCTCTGATCCCGGCTCAGCCGTTAGGGACCGCGAGCGCGACGCCGTGTTCCGCCAGCAGCCGCGGAAAATTCTCGGAATTGAAAAAAGCAAATTCCCGTTCGCGCTGGTGGGTGAGCGGGTCGAGCCGCTTCAACTCGGCATCGACGAAACCGGGATGACACATGATCAGCCCGCCGTCCGGCAGTCCGGCCAGGAAACGCGGGAATATCGCGGCGAAGTCGGACTTGCCGCCGAAATCATAGGCGCCGGCAAAGGCCGGATTGGTGGCCACGCCGAGTTGCCTAGCCTTGCTGCGAAAACCCAAGCTCAAGACGTCGAGCACCAATTCCTTGCGGTCCTTCAGCCGTCGCGCCGAACGCGGGCGGCCGCATTGCCTGACCCAGGCGTTCGGCGCGGCCTCGGCAACCACCTTGAGGAAGGCGTCGCGCACCTGCGGAAACAGATGCACGTGCTGATGGCCGTCGACGAAATCGGGCGGGCGGCCGAATGCCATGACAAAGGCTTGCACTTGCGTGGCGATCTCGACCACCAGCAGCTCGGGTTGCAGCCGGCGCGTGATCGCCGCGCGCATCATTTTCTGGAGCGGCTGGAAATGGCCGTGGCTGAGCGGCGCAAAGCCCTCGCTCAGCGGCTTGAATGGACCCGTCAACGTGACGTGCAAGCCGAGCGCGGCGCGCGTTATCCCGGAATTGAGTTCATCGAGCGCCGCCGCTTCGCTCGCGTCGAAATGCGGCGCCGCCATCATCACCGACGTTGCATTGATGCGCCCGCGCAGGATCAATTCGCGGATGGCGGCGTTGACCGAACGGGAAATGCCGTAATCGTCCGCGCATAGCCAGATCTGGCGGCCGGCCTTGCGCACGTGCCGCTCACTCTGCCGCGCGCGAGGCCGTCGGCCGCGGCTTTGCAAGTTCTTTGACGGAATTGTCCGCGCTCTTCACGCTGTGTTCGGCGACGAAATAGACCGGCCGCGCTTTGATCTCCGACAAGAGCTTGCCGATATATTCGCCGAGCACGCCGATCATCAGAAGCTGTACGCCGCCGAGCACCATCAGGCCGACCACCAGCGAGGGATAGCCGGGCACGTCCTGGCCGAACAGTAGCGTCTCCAATACGATCCAGCCGCCGAAGAACAGCGCGGTTACCGCCAGCAGCAGGCCGAGCAGGCTGGCGACGCGCAGCGGCGCCACCGAGAACGAGGTCAATCCTTCGATCGACAGGCCGATCAGCGTCCATACGCTCCAGCTCGTCGCGCCGTGCGCGCGCAATGCCGGCTCGTAATCAACGCGCGCCTGCTTGAATCCGATCCAGCTCGACAGTCCCTTGAAGAAGCGGCTGCGTTCGGGCATCTGGCGCAGCGCCGCCGCCGCGCGCGGCGACAGCAGGCGGAAATCGCCGGCGTCCTCGGGAATTTTCTGCCGGGCGCCCAAATTGATCAACGCGTAGAACCAGTGCACGCCGGCGCGGCGCAGCCAGGGTTCGTTCACGCGGTTTGCCTTGGCGGTGTAGACCACGTCGTAGCCGTCATCGAGCCAGCGCGCGACCAGCGTGTCGACCAGGTCGGGTGGATGCTGGCCATCGCCGTCCATGAACAGCACGGCGCCGAGCCGGGCATGGTCGAGACCGGCGAGCAGGGCGGCCTCCTTGCCGAAATTGCGCGACAGCGTGACCACCTGGATATCGAGCGGATCGGCCGGCAGCGCATTGGCGATGCGGTTGGTGGCATCGGTGCTGCCGTCATCGACATAAACGACTTCGGTGCGCAGGTCGCGCTTGACCTTGAGCCGGCGCGCCACTTCGGCAATGCGCTCGTGCAGGGCGGAGAGGCCCTTGGCCTCGTTGAAAACCGGCACGACGATCGACAGGCCGGGCGCCGATGGCGATCGCGTCGCGTGGGCGGCTGATTTGGACGGGTTCTCCGGCATTTCTTGTTGACCTGTCGCTTGCTTTCGGCGCGATCTATAGCGCATGGGATGCGCCCTGTCGCGCCCGCCTCAAAATGCTATGAACTGACGATGATCCCGGCGCCCCTGCAGAACCTCCTCGACCGTCTCACTGTGGCCTGGCATGAGCGCGCGGTCGCCCTCAAGGCGGCGAGCTTCGCCATGGTGGGCGTGGTCAATACGGCCATCGATTTCAGCGTTTTTTGGACCACAGTCCACTTTCTGGGCTGGCCTTTGGTGCCCGCCAACGTGCTGGCTTGGCTGGTGGCCGTCTCGTTCTCCTATGCGATGAACTCCTTCATCACGTTCGGGCCGGAATCGGGCCGCGTGCTGCGCTGGCGCGACTACGCGACCTTCCTCGCCTCCGGCGTCGCCGGCATGGTGGCGAGCACGGCGACGCTGTTTGCGCTCTCTTATGTCATGCCGGTGCTGGCGGCGAAGCTGATATCGATCGCGATCAGTTTCGTGGTCAACTTCTCACTGTCCCATTTCGTGGTGTTCAAGGCGCGCAAGCATTGAGTTGGAGTCACGCGATGCAACACGACAGCAATCTGACCGCGCACTGGCCGAGCTTTGTCACTCACCTCGAATGCGCGATGACCGGCGAGCGCCACGAGGCGGACAAAGTCCATAATCTTTCACGCGCGGGCAAGCCGCTGCTGGTGCGCTACGATCTCGCCGGCGTGCGCAAGGCGCTGAGCAAAGCGGCGCTTAGCGACCGCGCGCCCGATCTGTGGCGCTACCGCGAACTGCTGCCGGTGCGCGATCCCGCGAACATCGTCAGCCTGGGCGAGACGATCACGCCGCTGATCCGCATGCCGAAGCTTGCGGCCATGCTCGGCGGCGGCGAAATCCTGGTCAAGGACGAAGGCCGCTTGCCGACCGGCTCGTTCAAGGCGCGCGGCCTGGTGATGGCGGTGTCGATGGCCAAGGCGCTCGGCATCAAGCACATGGCGATGCCGACCAACGGCAATGCCGGCGCGGCGCTCGCGGCTTACGCTTCGCATGCCGGCATCAAGAGCACGATCTTCTGTCCGGAAGATACGCCGGAGGTGAATGTCAGCGAGATCGCGCTGCAAGGCGCCGCGGTCTACCGTGTCAACGGCTTGATCGACGACTGCGGCAAAATCGTCGGCGAAGGCAAAGCGAAAGTTGGCTGGTTCGATACCTCTACCTTGAAGGAGCCGTACCGGATCGAAGGCAAGAAAACGATGGGGTTGGAGTTGGCCGAGCAGCTCGATTGGAACGTGCCGGATGTCATTTTTTATCCGACCGGCGGCGGCACCGGGCTGATCGGCATGTGGAAGGCTTTCGCCGAGCTGGAAACGATTGGTTTCATCGGCAAGAAGCGCCCGCGCATGGTGGCGGTGCAGGCGGCCGGCTGCGCGCCGATGGTGAAAGCCTTCGAGGAGGGTAAAGAGCACGCGCCGCGCTGGGAGAACGCGCACACCATCGCGTCGGGCATCCGCGTGCC
>Ga0265337_1000529_pt1 | contig 20271 bp, 27 predicted proteins | sample 42122metaG_FD_192441 | JGI IMG/M metagenome (GOLD analysis project Ga0265337, IMG submission 192441) | Rhizosphere microbial communities from Carex aquatilis grown in University of Washington, Seatle, WA, United States - 4-21-22 metaG | ecosystem: Host-associated > Plants > Roots > Rhizosphere >... | reverse complement strand
GTAGTATAAGCCGTACCGTAAAGAGCACTAAAAACACTTTCACCAACGACATTTGGGTCGCCAATCGATGTTATTGTAAGAACTTTACGATCCGGGATTTTGATTTTTTCAGGAACAAACGCTTTCATAAAAGCCTTCTTCCTATTTATTTTTTGACATAAGTTCTTCGATAAGTTTAGTCTGTCTAAGAAGTTCCTTGTCCTGAGCGTCTAAGTGATCGAGAATTTGTTCGATGTCGTGGTAACTTGTAGTCGTTGTCTTATACTCTTCTTCCGAACGAATCTCTGCGTGTCTGTTCTGGATATTCTGCCCAACCATAATGAGAGGCATTAGTAGAAGCTGGACAATGTTGCCAAGGAAAAGTAGGAAAGCGAATGGGTACGGATCGAATGGTTTATGAGCAATAACTGATTGCCAGATCATCCAACCGCCCATGAAAATCGCAAAGAAATAAACTGCATACATCGTACCAATTGCAGTAGTAATTAAAAGTGCAATGCGATCTTGTAACTTCAGAGCGCTCTTGTGTTTTTCATTTACATTCTCAGGCTCATGCCTTTCAACTCTAGGTTTATCAAAAATAGGCATTTTGGCTCCCTTTTATTATAAAACAATTGTATAATCATTTTATGCGATACTCAAATCAAATTCATACTGCAAAGAGAAAATCTGTCCTAAAGAATCATCGAAAAAGTAGTCTCATTACACTTGCTTGGTTTTTCGTTCTCTTCGCAATTGTTGCTGTATTTGTAAATTTCACGAAACTGAATAAAGCTGATCTCTTTATCGGTTTTCTGGCTAGTTTATCCAGAATCACAATTGCCTACTTTATAGCCCTGGTTATCGCCCTCATTTTGGCATTGTTCATTACGGCAAATGAAAGGATCGAAAGTATATTCCTACCAATCTTTGACGTACTCCAGAGCTTCCCAAGTTTTGCTCTTTTCCCAGCTTTGATAGTCGCACTCAAAAGTACAGAAGTCATTATCATTACAGTTCTTGTAATCACTATCATCTGGCCAATAATGTTTTCTATTATTAGCGGTATCAAAAATCGCCGTGAAGACCTTGAGGAAGCTGCGACAATCTTTGGCGCTCACGGATGGAAAAGAATTGTCTTCTTTACCCTACCACAACTAGCCCCATCAATAGTGACCGGCTCAATCGTGGGCTGGGGCGAAGGCTGGGAATTTATCGTTGGGGCCGAATTATTAGTAAACACTCACATCGGAATAGGAAACTACTTAGGCGTCCTCGGCACAAATGGTCAGAACACCCTTCTGGCTTTCGGTATCCTGATACTCCTATTCTTACTATTTGTTTTGAACAAGATTCTGTGGCTGCCACTACTCACTAAAACAACTAAATATCAATCGGAGTCATGATGGATAAAGATATTTTATTAAAAGTTGAAAACGTAGATAAGAGTTTCGTCATAGACGGCGTCAAACAAAAGGCGCTAGATAGCATTAGTTTTGTGGAGAAAAAGGGCGAATTTGTTTGTATAATCGGCCCCTCTGGCTGCGGCAAATCAACCTTACTTCGAATAATCTCAGATCTTTCAAACTTTGACTCAGGAAAAGTTGAGAAAGATAAAAATTTGAAATTCTCTTTTGTCTTCCAGAATTTTGCCCTTTTCCCTTGGTTAACTGTCGAGCAGAATGTCGGCTTTGGTCTTAGGATGGCCGGCGCAGACAAAGCACAAACTCAAAAAGTTGTTACCGGTTACCTTCGCGATATGTCGCTGACAGATTTCCGAGAGAAACATCCAAAGGAGCTTTCTGGCGGTATGAAACAAAGAGTCGGCATAGCTAGAGCACTGACTCAAAATCCCGACCTCCTGCTTCTTGATGAACCCTTCTCAGCCCTAGATGCGCTCACAGCTACAAAACTCAGAAATGACTTACTGAGAGTTTGGAAAGACAAAAAACTTTCTATTATCATGGTTTCACATCTCATTGAAGAGGCAATTCAACTAGCAGACAAGGTAATTGTCCTTTCTGCGAACCCTGGAAAAGTGAAAAAAATCATGGAAATTAAACTCCCCAGACCAAGAGATCTGAGGAGTAAGGAATTTTTCGAATATTACGACTTACTTAGTTCCGAAATTGAAGAACAGTAATTTTATTTCTCCCAGAAAGCCTCGGCTTCGGTTTCCATTACTTCAAGCCTAGTGTAATAATCCGGAAACTCATTTAGGTGGGCGAGGGCAATCTTTCCAGTCAGCATTGGATCGTTATCCGTCACGTTAGTGTGTGGATCAATTGTGCCATGCTCAAGTTCTACGTCCATACCCATTCTAAACTGTTCAATGTCCCATTTGGTCCAGTCGATTCCAAGTGCGCCGCCAACTTTCTCTGCCTCATCAGCCAAAAAATGTTTTTCTTCGCTCATCTTTCTCCTAACCTAGTTCCGCTACTGTAGCGATACTATGACTTTTAATCATGTTACTATTTTTGAAGTGGATACTGCCCTGTACTTTATGTCCATCCAAAACCAGTGGTAGCCAAATCAGATCATCGGACCACATTTCAGAATAAGGGATATCAGCAAAAGGGAACCATTGCGGACGCATTTCCTCGGTCTCAATAGGTTCACCGTCATATTCATTAATCCGAAATAAATGGACTTCCTGAATGTAATCCTCGTCTTCACTGTCAAAAGTCAGCACCCCAATTTTTTCATAATCAGTTGCTATCAAACTTGACTCTTCGTTTAGCTCCCTCAGCATACCTTCTTCGACAGATTCCCCAGGAGTCAGCTTGCCGCCAAAACCATTCCATCTGCCCGCAGCATAACCCCGTTTCTTCATTCCTAAAAGAATTTTCTCGTTGTCGTGTATAACCGTAAGGGTCAGAACTTTCTTTTCCAATTATTTAACCTCTTTTTTCTTATCAAGTCTATCAACACGCAAAACTTTTACAAAAATATAGACCACTAAGGCTAGGATGATGAAATTAATAACTGAGCCGATAAAATTACCATATAAAATCTTACTATGTCCAAGCATTAAATATAGTTGTTGAGATTTACTGGTTAGTCCACTGATAAGCGGGTTAATGATGTCAGTCACAAATGATCCAACGACCTGAGACACGGCACCGCCAAGAATGAAACCTACTGCGAAACCAACAACCCCCTGTTCCCTAATAAAGTTTAAAAAACCCTTCACTGTTTCTTTCCCCTTCTCACAATATTACCAATTTGATTTTTACTAAATTTATAAGTTTTCAACACAAAGTTTTTTGGCGCACTAAATATCGGTTTCTTAAAGAACTTGATGCCACGTCCAGTAGATATTTTCATTTGACCTCCAATCATTTAGTTCATTATACAACTAATAGACTCTGGGCTAAAATGTAAATCTATATTTTTTGAGGTCTATTTTGCGATTTACAAAAAGTATCCCCTCTGACTCCAGCATTTTTTGTTGAGTGTCACCTCCACCAAAAGCAAAGGTTTTCGCAACCTCCCCGTTCGCATTCACAACACGATGACAGGGAATTTGGCCTGGATAAGGATTGTGATGAAGAATGTACCCAACATAACGAGGATTGATGTTTAGAACCGCAGCAATATCGCCATAGGTAGCTACTTTGCCGCGAGAAATTTGCCTAACAAGGTCATAAACTTTTTCGAAGATATCCATTTTATCCATAATAATTTGTCATATAGCCTTGGCTGAACATATAATTAACATTGTTTCGGGGTGTAGCGCAGTGGTAGCGCGCGTCGTTCGGGACGACGAGGTCGTGGGTTCAAGTCCCGCCACCCCGACCAAGATTAATAAAGTTTGAATATAATTTTAGTTCTCGACATATGCTGTTTTGGTTTGTGGACTGTTTTCGGGAAGTGGATTTCTAAATATTTGCGCCAATTATCCTTGAGCCATTTCTTTTGCATTTTCTCGAGTTTCTCAACTCCCCTAGCCCTAAGCTCCTTGTGTACTATCCCGCCTTCGTGAGGTTTCTCAAATTTTTGTTCTAGTGGCGAATTGAAACCATGAGCATAATGAGCTAGCTCATGAGCAATAGTAGCCGTAACCACAAAGTCCGGTATCTCTACATCCTTAAATAGTGAGTTAATAGTTATAATAGTTTCCGGGTGTTTTCCACGGATTTTTTGTCCTTGTTTAATGCTGCCGAGACGTTGTCTAGCGCGCCGACCCCAAACTATCTTGACATCATTCTCTTGCGGAACATCGGAAAAGAATGTATCCCAGACTTCATCGAGTTGTTGAAATAACCACTTATCATCCCTGCGCATTATCTAATTATACACCTGGCTTCAAGAGTTATTGAATCACTCCCAACGGAAAAGTCTTACTGCCAAGAAGAACATCACGAGAGCCCACACCAATAGACCAAGTAGGTCTCCTCGAATTTGAAAAAGATTATACCCCTTGACCATTACATTTCTCATCGCGTCAGAGAAATACGTAAGTGGAAAATAATTCGAGATCTTAAATAGCCAATCTGGGAAAGCAGAACGCGGAAAGAAAATGCCGGACAGGAACATCTGTGGGAATACGAACAAATTCGCGAGTGCCGCCACAGAATTCTGCGTGTTCGCAACTCCCGAAAGAGCAAATCCCATTGAAAGGAATATGAGTCCGCCAAAAACGATAAGAAATACCACGATTCCCAGGCTACCAACCACGTGCAGATTGAATGCAAGCAGCCCAAGTCCGATCAGAATTGCCGCCTGCATGAAGGTAATAATTACACGAGCCACAATTTGAGAAAAAATGATCACACCGGGATGAATTGGAGTCGCGAGCAAGCGCTTCAGAATACCTCGTTCACGCCAGGAAACTATCTGTCCAGTGACTGCGAAAATTGAAAGCTGCATTATACTCATTGCCACTAGTCCCGGGATTAGGAAATCAATATAACTGAGATTACTACCCCCAATTGAAATCTGATGAATATCAAAGAAATTCGGCACTCTAGCAATCTGATGAGTAACACCATCAAACACCTTTTCAAATATTGTGAAACCAACCTGGATCGTAGAAGCGCTCTGGCTTTGGTCATAATATACATCAACTTCTTGAGTCGGGACCGTTATTCCTTGAGTAAGTTGCTGTAATTGTTGATTCACCGGTAAAGTAACCAGTTTGGCCTCGGCTTGTGAATACTGAGTCAGATTAGCCCCAAAACCACTTGGGATATCTAGAATATAAGTCAGTTTGGAATCTTTCAGATCTGCTAGAGCTTGGTCTTTACTTTCAACCGTTACGGAAAAGGCATCAATTTTTTTTACAACATCAACTATTTGATGTGAATAAGTATTATTCGCTTCATCAACAATGCCGACATCGAATTTGATCGAGCCACCAAGATTAATAACACCGAAAATACTCATTAGCATTATTGGAATGAAAAGCGAGAAAAAAATCGCTGTTCTTTCGCGAAAGAACATTAGAATCATATATTTTGCGATTGTAAGCGTACTTTTGATTTGATCCATTATCTTATTCATCTTACTCTTCCCTCAATGCTTTGCCTGTTAAATCCAGAAATACATCTTCTAGGTTGGCCTCCTGAACGATTTTTTTCTTTTTGAAACCCCTAGAGAGCAGTTTCTTGATTAAGTTCTCCGGTGAATCTAGATCAATAATCTGGCCTTGGTCAACTACAGCAACCCTATCACAAAGTTCCTCAGCCTCATCCATATAATGAGTAGTAATGACGATGGTCATCCCCTTCTTATTGATATCGCGAATAAGCGACCAAAGATGATGTCTAGCCTGTGGATCAAGGCCCGTAGTTGGCTCATCAAGAAAGAGAACCTTTGGTTTATTTATCAGTGCTGAGGCAATCGAAAACCGCTGCTTCTGGCCACCAGACAGGTTCTTCACCTGTACCTTAGCCTTATCAGTAAGTTCAACCTCAGCGAGAATCTGCATCGGGTCAACCTTGACATGGTAAAGTGATGCGAAAAAACGAACTAATTCGGTCAAACTAAGATTATCAAAAAAAGCAGATGATTGGAGCTGAACACCAATTAAGGTTTTTACTCGATCTCGGTCACTACAAACATCTATCCCGGCCACCATGATAGAGCCTGAATCATTCTTCCTAAGGCCCTCCAACATTTCGAGTGTCGTCGTTTTGCCGGCACCATTTGGTCCAAGCATCCCGAAGATCTCACCCCTTTTGACTTCAAAAGTTATGCCTCGGACAGCATGGACATCACCAAAAGATTTCTTGAGGTTTTTGACTTCAATAATGTTTTCATTTTGTTTCATTATTTTTCATCTCCTCTATGTTTTCAATCCATTCTTTTAGCATACTGGTCATCTCTTTTTCACGAATTAGACCAATCATTTTGCCTTTATTTATTATAACGAACTGATCACTTTTGTCTATACCAAGCTCTTCTCTAAGCTTTACTGGTATCACAATTTGTCCACGTTCGCCGATTGATGCTACGCCCCAAAATTTCGGTTTACCATTTAACATATCGCCTCCTTAGGCTTTAAGTATTTTTTGGTTTGACCGCTATGTCCTTTTCAATCTCGATATTTTTTCCCCCGGGAATAAAGAAGGCTACCAGAAGGCTGAGTGCGGAAAGTAACGCAGTATATCCGATTGATTGTTTGTTGGCATCAGTTATAGCTGTGTGACTAATGTTCACAATTTCGTCTTTGATCGTTTTGGAGATATTAGACCCGATTTGTGCGCCACCGTTGAATTCAACGTTTGAAGTTTGATTAGAAACAGCACTTGCGATGGCTGGCTTCGCCACCGGCGGGATTACCTTGCTGTTATCAATCCCCGTAGCAAGATTTGTCGAGATAGTGGATATTAGGATGGCACCAATGACGGCTGTCCCAAGTGTGCCACCAAGCTGTCTGAAAGTATTGTTCACACCCGATGCCTCCCCGGATTGCTCCGGCGATACGGCTGAAAGCGTCAGATTACTGATGGAGGACATTGTTGCCCCCATGCCTAGCCCCATAAAGACAAATGGCAGAATAAGGCTAGTAGATGACGAATTCACATTCAGAGTCGTAGCCAAGATGATATATCCGATTGTCGATGAAAGCAGACCAATTTGAACTACCCTTTTGGGCGATATTTTATGTACGAAAGCTCCGGCCAGAGGTGCAATAAATAAGGCCGTCAGAGACATCGGTAGCATCACTAGTCCCGTATGAAAAGCGTCAGCTCCGCGAACTGCTTGCATAAAGACTGGAATGGAAAAAATGAGTCCTGCTTGGCCGAGTGAGATAATACCAGTCGTAACCATGCTAGCCGTAAACTGTCGGTTTCGAAAAAGATGTAAAGAGACAAGTGGTGTGACGCCCCTTTTCTCAACATTACTCTCCCAAACACCAAACAGAATCAAAAGAACCAACCCAAAAGCTACTGTCGGTACAGTGATTGAATAGCCTCCGAGAGTGAACGAATGCCCGAACGCGACGAAAACATCTTTAGCCTTTATCCAACCATATGTAGACGATTCGATGATACCAAAAACGAGTGATAACAATCCAACAGAAGACAAGAAAACACCGACCCAATCCAGACTCGGCTTTTCTCTAGTATCCTTATATTCAGTAATAAGGAATGACCCAGCTATAAGTAAGGCTGCCACGAATACATTGATACGAAAACCCCATCTCCAACTGTAATAAGTAGTTAGGTAGCCACCCAAGATTGGTCCGATAGCAGTTGCTGCCGCTGCAACGCCTCCCCAGATGCCAAATGCGATACCTCTGTCACGCCCCTTGTATTTCGAAACGAGTAGAGAAGCTGTCGCAGGCATCATTAAGGCTGCACCAACACCCTCAATGATCGATTCACCCATAATCATCGTCGGAACATTATGACTGATAGATGCAATAAAAGAGCCAACTGCGAAGGTGGCTGCTCCGATAATAAACATCTTTTTGCGACCAAAAAGGTCTCCGAGGCGCCCGCCGGTGATCATAAGGGCAGCGATAGTGAGTGAATAAGCTGTAATAACCCACTGGATACTTTGAATATTTGTATTTAGGTCACGAATAATTGTAGCTAGTGAAACATTTAGCAAAGTTGCATCAATTAAGATGATTGCGAGCGCAAGACTGAGTATGAAGACTACGCTCCATTTTCTGATGAATGATTCTTTCAATTTATCCTCCTTATACACCTATTTTAGCACACTGAAAAAGTATGACAAAACATATTTTTCATACTTTTGAGAAGATTACTTAGATCTATTTACTAATAATCGCTTTCATAAAACCGTCAAAAAGTGGATGCGGTCGGCCAGGACGAGACTTGAACTCCGGATGAAACTGAACACCAACGTAAAACTTATGTTCAGGAATCTCAACAATTTCAACCAGATGATGGTCGGGTGACAGACCGGCAAACATTAAGCCTGCTGACGAAAATTCTTCTCTATGGTCATTGTTAAATTCATATCTATGACGATGTCTCTCACTAATGGTTTCTGTACCATAAAGTTTATATGCTTTTGATTTCTTATCTAGAACACAAGGATAAGCACCAAGTCTCATGCTGGCACCGTAGTTTGCTTCGTCCATATTTTCCCTTTGTTCTGGCATTATATGGATTACTTGATGCTTTGTGCTGTTGTCGAATTCTCCGCTATTTGCATCTTCCCAGCCTAGAATATTTCTAGCAAATTCAATCACCGCAATTTGCATTCCAAGACAGAGTCCAAGATAAGGAACATTGTTTTCCCTGGCATAGCGGGCAGATATTATTTTGCCCTCAGTGCCTCGATTGCCGAACCCGCCGGGGACGATAATGCCATCAAGGTCTTTAAGAACCGAGGTCCCCTCCTTTTCAATCTTCTCGGCATCAATCCATACGACCTTGGCACACTTCCCGTTATTAACGGAGGCAGACTGTACAGCCTCATTAACACTCTTATAAGTGTCCTCATTAGCCATATATTTTGCGATGAGCCCGATCTTGATATCGCCTTTTGCTTTTTCCAAATCAGAAAGATATTTTTCTAAACCAGTGCCTTTGGGAGCACGGATTGGTAATTCCAATTTCTTACAAATGTAGTCACCGAGACCAGATTTCTCTAAGTTTCCAGGAACTTGATAAACACTCTTTATAGTTGGCAATGGCACAACGGCTTCTTCGTCAACATCAGAATAAAGTGCAATTTTACGAATATGTTCCGCTTCAACCTCATGATCAGCTCGGCAGCCAATAATGTTAGCGTGAATACCGAGAGAAAGCAGATCTCGAACGCTAGACTGGGCCGGTTTTGTTTTCATTTCCTTAGATGTTTCCAGATATGGCAGGTAGACGAGATGTGCAAAAAGCACATTCTCACGGCCGACTTTACGTTTCATTTGGCGAATTGCTTCGATGAAATGTAGGCCTTCATAGTCACCGACCGTACCGCCAATTTCCACAATATGAACATCAAAACCCTCAGCAGCTTTCATTATTTTTTCTTGTATCTTATTCGTGATATGTGGAATTACTTGCACCGTTTTACCAAGATATTTACCACGACGTTCATCTTCGAGAACTTCAGTATAGATACGACCAGTCATGATAGAGCTAAGCTTAGTCAGATTAGTGTCTACGAAACGCTCATAATGTCCAAGGTCGAGATCTGTTTCAGCTCCATCATCAGTAACGAAGACTTCTCCGTGTTCGCCCGGGTTCAAAGTGCCGGCATCAACATTGAGATATGGATCACATTTCTGCATATTAACCGAAAAGCCTCGGCTGCGAAGAATATTGCCTATAGAGGCTGCGAATATCCCTTTGCCGAGACCGGAAAGCACTCCACCAGTAACGAAAATGTACTTCGTTTGTTTGCCCAACTCACCCTTTCCTATACTAACAATATTCTAAACCGAACGCTTGTGTTGTGTCAAAGAAATTATTTATTCCGTTGATTGAATAAGGCTAACAGATGGTCGCGTTGCAAGGCTGCAAAGCCGATGAATAGCGGCAACCAGAAACTGAAGCCACGATAAATCAGGGTAACAGTGGCAGCGGCCGCTCCCGGCACCCCAAGTGAACTATAGGCAAGTACCATTGAGCCCTCGACGAAACCTACTCCGTTCGGTGTTGGTGAAATAACTACGAACATCATTCCGATTGCATAACCGGAGACAAGCACACGGTACAAGGGATCTATTCCAAGCGATAGAAAAAGAACGTAGATTGTGGCCAGATACATAAAGTGGGCGACAAAGATTGCTCCTACAGCTTTTAATAAATCAGTCTTGTCCCCACTAATCGCCTTGTAGGCCTTTTCGAGCTCGTCGATAAAACTATCAATCGCAGCTTCACTACTATCAATTTTCTTTTTGAAAGGTGACAAGACTTTATTGGCTAGTCGCTTAGAAGCACCCAAGAATTTTTTCAGGCTAGGTTTATTCTTACCTGCCGTATATATAAGCCAATACATACCTCCAGTGATTGCGAGAAATGAAACACTAGGAATCACAATTCTTAGCTCGAGAGAGCCGGCGCGATTAAGGAAAAACATCGCAAAAATAAGTAATATAGAAATAGAAATGTAATCAGACATGAGAGACAATATTGCGGCTGTCACGGCTGCAGCTTCAGACTCACCATGTTTTTTGGCATCGTTTGCAAACAAGATAGCAACAGAAACTCCCGAAGATGGGACAAGTACATTTACAGCCATCGATGAGACTTGGAGTAAAAACATTTGAAGTTTCGTCCTCTTGATCCCCATCATCGAGAAAACCTGCTGATTCATCACCACCATAAAGAAGAATGCGACCACAGAAAGCGCAAAAGCAACCAGCATATAACCAACTGATTGTGAGAAAGTTACATGAACGGTACTCGTAATCGTCCCAATATTTTTTGAAACGTACCAAACGAAGACTGCGAGAATGGCAGCGGTTAAAGAGATCCGAAAGAGAAATTTCTTCATAACTCTGTTATTTTACACTAATAAATCTTACAAAAATAGAGCTGTTTTACCCTTTACGCTCAGCAATGAGATTCACTAAATGTTTCCTTTGCATCGCAACAAAGCCAATAATAAGTGGCAACCAGAAACTGAAACCACGATATATCAGTGCTACCGAGGCTGCGGCGGCACCGGAGATACCTAGAGAGGCGTATGCGAGTGCCATACTGCCCTCAACGAAACCTACCCCATTCGGTGTTGGCGAGATAACTACGAACATCATTCCAATGGCATATCCTGTAATCAGAACTTTGAGATGCGGCGAAATCCCGAGTGAAAAGAAAAGCACATATATGGCAACCAAGTACATTAAATGAGAGAGAAAAATAATCCCAGTTGATTTAATGAAGTCTCCCTTATCGCGATCGATAGATATATAAGCCCTTTCTAGTTCATCAACAAAACCGTTAATGACCGGCTTGTCCTCTAGCAATTTTTGTTTTTTAAACAGCTTTAATATTTTATTTGCTTTTCCAAGTAGCCAATTCAAGAGTCGCGAGACCACTTCCTTTTTCCTTCCTGCATAATAAATTAGTAGGTAAAGACCAAGGGTCAATAAATAGAAAGCAATAGCCGGTATAAGAAAAACTAAATTTAACGATTTAGAGAAATAGAGAAATATTACTCCGAAGGTCAGTAGGCCAGCAATCGAAATATAATCCACAAGAAGGGCCAATAATACTGCAGTTACAGCTGCAGCTTCAGACTCGCCTTTTTCCCTAGCATCACCTGCAAACATTATACCCACGGCAACCCCGGCAGAAGGAACAAGAACATTTACTGCCAAAGATGACATCTGCAAGATGGTCATTTCAGAAATAGTCCTCTTGATGCCCATCATTTCAAAAACAGACTTATTCATGAGTGCCATAAAATAGTATGCAAGTACACAGAAGAATATTGCTAACAATAGAAAACCGAGGGACTGTGACAGAGTAATACTGACAGTTCGTTCGATCGTATGATAGTTTTTACTAATGTAATAAATGAAGGCTGCAAGGATTAATGCAAGCAAGGAAACTCTAAAAAGGATTTTTTTCATAACTCTGCTATTCTACTCCAATAAATATAACAAAAAAAGAGGAGCCAGGAGCTCCTCTTTAGATAATCTGTATATTATTCCTTACCAGGCATGAAGACGAAGTATAGCTCAACTAGAGCTGCTAGACCAACTAGGTCATAGACTAAGTTCGTAAGTGTACCTGTACCAAATATGGTTGTTACTAGGTTGAAGTTGAATAAACCAACAAGACCCCAGTTAAGACCACCTACGACTAGTAGTACAAATGCTACCCACTCGACAACTGACATTTTTCTCATTTTGTTTCACCTCCTTCCGAATGGAATTTGGAACTGTTTACATTATAACACAGCCTAAAAACGTTTTTGTATATAATCTTTTTGTAATTCCCGTAGAGCGTCTCTGGCAATCCAACGGGCGGCTTTTTTTCCTTCATCACTAAGCGTAGCCTCAGACGATGCAATATCTTCTGCTGTTTTAATAGCAGCTTTATAAAGATCCCTATTTCTACTCTTACCTATTGACCTCAGAGCCCAGTTTACGGACTTTCGAACAAAGTTACGAGGGTCTCCGGATTCTCTTTTGATAATCTCTAAAAATTTAATGAATTGCTCGTCGGGCATACTTTTATCATGAACCGCCAGCGCCGCCATTAGGACAAAACCTGCTCTTTTAACAAACTCTTCCTCGCGACTTGACCATTCAATGGCTTTTGAAACTGCGAACTCTGTCGCATCAAATAGGTAACCACAAACCTGATCTGTAACGTCCCATGAATCAAAACCAAGAACCCATTTCTCCATCTGTTCTTCGGTAACAAGCTTCTGATCATCTATAAAACTGGCCAAAATTTTTGCTTCATGAACACCCGAGTCCCAGACTTCGAGCGCCAGCTTATGCCTTTCGTCGCTCTGAAACACTTCTTTGCGAATCTCTTTCGCCAAAGACTGCAACTTCGGAATACTTATCACCCAGGCATTGTCTACATTAATACCAAATCTAGCCATGCCAGCTAGATCCTTTTCGTCATGGCTAGCCAAAGCTTTGAGCCGCCGCATTACCTCATCGTAGGTCATGGTATCTGTCGCTGCCAAAAATATTTAGAAAATCAAACAGCGTGACGGCTGATAAAATTGCGATAATAATCCAGAATGCGAATTGGATGAGATGACTCAGGCCTGTAGAAATATTGAATGGGAATATCGTCACCATGACAATCATTGAGATTACACTAGCTATATTCGTAATGGTACGACCGAGATAATAGAACGATCGAACTGGAATAACCAACACAAGGAAACTAACGATTATGTGTACAATAATTGAAAGGATGATAATAATTCTGACGGCAGAATAACCCTCTAGAAAGAAGCTTGGAAAATAAAGTGGCGCATAAGTCACAATAAGATAGCCAATAATACTTCCTATAATGTCGCCAATGGGATGATTTTGGCGTTGCCAATGTGGCCTCGCATCTCTCACATGAACATGCGCGTGATGCGTGTGATGATGATGTTCGGTCTTAACTTTGTCTTCCTCGGGTTCCTCTTCTTCATGATTATGATTGTGATGATAAGAAAACCTTTCCTCGACTTCCTTGCCCCAATCTTCTATTTTTTGGGCCCAATCTGGTTTGTAATCTTCTGCCATCTACAACTCCTTATTTATTAAGTCCAAATTCATTGTATCAAAATGATTTTTGCCTTCTATCAAAATAAATTTGCCATTCACTCCATCAGCAATTTCTTTTCCAAGTTCTGGCCTTACCCAAGGATCATCTTTCTGATTCAGAAGGATAAACTCTTTTGCACCTTTTCTAATCTTCTCCCAGTCAAAAGGTTTATCGACAAAGTTCTTTGTCGCATTGTGACCAAGTTCTCTGGCAAAACCTGCGACCAAAATAACTTTGCCTACCTTCACATCTGATTTCTCTAAGAATCTCAGGATTGTTGGAACTCCTAGAGAATGCCCGATTAAAAGTGTTTCACGGTCAGGAGCAAATTTCTCAACAATTTCTAGCCACTCTCCTAGAATCGGGAACGCCGAATTTGGCATTTCCGGAGTCTCGACAACATATCCCATTTCAGTAAGTTTTGTCCTTTCTTCTTGGTACCAGTGTTCACTAGGATTACTCTCCCAACCATGAATAATAAGTGCTCTCTTCATAACTGTTACTTCTTTTCGACAATAATCTTACATTTTGTAACTATCGCAGCAAGTGCACCAACTGCAGCCAAAACTGGTGCTAAAACAGCTAACACAACTCCAAAAGTTAGAGGGATTTCAATCAGAGTCTTGTCTTGCATGTCTTTAATAATGATTCGACGAACATTACCGGCTTTGATTAACTCTTTTACTTTGGCAAGAACTTCTTCGCCATCTACAACAAATTCTTCTTTTTTTGTTTCAGCCATTTTAGCTCCTTTACTTTAATTCCCCGTTTTCAACCTCGTGGACAAAGTCTTCATAACCACTGACCCGACCTTGAATAACAGGATCTGTTGAACTTTCATTCTTGGCAATGTAGTCACGTGCTTTTACAACTACTTCACCTGGTTCTGTTGAAATACTGTACTGCAATTCCATGTCCCTCTTTGAGTTGCGCCATGCAGCTTCTCTATCCTCCGCGAATGTGCGTTCTTCTCGTGATAATCCTTCACCCATATTACTCCTTTTTTTATAGCTCTATATTAGCACAGTATAGTCAAAAATGCAGAAAGCCCGCCGGCGCATGACGCGCTGGCGGGCTTCAGTTGTTGCTTGTTGGGCCGTTAAGCCAGATGCTTGGTGGCTTTCTGCTCCTTGAGGATCTCGTTCAACCGAAACCCCTCGATGACAGGACGACCTTTGCGCCGATTCCAGTCAGCGAGTGCCTGGTTGACATCACCGCCAGGAATAGTACTCTCCATCACGATCACGTACACCCGACCGGAGTTGTAACAAATCCAGTCGAAGGCAATTCTAAGCCAAGCAAACATGTGTATCCCCTCCTCAGGGAAGTAGGTACTCTTAAAAAGCTCGCCTATTGTAGCACATTTTAGGCGAGCTGTCAATATTATTTAGTGCTTAAGCGCTCTGTTTGCGCATGCGATTTCGAACGTTTGGATCGAGATATTTCTTTCGGAGACGCAGGCTAACAGGAGTTACTTCCAACAGTTCATCATCTTCGAGAAAGTCGAGTGACTGTTCGAGTGAGAAAATAGTCGGCGGTGTTAGCTGCAGAGTGTCGTCAGAACCACTTGCCCTGGTATTAGTCAGTTTCTTCTCACGGGTCACGTTGATGTCGATATCTTCATCGCGAGTGTTCAGTCCGACAATCATTCCGGCATAAACTTGAGTTTGGGGAGCGATAAAGACAACACCGCGACCTTGCGCAATATTGAGACCATAAGTTACTGCTTTGCCGGAATCAGAAGCAACGAGGACACCATTCCTTAGTCGTGGCATTGCCCCACTCACTGGGTCAAAACGTTGAAAAATAGAGTTTGTAACAGCAGTACCCTTCGACATAGTCAGGAGCTGGTTGCGAAGTCCTAGAGTTCCGCGAGTCGTTATCTCAAAAGTAAGTCTAGATGTACCGTCAGAATTATCAGTTTGAGAGAGTAGTACACCTTTCCTGCGTCCAACTTCACCTGTGACGGCACCAACGTATTCCGTAGCGACGTCAACTGTCAGATCTTCCACAGGTTCACATTTCACACCGTCAATTTCTTTGATAATGACTTGTGGTTTACCGACCTGGAGTTCGAAACCCTCACGGCGGAGCGTTTCTATGAAAACGGATAGATGCAATTCACCACGACCTGAAAGGACATAATCTCCTTCGGGACCGATTTCCATCTTTAGAGAAACATTGGTTTCTAGCTCTTTATTGATGCGATCTAGAATCTGGCGACCAGTCACAAACTTACCTTCGCGGCCAGCAAATGGAGATGTATTGGCCGAAACAGACATTTTCAGTGTCGGCTCTTCTATAGTAATAGTAGGTAACGCTTCTGGACACGAAGCATCTGCCAAAGTATCACCGATACTAGCATTTTTGATACCTGTCAGAGAAACAATATCGCCGGGTTCTGCTGTAGTAACTTCCACTTTTTTCAACCCTTGACTGATGTAAACTTTGTCGATTCTGGTATTTTCCATACTTCCGTCACGCGAAATTAGAGTCACGGCCATACCCGGTTTCGCAAAACCACGAGTAATTCGACCAATAGAATATTTGCCCTGAAAATTGTCACGTTCGAGTGTAGTAACAAGCATTTGAAAAGGTTTATTTTTGTCTACAGAGGGGGCAGGGAAAAAGTTCACAATCCCTTCAAAAATTGGTGATAAGTCAGCTTTTTCAGTGTAATCTTTCGGTTTCTCCGCCCAGGATTTGCCTTCTTTGGCGATCGCATAATAAATTGGAAAGTCTATCTTGTCTGTATCTGTAGCCATATCCAGAAATAAATCATGGATTTTCGAGATGACATAGCCAATACGAGCATCTTTCTTGTCTATTTTATTGATGACTACAATAATTTTCATCCCGAGTTCAAGTGCCTTACCAAGGACAAACTTAGTTTGAGGCATTGGGCCTTCTTGTGCGTCAACAACAAGTATTGCACCGTCGGCCATATTGAGAGTACGTTCTACCTCGCCACCGAAATCAGCATGTCCCGGTGTATCAACAATATTGATTTTCACATCCTTATACATAACAGCTGTGTTTTTGGCTGTGATGGTGATACCGCGCTCGTGCTCCTGATCGCTAGAATCCATAATCAGAGATTGCGAAAAAGCAGCCTCATTCTCACGAAAGACCTTGGTCTGTTTCAAAAAGCCGTCAACTAAAGTTGTCTTACCATGGTCGACGTGTGCAATTATGGCGATATTACGAATATTCACTATGATCTCCAGCCTCATGCAAAGGCAAATTAAAAAGTTATTGTTCGAGCGGGTCGAGAACTTCTCGATTCGCTTTGGGCTCACTCGAAGAATAACTCAAGCAATAGGAATTATAACACTTTTTCGGCTCTAAGTCGAGGGTTAAATAGCGCAAGGCCCACCCCGGAGGGCGGAACCTATTAGTTCGCGCCGGCCTTGGTGGGCCTATAGGACACCCCAGAGCCCGAGAGGCTCAAGGACTGCCTTGAGTTCCGGTCGAGGCGGAAGAGAGTACTCGTTGTAACTCTCGTCCCCCGGAACCTGAACTGAGCTCAGCTTGTAGACGTTCGGACGCATGCAGTAGCTTAGCGCGTCGTTCACAGCCCCGGAGATCCCCAAGTTGTCCGGAAGGTTCGTTCTGAGAAGCCTTGACATCTCACACAGCTTCTCGTTCATCTGTTCCTCAGTGAGGTAACCATGATCACCTAGAGTTGCATAGGCGATGATATCACCCGCATGAGGACCAGCAGCTCCGAGATATCCAGCCACGAATATCCCAAGCTGATATGCGATCCCTACCTTCTTCAAGCGTTCGTTCATGCTCATCTTGTCCCTCCCTCCAGAGATGAACACACACTCGGTTTCGGATTCGAAAAGGCGGGCACCATCGGTGACCCTCCCTGGCGGTTATTATAGCCAAATTACAGTATTTTACAAGTGTTATGTGAGCTTTTTGACCATATATTCGTGATCAAGGCTGTATCCGAATTTGCGATAGTAATCTCGTGCGCCGACACCAGAAATAACAGAAATTTCGGTATATCCGGCATCTTTTGCAATCTTCTCAGCTTCGACAATCAATTTGCGACCGTAACCCATGTGTTGTGTTTTACCACTCTCCCCGACCTCAATTTCTTGGCCATAAGTATGAATTTCGCGAATAATAGCGGCTTTAGATAGTCTCAAACGTAGCAAAGAATATAAAACAGTTCGGTCTTCAGATTCAAAACTCAAGAAATATTCATCTCCACCAGCAGCTCGGTATTTTTCGACAAACATTTTCACATTCAAATTGCTGGTTTGGCTACCAATTTCACGGCAGCGTACACAGTTACATTTCCAGCCCTCCGTGACCGCTTTTTCGAGAATCACTTGTCGCATATTCGAGAGTGTCGAACCTGAGGCGATATTTGGAGCCGGTATATCACGAATAGTCCTCATGATACGCACCCAATATGGTACATGCTTTTTGACATCACAGATTAGATCGATTAGCTCTTCATCTGAATAAGATTTGTATTCACCACGTTTCCAGAGATCATAAAGAGGAGTTCCCTCGATTACCATACAAGGATAAATCTTTATATAATCCGGTTTGAAACGTTCGTCCTCGAAAACTATGTGGAACATTTCTTTGTCCATTTCCAGATTCGAACCGTATAGATTCGGCATTAGATGATAACAAATCTTGAAACCGGCATCTCGGAGTAATTTGGTCGCTTTACTCGTAGTTGCCACTTTTTCGCCTCGTGCGTTTTTGAGCAGGACGGAGTCAAAGACCGTTTGTACTCCCAGTTCTACTCTAGTAGCGCCGAGATATCGGAACCACTTTACTTCGTCTTCGGTAATATAATCCGGTCTAGTTTCGAGAGTCAAACCGACACAACGAGATTTGGTAATCTCGTTCAGAGTCTTGGCTTCGGCCAGAGTTTTCGATTCTTTTCCATTTAAAGCATTGAAACATTCTTTGACAAAACTTTCCTGATAGTCTCGAGGCAGATAACTAAAAGTGCCACCGATAATGATGAGCTCTACCTTATCTATAGGGTGCCCCTGAGCCGCAAGAGATTTCAGGCGCGTTTCGACTTGTGATCTAGCATCATATTTATTCAAAATGGCACGCATTACGGCCGGTTCATCTGCAAGATAACTTTTCGGCACATCTTCCTGGGTTGGACAATATATACACTTGCCAGGGCATTCATAAGGCTTGGTAAGAACTGTAATTACAGAGACTCCAGAAAGTGAACGCATTCTTTTGGTGATTAGTAGCTTTTCAATGTTTTCATCTGGTTCAATGTCACCAGCTGCCACCATATTATCGTAAACACGACGCAGCTCTATGTTGGAATCATAGCCAGCTGTGTTACTATCTCTATATACAGAAGCAACTACACGACGAAAATCGGCACGAGTTCGTGCCTTCTCGGTAATTAATTTAACTATTATTTCTTCTTGAGGATTCATGAATAAACAAACTGCCAAAAAATTAATTAATAAGACTAGGGATGATTATAACCTGATTGCAGACCAATTTGCCAGCACACGCAAGTTCAACTGGGGCGATTTCGCTATTGCGCTTCGTTCCCTGCACATAGAAAAGGGCGCAAAAGTTCTTGATCTCGGCTGTGGCAATGGCAGAGTTTATGAACTTTTGAAAGATTTGGGTATCAAATATTACGGTTTGGATATCAGCGAAGAGCTTATCAATCATGCCAAAAAGAGCGTCCCAAATGGTCATTTTGTGGTGTCTGATTTACTAAAAACTCCCTATGATGGCAACGAATTCGATCTTGTTTTGTCAGTGGCGACACTTCATCACATACCTTCCGGGATTGCAAGAGAACAGGCCCTGAAAGAAATTCATCGTATCTTGAAGCCCGAGGGATACGTCATGATAACTGCATGGTACTTCTGGAATAAACCAAACTATATCCAAGAAATCCTTAAGTCATATGTTGCAATCCTGTTAGGCAGATCAGATCTCGATTTCAATGACTTTTTTATGATCTGGAAAAATGGAAATGGAGATAAAATCACTCGACGCTACTTCCATGCTTGGAGAAAATGGGAACTTAGGCATGCACTTAAAAAAGCTGCCTTTGTGGATACCAAAGTTTCTCTATATTTAAAAAAGAATAAAAAAATCGGCAATAACCTTATTGCTATTGCCCAAAAACCAAAATAATTCACTAAAGCAAGGGGCTCGGCCCCCGCGATGCGGGAACCGAGCCTTGGTGTGCAGTACGTCAATTGCGGTATGAATGAGATAATTTGCGAGATTGACGTTGGCGACGTCTCGCCCTTTCGCAATCACCTGCACGGATGATTACGGAACGGTAGCTCCATTTCTTCCAGCTAGAGCCGCAAGCTTACCCGACTGGGCGGGTCTCTGAACGAGAACAGGGTCTCGAAACAGAAGTGTCCGGTGGGTCCTCGTCACCCCGTGACTGTCGACCGCGGACGTACTTAACCGCAATGCGAACATTGCGAGAAAAGCCTGGTGGGAGTGAGGGATTCGAACCCTCGATCTGGGGTACCTTACTCTCGATTGACCTCAGATACACGACTGCCAGTCGTGTGCCTTAAACCACTCGGCCAACTCCCCGGTTGTAAAACAACTTTATACTTCTCTATGAGAGACGAGGGCTAGTATATCA
>Ga0265337_1000528_pt1 | contig 20276 bp, 15 predicted proteins | sample 42122metaG_FD_192441 | JGI IMG/M metagenome (GOLD analysis project Ga0265337, IMG submission 192441) | Rhizosphere microbial communities from Carex aquatilis grown in University of Washington, Seatle, WA, United States - 4-21-22 metaG | ecosystem: Host-associated > Plants > Roots > Rhizosphere >... | reverse complement strand
GAGGCCGGGCCGTTCTTCAAACGCGCAGTTATACCTTGCCCGGCGACAAATACACGACTTACGAGCTGTGGGTCTTTGACCTAGAAAACCGGAACGGCGCCAAGGTCGAAGCCGAACGCGTTGACTTCTACGGACCACCGAAGCCGCGTTGGAGCAATGATGGAAAACGATTCCTGTTTCAGAAAACCGACCGCGGGCATCAGCGGTTTCGAGTCTTCGAAGTCGAAGCGCAGACCGGCAAGACCCGCACCATTCTCGATGACAAGGCCGACACCTTCATCAGCACGACCTACGGCTCCTTCATCTATTATACCGGGGGCAATGACGAAATCATTTACGCCTCCGAGCGCGACGGTTGGAAACACCTTTATCTCATTGACGTGGCCGCTGGAAAAATTAAGAACCAAATCACCTCAGGCCCGTGGGTGATGCGAGAAGTGACGCGGGTGGATGAGGTCAAGCGTCAGGTCTGGTTCCGGGGCAGCGGCCGGAACCCCGACCAGGATCCTTATCTGATTCAATACTACCGGGTGAATTTCGACGGCAGCGGATTGACTGCGCTCACTGAAGGGAACGGCAACCACACCGTCCGTTATTCGCCGGACGAGAAATACCTCATTGACACCTACTCGCGCGTGGACATGCCGCCGGTGAACGAGTTGCGACGCGTCTCCGACGGCAAATTGATCTGCCAGCTCGAAACAGCGGACATCTCGGAACTCAAGGCCACCGGCTGGGAACCGCCGGAGGTGTTTGTCGCCAAAGGACGGGACGATAAAACCGACATCTGGGGCATCATTGTCCGGCCCCGCAATTTCGATCCGAACAAGAGGTATCCGATTCTGGAAGATATTTACGCCGGGCCGCACGATTCTTTCGTGCCGAAGTCCTTCAGCGCCGCCAATCGCTACAGTGCGCTCACCGAGTTGGGCTTCATCGTAGTGAAGATGGATGGGATGGGGACAGCCAATCGTTCCAAGGCATTTCATGATGTTTGCTGGCATGACCTCGCCGACGCCGGTTTTCCTGACCGCATTCGTTGGATCAAGGCGGCGGCGGGGAAATATCCTTGCATGGACATCACGCGCGTCGGAGTTTACGGCACTTCCGCAGGAGCCCAGAATGCCGCGGGGGCGGTGCTGTTTCATCCCGAGTTTTACAAAGCGGCGGTGGCCAATTGCGGTTGTCACGACAATCGCATGGACAAGGCTTCATGGAACGAGCAATGGATGGGTTACCCGGTGGGGCCGTGGTATGCGGCGTCCTCCAACATCGAGAACGCGGCGAAGCTCCGGGGAAATTTGTTTCTGATCGTGGGCGAACTGGACAACAACGTCCCGCCGGAAAACACCTTGCGGTTTGCTGATGCGTTGATCAAGGCGGGCAAGGACTTTGACCTGCTGGTGGTGCCCAACGGCGGCCACGGCGCGGGCAATGCGCGCGCCTACGTCCAACGACGGCTCCAGGACTTTTTTGTGCGCCACCTGCAAGGAATTGAGCCACCCGACCGAAATGGAGTCGGCGGGGAGGGAAGGTAGATGAAACTGTGTGCCCGGCGGAAAACTGAGCACGTCCATTATGAAATCAACCGACAATAAACTTTGGCCCCGTTTCTCACCCTTGTAGTGCTGGGTTTTATTCTGAGTTTCGCAAAGCTGACGAAGCTGAAGGCGGAGGACCGGCGCTGCGTTGCCCCAGTGCAGATTGAGCGCGACATGTTTGAACGGCAATGGTGGGGAGATTCTTAAAAAGCTGAAATTCTGAAAGCTGAAACGCTGAAATTGTTACCGGTGGATTTTCGGTCGCCAGGCGTGTCACTGGCTCAGGGGAATTAGGGCCGGCTGTTGAAACCGCCGGTTCCCACTTGTTCTGTTAGCCATTTTTTGACTGCGTTCGTCGGCATGAAGGCGGGAAATGTTTTAGGATGGAAACGTTCTGCACTGTGGTTGAGATCCCTTCGGCTTAACGTTCGATTGGATATCGACACCCCAGCGAATCGGCAACCGCTCCTCCGACATTACCCGTTTTTCGAACCGGGAATAACAAGATTTCTCCAACGGTCAATGAATAATGGAATCATCCGGTGCCGTTCCGGTGAGTTTGAATTTGTAGGGCCATTGTTCGCTGACGCTGGCGTTGACGTTGGCCCTGGCGTTGGAGTTCGTGGTGGAGTTGGTGATGGCGTTGGAGTTCGTGGTGGAGTTGGTGGCGGCGTTGGTGGTGGCGTTGGTGGTGGCTGCGCCGCCGCGGCGCCCGCCGCGGGCGCCAACGCGGATCCAGTGTTCGGTGGGCGCTCCCATCACGACGAGCCAGAGGAATTTGGTGTTGGCGGGCACGGTGAACTCACCGCTGCCGTCGGAATTGGAGAAAATGTCGCTGTAGACGCGGGAGCCATCGTCCTTGTGGGCGAGGAAGCCGTAGCGCCAGCCGGCTTTGTCGAGTTGGACTTGGCTGAAACCCTCCGCGCCGGCGATGCCTTTGAAGTCGAGCGTAACTTTGGTGTTGGCGGCCGGCACTTTGAGCTTGATGGCATTGTAGCCGTAGTTCTGCGGGCACTTGTCGGCAGCAATCTGAAACCAGTTGTCAGCGGCGTTGGTAATCGAGGTGATGTGCTGATCGGCGTAGCGGGCGGCAACTTCTTCGATGCGCGGCAGATCCCAGGTGACGAAGCGGCGGCAGGCGTCGAACATTTCGTCGTTGAACTGATCCTGGTTGATCTTCGTGAGGCGCTTGTAAGTCATGACCGGGTCTTCGCCGCGCTGCACTTCGCGCCACATTTTCCCGATGAACTCCACGCCGTGCTTGAAGGACCAGTATTCAAGCGGATAGCACGAGTGGTATTGGTTGTCGGGGTGGAGGAAGGCCAGATGGGTAACCTGCATGAAGGCAGTCAGGTGGTAGTTTTCAAACGTTTGCCATTCAGGATAGACCTGCCAGAGCATGAACTGGGAGGTCATTTCGGCAATGGAGCCGCTGGAGAACGAGGCGGCGCCGTCGGCACGGTCGAGGGCCTGAAAGGAGTGGCCCAGTTCATGGGCGACCACGCCGTAGGGCCCGTGATTGATGCGCGTGGCAGGCGACCAGAAGGCTCCGATTTTGTCGTCGATGCTGCCGCCGAAGGCCGTGCCTGTGCCCATGTTTGGGCTGGGAATGACGAAAAAGAGGAACTTGTATTTGGTGGCGAGGGATTTGTCTTTGTCGACCCATTTGAGGGTGTCGACGTAATAGTTGTAGAAACGGTCGGCTTCCTTGAGGACTTCATCGACGTTGAAGCGGCGATTGGCGACGCTGTTGGTCATGGGGTCGTCGCCGTATTCTTTTGCCCAGAACAGGACAAAGTTATCGGAGGATTTGCTGTGTTTGAAACTGAATTCGCTGTCGGGGTTGTTGAAGTCGTTGGTCGCGGGAACGCGGGTGATGCGGGCGGGGATAAGGACTTCCTTGCCGCCGGGTCTTGCGGGAGGGATGCTGATGGGCGGTATGGCGGGGGCGTTGGATGCGGGGGCAGTTTGCGGGAAGGCGACGGGGCAGGCGGTCAGGAGGATAGCGAGCGCAATTGCGGTTTTGCAGTCAGAGCGAATGTTCATGATGATAGTCTCAAAATCGAGAGCCACGATACTACGGGGAATATAGGGATTCAATGCAGAAGATTGATCAGAATTTCGTGAGAGCAGCGTTGCCAGAGGCGCTTAATTCGAGGTGGGCAGCGGACGCGTCGAACCGGCGGCTGTTGGCTGCAGGGAGCGGGTTAGAATCATGGCTGCTTTTTCTCGCACACGATTGGGCTGTTTGTGCTGACTCTTCCGGATTTGAAGACTTCATGGCCGTTTTCTGAGATTATGAGGTTAATCCAACCTTTCCCTAAAGTCCTCTGGACAGTGCAAGACTTGATATAGTCGCCCCAGAATGCCGCGGGGGCGGTGTTGTTTCATCCCGAGTTTTACAAAGCGGCCGTGGCCAATTGCGGCTGTCATGACAATCGCATGGACAAGGCTTCATGGAACGAGCAATGGATGGGTTACCCGGTGGGGCCGTGGTATGCGGCGTCCTCCAACATCGAGAACGCGGCGAAGCTCCGGAGAAATTTGTTTCTGATCGTCGGCGAACTGGACAACAACGTCCCACCGGAAAACACCTTGCGGTTCGCTGATGCGTTGATCAAGGCGGGCGATGCGCGCGCCTACGTCCAACGACGGCTCCAGGACTTTTTTGTGCGCCACCTGCAAGGCATTGAGCCACCCGACCGAAATGGAGTCGGCGGGGAGGGAAGGTAGATGAAACTGTGTGCCCAGCGGGAAACTGGGCGCGTCTAGGTTCACGCCAGCGGCATGGGCCAAAGCGAAGGAGCAATTGGTCGCTCAGGCAGCTTAAATAAGTCGGCAGCCTCTCAAACTTGGCCTACTGCTTTCAACTTCTGGGCCAGACCGGTATGCGTGTGTTCCCACACGGCCGGATGCGAACGAATGTTTTGCGGTTGCCTAAATTCCGCCGCGGCATACGATGCCGTCGAATCTGCATGGATACCCTTCATACCGATCAGCCGCTGGGGACACGTCAGTCTTTGCATCCTTTTATCTTCGCCGTGCTGATCGTGCCGTTTGGCGCGAGCGGCGGATTCATCACCGTGGCGCTTGCTTTCCTTGCCACCCAAAGGGGACTTACTGTGCAGCAGGGTGCGGAACTCATCGCGATCATGATGTTGCCGCAAGTTTGGAAATTTTTTTGGGCCCCGGTTGCCGATACCACCCTGAGCCGCCGGCGCTGGTATTTGATTTCCTCGCTATGCTGCGCAGCGGGAACGTTTGCCACCGCCGCGATCCCGCTCGGCCCGCCCACACTGCGATTGGTCCAGATTCTCGTCCTGGCAACTTCGGTCGCCACGACCTTCCTCGGGTTCTCCGTGGAGGCCATGATGGCACACCTTACCCCCAAGGCGGACCGTGGCCGTGTCAGCGGATGGTATCAGGCTGGCAACCTGGGCGGCACGGGCATCGGCGGTGGATTGGGTCTATGGCTTTTAACCAAATTTCCAGCCGGCTGGGAGGCTGGGCTGATTCTTGCGATTGCGATGCTGGGCTGCGCCGCAGTGCTGCCGTTGCTGCCGGACGTGGCCGCTGAGGCTCGTGGCACTTCGATCGCCGGGGCGGTTCGGCGTGTTGGTTCGGAGCTTTGGGCCGTGATACGTTCGCGCGACGGGGGGCTGGCTGCCGTGTTGTGCTTTGTTCCAGTCGGCACCGGAGCGGCGGCCGGGGTGCTGGCGCAGTCCTCGGTTGCGGCCCATTGGGGCGCAGGTGCCGGGGAGGTCGAATTGGTGCAGGGTTTCCTCGGCGGGATCGTGTCCATGTTTGGCTGCATTGCCGGTGGCTACGGATGCGCCCGCCTCGGCGCCCGCACCTCGTATGCCGTGTTTGGGGGCGTCATGGCGGCGGTAACGGCAGCAATGGCCTTCCTGCCGGCCACCCCGCTCGTTTATGTCGCGGGCAATCTCGCTTATTCATTTGTGACCGGACTCTGCTATGCGGCCTTCACTGGGTTCGTGCTCGACGCCATCGGCGCCGGCGTTGCCGCGACCAAATACAACGGGTTTGCGTCGCTCTCGAATACCCCGATCTGGTATATGGGGCTGTTCCTTGCGGCGGTGCAGACAAGCCTCGGACCCCGGGACATGCTGCTCGGCGAGTCGGCCTGCGGCATCCTTGGAATCCTCATCTTTGCCTCGGTCGCGCGGGCGTGGAAGTTGCGCCCGGTCGCGGCGATCGGCTGATGATCGCATGGAATTCGAGGTCGTCCAGGAACCGATGACGGATCTTGGCGGGCACGCTTGAATTCCGACCGCTTTTGAGGTCGCCAGGGTCCTAGACGTGGTTGCAAAGACGCATACCGTGCTCCGTCAGACGCACATGTTTGTTTTACAAGCTGCGTTGAAAATCCTGGCTAGCCTGTGGACAATGGGAGACAACAGAGTTGGCCAGTTGGGCCCACTACCTAGGCCATCCATTTCTACTTTGCACTCGGCGAGTTTTCAGTCGGTTGTTTCGAGGGAAAACTCTTTCCTCTTGCCGCGATGTTTCTTTATCCCATAATAGGTCCTGCTGATTTCATGCCTGTAAAGGCACGGATAATTTGGGACCTTGACCAAGATCTGTCTGGTGCTCGGATATTCGCACATGCCCAAATTATTAACAGGGGTTGACAAACAGGGGTGTTCATCAAAAAAATGACATTGATTAAAACAGAGAAAAGAGATTGTAAATCAATGACTTATGGGCGGTTGGCGCAGTGGTAGCGCAGCTCCTTTACACGGAGACGGTCGGGGGTTCGAATCCCTCATCGCCCACCAGCCTTCGTTCGGAGCGTAGCGGAGAACGAAGGCTGCCGCGTCGTAGTGAAACGAAGACGGGCTAAAACGCCCAACTTTTCACAGATGCTCCGAACTACGGCTCGGCAAGCCAGCCTTCGCGCAAATTAGAGTTGGCAAGCCAGCTTATTTTTCTGCAATCAAAGTCCCATCGCGGCGCAGTTTCATTTTCCGTCCGCGCCATTCAACAGTGTTGCCAGCGAACGCGCCGAACCAGATCGCCGCCTGCAACAAATCTTTCACCGGCACGAGCCAGAACGGAGACACCAAATTGCGTTCCGGCGTGAACCGGCGTTGCAGATTTTGCGCGAGTGCGATCCGAATGAGCAAACAAACGGCGGCGGTGAGCGGCGCACAAAACGTTTGTGTCATGACGAGCGAAAAAGCGAGCCAGAGAAATGACCAAAGTCCGGCGTTCGACAGGATGCTGAAAAAGTAGGGCAGGGGCTGGCAGACGCGGATGGTGCGCGCCCAGCGGAGTTGATGCTTCCAGACACCGCGCCAGTTCATCGGCGCGTCCCAACACTCTGCGACCACGGGACAAAGCGCGATGCAATGACCGTTTTTGGCGATGCGATGACCGAGTTGATAATCGTCGGCGAGGCAATCGGCCAGCGATTGGAATCCGCCGATTTCGGCGAGCGCCTTGCGCCGAACCAGCACCGCCGCACCGAGCGCGAAGTCGAGCGGCTTCAAGGTTTGTGACTGCAAGACCTGGCTCCAGAAATCCGTGTTGATCGCGACGGCTTCCCAGCGCATGGCGGTCGTGGACGGATTTGCCAGCCGATAAAAACAATTCACCAGGCCGACTTTTTCGTCGCGCAGCGGCGCGACGATGTTGGCCATAAAATCCGCTGGCACGCGCACGTCGGCGTCACTGACAAGAATCAATTCGTGCTTCGCAAGCTTTTCGAGTTGGGCAAGCGTTGAAACTTTGGCATTCGCACCAAGCGACTCGCCGCAGACGACGAGTTGCGCATCACACCCGGAATTCTTCTGGAGCAGTTCCCGGACGAGTCTGCAAACCGGATCATCGGCCTCCGCGACGCCGAAGAGGATTTGCGTCTGGCCTGAATAATTCTGACTGAACCAGCTTTGGAGCGATTCGGCGGTGGTGTCGTTGCAGTCTTTGAGCGGTTTGAGAAGGGAAATTAACGGCGCAAAATTGGTTTCGGCAACATGCTGGTGCAACGGGAACCTGCGCGCGGCGAGCCATTGCCAGAACGTGAGCGCGAGGCTCAAGAGTGCGAGGGCGGCGAAAATTGCGCTGGCGTAATTCAACGGCGGACAGGCAACAGGAAATCAGGCGCTCGCGCCAGAGATTTTACTGTCGGGATGCTCGTCCAGGACGAGGACGCCGTGTGGCGGGAGGTCGTAATTGCCGGAGAAGGTGTTGCCGGTGAGAAAGTCGTGCATGGGTTTGTAAAACTGGATGCGCACGGGCGAGTTCTGGTGGTTGAGCAGGAAATAGACACGCATGCCTTCCTTTTGCCGCATGCAGACTTCCACGTTTTCGGGCACCTTGAGAAGCGGATGCAGGTTGCACATCTGGCGCAGCCAGCCGACGAGGTCATGATAAAAATGCTGGTGGCTCATCGTGCCGATGTAAATCGCTTTGCCGAGGCCGAAGGTGTTCATCGTCATGGCGGGGCGGCTGGCATAATAATCCTTGGCATACACGGCGAGGATCTGGCAACCCTTCGGTTCAATGATGTCGCACCAGAGTTTCGCCGGGTGCAAATGGCTGGTCGGGAACGCGCCCTTGAACGTGAGATGATTTTCTTCGCCGGGCGGGATGGGGTCAAATTCCAGAACTTCCAGCCCGAACAAATCGGTCATGTCGTTCGGAAAGCCGGTGTCGGGTGCGATGTGATGCTGGTCCACCAGGCCGGTGTTGAAGGTGCTGACGAGCGTGCCGCCGTTTTGGACGTAAAGTTTCAGGCGGTCGGCCTCGGCAGGAGCGAGCAGGTGCAGCGACGGCGCGAAAACGATTTTGTATTGCGAAATGTCCTCGTTCGGTCGCGCAAAATCCACCGGAATATTGCGGTCATGCAGCGCGTTGTAAATGAGTTGAATGTGCTCGCGCAGGTTGAAATGTTTGTTCGGCTGGTTTGGCTGCTGCAATGACCAGTCGTTCTCGTGGCTGTAAAGAATGCAGACTTCGGAAACGACTTTGGTGTCCTTGAGGGAGGGCGCGAGCAGTTTCAATTCATCGCCGATCTGGCTGATTTCCATGAAAACGCGGTTGTTGCCTTCGGGGTGGTGCGGGAGAATGGCGCCGTAAAATTTTTCGCTGCCAATCCGGGGTTGACGCCAGCGGAAATAAAGGATGCCGCTCGCGCCGCGTGAGACGAGCTGGTAGGAAAAGAGCCGGATGAGGCCGGGACGCACGAGGGAATTCACGTCCTGCCAGTTGACCTGGCCGACTTTTTGTTCCATGGCCCAGAAACCGCAATCGCCGTCAGGCGTCCGGATGTCTGTCTTTTTCAGCGAGCGCAGCATGTCAATGTCACAGGCCAGTTCGGCGGTTGCCGCCTTCATGACGACGTTGCTCTCGATGGAAACGAAGTCCACGGCGTCCGCCATGTCGAAGTGATCATACTGGCGGAGGAAGGCGCGCATCGTGACGGTGACGGGAACCTGTGGGCAGCGTTCGTGCAGGAGGTCGGCCTGCATCTTGACGAACTGCACCATCGTGTCGCTGCTGAAGCGGTTCCAATCCAGGAGCAAGGCCGGGTTGTGCATCGCCGGCGCATACATCGGCATCGGCACCTGGTCCCAGGAAGTCACGGTTTGTCCCCAAAACCGAAGCCCCAACAGCTCGTTGAGGCGCTCAATTGTCGCGTATTTGGCTTGAAGCCAGAAGTGCCACTCCTCGCGCGTGGCCTCGTTGAAGGCGAATTCCGTGTCGTTTCCCCCCATGCTGTTGTCAATCTGCCACGCGATGAGCTGCGGATGGTCACCGAGCGCCTCGGCCATCGCGGTGACGATGCGTTTGGAATAATCCCAGAAGATGTCGCTGCTCAAACAGACTGCGCGGCGCGTGCCCTCGTGTTTGACCCGGCCCTGCTCGTCGAGCGGGAGGATTTCAGGATGCTTTTTGGCGAGCCAGAGTGGCGGCGCGGCGGTCGGCGTGCCGACGACGACTTTGATGCCGTGCCGGCCCATGATGTCCATGACGCGGCGCAGCCAGAGAAAATCGTATTTGCCTTCTTCGGGTTCGCAGAGACCCCAGGAAAATTCGCCTATGCGGACAACGTTGATGCCGGCCTTGACCATCAACACGGCGTCGCGTTCCCAAGCGCCCTCGGGATTGTCAGCGGTGCCAGCGTAAGGAAAGACCCAGTGTTCAGGATAATAGTCAGCGCCAAAAAACATAATCTCTAATTACGGGCTTCAATGGGATTTTAAGAGCAAACCGCCGCGTTTGCAATCCCAAAATCACCGGCATGGCGACGAATGGGAATCGGCGGACTAATTCGCCGCCCTTTTGAGCAAACCGCCGGGGCCCGATGTGATTTTGTTCACACCCGTGCCCACGGTCTTGCCAGCGTTCTTGCCGGGGAACAAACCCACGACAATCACCGCGACTACGATTAAAACCAAAAATCCAATGCCGACGCTCATGAGGATTTTTTTGCCTTTTTCAGGGTAAGATTCAGCTAAAATTTCCCCCGGCCATTTGTCCAGCCCAAACACGCGTCCGGCTTGCTTCAAGCCTTCGCGAGCGACTGGATGGTTTCAACAAAATCGCGGATTTGATACGGCTTGGCCAGAAAACGGTCCGGCTTGATTTGCGCGTTGGCAAAAATGTTTTCGTCCACCGTGCCGCTCAGAAGGATTGTTTTCTGCTGCGGATTAATGCGCCTGCATTCGCGCACCAGATCCAATCCGTTCATTTCGCCCATCGCGTAATCCGTCACGACCACCGCCGGCTTGGCCGCAGGATATTCCGCCAGCGCCTTCTTTGGGTCGCGGAACGTCCGCACATCGAAACCGAGCGGTTGCAGAATCGTCATCGCCAAATCCAGCAGCATCGGCTCATCGTCCACAACGAAAATCGTGGCAGGCGTATCGTCGGTTTGAGTAGATTTAGTGAGGCTCATATCCAAAAGCAATGGAAATCAAACACCAGTGCCCGGCGGTTGGCAAGCCTGTTTCTGCGAAATTATTCACAACCGCCGGAAAATTAACATTGCAAGCGCCGCCTTCCTGTCGTAATGTCTGCTTGGCAAAAGGGGAAGTAATGTCAGAACAGGGTGTTGCGGTTATGAAAGAAAAAATAATGCTCGCATCAAATCAGAAGAAGACGACGAGCACGACACACCCGCGTCGTGCTGGAAAAATCCCTGAAAAACCCGCTGCCGAAGCCATGGTCCCGACAGTCAAACCCAAACGAAAAACCCTGCTCTCCCGTGCCAAAAAGATGGCTGAAAAAATCCTGAAGCCCCGGCGTCTCCCGGCCCGCAGCAAAACCGTAAAGGTGCCGCCGATTTTGCTTGAAGGCGACCAGCCCGCGCCGCCGCCCGTCAGTGGGCCCGGCGAAAAATTCTCGCTCGGTCCGACGCCGCCCGCACCGCATTTTGAGACGGCAGAGACCGAACTGCCCGAGGCTTACGGCACAAAAAAACTTTCCCTGACCGCGCGCGACCCGCACTGGCTTTACGCGCACTGGGATTTGACGCGCGAGCAGCAGGCAAAGTTGAACGCGAAGTCCGGGGACGGCCACCTCGTGTTGCGGATTTACGCGGACCGGCTGGAAGGCCATCCGCTCTACGAGCTTCACGTGCATCCGGAGTCGCGCCACTGGTTTGTGCATGTCGAGCGCGCCGGAAATTCCTACACCGCCGAACTCGGTTACTACAGCTCACTGGGCCGCTGGACGCGCGTGGCGGTTTCCTCCGCCACCGTCACGCCGCCCGACGCGGCGGCGGCGGCGGAGGCCGAGGCGGAATTCGCCACGATTCCGTTTGAATTTCCGTTTGCCAAACTGATGCAAATCATCGAGGACGCCGTGCGCGACCATTTGCCGCTCGCGCAGGCCATCGAGGAATTGCGCCGTCATGGCCATCCCGATCTGCCTCGCCTCGCACCGTCCGAACCCACCACGACGCGCGTCTGGACACCGCAGCAGGAACAGGCGTTGGCCAAAATCGTCAGCATTGACGAGACGCGCCGCGTCTGGATGGGCTCGCTCGAAATCACGGAACTAATCCGCCGCCGGCTCGCGCATGAAATTTCCTCCCTCGGCGTGTCATCCTTCGGTGTTTCGAGCCTTTCCAGTCCATTCGGAGGCGTGGAGAAGTCGAAGGGGTTCTGGTTCAACGTCAATGCCGAGCTCATCATCTACGGGGCGACCGAGCCGGACGCAAAGGTCACGCTCGGCGGGCACGAAATCAAGCTGCGTCCCGACGGTTCTTTCAGCTACCGCTTTGCGCTGCCGGACGGGAAATACGATTTGCCCGCCGTCGCCGTTTCCGCCGATAACACCGACGCGCGCGCGGCGAATCTCAAATTCAGCCGCGAGACGGAATATCTCGGCGATGTCGGCGCGCACCCGCAGGATCCGTCGTTGAAGCCGCCGCTGCCGGAAAATCTGTGATTGCCATGGACGCTTCCAATCGTGGAGCCTTGATGTTTGTTCGGTTTATCGCGGCCTGCTGCATGGGCCTGAGCGTGGTGGAACTCGCCCTGTATTGGGCCGAATACAAATTTCGCCAGGTGCCGGTGAATATTTTCATTTCCGCGCTGTGGGTCATTTTGTTTCTGGCCGGCGTCGTCATTTTGGCCAAAGCCAGGGACGTCGCGGACTGGATTTCCGACAAGCTGGAATAATTTTTATTTTTTAGGGTCATGCAAGGATATTTGTCTCTCGTTCTTCACGCGCACCTGCCATTCGTGCGCCATCCGGAACACGAAAAATTCCTGGAGGAAAACTGGCTCTTCGAGGCCGTCACGGAAACTTACATCCCGCTCCTGCAAACCCTGGAAGGCTGGCGGCGCGACGGCATGACCGCGCCGCTCACGCTCTCGCTGTCGCCGACGCTCTGCTCGATGCTGCTTGATCCTCTGCTCCAACGGCGTTACGAACGGCACCTCAACGGCCTGATTGACCTCGCCGAAAAGGAAATCCACCGCACGCATTGGGACCGCGCCTTCCGTGAACTCGCGTGGATGTATCACCACCGCTTCACGACCATCCGCGACTCGTGGGACTTTCACCGGGGCGACCTTGTCGCCGCGTTCCGCAAATTTCAGGACGAAGGCCGCGTCGAAATCATTACTACCGCTGCGACGCATGGATTGCTGCCGCTGCTGGCAAACCATCCGCCGTCCGTCCGCGCGCAAATTCTGACCGCGCGCGACCACTACCGGAGTTGCTTTGGCCGCGACCCGCGCGGCATCTGGCTGCCGGAATGCGCCTACGTTTCCGGCGTCGAAACTTTTTTGCAGGAGGCAAACATCCGGTGGTTCGTTCTCGATACACACGGCGTCCTGCACGCGCGTCCGCGTCCGCGCTACGGCACCTTCGCGCCGGTTTACACGCCCAACGGCATCGCCGCGTTCGGCCGCGACTACGATTCTTCGCGGCAGGTCTGGAGCAAGCATGAAGGCTATCCCGGCGACCCGCGCTACCGCGATTTCTACCGCGACATCGGCTTTGACCTGGACTTCGATTATGTCCGGCCGCATCTGCCGTCGCCGGAAGCGCGCGGTTTCACCGGCCTGAAGTATTACCGCATCACGGGTGGAACGGGCGACAAGCAGATTTACGACCGCGGCGGCGCGTTGAAGGCCGCCGCCGAACACGCGCAGCATTTCCTTGACTGCCGCGCGGAGCAGGCACGGCAGATTGCCGGCCTGCTCGACCGCCCGCCGCTCATTGTCGCGCCCTATGACGCCGAACTCTTCGGCCATTGGTGGTATGAAGGGCCGGAGTTCCTCGACTATCTCGCCCGCAAACTTTTTTACGACCAGAAAACCATCTCCCTCATCACGCCCGGCGAATACCTGCACCGGCACCCGACGAACCAAATTGCCACGCCCAGTGCGTCGAGCTGGGGCGAGGAAGGCTACCTGCGCGCGTGGCTGAACGACAAAAATGAATGGATTTACCCGCACCTGCAGGTCGCACAGGAACGCATGACCAGGCTCGCGCAAAAATTTCCGAAGGCGACGGGCCTCGAGGCGCGGGCGTTGCGGCAGGCCGCGCGCGAACTGCTGCTGGCGCAAGCCAGCGACTGGCCGTTCATCCTGCGCGCGGGCACCAGTCCCGACTACGCGCGCCGCCGCGTCAAAGACCATCTGCTCCGCTTCATCGCGCTGCACGACCAGTTGACCGCCACGAGCGTGGACGAAAAATGGCTGGTCGAAGCCGAGTCGCGCGACAACATTTTCCCCGACGTGGACTGGAACTATTGGAAGTGATTCAGTGGCAGTTCCGCATTGCGGACGCAAGCCCACTGATTCTTCCTTCAGCGAAAATGGGAACCGGCAGACGCCGGCTGCCACGGCTGCATTTAAGAATTGCCACGCCCGGCCATCGGGTTAGAGTGTCCACGTTCAAATGAAAATTGCATTGTCCATTTTGGGGCTGGCGCTGTTTTCGCTGTTCAACGCGCCGGCGCAGGTCGTCACCGTGCAACTGACGCTGGAGGAGGACCAGTTTCTGCCCGGCGAGTCGCTGCCGGTGACGGTGCATATCGTCAACAACTCCGGCCAGTCGCTGCATCTGGGCGCGGACGCGAACTGGCTGAAGTTCAACGTGGGATCGGCGGACGACACCTTTGTGGTGATGAGAAAGACCGACCCGCCGGTGACGGGCGAGTTTGATCTGGGTTCGTCGGAGGTGGCCACCAAGCGCCTGGACCTGGCGCCGTATTTTGTGATGTCCCATGCGGGACGCTACCGCGTGGTTGCGACAGTTCACATCCCGGTATGGGGCACGGGGGGCACGGACGTGGCAAGTCCGGTGAAGGAGTTCGACATCGTTGACGGGGCGCAGTTGTGGTCGCAGGATTTCGGCATGCCGGTGCCCGCCGGCGTGACAAACCAGGCGCCCGTCGTCCGCAAATACATTCTGGAGGAGGCGAATTACCTGCGGAAGCAGTTGCGGATGTATGTGCTGGTGAGCGACCAGTCGGGGACGCGCATCCTCAAGGTGTCGGCCATTGGGCCGATGGTGTCGTTCAGCCGGCCGGAGGCGCAACTGGACCGCGCGAACAACCTGCACGTGATCTATCAAAGCGGGGCGCAGTCGTTCATTTACTCGGTGGTGAATCCCGACGGCAACATCACGCGGCAGGAGATTTACGATTATCTGGGCACGCGTCCGCGCCTTGACGTGAACGACGCCGGCGACGTCGTGGTGAAGGGCGGTGTGCGGCGCGTCAAATCCGGAGAATTACCGGTGGTGATGGCGCCGGATCAAGTGCTGCCGACACCAGCGCCAGCGCCCGTGAAGAAGTGAGAATTGCAGCCTATCTCATATTAGGCCACGGCTTCATCTCATATTGGGCGGAGTCAATATCACACCGGCACACAGCGCAACCAGCGCAAATAAAAAACTCCAGGTCGCTCCCCGACGATCTTTGACGAACATCTGGAGGGCGGCCGCAATAATCAGTGCCACGAATGAAACAAAATAACCTTGAGAAAGATAGACCTTCCCTTCAATGAAAGGGTTGTAGAGATATTTTCCGCCGGTCATGTGGAAACACCAATAGGGATAAACGAGGGCAACGCCGATAATGTAACCTTTGAAAGGAATCGCTAGCAGCCCTAACCACTCTTGCCTAGTATGCGGTAGAATTTTCATGGCGCGTAATTGCGGCCTAACTTTAGGCAGACCATCGGATTTGTGGCCTATCTGGTTCATGACTAAAATTGTATTCTGGACGTAACTTTCTCTCCAGCACAAAGTTGTTTGAATATGAGCATTGAACACGCGCCGGAAAAGGTTGCAAACTTTTATGGCGCATTTCACTCCATCAAATCCTGCTTCGACAGCACGCGCTTCTGCATTTCGTTGACGATGATGCGGACGCGGTCAAGCACCATGTCCTGCGTTTCGGCGAGAGTGTAGGATTTTAATTGCACGCGCACGGCGGCGATCGGCTCGCCGTTCCGGTCGTTCAGCGACATGTCCACCATCACCGTGCCTTTGTCATGGCCAATGGAAACCGTGCCACTTGTAAACGTGTTTTTTTCTGCGTCCGTTCCCGGCTGTCCGATTTCCGTTTCGTTCTTGCTGGCGAGAATGCGCATCTGGCCCTTGTCGTCGGGCGTGTAAATCCGCAAACCGACAATGCGCGGATATTTTTTCATGATGTCGCGCACCAGCGCCTGCGCCGCCGGCACCATGGGCGTGTAATCAATTGTCGTGTCGCCGAAGTAACTCACGGCGTCGGACTTCGTCCAGAACCCGATTTTGCCGGAGGAAAAGGAGCTGTCATTCAGCGTCGGCATCGCGGGCTTGCCGTCAAGCCAGCAGGTGATCTGGTCGCCCAGGCATTGCACGGCCAGCGTGTGCCATGTGTTGGTGGCGATGTCCAGAGTCGGGCCGATGAGCACGTCTGGGCGCATGCCGTCCACGACCTTGTAAAATTTCAAATTTCGGCCCAGCGCGCTGACGCGGATGACGTAAAAATTTGACGCATTCTGGAAGCGGAACACGACGCCCGCCATCTGCTCGGCCATGCCGCCGATTATTTTGAATTGCGTCGCCAGCTTGAAATTTTTGAACGTCTGGCCGTCATAAATCAGCATCGGGAAATGCTCGTTGGCCGGGTCCTCGCTCAATTGGGCGAGCACGGGCCGCCGGATCACAGAGGGCGTCGGCCTGATTTGCGGCATCAGCGGCGCGAAGGCCGGTGGCGACTCGTCCGTGACGATTTTCCAGTTGCCCGGCTGGCCCGTGCCGGCGAGGGCATTGTGAAAGTTGGTCGGCGTCTGGCCCGCGGTAAAATCGCTGAAATTGATTTTGATTTCCGCGCCGGAAGCGGACATGGCCAGCGCCAGGCACAGACCCAAAAATGATTTTCGCATCGCGCGAAGCCTGACAAAAAAATGGCCGGGCGACAAGCAATTGCGCCCGGCCCTGGGAGCGCCGGCGTCTCGCCGGCAAATTTTGGCAACACTGGAACACGCCGCCGGGACGGCGGCGCTCCCAAGCCTTGTTCACGCCTTCCAGATCATGTCCGCCACGGTCTTGCCGGCGGGGATGAACGGGATGACGTGCGTGCTGTAGGGCGTCACGACGTCGAGGACGTAGGTTTCCTTCGCATCAAGCATCCGCTGGATGGCGGCGCGCAAGTCCTTTTTGAACATCACGCGCTCGCATTTGACGCCGAACGAATTGCAGACGCGGACGTAGTCGGGATAAATCTCGGGGCGATGTTCCGGATCGCCGAGGTAGGTGTGGCCGCGGTTGCCGGCGTAGAAGTTGTCCTCCCACTGCACCACCATGCCGAGGTGCTGGTTGTTCAGAATGATGGCCTTGGCGGCAATTTTCTCAACGTGGGCGGTGGCGAGTTCCTGGATGTTCATCAGGAACGAGCCGTCGCCGTCAATGTCAATGACCTCCCTGTCCGGGAACGCGACCTTGATGCCGAGCGCCGCCGGCAAGCCGTAGCCCATCGAGCCGAGGCCGCCGCTGGTGATGAACTGGCGCGGGTGCTCGTATTTGAACCACTGGCCGGCCCACATCTGGTGCTGGCCCACGCCGGTGGTGATGATGGCGTCACCCTTGGTCAATTCGTAGAGCGTCTCGATGACCATCTGCTGGAGGATGACCTGTTCCTCGTGTCCCTGCATATGGTCTTTCATGTGATCGCTGCCGGCGATTTCGGGCGTGATGCGATAGGCGAACGGCCCCTTCTTCTTCCACTCGTCAATCTGCGCGAGCCACGCGGTGTGTTTCTTGGCGATCGGGCGCTTGGCGAGCATCGCGTTGAGCCGCGTGAGCGCGTCCTTGATGTCGCCAACCACCGGCAGGTGCGCCTTTCGGTTTTTGTTCAACTCGGAGGCGTCCACGTCAATGTGGACAATCGTGCCGGTCCTGCAAAACTCCTCAAACTTGCCGGTCACGCGGTCGTCAAAGCGCACGCCAAACGCGAGCAGCAAATCCGCACCGTTCTTGATCTTGACCATCGGGTCATTGAAACTTTTGCGGAGTTCGTATTCGCCGTTGACGGCCCAGTTTGCGAAGGCCGCGCCGTGCATGCCGAGCCAGCGCAACGAAAGCGGGTGCGTTTCCGGAAAACCGCCGATGCCCATGAGCGTGGTCGTCACGGGAATGTTCGCGGCCTCGGCGAATTTCTTGAGTTCCGCCGCCGCGCCGCTGGTAATGATTCCGCCGCCGCAATAAATCACCGGGCGCTCGGCCTTTTCGATGAGGCCGATGATTTCGTTGAGCGCCAGTTCATCCGCTTTCAAGTCCGGCTGCGTGTAACCGGGCAAACCTTTTTTAATCTGTGCGAATGTCGGCCAGACCGGCTGGGTCCTGGCCTGCTGTATGTTTTTCGGCACGTCAATCACCACCGGGCCGGGGCGGCCGGATTGCGCGATGTAAAACGCCTCCTTCACGATGCGCGGAATGTCGTTCACGTCCGTGATGAGGTAGCTGTGCTTCACGATGGGCAGCGTCACGCCGATGATGTCGGTTTCCTGGAACGCGCCGCGGCCGATCATGGACTGGTTGACCTGGCCGGTGATGGCGACGAGCGGGCAGGAATCCAGATAGGCATCGGCGATGGCAGTGACGAGGTTCGTCGCGCCGGGGCCGCTGGTGCTCATGCACACGCCGGCCTTGCCGGTCGCGCGCGCGTAGCCTTCCGCCGCGAAACTGCCGCCCTGCTCGTGGCGCGGCAGGATGGTGCGGATTTTGGATTTGGTGAGCGACTGGTGGATTTCCATGCTCGCGCCGCCGGGATAGGCGAAGATGACCTCGACACCTTCGCGTTCGAGGGCTTGCACGAGGATGTCGCATCCGGCCATGGCCGGGCCGACCTCGGCGCGCGCGGCGGAGGCGGGTTTCTTCTTTTCAATGGTTTCAGTTGTCTTGCTCATGTGTTCTTTCAGTTGTGGCCGGTGGCGCAGATTAAACAAAAACCCACGACCGTTGCCAGCCGTGGGTTCTTGTTAAATTTGTTTCGTTCAACAAGCGCCAACGGCGTCGGCGACTACAACGACGACGACAACCAGATTAGCAGCTTGTGAAACGTTTTTCAACATTGCGGGGTCAGTCTAGCGCAATTCCCGGCGCCGTCAAGCCCTGTTTTTGTTCGGATTTCAGTTCGACTTCGGCGATGTATTTGCGCGTGGCGGCGGGCAATTCATGCCACATTTTCCAGGCAAGAAACAATCCGATCAACGCGAACGGCATCAGGAAAAACGGCCAGTAATGCCAGTTCCATGTCGTCAGGTAGCCAAGGCTGAACGACTGGATGCCGCTGCCCACATACGTGCAGCCGTCCACGATGCCCGAGCACGTCGCCGTCGCCTTGCGCCCGCCGAAGTCCGTCGCCGCCGTGCCGGCCATCAGCGACGTGATGCCCACCGACGCCATGAAAATGATCAGCGACACATAGCCAAAAATCAGCGGTGATGAGGACAGGGTCGCCGCCATGACAATCGTCATCAAAAAAACAATCGCGCACCAGAAGGCCGCGGGCGGGCCGCGACGCGATTGAAACCACCAGTCGGACGCCATGCCGCCGGCAAAACTGCCGACGATGCCGAAAATCATCAGCAGTAAACCCCAGTGCTGCCCGAAAAATTCCGCGCCCGGCTGTTTCACCTCGGCGGCAAAAACGAAATACCATTGCGTGATGCCGTTGCGGAAAATGCCCGACGTCAGCCCGATGGCCGCGATGAGCAGCATGAGCGGGCTGGCAAAGACTTTTTTCAGCAGGTCGAGCGAGGTGAACTTGATGTGCATCTGGCCGGACGAGGCGTCGTGCGTGTCGAAGTAGGGGAAGTCCGCGTCCTCCGGCGTGTCCTTGATCAGCCACAGATCAATCAGCACCCACACGATCAAAATCGCCGCCGGAATGAAAAACACCGCCCACGTTGCGTCCACCGGTTTGTTTTCCGACGCAAAAACCGTCTTCAGGAGATTGTGCAGCCAGCCACCGGTGGCGTTGGCCTTCGTCATGTCCACGATGGCCTGCCCCCAGTCGAACGCGAAATAGGTGCCGATGGAAATGAGCGCGCCGAAAATCGCGCCAAACACGCCGCGTTCGCGCACGTGGAACCAGTAGGCCTTCACCTTAATGATGGACACCGCGCCGTAGCTCTGGAAATACATGTTGACCGAGTAGAGGAACGAGAAGGCGACAACCATGTTAACCTTCAATTTTCCCATCACGAGCAGCCAGGTCAGCACGCCGAGCAGGATATTGGCCGCCGACGCGCCGAGCGCGGCGATGATGATGCCGCGCTTGCCGCCGATTCTGTCAACGAGCGGGCCGTTGATGAGAAACGACACCGCGTAAGTGACCGTGCCCGCGGCGAAGATCAGGCCGAGGTCCTCCTTCGACATCAGGCTGCCGAGCGCGTTTTTGGAGACGTTGAGATTGTAACGCCCCATGTAAAGGAAGGCGTAAGTCATGCCAAGCGGGAACCAGTTGATGAAGCGGCGCATCATGAACCAGCTGCCGTGCTTCATCGGATTGTTGTAAAAATACAACCCGATGATGACCGCCAGACAGAGGCCGACCAGAATATTCGGATGCTGAAGGATTGCTGGCACGATCGAGTTCATCTTGGGATTCTGGCGTTACGAATTCGTGAAATGGAAACAGAGCCGCGCGCGCCGGTCAAAGGTTTAATTGTGACAAATCGCGGTGGAAAATGTCGCTGCCTCCGCAAAAATGGAGATGGTCAGCCGGATTTGGGCGGATTTGGTGGCGTTTGC
>Ga0265337_1000526_pt1 | contig 20306 bp, 19 predicted proteins | sample 42122metaG_FD_192441 | JGI IMG/M metagenome (GOLD analysis project Ga0265337, IMG submission 192441) | Rhizosphere microbial communities from Carex aquatilis grown in University of Washington, Seatle, WA, United States - 4-21-22 metaG | ecosystem: Host-associated > Plants > Roots > Rhizosphere >... | reverse complement strand
CATTTGTTGTTTGGGGCGCGAGTCCCACAACCTGTGGCTCGGCATCCCGTTCTGCGAGATGCAACCCACGCTCTCGGAGAGCAGACACCTCTTTCACTTTCATCGCCAGCCATACTGTCTAGGCTTCGTATGACACTTAGCTGGAATCGCATTTTGTCAGGCTTGCTCGCTGCTGGCTATATTATCGGAGCATTCGCGACCGGCGGCGGCGAAGCTGGCTTCAAGGTTTTGGCGTTTGTCATTTTGCCGTTGGCGTGCATTTGGTTTGCGGAGCCGATGGGCGGTTTCACTGGATTGTCAGGCAACATTTGGATTACCGCACCATCGCCAAGCATCTTTGTTTGTATCGCTGGTTGGTTGCTGTTGATTGTGCCACTCTTTTGTATTCTTTTATGACCGCGATTCTGACGCCGAGATGCCTAACAAATTGCTGCAGGCAACGCGGGATGGCGGTTCCAGTTCCGCATTGCGGTTCATGCGGTAAATAAAATGCCGCTCACGACGAACGCCCGCGGACTGAAGGAGCACGGTCAAACGGAGCGCACGTTGGTCGTGGTGGCGCATCGGTTTTCCTGAACTATTAAAGCGAGGACAATCTGACGATTCGGAAAATTCACCTGACGATTGTCTGACGATTCATGCCAGACGTCTCGGACGGCAAATCTGACGATTACCGAGTTTGGTCTGACGATTATCTGACGATTGATTCATGCCGTCTTGGTGATCAGGATGTAGCTCGTTGAACGGCCACGGCCCTGCCGGTCTGCCAATCCCAGTTCCATCAAGAGAGCAAAATCCCGCGAAGCCGTATCGCGGGTGACCCCAAATTCTTGTTCGCACCGCCGACTTGTCAACTTCTCACCCGCCGCGAGCAAGGCGAGCATCTTTTTCTGCCGTTCGTTAAGTCGAGCTTCGATGGCCGGTGTCACCATGAGCTGGGTTTCCGGGACGCGAATACGATCCAGATTCTCTCCGGGGCCGGGGAACACGACCTGAAAATAGCCGGTGTCCGTGCCGATGAGCGGTTGATCCAAACCGTGATTGAGCATCTGGTCGCGCATCCGGCGGAAACCGCTGCCGCGTTCCTCAATGCGATGAAAATAGGAGAGACACTGGGCCAGCACCGGATTACGGGAACAGGGGCGATACTTGCCCCTTCGGAGATTGGCCAAAGTGATGGGCGACGGCGGCAGGCCGGGACTGGAGATGACCACGCGGTCGGCGAAAACTTCCAGCATGATTTTGCGCCCGGCGTCCTCGTATTGGCGGTGAGCGACGGCGTTGACCAGAGCTTCACGCAACGCCTCGACGGGATATTCATCCAGGCGGAGGCGATTGAGGCCAACAACACGCATCGGATGGCGGGTGTTCCGGTCAATGAAGGCAATGGCGCGGTCAATTGCGGTCGGCATCGGCCTGCGGATGTCTTCATGGTCGTGGGGATTGCCATCCGGCTCCGCACCGCGATACGCATCGGCCAGAATACGGCACTGTGGAAAGACCGCCGAAGGGTCTTTCGCCAGCAGCACGATGCCGGCGGCAGTGGCATAATGTTCCCCGGCGTGCGGGTCGTGCCAGACCAAGCCGCGCACTGATGCTCCGGTGAGCAGGTCGCTGGCGGAGAGTTTCCCGGCGTCCCGGCTTTCCGCTGCGGCAATCAATTGTCGGAGCATCTCGTGGTCGAGGTCAGACCACCGTAATCGTGTCAATGGCTGTGACTCGAATGTGGAAGTTGCCTCGATGGTTTGCTGCGCAACCTCGTTCTCGTCGCTGGAAGGCGTGATGCCAAACTGTTCTTTGAGAAGTTTGACGAGGGCGGCACGGACTTCTTTTTGCAGTTCGATGACATTGCCGAAGCGCTTGTATTTCGGGCCGTCGTCGTCGAGTTCCTTCAGCAACGCTTCGGTGGCGTCCTCGCGCTTCACTTTACGGTCGCCCTTGATGAACGCTAGAACCGGCAGTTTCCTTTCCTTGGCCCGCCGGTATTCCGCGTGAGTAATGGACAGCTTGCCAACCAAAGTGCCGTATTGAGCGGCCACGATGAGCAGATAAACGTGGCAGCCATCAAGTGATTTCAAGCAACCCTCCAACGCCTTGCCCGGCGAGGCCGGCTCGAACTCGTAAAGAATCGGCGAACAATGCGCCGACAGAAACGGATCCGTGCTTAACAGGTTTTGGACGATGACCCGCTCGTCTTCGAGTTCCTTCTGCACCGAGCTGACGAATATGTTCAGTTTCTCATTCATGTGCGTCCTTCCAAAATTATACTCAATGTTTGCCTCACATCGCCAGAACTCTCCATCCGAGTGAGTATTCCCGCGAATTTTGTTTTGCCCGCGCCCGTCGTCTTCCTGTCCGATGCCCGGCACCATTTCGTTTTTGCACCTGCTTCGGTCTTGAGTTGGCGGCGGCAAGCGGCAGGCGGCGCGGTGGAACGGCATGAGTGAAGACGCGTGGCGGAGCGGCGACGCCAAGCTCAAGACGGAAGCCAACGCGACTGCGTTTTCCTTTGTCCGTCCGCGACGAGCGCGCGTTACACGACTGTGGAACGCGCGTTGGTCGCGGACACTGAACCCAACGGCTTTTGCTTTTTAGCATGGGCGGATTTCTTTTTGGTCGCTCTCCGTCGCCGCGACTGGCGACGACTGCGCTGTTGACTAAAGATTCTTGGAATCAGCGATGCGCTGGCCGCGTGGCCGTGGATAGCCAATGGGCGGACGCGACTGCGGCTCTGTTTGAGCAGATGCCGGTTGTTCCGCCGCTGGCGTCTTTGGACGACGCGGCTTCTTTGCCTTGGCTGAATCCAGCACCTCGCGGCAGTAGCGGGCAACGGTCTGGTGAGACACCTCGATGCCGGCGTTCTCGTGCAACATGGCGCGGATGGTTTCATACGAGGCTTTGCGTTCCCGCAAAGCGATGATGGAATCTTTGACTTCGTTCAATGCGCGGTATTTTTCCGGCGCGGGTGGCGTGTAATTTTTGACGGCTTCGGTGAGGCGAGCCTTCGCCTCGGCGGATACGATGGTTGTATTCATAATTTTTATTTCATCTGCGATTTGATTTTTGTCTGACGTTTTCGTTGTTACGGCTGCCCCTTGCACTCGCAAGGAGAACAGCGTCCCATTTCCAATACGATTAACAGGTAACATTTCCGGTCATCCATTTTGCGCTACCGATGGCGCATAATTGCACCCGACATGGTTTAGCGTTCCACCATGCTGACGATGAAGGCTCAATACAGTTTGCGAAATGCGGAGTCCTATTTTCGTGAACACCTGGGTGTTGGTGATTACTACATGAAAGGGCAGACGGTTTCGGGTCAATGGTTCGGTGATGGTGCAAAGGCGTTGGGATTGTCGGGCATTACGACTGAAAAAGATTTCCTGAACCTATGCCAGAACATTCATCCGCAAACCGAGGAGCAATTGACTCCCCGGCTGAATTCAAAACGTGTCCGGGTGGATAAAGATGGGAACGTCCATGAATCCGCCAATCGCCGGGTGTTTTATGATTTCACGTTGTCACCGCCTAAATCAGTTTCCATTGCGGCACTGGTGGGAAATAACCAGCGGATCATCGAGGCGCATGATGAGGCGGTTCAGGTGGCCATGAGTGAATTGCAAATTTATGCTGCCACACGGGTTCGCAAACAGAATCAGTATGCGCATCGGGTGACGGGCAATGTGGTGGGCGCGGTGTTCCGGCATGACACGTCACGCGATTTAGATCCGCACCTGCACAGTCATTGCATCCTGTTCAATGCAACCCGCGATTCAGTTGAAAATCGTTGGAAAGCACTGGAAGCCTGTGAAATGGTCACGGCGCAGAAGTTTGTCAGGAATGTCTATTATCACGAACTGGTCAGGTCACTCCAACGATTTGGCTATGGCATTGATAACAATCCGCGCGGTGATTTTGAGATTGCGGGAGTCAGCAAGGAATTGATTGACCGGTTTTCCAAGCGGCACCGGGAGATTGATGCAAAGACCAAAGAGCTTTTGGAACGTGAACCCGCCAAGGCCGGTCAGAACATCAAGGTCATCCGGGCCAACATCGCGCACAAGGAACGGGCGCGGAAGATCAAGGATGTCGGCATCGTCAAACTGCAATCCATCTGGAACAAACAATTGTCGTGGAAAGAACAGTGGCAAATCAGCCGCTTGGACAAACATCGTTCACCGGAGATTGCGCAGAAGATGACAGCGGAACAGGCCGTCAATTGGGCAGAGCAGCATCTGTTCGAGCGGCGGTCGGTCGTCCACGAGCATGAGCTTTGGCGTCACGCCCTGGAACACACGCGCGGCCAATCTATATCCCTGCCGGAAATTAAAGCGGCGACCCGGAAACGTGAATACATCCGTGACGAACAATTTCAAGGCAAGATCACCACCCGCGAAGTTTTTCAACGTGAGTTTAACATCGTCCGACTCGCCCAACACCGGATGCGTCAATACGAACCGTTCGCGGCCAATTATCAGCCGTCAAACCGTTCGCTGGATGCTGAACAACGTAAAGCCGTCGAACACATTTTATCCTCGCCTGATTTCGTCACCCTGTTTCGTGGCGGCGCAGGGACGGGCAAAAGTTTTACGCTGCGTGAAGTCAAAGCCGGACTCAGCCAAGCCGGCCATGTTGTCCAAGTCATCGCACCGCAGCGCCAGCAGGTCGCTGATCTGGAACGAGACGGATTTTCCGGCGCACAAACGGTTAGCGCTTTGCTCAAGCAGAATTTTCTGACACGCGGGACGGTCGTTCTGGTGGACGAGGCCGGACAAATCGGCGGGCAACAAATGCTGGACCTGCTCTTGCTCGTTCAGACGGTCAAGGGTCGGGTTATCCTGTCCGGCGACACGCACCAGCACGAAGCGGTCGAGGCATCCGATGCACTGCGCGCCATTGAACAGTATTCGGGTCTTGGCTACGCGGAACTGACGAACATCCGCCGTCAAAATCCCGGCACGGCCAAAAATCGAGTGGAACGCCGATGGCTGGAACAATACAAGCTCGCCGTGAATGAAGCGCAGCAAGGCAAACTCGGCGCATCCTTCGACCGGCTGGATAAACAAGGCGCGGTGGTCGCCTGCACACTGGCGGATCAACAGCAGAAATTGACCGAGCATTTTTTTGAACTTTTCAAAAATCAACAATCCACCGTGGTTGTCTCACAAAGCTGGTCGGAAATTCACAAGGTCAATGAACAAGTGCGGTTCGGCCTGAAAACACAGAAGCTAATCGGCGAAGCTGAAACGACGGTCACGGCGCTGGAGCGGCAGGATTTGACGGATGCGCAAAAACGCGACAAGCGGTTTTATCAGCCGGAATCCATTTTGGTGTTCAACCGTCCGACGGCCGGTTTCAAATCCGGCAGTGCGGGAAAACTGTGCGGCATCACCGACAAACATCTGCTGATTGAAGCCGACCAACGCATCCGGCCTGTGCCGTTCAAGGAACTGGATAAAATCACTATCTGCCAGCCGAAAGAACTTTCCCTGTCCAGCGGCGACCGCCTTCAACTCAAGGCCAATGCCCAAAGCCAGGATGGGCGCAGGCTCGCCAACGGTGAACTGGTGACGGTAAAGGGAATTCATCAGGACGGACGCATCACTTTGAATGATGGCCGGGTGTTGCCGAAAAATTACCGGCAGTTCGTGCGCGGCTACGCGGTCACGTCCTACGCCGCCCAGGGCAAGACCGTGGATTACGTGCTGTTCTCGGATTCGGCGGTCAAAGCGGCCACAAATGAACAGCAATGGTATGTCACGATTTCGCGCGGACGCAAAGGCGTGAAGGTTTTCACGGCGGACAAAATCCAGCTTCGCCAGAACATCACCCATTCCGGCCACCGACCTCTGGCGCTGGATATGGCCGGGAATAGCACGGCTCACAAATTCGCCAAAATTTGGGGGCGTGATGTGGCCTACGTCCTCAATGTTCAACAGGGGCAACGCAAATTCACCGAACGGCGGGACGAGGCTATTCGGCAGGATGAAGCGGTCGGGCAATCGCAGGCCGCGAAGCCAGCCGAATCCATCAAACCAACCGATTCGGTCATGCAAGAGATTCCAAAACCACAAATGGTGCGGCGGCGAGTTGAAATTCCGCAGCAACAATCCAACCAAAAAAGTAAAGGCATGAGAGTATGAGCACTGAAAATCCCTGTTTTAACCTCAAGCGCGGCGTCAATGGTAGTCATGTCCCGGCGGACAATTTGCGGCTGGAACTGAATTCAAAAGGTTTCTACCTGCTGCCCTACCACCATTTGGAACTCGTCAAATTTGAAGCAGGCGAGGGGCTGGACACGCTCACGCTGTCATTTTTGAAACGCACGGTGCTGATCACGGGAAAAAACCTGCGCGAATTGGGGCTGGCCCTGCAAGACCGCGCCGTGGAGTTCGTCAAACCCATGCCGGTGTTTGATCGGTATTCGTCGGTGGCTGGGAAGGAAGCTTTGGTAAAAATAATAGAAATTCAAGACAACCAGGAGAATGCTCATGCTTAAAGATAACCGCCAAATTTCAAAGCCAGGCCGCAACGGTGATTCTACCGGTGCGGAAACGAAAATTCAAATTGAGAAAAAAGGATTCAAACGCGCGGAAGCGGCCATTTATTTGGGGGTCGCCAAAGTCACCATTGACCGCCTGACCCAGCGCGGTCTGCTGCACCCTTCGCGGGCGTTGCGACACCCGATTTATTCCAGAGACGATCTCGACCGCTTTTTGCGGGAAACCTCCGAGCCAATCGGGTAACAGCTAAAATCAACTGGCGGCTGTCTCTGCGCCGCTGGCGGTGGCTGGTCTCTGCGCCGGTATTTTGGCGAGGATTTCGTTTAGTGTGGCTTCCGACGTTCTGGCCGAAAATTCATCCGCCAGCGCCGGACGGTCGGCAAATTCCTGTTTGAACACCTGCCGTCCCATTGCCTGCTTGGCCGTTTCCAGAAATTTCTCAACGGGAACAATCCAGACTGTTTCATGGAGTTGTCCCCAAAAAACTTCCAGCGGGTTTTCTGACACCCACCACGGATAACCGTATTTCGCTTTGGCTTTGGCAATGGCGCGGCGGTCGTCGGTGGAAACGGACGATTTCCCGGTGTCCGTCTCCGCTGGTTTTGGCTGTGAAACAATAACTTCAGGTTTATCAAAGCTCACCCGCTTAATCATTGCGAAACTGTGCTCCTGCCGAAGATGCCCGTAGCGTTTCATCGCCAGCGCGCCGCCGTCCTTGTGTCCAAGCCAGCGGCTCACCGTGGGAATGTCCACGCCCGATTCAATGCAGGTCGTCGCAAAGAAATGTCGAAAGTCGTGATGTGTGAATTGCGGCAACTCCAGTTTTTTACACGCCGTTTGCAAACATTTACGGGCACTTTTAATTGGAACAATCAGGTCGGACGGCTGCGGTTTTTTCTCCGTCTTCAATCGCGCCAAAAACTTGCTCAATCTTTCTGACATTGGGATGGTGCGGGGAGCGGCCTCGGTCTTTGTGCCGGGTAAGAAAATAGTCCCGCGCTCAAAGTGAACATCGGACCAGAACAAAGGTCTTTTTTCATTGGCGTCCCCACCACCAATGACTTCGCCGATGCGCGCGCCCGAATACGCCAAAAATTCAACCAAGTCTGCACCGTCTTTGCTTTTTTTCTGATTATCCTTTTTGCCGTCTGACAGTCGTATGGCGCTGACAAGCTGCTTAAACTGATCGAGGCTCGGAACGACAATCTGTTTGGAAACGACTTTCCGGCGTTTGATATGCTTGGCGGGATTGGAAAGAATCAAACCGCGCTCAAGAGCAAATTCAAAAACCGTTTTCATTACGTCCAACTCGTGAACGAAAGTTTCGGAAGCGAGATTCGCGCCACGTTCCTTAACCCAACGGTCGCAATCCTGCTCGGCGACGTTGCGGATTGGCAGATTCCGCAAATACGGGGCGAGTCCCTTGATATACATTTTCCGGCGTTTGACGGTGTTGGAACTCAATGCGTGTTTGTTCGTTTCCAACCACAGATTCGCGGCCTGCTCAAAATTCAATTTTGCATCGGCAGAAATTTTCAGACAGCCGATCTTTGACCGCAAGTCATTCAACCGGCGGTCGGCAAGTTTGCGGTCTTTGGTTTTGAGCGAGCGGCGAAACTGCTTGCCTCCGCGCTTTAATAAGGCATAGTATCCGTCGGATGATTCGAGCCGATAGAGGTTCTCTGCAACCTTGTGAAAGACTGGTTGCTCGGCTGGCTGCGATGCGTTTTTGCTCATCATTTTCATGCAAAAAACATAGCACAAAAGCCGATGGGTTACAAGTGCGGGTTACAACATAATGCTTTAAATCATTGGTTAATCTTCGCAACTTGCTCTGCGATAATAGGTTGGGTTGGTAGCTCAGTTGGTAGAGCAGTGCCCTTTTAAGGCATTGGTCCAGGGTTCGAGTCCCTGCCAACCCACCAGCCTTGCTCTCCGCTGCGCTCAGAGCTGCGACCCGCATTCCGCTTCAGCAGACGACGCGCAACCGGCCGCGTTCCACTGAAAATTTTGCCGGCAGATTCCCAATCCGCTCACCGTCCAGTTCAAAAGAAGCCGTTGCATCACCCGACAATTCAAAGGCCGCCGCGCGAAACCGCCGCACCAGTTTCTCCGGCAATTTCCGCCGCGCGAGAAAGTCCGGCGCGCAGCGCAGCAGCGTCGGCCAGTTGACGCGCGGCAAAACGCAAACGTCCAGCATCCCGTCGCGCAAATCGGCCCGCGGGAAAATTTCAAACGGCCCGCCATATAATCTTCCGTTGCCGATCAAAACCAGTTCGCCGATGACTTTTTGCTCGTCCATGCCGACCATAATTTGAGGTTTCTCTTCGCGCAGCGCCTTCAAGCCGGCGACGACATAGGCCAGCGGCCCGACTTTTTTCTTGTGCTGCCAGTCCACCAGTTCAATCGCCCGCGCGTCGAGTCCCGCACCGGCAAGCTGGACAAAATAGCGCCGCTCGGTCTTGCCGTTGGCGGAAAATTCCACGCGCGGCAGATCAATTTTTGTTTCACTGCCGCGCCGCAAAACCTCGTAGGCGTGTTCGAGCCGGAGCGGAATTTTGAGTTCGCGCGCGAAAACATTCACCGTTCCCAGTGGCAGCACGCCAAGCCGATCTCTCTCAAAACCGTTCGGCGCATCACCGATTCCATTAAGAACTTCGTTCACCGTGCCGTCGCCGCCTGCGGCGACAATCAAATCAAACCCGTCGGCGATGGCTTCCGCCGCAAGCCGTCGCGCGTCGCCAGGCGCGGTCGTGGCCTTCAACGCGCATTGCCCGCCGAATTCATCCAGATGATGGCGGAAATGCCGCGCCTTGTTGCCGCGGGCCGCCGGATTGAAGATGACGCAGATGCGCACACACGAATGATTTTGGCGCGGGCGGTTTTAGTCGAGGAGAAAGCGAATTGCGTTCGGCGCGTTTTTTTCAGAAACTGACAGCGTGAACGACTCGAAACACTGGACAGTTCCCAAGTGGCCGTTTCTGCTTGGCGACGCCGCGCTGCTCGCCGTTGCGTTTTTTTTCATTCAGCACGCACCGCACCCGATTGGCCGGTGGGAAATCGTCACCGCCGCGGCGTGCGTCGCGCTCGGCGCGATCCTCGGCTGTCTGCCGTTCATCCTGGATTATCGCGCCATCACCAAGGTCATTGACGCCGGCGCACTCGGCTCGATCGCCGAAAAAATCCAAAACCTTGAAAAGCTTGCTGCGCAAATCAGCGCCGCCACGAATGAATGGATGAACGCGCAGACTCAGGCCGAGAAAACCTCCGCCGGCGCGAAGGAAATCGCCGACCACATGGCCGGGGAAGTGCGGGAATTTTCCGGGTTCATGCAGAAAATGAACGACAGCGAAAAGGCCGCGCTCCGTCTGGAAATTGAAAAGCTCCGGCGCGGCGAGTCCGAATGGCTGCAGGTGCTGGTGCGCATCCTCGACCATGTTTTCCTGTTGCATGCCGCCGCCGCGCGCTCCGGCCAGCCAAAGCTGGCCGAGCAAATCGCCAATTTTCAAAATGCCTGCCGCGACGCCGCGCGGCGCATCGGTCTCGTGCCGTTCAACGCCGAGCCGGGTGAACCGTTCAACGCCGAACGTCACCAAGCCGCCGGCGGAGAAGAAAAGACGCCCGCCAACGCCGTTATCGCCGAAACCGTCGGCGCGGGCTTCACGTTTCAGGGCAGGCTTTTGCGTCCGGCGCTGGTGCGCCTGCGGAAAACGAATTCGCACGAAGAAAATCCAGCCGGTGAAGCAGAGACGCCCGAAACAGCGGCGGATGAAAAAGCGCAGGACGAACTTTCGCTCCAGCCGCCGGATTAAATCTCCACCTCCACGGCTTTCCGGGTGTCGAGAAAATGGAGCCAGCAATTGGTGACGGGCCGCGAATAAATTTTTGCCAATGCGTGCGCGTAAAGCTTTAACTGCGGTTCGTAGAACATGGTCTTCTCCGGCAATTCGTCCGCGCGAACCTGGTCCGTCTTGAAATCCACCAGCCAGATTTCCTTCGGCAACAGCACGACCAAATCCGCCACGCCCTGCACGACGACGAATTCATTTGAGGTTGGGACGCCGGGCTGCGGCGTCCGGTCGTCGCAGCGCGACGACCCCACCAACTCGTCCAATTCGTTCGGGCTGAATCTGGCCGTGAACGGCAATTCCCGCTTCACGGAATCCGGCGGTTGCGCGCGGATTTTTCTGCCCGGCGGCGAATCCCAAAATTCCGCGAGCGCGCCCAAATCCAAAACAGCGCGTTCGTCCGCAGACAGAATCTTCTCCCGCTCCAGCCGCTGCGCCTCCGCTGCGAGCGTCGCGCGGTCGCACGTTTTCTCCAGTGCGATATGCCGGAGAAATTTGTGGTGCGCCGTTCCCGCTTCCGCCGCGCTCAATTTTGAATTTTGGCCTGGTGGGGAGAACGTCTTCGCGGGCCGCTTTGTTGAAAACTGATACGTGAAAATCTGCTCCGCCTCATCGTCCAATTCCTCCGCTGCTCGCCGCAATTCCGTGACCGACGACTTGGCCTTGCGCTTCGTCGCCGATTTGAACGGATATTCTCGCTCCAACACGTCGCGAAGTCGTTTCGCCGTAGCGTCATCAAGCAAGGGCAATTCAATTTCCGCCTTCCCGCCTTCGCCGCGCTTCGGCGCGGCAGGCCGCTTTCCGCTTTCCGCTTTGTCGGTCAATTCCGCATCGTCCACAATCCGCCAGCGCAAATCCGGCAATTCCCCTGCCGTCAGGCCTTCGTTGACGCTTTGCCGGGCGAACCACAGGCCGAGCCAGTCCGCAAAACTTTTCGCCGCTAGGATTGCCCGCGGTGTGACTGCGGCGGATTTCGTCCAAAGTTCGTCCCATTTTTTTTGGGTGATGCCGCCGCTCAAAATCAGCGTGTCGCGGGCGCGGGTCATGGCCACATAAAGCAGCCGCAATTCCTCGCCGCGCAGCTCGCGGCGCTGGCGGCGCTGCGCGAGCCAGTGCGGCAGGCTCGGATAACGCGCGCCGGTTTGCGGCGGCTGAACGCGCGGGCACAGCCCGAATTCACCGTCCAGAATGATTTCGCCGCGAAGGTCCTGCTCGTTGAAAGCTTTTGCCAGATCGGCAACGACCACGACCGGGAATTCCTGTCCCTTGCTCTGGTGAATGCTCATCAACCGCACGGCGTTTTCGTCCGCGACCGGCGCGACCTCCGGTTCGGCCCCGGCTTCGCGCTGCGCCTCGATGAATTTTAAAAAGCGGAACAGCCCCTGCCGCTGGAACTGGTCGAACCGCTGCGCCAGATTTAGAAATTGCTCAACATTCGCCCGCCGTTGCGCGCCGCGCGGACGCGATTGCAGCCAGTCGGCGTAATGCGTTTCCGCCAGCACCTCTTCGAGGCATTGTGACAGCGAAACCTGCCGGGCCAGTTTTCGCCAGCGATGAAACCGTTCCAAAAACTTTCCGACTTTTGCCCGCGTCTCATCTTGGACTTTGGACTTTGGATCTTGGGCCTGGTTGAGCGCGAACCAGAAATGTCCCCCGGCCGCGAGCCGGATTTCCGCCAGCTCGTCGAGCGGGCAACCGACGAGCGGCGAGCGCAACACCGCGATGCCCGGCACGTCCTGCAACGGATTGTCGAGCAGTTGCAGCAGGCTCAACAAATCCAGAATCTCGCTGGTGTCGTAGAATCCGCCGCGCGCGACGGACAGCTTCACGCCGGCGCGCTCAAATTCCTTCGCAAAAATTTCCGCCTTGCCCGACGGCGAACGCAGCAGCACCGCCATGTCGCTCAACTTGACGGCGCGGAAAGCTTCCTTCTTGCCGTCCCAGATTTGGTGGCCGGATTTTTCCAGATTTTTCAGGTGGAGCGCAATCAACCGCGCCTCCTTTGCGGATTCCTCCAGGTCCGCCCAATCGCCGTTTTCGTCATCGGAAACTTCGTTGGGCTTCTTTTTCAGGCGCAAAAGCAGTTCCGCGCGAGGCGACGGATTTTTTGCCGCGCTCAATTCCGCGCGGGTTTCCGGCGAGCCGAAGTTTAATTTCGCCTCGTCGTCGTAATTCACGCCGCCGATTTCCCCGCGCATGACGAGGCTGAAAACGGAGTTCACAAAATTCAGCAATGGCTCGCGGCTGCGGAAATTTTCCGAAAGTGGAATCGTCTGTCCATTTTTACCGCGCCAGGTTTCGGCGTAGTCGCGGAAAATTTTCGGATCGGCGAGACGAAAGCGATAAATGCTCTGCTTCACGTCGCCGACCAGAAAGCGGTTGCCGGTTGTGGGACAGGCTTCCAGCCTGTCTTGAACAGGCAAGATGCCTGTCCCACTGCTTAGGGCTTGGATGATTTTGTCCTGCGCGGCGTTGATGTCCTGGTATTCGTCCACGAAGACGAAACGCAGTTTCTCGCGCCAGCGCTCAGCAGTCGGCGTTGGTTTGTCCGCTGCAAAATCCCAGAGGAGCTTCAACGCGAACTGTTCGAGGTCGTGAAAATCCAGAACGCCATCGTCGCGTTTGCGCGCCGCAAATCGCGCGCCAAAGTTTTGCGCGAGCCGCAACAACGCCGTCATCTGGCCGCGAACCCAGTTCCAATCCTCGGCCAGCGGGTCGCTGCCATTTTTGACCAAAGCGACCGAGGCGAGAAATTTTGCGTCGTCGAACAAATCTTCGAGCGGTTTGCGGAGCTTGCCGAATTTGCCTTTCGGAAAATTTTCCTTGCCGTCAGCGGAGACAATTTGCTCCAAGACTTCCGCTGCGAGTTCGCGGGAAAACTTGTTTTGCAGTCGCTGCAAAATTCCCAACAATTCGGCGGCCTTTTCATTTGCCGGCGGAGTGCTGAACATCGTTTCGGCGTGGTTGCGGGGTGAACTGCCTGCCGGGGCGGTGCCCGGCGTTCCAAGATTTTCCAGAACCGGCAGCCATTCGTCGCGCCAGTCCTGGATTGCGGCGGTCAGCCACTTTTGCCAGTCGGCGGGTTCGCTGGCGGAAAATTTCCCGATTTGATTCGCGAGCCAGCCTTCGGCATCGGGCCGAGTCTGGGCGTAATGGTGCAGGCGCAAAACGAGCGAACGGATTTTTTCATCGCGCGCGCCGCCGTAAGTTTGAATCAGGCTCTGCACCAATGCGGCGAATTCGTCCCGGCCTTCGTATTGTTCCTGCAATGCTTCGTCCAGCGTCTCGTCGGCCAGCAGCCGCGCCTCGCCCTCGTCGAGCACGGTGGGTTGCGGGTCGAGGCCCAGCTCGTAAAAATGTTCGCGCACGAGCTTGAAACAGAAACCGTGGAGCGTGCCGATGTGCGCGGCGTCAAACCACACCTTTTGTTCTTGCCAATGATAGTCGTCGGGGTGTGCGGCAATTTTCTCCTCCAAACTTTTGCGAAGACGCTGGCGCATTTCGGCGGCGGCGGCCTCGGTGAAAGTGACGATGAGCAGTTCATCAATTTTTAGCGGCGTGTCAAAAGTGGCGCGGTCGCGGTCGAGGCAGTCGAGGCAGCGTTCCACGAGCGTCTTGGTCTTGCCGGTGCCCGCGCCAGCCATGACCAGCACGTTACCACGCTCGCGAACCGCCTTTAGTTGCGACTCCGTGAGTGAATTTTTTTCGCGTGGCGATCCCATGCCGCGGAAATCTTAGCCACAGATGAACACAGATAAAACACAGATTTGTCACGAATCCGATTTTTCATTTGCGCTCATACGCGCAAATCGCTTCAATTCAAAGACGCTTAATATGGCAAAATATACAATAGAGGACATTGGCGGAAAGCGAGTCAGAATTCCATCGGTGCAGGAGTTTGCGACCTTCTTCAAAAACTATTCTCCTCCTGACCGCAAACATCCGTGGGTGCGCACTTTGCTCCGCGCAATCTACAAAGGCGGCGACAATGGTGTTTCGTTCAACGAGGTGCACCGGAATATTGTCATTATGGGTTTAAAGATGGGGCGACAGGCCACGGCAATGAAACTAAATGATCTCGCACGCATGGTCGTCCGAAAAATGGGTGTTTCGATCAGAACGAAAGATAAAAAGCCACTGTATAGTTTATTTCTTGTTGATTTTGATTACGACTGGAAGACAAACGGACATGTAAAACTAAAACGGGAAGTCAAAGAGGCGCTTGAGGTAGTAGGCTGGGTAAAAAGTGGAGCAATGCGGGCTTCTCGCCGGAAGCCGATAATCAATGACAAAGCAGATTTATCAGATCCAGATTCATATTTAGAAGGAAGTCCACAGGAAAGGTTGGTCCGTTACTACGAGCGAAGCCGGGAAGCGCGAAACGATTGCATTAAAATGCACAAGGCAATTTGTGCAGTGTGCGGGCTTTGTTTTGGCGAAAAATATGGGAAAGAGTTTGAAAATCTGATTCAAGTCCACCATTTGCGTCCACTTGGATTCCGCAACGCGAGGAAAACCGACGCTGTGAAAGACCTGCGACCCATTTGTCCAAATTGCCACGCGATGGCCCATTGGGATAAACACAAGAAACCCCCTCGCTCAATAGATGAACTAAAGAAGATTGTTAAAGGTCATCGTGAAAAGTCTGGGACGAAGTAGTGAACAAGAATAAAAATGCGTTACCCGAAGACCTGCATAATTTTGTGCGGGAAGCAAAATGGACCTACGCGAAAACGATGCCCAAATGGCCTCACGAATACATCGTTCGTGAGCGGGTGGATGAAAATTTATTTGAGCAGTTGGCCCGCCACATTCGCGCAAACGGACACGAGAAGGCTTTCTACACGGAAACATATATTTATTTTGAGGAAGACGGAATGCTTTATTGGACGATGGATGCTGTGATTAGCGAAACAACCATCATTAACAGGTGCAAGAAAGAGAATTCATACGAGGCACGGCTGAAGAATGGCACGTTGCCGAAGTAGTGCTTCAGAAATTTTTTTCGTGCGTTTCGAGTATTTCGCGGTTAAACCATTTTGCATGAGCGAATCCCTGCGGCTCAAAGACCAGCCCGTGAGCCAGCGACCGCGCGAACGGCTCGCGGCGCTGGGCGCGGACGCCTTGAGCCACGCGGAGTTGATCGCGATTCTTTTGCGGACGGGATTGAAAGGCGCGAACGTCGTGCAGGTCGGGCAGCAATTGCTGAACCAATTCGGTTCGCTCCAAGCGCTCGCGAGGGCGTCGGTCACGGATTTGCAAAAGGTCAAGGGCATCGGGCGCGACAAGGCGGTGACGCTGATGGCCGCGTTCGCGCTCGCGCACCAGATGGCGAAGGAATTGCAGGACGAATCGCCCGTGCTCGATAATCCCGAAAACGTCGTCGCCCTGCTGCGCGCGAAAAATCTGGTGAAGAACGTGGAGACATTGCAGGTGCTGCTGCTCAATACTCGGCGCAAATTGATTCGCGTGGAAGAAAAAGTAATTGAGGGAACGATTGACACGCTGCTCGTGCATCCGCGCGAGGTGTTCAAAGCCGCGATTGCCGCCAACGCCGCCGCCGTGGTGCTCGTGCACAATCATCCGAGCGGCGACCCGACGCCGAGCGAGGCCGACATCAAGGTGACGCGCGATTTGATCCGCGCCGGACAGCTTTTGAAGATTGACGTGCTCGACCACGTCATCATCGGTCGCGCCACGCCGGAACGGCGTAAGGATTACGTCTCGCTGCGGGAGCTGGGATATTTTTATGCGTGAATGAATTTACAAAATATGCGTCTGAAAAATTACAAGGCTGATCTGCTGAAACGGCTGGAAGACCCGCGTTACGCCGCCGAATATCTCGCGCAGGTGCTGGCGGAAAAGGACAGCGCGGCGTTCCTGATTGCGCTCAAGGACGTGGTCGAGGCGGGCGGCGGCGTGGGCAGCCTGGCCGGGCGCGTGGGACTCAAGCGACCGAGCCTTTACAAAATTCTCTCCAAGAACGGCAATCCGACTTTGGAAACCTTGCAGGAAATATTGGAGCCGCTGGGGTTGCGCGTCTCCGTGGCCTTGGACAAGGCGGCTAGAACGCGGCGGAGATATTTGATATGATTAAAGAACTCGACAGCGTGGTGTTGACGACCGACTTGTCAGAGCATGGCCTGGCCAAGGACGACATCGGCACGGTCCTGCTCGTTCACGAGGGCGACAAGGGCTGCACCGTTGAATTCATGACCCTCGCCGGCAAAACGCTCGCCATCGTCACGCTCCTGGCCGGTCAAATCCGGCAGATTGCCAAGGACGAAATCGCCCACACCCGCCATGTGGCCGCAGCAGTGTAAGGCATGGACACAGTCTATAAATACTGTCGTGCTCGCGGTCTCAAAATTCTCCGCGATCTGGAATTGAAGGTTACGCGACCGAACCAATTCAACGATCCGTTCGAGTTCACACCAAAGATTGTTTGTTCCGATCCGGTTGGTTATGCGAAACGACTCCTTGATAGCGAACCTGCCCTCGAGCGGCTGTATGAGAAACAGAAATCGGAAGGGAGATTTCGGGGCAGCTTCCAGAATTATCAAGAATTGGCGAAAAAATATCGCGCAGAAATGATTAAGGAATTGGTTCGTGTCGGGCCGCTTGCTTGTGCTCAAATCGAGAAAGAGTTCCTCGACGAAGTCAGTAAACGGAAGGCGGTTCTGTGTATGTCAGGGCGGCGCGATTCAATGCTCATGTGGGGGCATTACTGCGACCAGAAGCTTGGACTTGTCATTGGCTTCGATAAATCGTCCGCCATTTTTCAGAAGGAAAAGGGATTGAGGCGGGTGGATTACGTCAAAGAGCGGATTGTCTTTGATTCGTGGTGGGAGTTTGGGTCGCCTGAAATGGAAATTTATGAAGTCCGAATCATCGTCTCCAAGGGTGGCGATTGGAAATACGAAGATGAGTTCAGGCAGATTTTTACGTTCTCTTCATCTTCATTGGTAGGAAAACCGCCCGAAGATGTAGACAAAGATAAAACCCCTGGTTATTTCCTCCCGTTTCCACCGGAAGCCATTGTCAGTGTGACGCTTGGCCCGAGGTGTTCATCAGAACTAGAAAATGGCGTGGTGGAAATGCTTAAGAAGCCACACTTTATCAAATATCTTATTGAAGCAACCACAGCAAATATTGGCATACAAATTCGGGTAGAGTAGATCACCGATACCACCAGCGGACGGATAGGTAAAAACATGTCGCTCAAGCGAGAATGGCTCGTGGCATATATCACAATTGCGCGTTGCCGAAAGGTGGCTCATCAAGTCGTCCAGTCTGCGCTTTACGTCATCACTCCAAAACGGAGTATATCGGCGGACTACATAACTGCAGGTTCGGCAACACGGTGGATTTGTCCCGTATTGAGCGACCGTGTCAGGGTGTAAACTGAGAACTGGAATTTGCGATTTACAGATCGGACAAACAAAATTCCGCCCTTTTTCCCGTTCAAGGCCGTCAAGCCACTTTTGCCGGGTGCTGGTCATCTGGTATGCGCGTGATAGGATATAATATGCGGCGTGGCTATCCTCTGCGAAGTGTGTGTTGTTTTCCTTGTCAACGGCCCGGAGAGCATCACGCGTAAATGGCAAGATGTATGGGGCGTGTTCGTCAACCAATTGCTCGACTAGCAAATTGTATTCAGGTTTCCAGACCGCATCAAGTGCCGGGTTCTTATACCAGTTGTTTTCAATCCCAGCGTAGAACGGTGAGTAGAAACCCGAAATTCGAGTGTCAACGATGTCGCCGTGACTGTTAACATTCTGCTCCGCTACGTTGTCGCCGAGTCCAATTTTTATCTGGATTTGCACAATGCTGCTTCGACTGCTACCAGTCCGCGCCTATAACTGCAAGCCTGCGTAAAAAAACATTCGCCGTCCCCTTGAAAATTCGCGCGACTGGCTTTGTCGGATATGGGCCGGACAAGCTGGAGACGTATAACAAGTTGAGCGCCGCCATCAATCAGGCGAAGGCCAACGGCGATATCGAGACGTTGCGCGAAATCGCGGAAGACCCGCACGGCTTTATCCTGCGTCAAGGCTGGGCGAATTTGGATTTCAAGGACGTGGAGGAACTGGCGCAATTGAAACGGCTGCATGAGACCTTGCAAAAGGAAATCACGGCGGTCACGGAATTGCTGAAAGAGTTGCGCGAAAGCCCAGATTACGAACTTTGCCAGCTTGCGGAGCAAAAACCCGGCGTGCTGGATGAACTGGCGGCGGAACGGGCGAAGCAGCTTGAAGTTGAAAATGCGGAATTGGAAATGCAGGCTGAACAACTGGCTAAGAAAATTAAATTGTTGTCCGGCAAGCCAGTGGAGAAAATCATTTGATCACGCTGCCAATGATTGCAAACGCGGAAACCGTCCGCAAACAGCGTCGTCCACCCAGATGTCTTCGTCCAATTCTTCGCAGCGCAAGGCGAGACCGTTCAATCGGAGCGTTGCTTTTTCGAGAAGATTTTGCGGCGCATTGGCAAGCAGCGGATATTTTGCGGCGGGAAAACTCAAGAACCGCCCGTCGGCGAGTTCCAGACAGACGCGGCGGTTTTCCACCCAGCAGCGCGTGGCGGCGGTTTCATTTTTTGATTCAGTTTTCATTTCCCCATCTGCCCGCGCGTGACGCCAAGCTGGTTGAACAATTTCAATTCCCGCCAGAGTTGCGTGCCCGAAATTTCACTCCGCAAAAGCTGGCGGTATTTTGAAATCGTCCGCGCGACCTGCTCCGGCGTTTCATTTAGAAACTCGATGCGGAAATTCCTTACGCCGAGTGCGAGCATTTTGTCCACGTATTCCGCGCCGGTCTGCGCCAGCGCGTTGAACACGGTGTTGCGGCAGCCAACATCCGCCTTGAGCGGGTGCTCCGCGCCGACGCGGTCGCGCAATCGCACGTCGTGCTTGTCGCAGGGCCGCCCGCAGTCGCGGAAATCCGTGCCGCTGGAAAGAAACGCGCAGAACACGCAATGTTCCATGTGAAACATCGGCATGTGCTGGTGGATCGTCACCTCGAACCATTCCGGCGGCGCGGCGCGCAGCAACGCTTCGAGCTGTGAAAAATTCAGGTCATAGCTCGCTGTCACGCGCTCCAGGCCGAATTTGTTTTTGAAATAATCCGCGGAAATCCGGTTGGCAATGTTCAGCGAGTAGTCGCCCACGCGCCGGTCATTGGCGAAAAATTTCAGGTGATCGTAGTTGCGGACCAGGTAGCCGTCGGCGTTGCAGGAGCTGACCTCTTCGAGCGTCCATTCCTCGCCCATTTTGAAAATGCGCGGCGGTGCAACCCAAATGGTGGGGCGCGTCACTCCGTGCGCGCCGTCGGCGGGCAGAGGACTGTCCGCCCTACCTTCGGATCCAAACGCCGTGTGAAAAGTCGTCACGGCCTCGCGGTATTTTTTCGGGTCTTCAAATTCACAATAAACCGTCTCCACTCCGCATTTCAACGCGGCTTCGAGTTGCGGGAGATTGCGGACGAGAACGATCAATTCCGGATTTGTAGCAGCCGACGTGAGGAGGCTCTGACTAAATGGAGTTGAAGAATGAGCCTCGTTACCTCGGCTGCTACAATCATTGAATTTCCACCGCTTCGGCTGCGCGCGGAGGCTTTCCAAGTCGCTCACAATTTCACGGCGCAAACGATTCAGTTCGCTCACCGGCAATAAAACTTCGCCCGTCAGGAAATTGTTTAGTTCGCCCAGCTTGAACGGCGTGCCACCGAGCCGGCCAAGTTGCTCGCGCAATTTTTCTTCCGTGAGCGGCAGCTTTTCGGCTTTCGTCAGCGGCATTTCGGAATGCACTTGCGCCACGTTTCCAATTTCATCGCGGGCAATGAGCGCAAGCGGTTTGCCGGCGCAGCCGTGGACTTCGATTTCGATTGGCCGTTGGAATTTCGGCGCATCGCCCGCGAAACTCCGGCGCAGGCGCCGGTCGAGTTCCGGGTCGCTC
>Ga0265337_1000525_pt1 | contig 20349 bp, 18 predicted proteins | sample 42122metaG_FD_192441 | JGI IMG/M metagenome (GOLD analysis project Ga0265337, IMG submission 192441) | Rhizosphere microbial communities from Carex aquatilis grown in University of Washington, Seatle, WA, United States - 4-21-22 metaG | ecosystem: Host-associated > Plants > Roots > Rhizosphere >... | reverse complement strand
ATTGCGGACCAGGTCATGGTGATTCCGGACACGCACTATGGCCGGGTGGAAGACGCGCAAATGACCATCTGTCATCTGCTGTGTTACGCTTTCATGGAAAACCCAAAATGGGCCGACTGATCCTTAGGATTGTTTTTGACCGCTGGAATTCTCCCGGAATTGGCGCGCCAGGAGATAGCCGCTCAACAGGATTCCCAATGCGATGGCGGCCAAACTGACATAAAGCGGCCGGTTGGGGAGGACGAATTGGAATTCCACCAGATGAGAGCCCGCTGACAGGTACACCCCTCGCATAATAAAATTGCAGCGCAGCAGTTCTGCCGGTTTGCCATCCACGGACACCTGCCAGTGGGGGTCGAATTTATCATTCAGTAACAGAACCGCCGGGGTGCCTGCCTGCGTATCAAATCGAATGTCTTTTGGCGCGTAACTCTTGAATTCGACTGTTTCAGAATTATCATTTGTGGCAGCGGGTTCCGTGGGTAGCGGAGTGGCAACCAGCACCGTTTGCCAGGGATCAAAATCCGGGCTGGTTAGCGTTTGCAATGTCACCGTGTCGTTGGTGTTGACTTTCCAGTGAGAGTACAATCTTGCGCGGGGCAATGCGCCCGTAAACTCAAACAAGGCATAACTGCCATTGTCAGTGGGGATCGCCGTCAGCTCTTCAAGTTGGGTCGGATGCTCAACGCCCGGCTTGGCAACAACTTCGAATCTTTGAACGATGTGAAAGCGGTGTTGCTCGGGATCAAGTTTTTCATTCATCACGTCAAGAAATCCGGCGGGGCCAAGCAGGTACCGGGTGTTGGTCAGTTGCCAGCGGCGGGCAATCGAGGTCATGCTTTCGGGCGTATTGCGAACCGCCAGCGCCCTTTCAAAGGCCTCCAGATCCGCCGGAATGCGGGGCATTTGGACGATATCCAATGATTGGACGTTATAATAGGGAAACTGATGTTGCATCCATTCGATGCGGTAAAGGTCTTCGAAAAGCGAGAACTGTTGCGGCATATTGAACGGCAGGCCGACAACCCGATGTTCATATGGTTTGTCGCGCAGAAAATCGATAATGGGATTGCTGGCATATTTTTGCAGATAGTCCCAGTGAATGATATACGGCAAATCCGCCCGTCCCAAGTCCACCACCACCACCAGGCCGAGTAAAAAGCCGCCGAGGCGGGCGCGCTTTCCGGCAAAAACTCCGGCGATAACCAGGGCGCACAGGCCAGCCGACAAGGCGAAGAGGACGACGAACCAACCGACCTGACCGATGCTGAAGGCGGCAATTTGTTGCGCCATGTCTTCATCCCCAAACCCGACCTTTTGAAGATAATGGACCAGGGATGTTTTTTCGGACGCGTAAATCAGCCAGGCCAGAATGCTGCCGACAAACGCCAAGGCGCTGAACCAGATCCAACCGCGATCAAAACCGGAGGCCTTGGCCCACCAATTTTTGAATTTTATCCCGGGAGAATAGGTGTTGGTTTCGGGAACGGCCAGATATCGACGGTTCAAACCATGCACGCCATAAGCGAAAAGAATGGCAGTGGCCCACGCTAACAAGAGAAGGAATTTGGTAGGATTCCGCATCGTTGAAAAGTATGGCAGTTTGTACAGGACGGCATAAAACGGAGCAAACCGGCCCCATGCCAGAAGTAATGAAATCACCAATACCGCTGTCCAGAACCACATGAGTCGCTTTTGGGATTCCGCGAAGAGGCCATCCTGTTTCCGCAATGATTGGATGACGGCCCAAAGCGCCACCAGCGCTACGAGGATGCCGACATAATTGCCGCCGCCCGTAAAACGCATGAAGCCCGGAGGCATGGGGCCGGAATTGCGACCATCCAGATAAGCATCCAGCACCGGATCCCGCCCGACCCCGCCCCAATAGTTGCCGCCCTTGTAACCATTCTGGAGGAATTCCATCATGTTTTTGGGAGTATCCATGCGATAGCCAAACAAACCCGGCACGATCAGGCTGAGGGTTTCAATTTTCGGCTCGCTCCATTGGGTGGCCCAGTTCCAATGCTGCGCCTTGGTTTCCGCGTCCTGGCCCGTGCCGGCGATACCCGTGATTTGGGAGCCGACGAGTGAGACCACAGTTTGCGTGGCAATGAATCCCGCAAAGACCGCAATTGTGGCGATCTGACCGACCCCGCGTATGATTTTTGCGGCGGCCGATCCGCTGGCGTCGACCACGTTTTTGTAGAAAACAAAGGCCGCTACCAGCATGCTGAAAATCGCGCCAATATCAGCTGCCTCCATCACATTGATACCGACAGCCAGGCCCGCCAGCGCCAGCCGGGCCCATCGGACAGGCGCCGGCGTTTCCCGGGAATTGGACATCACCAGAGCCAGCGCGAAAAAATCCATACCGACGGCGATTTGTTGGGAAGTGACCCCCCAACAAGCCGAAGCAAAATAGCTGGAACTGAAGGTTGCGGCGAATGCGCCCAAGGCTGCTGCCAGTGGCGACAATCGCAATTGCCGGAAAAATGTCCACGCACCCAGGCCAAGAACAAATAACGCAAAAGGTGCGGAAAATTTAAGAAATCCGACCGGTCCGAGAGCCCAATGAATCAGGCCGGTCAGGTCTGGTGGATAGCCCCCTGCATTGCCGCCGAGGCTGGTCACATCACCCCAGCAACCAAAAAAAGCGCCCGGCAACTGCACCCATGCGGTATTTTGCTGCCCGAGCGGCCCATCGTTGGAAAAGTGAATATAACCCGGCAAAAAGCTTTTGCCGAATAATAAGGCCAGAATGGTGGCCAGCAATGTGACAAAGAAAATTCCCCGTGTCGGGGACACGCCGGTTTGCTTGTTAGCTTTCATAAGGCAGCATCAGCAAATAAGTTGATATGTTGTGCCATAGGATAGACACCGGCAGGCCTTTTTTTGTATATTCGCACAATTGTGATGCAATCAGTTGATAGTCAAACCGCAATTGTCAATTGTGCGGAGCCGGGTGTCAAGGCACCCCATGCTGAAAAGGTCCGTCTGGAGTTGAACAATGGGTACTCTTTTGAGATGGTTGCCACGTTTGCCTGCCTATGAGCCAGCCAATCCGTTTTGCCATAGTGACATTGGCCATCGGCAAAGCCATCGAGAATTTGGACTACACATTCTCCAGCTTTGCCCGGTGTCCCAACGTTGAATTGCATGCATTCATTCTGGGAGGACAGCTTCCACAACGCCGGATTTCCGGCATCCAATATCATCTGCTTGCTTCCTTGCCGGATTTTTCACATCCCTTGCGCGAGGTTTATTTTCGCCGATTGGAGGTGCTGGACGATCTTGGGGTTGATTATGCGATGACGGTGGACAGTTTTGACGTGCTCTGTCTTCATCCCCTGCCTCCTTTTGAACAATTGCTCGGCAATGCGGACGTGGGAGCCTGTGTCGAACATCAGGGCGGCCGTTACATACTTGGACAGGGTTACACATCGAGTTTCCTGAATGGGGGGGTGTTTGTTTGGAACGTGCCTCGCAGCCGGGATATCCGCGCGGAGATCACTGCCCGGGGTCGCAGCCATTTTCGGACTCTCGCTGATGATCAGTTCTGTCTCAATGAAGTCATTCAGACAGAATATTTCGACCGGTTGCGGATACTTCCCTGCCAATACAATTATCGCGCCTACCTGAAAGGAACTTTTTCAAAAAACCGGCCCGGTTGGCCGACGGTGGAACACCTCGATGGCGTAATGATTTACCACAACGCCACCTGCATCCCGGGGGTGAAAAAGTTACCGCCTTTCAAATTGCGCGCCAAACTGCCGCCGCTACCGGCCGATGGCCGGCCGCTGACTCCACGCGAGCAATTCTGGCGGCGGTTACGGAACAAGTTCAAACCGTGGGTGGTCGGTTGAGACGATGGGCTTCCTGCAATGTCCTTGCCCGTCCGCCTAAAACCCGTTCCCAATCCACGCCTGGGGCGGCACTGCGCTGTTCCATATGAGTGGCCAGAGTGGGGATGGGTGCCCAGAGTGTCCGTCGTTTGCCAAAAAGGATGTAACGCCAGGCGTACCACCAAGCCAGTGCTTGGGAGCCGGGAATGAATTTGCCGTCGCCAAAACCGCGAATACAACACCAGGGATTGAACACGCGCAATTTGGTCAAGGCCATCCACAACCCCAAATCTGAATTGCCCTGGCAGTAGGTTTTAAACACGGCTGCGGATTCAACCAAGGCTGGCTGTCGCATCATGAAGGTCAGTGCCGTGGCCACCACCGTGCGCCAGCGCCGGCCCTCCTCCACGTTTTCGCTGGAACGAATGCGGTCAACATAGCGGCGGTGGTAATCCGAATGGTCCGCCAAGGTCAGGGCGTCCACCTCCGGATGGCGTTGCATAAAGGTCACTGCCTGTTCAAGCGAACGGGGCAAATACAAGTAGTCATCTTCAGCGAAATAAACCAATTTGGAATCCTGCTGTCCGGCCAGAAGATCAATCTGCCGCATAAAGGTGGCACCATTCCCTTCACCACCCAGTTCGAGTATCTCCATCGGGGTGTGCGGAAAAATTGATTTGACCAGCTCCAGGTAGGCTGGCGGGCAGTTGTCAAGCAGCACCCACATTTTGACCTTTAAATGGCCCATCGCCTCTTTGAACGTCTCCAGGTTCAACTGGACGAGCGCCAGTTTGTCGGTGAACCCCAGAATGGGATTGGCTGACACGCGTGGATAAATACGATAGCAGACCGCCAGATCGAAATCAGGATTCACTTTGGTTTGCATTCATTTTGAGTCCGTCAGGCCACCGGCTACGAGAGTCAGCCGAGCAGGCTTAACAATTCCTCGTCCTCTTTTCTTACGGCAATCATGTTTGGGCCGCAAAAATCCTCCTGCCGGTAATGATAATCCCGGAATTCGACGTGATCTGGATATAGCTTGCCGATCCGGTAGCCAAAGCTGGTGAAGAACTGGTGGGCGTCCCGCAACATGAATTTCGAGACGATGTTCGTCGTGTTGTACTCAAATTGTACCAGCCGGATCCGGTGTTCTTTGAACATGACGGAAAATCCCCGCAGCACGGATTCTTCCATGCCTTCCACATCGATTTTAAGAAAATCAATCATGGAAACGCCATGTTCGCGCGCATACTCATCGCCGCGGACCACCCGGGCCCGGATCGATTGAGGCGGCGGACGCATGGCGCCTGAAGCTTCAAACGCTTCACTGAAATTTTCCCGATAGGCGGTGGTTAACTGGTCGGACGAGTCAGTGTAAAACACCTCCAGTTCTCCGTCACGATCGGACAAGCCAACGGGATTGAGCACAATTTGAGGCCGGTCACCCACGTTCTTTTGTAATTGGCCAAAGATGGGTGGTGCAATCTCAAAAGCATGGATGGTTGTCTCGGGAAGGTATTGTCGACACAACAACAGCCATTCTCCAACATTGGCGCCAACGTCAAACACGCATTTTGCCTGTAGTTTGCCCGCCCCGATTTGGCGCAGGCACCATTCTTCCCCGTTGGTCTGCATGTCGAAGTTGCGATTCTCGTAGGCCCGCCAAAGCAGGTAGGACGCACGCCCCAGCCAACTGCATGGCCAGGTGCGGCGATGGCGGCACAACCACTGCGCGGTGCGTTGGAACAACGTGTTGAAAACACCGGAAGTTTCAGTTTTTTTCATTTTTTAGATTTTGACTTACTTTCAATTCCGCAATTAAAGCCTTGTTCTTCCCACGCCGTTTGTAGGTCCAAACTCCCCAGGTATCGCCCAGGACACTGCCGAGGCTGGCTGGCACATGCCATAACCAACGGGGATCACCGTCCCGGATCAACCCCCGCACAGTGTGCCAGAGCGGGCCGATGAAGGTGACGCAATAGACACCCGCCAGCCAGAGCGGCACGGGCGGCTTTTCCTTCATCCAGTTTGTCTTGGCTTCCTCCTGGACGCGGAGAAAATGTACCGTGGCCCGCCGGCGTTTTTGCACAAAACCCCAGAGGGTCTGAACATAATAGTGATGCACGCCACGTCCGCGAATCCGCAGCCATTCGCGCTGGCCCCGGCGCATCAGGTGCAAGGCGGCATGCGTGTCCTGAAAATGAGCGTTCGCCTTGACCAATTCCAGATCGGCCCGGCGAAAAACAAATCCATTTGCGCCGAGCGGGTAGGAAAGCGAATCGCCCGGCAGGGTCCAACGTTCCACTTCGCCATCGTGCGCCACGAGTTTCGGGTTTACGCTCATCAACCAGGCAATCGGGTCGCTGATGTGCAGCCGGTGAGTGAGATAGGCACAGAACGAACTCATTTTGGATGACGGCAGGTAGTAACTTTCCACCCCCAGCGCCTGTGGATTGGCCATAAGCGCTTTCACGGCCAGTTCGATGTAGTCGGGATGCGTGATTTCGTTGTCTGCGTCCACGAAGACAATATATTCGCCGGTCGCCTGTTGCAGGGCCAGACGTTTACCTTCCTCCATGTTCTTGCCGTCGTCATCGAGGACGACGGCATTGTATTTTTTGGCGATTTCGCGCGTACGATCAGTCGAATGGGCGTCGGCCAGCAGGATTTCATACCGGTCACGCGAATAGGTCTGGCGCGTGATGGACGACAGGACATTGTCCAGCAACGCCTCCGCGTTGAGCGTCGGCATGATGAAGCTGACGCGCGGCAGATGGTCCGAATCCGATGACATAAACCGAGTCTGGCTGAAACCGGCTGCCAATTCAAATCAGCTTTGTATGGTGATTTTATGCCGACGCATGGCGACCAGCCAGACGAAAAACATGACGACGAATGCGATCCCGGCAGCGACGGGCATGGTTTGCAGCAATGTGGCAGGGGTTTGCCCGGTTGCAAACAACGTCAGCCAGTAACCCAGACCGAGAACACCGTAAAGCATGGAAATTTTTAACCAGCGGCTGGCAAGCGCCCAAAATGCGAGGGCTTGAAGCAGGCCGACGAAAACCATGGTGATGGAAAGCTGGCCGACCATCCCAGCCGCCTCCGGAGTGTTTCGATGCAGGAGTTGCAGGGCAAATGTTTTCAATACAAGAAGTCCCATGGCACCGGAAAATAGGCCAAAGGCGTAAAGGCCGAGCAATTTCAACTGCTCACGCAATGCTGCACCATGATGCTGGCCGGAACGGTGGGTGAACAAAACGGCCAGCAGCGGACCGACTGCTGTTGGCAAGGCACGGGCCAGCAACCCGGCGGAGCCGTAAGTATCCAGGTCGCTTTTGGTGAAAAATTTATTGGCCACGAGCAAATCACCCTGACTGAAACAGTTTAAGCCAAACATACAGGCGGTGCTGACGACGAGAAATTGGACAAATTCCCGGTCCCACGGCGAAATGGCGGTGTCGGTCCGGCGCGGAAAATCCTTTTTCCAGAACAACAAAACCAGATTGGCCAGCAACATGACAGCCGAGGCCAAAACCGCGCATTCCGCAACCGGCCAGATTTTGGTCGTGAGCCAGCCAAACAAAACCCGCAGGATGGCGGTCAACAGTCCGATGCAGGCAAGTCGTTTGAACCAGGCGAGTCCCTGACAAAGCGCCGCCACATAGGAGCTCCAAAGCCCGCCCAGCACACAAGCGAGCGCGATGAGGGTGAGGCTCGTGCGCGGGAGGTGGAAAAAATCACCTAGCGGTTTCACCAGAATGATGGCGATGACCGAGCCGGCGATGGTGACCTGAAAAAGAAATCTGCGGCAGCCGGCCAGCAGACCATGCAGCCGTACGTCGTCGCCACTGAAATGAAAGCGCGCGATATAATGCGTGACCGCTTGCGTAGCGATGGCCAGCGGCATGCCGAGAAAACCAACGAAAGTGAGGGTCGTAAGGACGAGGCCATATTCACCGGTTTCACTCCCGAGTTGCCGGCTGACGATGATTTGAAAGACATAATGGATCAAGGTGGCCAGAAGGCTGATTGCGGCGAAAATGACGCCGCTTTGCAGGAGCTTGCGGGCCGGGCCGGAATCATTTTTCAACTCTTGGCTCATGCGGGTGGTTTGCTATTCCAAAATATATATCGTCTGCGATCTGGCGTTGAACAAACAGCTTCAACGAGAGCGGGCTTCAGACGCAAGCCGATTTCCTGACACTTGCAGTTCAAAACGGGGCCCAGCTGTTGGATGAGGAGAATAGCCTTGACTCGGAGGAAGCCAGGCCAGCACAGTATGTGGAATTGTTGCCTGGTGCAAATTGAGTTATGCGGCCGTCATTGAATCCTTTGAAGCGTCAAATCGTTGCCGCCACGATGGCAACCAAGGAGGGGCATATCGCCAGCGCCTTTTCCATTCTCGACATCCTCTGGGTGCTGTACAATCAGGTCATCAGGGTCAATCCGCAAAATTTCCAAAGTGACGACCGGGACTATTTTATTTTAAGCAAAGGGCACGGGTCGCTGGCCTTATATGCGGTGTTGGGCGAAAGAGGCTTTTTCCCGCTGTCCGAACTGGAGCAGTTTTCAACCTTCCAGAGTCGTTTTGGCGGTCATCCGGATTGCAACAAGGTGCCGGGTGTGGAGGCGTCCACCGGATCTTTAGGCCACGGTTTGCCCTTCGGTGTCGGGGTGGCGCTGGGGATGCGGATCCGTGATATTAATCGCCGGGTTTTCGTGCTGGTGGGTGACGCCGAATGCAACGAGGGTTCCATCTGGGAGGCGGCGTTGCTGGCCGCACACCACAAACTCGCGAACCTGACGTGCATCGTGGACCATAATCATTCGACTGACCGGGCCCTGGGACTCGGCATCCTTGTGGGTAAGTGGGAGGCTTTCGGTTGGAGGGCAACCACGATTGACGGTCATGATCACCGGCAAATCGCAGATGCCCTGAAACAATCAGCGCCGGATCGTCCAACGGTCATTGTGGCGGAAACGATCAAGGGATTTGGTTGCAAGCAAATGGAAAACAATCCCGCCTGGCATCATCGTTCACCCACCCGCGAGGAATTGCCGTTGATCCTGGAGGAACTGGCTTGAGAAAGCAGTTTGTCAAGACGGTGGAAAGCCTCATGGCTGCCGACAGCCGGCTGGTGGTGCTTTTGGGGGATATCAGCGTGTTTGGCTTCCGAAATGCGTTCCAGCTTCATCCCCAACATATTTATAATATCGGTATTTGCGAGCAAGCCATGACCAGCATGGGCGCCGGACTGGCAAAAACCGGGTTGATTCCGGTCCTGCATAGCATCGCTCCTTTCGTGGTGGAACGCTGTTTCGAGCAGATCAAGGTCGATTTTTGCTACCAGAAGTTGCCCGGCAATATTGTGAGTGTAGGGGCTTCTTATGATTACGCAGCCTTGGGCTGCACCCATCATTGTCCGGGCGATGTCGCCGTGTTGCGTACGTTGCCGGGAATGGAAATCGTGGTGCCGGGAACGCCCGCTGAATTTGACCAATTGTTTCGGGCGGCTTACGCCGGCCCGCACCCCACTTATTTCCGCTTGAGTGAACGCAGCAATCCGCAAGCTCAGAACGTTGAATTTGGCCGGGCCAACGTTCTCAAACAGGGAAAACTGGCCACCGTCATCGCCGTCGGGACCGCCTTGCCACCCGTTCTCGCCGCGGTGAAGGATCTGGATGTAACGGTTCTTTATTACACGACTGTGGCTCCCTTCGACGGCGAGACGTTGAAACGGAACAGCCATGGCGGGAAGATTGTCCTGGTCGAACCCTTTTATGCCGGCACGCTGGTTGCCGACATTTACGCAGCGCTGGGTACAGCGGCGGTGGCAATCCAAACCATCGGCGTGCCTCATCAATTCCTGACCCATTACGGACATGCGGAGGAACATGATGAAGCGATTGGGCTGACCCCGGACGCCATCCGGAAACGCGTCACTGATTTTGTTCGTTCAAGCTGACGTTTTTTAGCGTAAAAATTTTACAGCGACTAATTTTGGATCCGAGATGAGCGACACCATTTTAATTACCGGGGCTGGCCGTGGTATTGGCCTCGCTTTGGCGCAGGCGTTGCTCGGCCGGGGGCATCGGGTCATTGCCACGTGCCGGCGGCTTGATCCGGCCGGCCCGCTGCAACGATTGCTCTCGCAATCCGGCCTGGAAGGAAGGTTGCAGGTTCAACTGCTGGATGTCACAAACGACGAATCCGTGGCAGCGTTGACACAATTTTTGGAACAAACGGGCACGGTCGTGGATGTGCTGGTAAATAATGGGGCCATCTTTATTGACCGGCAAAATACATCCATCGCCAATCTCGATTTAAGCCATCTGGTCACGACCTTTCAAACGAATGTGGTGGGTGTGGCTCGCGTCACCAAAGCCCTTTTCCCCTGTCTGGTGCGGTCAAAGCGGCCCCGGGTGGTGAATATTTCCTCGGGAGCCGGCTTGATTTCCACCAAGAGAAACTCGAAGTATTATGCTTATTCCATTTCCAAGGGGGCGCTGAATATGTTGACGCGCATGCTGGAGATGGAAGGCCGGGAGAAGTCAATTTGCGTTGTCGCGGTGACGCCGGGGCGGGTGCGGACGGAAATGGGAGACAGCGACGCTCCACTGACGCCGGAAGAGTGTGCCGGAAGCCTGGCAGGGATGATTGAGAAACTGCAATTGAACGATGCCGGGCGCTTTTTGGACCGGGATGGCCAGCCCTGTTTTGACGGCGAGTTTAAAGATGCCAGCGGGCGGGTCTGTTCCGTCGGTTGGTAAACTTGAACGGCAAGCCGGGAATTTGTTCAATGACAAACGGAAAACTATGAAAATCAAAGGCAGCATTAACGAAATGATCCGGCCTGATGTCCAGGCGCCGGGGGACAAGGCATATTACGAGGGTTTGGAACGATATTACCAAACGAGCCCGGCTACGAACCTGGAAAAGCTTCAGGCATTTACCAAGCACGTGCCGCTTTCAGACATGAACAAGCTGCTGGCGCGTTTTCTCATTTTCCAGCATGTGCTTCCGGTCCACGGCGACATCATCGAATGTGGCGTTTATCGCGGAGCCGGACTGATGTCCTGGGCCCAGTTCAGCGCCATTATGGAACCTTTGAACCACCACCGCAGAATCCGGGGATTCGATACGTTCAAAGGTTTTGCCGGGATTCACCAGAAAGACAGCGGCAATCTGCTGGAAATCGCCAAAAAAGGCGGACTGACGACCAACGCGTACGAGGACATCCTTGAGGCCATACGCCTGTATGATTTGTACCGCATGCTGGGGCACATTCCCAAGGTGTCCTTGCACCCGGGCGATGCCTTGAAAACGATCCCGGAATTTTTAAAGAAAAATCAACATCTGGTCGTGGCACTCCTCTACCTGGATTTCGATGTGTATGAGCCGACCAAATGCGCGATTGAGCACTTTTTGCCGCGGATGCCCAAGGGCAGTGTCATTGCTTTTGATGAGCTGGCCCAGGTGCATTGGCCGGGGGAAACCCTGGCCGTGTTGGAAACGATCGGCCTTCGGAATCTGAGAATTCAACGATTGCCGTTTCAACCCAGCATTTCATTCGCTATTTTGGATTAAAAGGTCTGGCGGGCGGCAAGATTCTGGAACGCGCGTGCAACTTATGTTAAACCAGCTTGGACGGATTCTTGTCTGTGGCCAGCGCGGCATGGTCGGATCTGCCGTGGTGAGACGGTTGCGCAAGGCCGGTTGTGAGCAATTGCTGCTTCCCCCATCCGCTGAATTGGATTTGACCCGCCAAAACGAGGTTGAGAGCTATTTTAACCGGTCCAAACCGGAATGCGTGATCCTGGCGGCGGCCCGGGTGGGGGGAATCCTGGCGAACAACACTTATCGGGCAGAATTCATCCGCGTCAATCTGCAGATCCAGACCAATGTCATCCAGGCGGCCTGGCAGGCTGGCGCGGCGCGGTTGTTGTTTTTTTCCAGTTCCTGCGTCTATCCGCGTTTGTGTCCGCAACCCATGAAGGAGGAACACCTTTGGACGGGGTTGCCGGAGCCGACGAACGAGCCTTATGCCGTCGCGAAGCTGGCCGGCATGTCCATGTGCCAGGCCTACAACGATCAGTATGGGACAAAATTCATCTCCGTCATCCCCACCAATCTGTACGGGCCCAACGATAATTATGATCCGCAGCAATCGCACCTCATGGCTGCGCTCATCCGCAAGTTTCATGAGGCGAAGCTTGGGCGCAACCCGCAGGTGATGCTTTGGGGAACCGGTCAACCCCGCCGGGAACTCATGTATGTTGATGACGCGGTTGACGCCGCCGTGTTCGTTCTCCAGCATTATCATGACAAGGGTCCGATCAATATCGGCGTGGGCAGGGACCATACGGTTCGGGAAATTGCCGAAGTGGTCAAACGGGTTGTCGGCTATGAGGGTGAAATGGTGTTCGACACCGGCAAACCGGATGGCGCGCCGCAAAAGCTTTTGGATGTTTCAAAATTGAAGTCGTTGGGCTGGCAGGCCGGTACGGAACTGGAGGCGGGTGCGGCCCAGGCGTATAACGACTATTTGAATGCTCCCCAATGATCAAATGAACAAACCTCTCAAAAAAAATAACCTGTGGTGGCGATTGCAGGAGAATGCCTTGACCGATGCGGACCTGAAGGCGCTGCTCCAGTTCATTCGCCGGACCGACAAGTTTACCCAAGGACCGGTCATCCGGGAGTTTGAACAGGCTTATGCGGCCTGGCAGGGAAGCAAATATTGCGTGATGGTCAATTCCGGCAGTTCAGCCAACCTGCTGCTGATCAATGCCGTCAAGGAATTGCACCGATGGGAACCGGGCAGCGAGGTCATTGTTCCGGCGGTGACCTGGCCGACGACGATTACGCCTGTGATACAATGCGGTTTCAAACCGGTGTTTGTGGACGCGAATCTCAGCGACCTGTCCTTTGACTATAAACAGTTGGAGAAAAAGATTACCCGGCGCACCCGCGGAATATTTGTCGCGCACCTCTTGGGATTTCCGGCGGAGGTCAAGCGGTTGAAGCGGCTGATCCGCGGCCGCAACATCGCCCTCCTGGAGGATTCTTGCGAATCGCAGGGCGCCATGGTCAACGGCGTCAAAGTCGGCAGCCTTGGGTTGGCCGGCACCTTCAGTCTTTATTGGGGACATCACATGACCGCCATTGAAGGCGGCTTGATTTGCACCAACGATGAACCGCTCTACAAACAATTGCTGCTCAAACGGTCTCATGGGCTGGCTCGCGAATTGCCGCTCCAGTATCAGGCGGCGGTCAAAGCGAAATACCCTGAAATTGATTTTAACTTTTTATTCCTGACCGACGGAATGAATTTCCGGAGCACCGAACTGAATGCAGTTCTGGGACTGCAGCAATTGGCCCGGCTGGACCAATTCATCCGCATTCGCAACCGGAACTACCGGCAATTTCTGGCGGTATGCAAGCGTCATGCTGATCAATTGGTGGTGCCGGAAACTGCGGGAGTATCCTCCTTTGCCCTGCCATTTCTATTTCGAAACCAAAAACTGAAGCAATCGTTTCAGGCGGTTATTCGCCACGCGGGCATCGAATCCCGCCCCCTGATTAGTGGCAATCTTTTACGCCAGCCATTCTTGCGGGCTTATTACAAACCCCGCCAGTTTCCCAACGCGGATTTCCTCCATACCAATGCCTTCTATATCGGAAACAACCAGTTTGTGACGACGGAACGCATGAACCGCCTGGAAACAATAATCGAGGAATTTTTTCAGAGACAGCGGAGCGGAAAATCGTAAGATTTGGCGGCGCAGCCTGAGTTTCTTGCAGCCGGACGTTGAACCATATGAAAAAAGCTTTGATTACCGGAATCACCGGGCAGGACGGTTCCTACCTTGCCGAATTCCTCCTGAAAAAGGATTACGAGGTTCACGGCCTCTACCGGCGTTCGTCATCCTTCAACACCGGCCGATTGGAGGGAATCCGGCAGGATCCCCACGTTCCCAATGCGCGCTTTTTCGGGCGTTACGGGGACCTGAGCGATGGCGTCAGTCTGGTGAAAATGCTTTACGAACTGCAACCCGAGGAAATTTACCACCTCGGGGCCCAAAGCCATGTGCGTGTGAGTTTTGATATCCCCGAATATACCGCCGACATCACTGCGTTGGGCACCATTCGCATTCTGGAAGCGGTCCGTGAAGCCGGCGTGCGCCCGCGCTTTTACCAGGCTTCCTCGAGTGAGATGTTCGGCAAGGTGGCGGAGATTCCGCAGTGTGAGACGACCCCCTTTCATCCACGCAGTCCCTACGCTGTTTCCAAGGTCTTTGCCTATTGGGCCACGGTCAATTATCGGGAAAGCTACGATATGTTTGCCTGCAACGGGATTCTCTTCAATCACGAATCCCCGCGGCGCGGTGAAACGTTCGTTACCCGAAAAATCACCCGCGCCATCGCTTACATCAAGGCTGGCCTACAGAAGAAACTTTACCTGGGCAACCTTGATGCCAAGCGCGACTGGGGTTATGCCAAGGAATATGTGGAAGCCATGTGGCTCATGTTGCAACAGGACAAACCCGATGACTATGTGATTGCAACCGGCGAAACGCATTCGGTCCGGGAATTTTGCGAGGCGGCTTTCGCTCATGCCGGACTGGATTGGCAAAAATATGTGGAAATCGATCAACGTTATTTTCGTCCGGCGGAGGTGGATGTCCTGGTGGGTAATGCGGCCAAGGCCAAAAAGCAATTGGGATGGGAGCCGCGGACAAAATTTAAGGATCTGGTCCGTTTGATGGTCGATGCCGACATCGAGATGCTCGGAGATCAATTGAAAGGCAAGGTAAAGCCGGGACCGGTCGATTAGTCATTGGACAACGGTTTTGTCAGTTGATTATGTCCCATAACAACACCGTCAAGCTGACTGATTGCCTTTGGGTCAGAGGGGATATGATTGACGTGGCCAGAGGGGTGGCCAGCGAACGTCGTACATTGCGGGAACTCGGGGTGAAAATTGAGGCGCTCAAAAACCACCTTGATCAGGAGGGATTGTCCCGCTTGCGGCAGATTGCCTGGAAATCAGACGACCACATTGTTCTAGCCCGGTTATTGCCTGCCGAACTCAAAGTCCTCTATCCGATTTTCAAGGATCGCCGGAATTTTTCCATCCTGGTTCACGATTGGTGGATCACCCCCTACTGGTACACCCGGCATGCCCGATACATCTTATATAACAATTACACAGCGATCGTTGTGCGCAAAAAGCTGGCCCCTTTTGCCCAATTTCGTTCGGTGCCATTCTTGCAATTGCCGGACATATACCGCTGGTATTTTTCTGCCATGCTGGCTGTGCGCCTGGGGACACTGGCCGCGCTTCCGTTATTGGAATCATGGAATTGGTGGCGAAGGCAAACCGAAGCCATCCGTCCGGAGCAGCTGATATTTATGCCTTATGCGGTGAGGGAAGAGGATGTTCCTTTTCAGGAAACGGAAATAAAATATGATTTCAGCAGTCTGGGCGGCACCAATGGGATCTGGTATATGCGCGACCCGTTTGCTTCATCCTATTTTACCGGGGCCAATCTCTATGCGGATCGAAGGCGGTTCGCTGATTTGATCATGGCCTGCAATGGAGATCCGTTTCAGGTTTATGACGTTCGCACCGAAGATCGGTTTGTTCCTTGGGAAGAATACTGTCAAATTACACGGCAAAGCCGTTTCACCCTCGCCACTGGCGGATGGCATCATAGCGCGGTGCCAAAATTCTTGGAATCAGCCTGTCTGGGCACACCGATGATTGGCCGTGCCTTGCCCTTCGAGTTTCCCTGGCTCGACCAATGTCTATTCCCCCTGGATCCTGTGTCAACGACCCGGCACAACATCCGGGCCACGCTCGATGAAGCTCAATCGGTTTATCCAAAATTGCGCGAAAATTGCCTGAATCTGCGTGCACAATTGTTGCGGCTCTACAGCTTTGAAAATCTGCTGCAGATGGCACAGGCCCAAATCGATGGGAAGCCGGTTCCGGGCGGTTATCTGACTCCAGCTGCAAGCGTCCAGGGCGCAAATCAGACTCCCGGCATTGGGGCTTTATGACCGGTCCGCCGTGGGTCGTCTTGTTTTTCAAAAGTGCTGGCGGGTGTTTCCGGGGGCGGCTAAGCTTGATCCCCGATCATGGAAAATATCTTTGTCACCGGCGCCGCGGGTTTTATCGGCAGCAATCTGGTTGACCGCCTGCTGTCCGAAAACAAAAACGTTGTCGGCTGGGATAATTTTTCCACTGGCCAGAAAAAATTTCTCGATGCCGCGTTGAAACACAGCAATTTCAAGCTCATCGAAGGCGACAACCTTGACCTGGCCGCCCTGACCCGGGCCATGGCCGGTTGCGACACCGTTTTCCATCTGGCGGCCAATGCGGACGTGCGTTTCGGCCTGGAACATCCCGCCAAGGATTTACAACAAAACACCGTCGCCACCTTCAACGTCCTCGAAGCCATGCGCGCCAATGGAATCAAGCGTGTGGCGTTCAGCTCGACCGGCAGCGTGTATGGTGAGGCCGAAAAAATTCCCACGCCCGAAGATGCGCCGTTTCCGGTCCAGACTTCGCTTTATGCCGCGTCCAAGGTTTCTGGCGAAGCCATGATTTCCTCCTACTGCGAGGGCTTCAAATTTGAAGGTTATATTTTCCGCTTCGTATCAATTCTCGGCGAACGCTACACGCATGGGCACGTTTTTGATTTTTACAAGCAACTGCTGGAACATCCCGATCGTTTGAAGGTTCTCGGTGATGGGTCACAGCGGAAAAGCTACCTCTACATCGGGGATTGTGTCAGCGCCATGCTGCATGTCATGAATCTCGGCACGGCAAAAAAGGCGAGGCACGGCGTGGAAATCTATAACCTCGGTACGGAGGAATATGTTCAAGTCAACCAATCCATCGGTTTTATCTGCCAGGCTTTGGGGCTGAAACCTAAAATGGAATATACCGGGGGCAACCGCGGTTGGGTCGGAGATAATCCGTTCATCTTCCTCGACACACAAAGAATCCGCAGCACCGGCTGGAAAACATCGCTGACGATTGAGCAGGGCATCGGTCGTACCCTCGAGTGGCTGCAAAAAAACCAGTGGGTTTACGCATCGCGCCAATGAATGTCACCGTCCTCGGCCTCTGGCATCTTGGCTCGGTCACTGCGGCCTGTTGCGCGCGGCATTTTCAGGTTGTTGGACTCGACTTTGACGAGGCGAACATCACCGGACTGAATTCCGGCCAGGCTCCGCTTTTCGAACCCGGTTTGAATGAACTTCTCACGGCCGGTCTGGCTGCAAAGAAGCTTTCCTTCACGACCGATCCGAAGACCGCCTGCGCGAACGCCGATGTGCTCTGGCTCTGTTACGATACCCCGGTCAACGAGAACGATGAATCGGATGTTGCCTCCGTGCTCGCCAATCTCCGTCGCGCCCTGCCGTTTCTACCCAAGGGCGCCCTGGTGTTGACCTCGGCGCAATTGCCGGTTGGCACTTGCGCCGGGCTCGAAAAAGAATTTCCCGGGTTTCATTTTGCGTGTTCGCCGGAAAATCTTCGCCTCGGCAAGGCCATCGACGCCTTTGAAAAGGCTGAACGTGTGGTCGTTGGACTTCGCGATGAAGCCAAAAAGCCGGTGCTGGAAAAATTGTTCGCCCCGTTCACCCCGCAAATATTGTTCATGCGCACCGAGTCGGCGGAGATGGTCAAGCACGCGCTGAATTCCTTTCTCGCGCTTTCCATCACCTTCATCAACGAAGTGGCGCGCCTCTGTGAGCATACCGGGGCAGATGCCAAGGAAGTTGCGGCCGGACTCAAAAGCGAACCGCGCATCGGACCCAGGGCGTATCTCGGACCGGGCGGCCCGTTCGCCGGCGGCACGCTGGCGCGCGATGTCGTCACGCTCACCAAACTGGCCGAGGCCAATGACGAACCAATTTCCGTCATACCTGCCATCAAGCAAAGCAACGACCTGCATCGCGGCTGGGCGTTTCGACGGCTGCAATCGCGGCTGGGGGATCTGCGCGGCCGGAAAATTGCCGTGTTCGGTCTGACGTACACCACGAACACGGACACCCTCCGCCGCAGCGCGGCGGTTGAATTATGCCGGCAGCTATTGGACGCCGGGGTAAAAGTCAGCGCCTTTGATCCGGCGGTTAAAAATCTACCGCCGGAATTGAGCGCCGTCTCGCTCGCGGCCGACATTCCGGCGGCTTTGGCGGGTGCGGAAGCGGCCGTTATTTGCACCGAATGGCCGCAATTCCGGCAGGCGGATTGGGCCCGGATCATTCCGCAGATGCGCCAGCCGGTTTTTGTGGATGCCAACCGTTTCCTCGAAAAGGAATTGAAAAACCTGCCGGGAGTCGAACATCTTTCCGTTGGACGCGCCTGAATATGAAACTCAAAGGCCTCAACACGCTCATCACCGGTGGCAGCCAGGGACTCGGCAAGGCCATTGCCGGCCAATTTTTGGCCGAGGGCGCCAATGTCGTCCTCTGCGCCCGTGGTGAAAAGGATTTGTTCGTCACGCGCGATGAACTCGCCAAAAATTTTCCTTCGCAGAAGGTTTGTGCCCGAACCTGCAATGTTGCTGACGAATCCCAGACGAACGAACTTGTCGCTTTTGCCTTGCGCGAACTGGGCCCGCTGCACGTGCTGGTTTTGAATGCCGGCATTTACGGACCGATGGGCGCGACGGAATCAGTTTCGCTCGCTGAATGGCGGCGGGCGATGGACATCAATGTGTATGGCGTTTTGCTGCCGTCCCGCGCGGTGATCCCGCATTTCAAGCAGAACGGCCGCGGAAAAATCATCGTGTTGAGCGGTGGCGGGGCGACCAATCCGCTGCCGAATATCAGTGCCTATGCCGCGTCCAAAGCCGCCGCCGTCCGCCTTATGGAAACATTGGCCGAAGAGCTGAAAAGTTTTCATGTGGATGTGAATGCCATTGCGCCGGGCGCCCTGGCTACCCGGCTGGTGGACGAGGTCCTGGCCGCCGGCCCGGAAAAGGTCGGTGCCGCCTTTTACGAAAAGAACAAGCAGTGGAAGGAAAAGGGCGCCACACCGCTCGAATTCGGAGCCCGGCTGGCGGTTTATCTGGCCAGCAGCGAAAGTGACGGGATTTCCGGCAAGCTTATAAGCGCGCAATGGGACCCTTGGGAAAAACTTCATGAATTCAAGCCGGACCTGAACAGCGACATCTACACGCTGCGCCGCATCGTGCCCAAGGACCGGGGCAAAACCTGGGGTGACAAATGAACTACGCCATTATCGGTTGCGGATTGATCGGGAAAAAGCGGCTGGCCGGCCTGCCTGCCGGTTCAAAGCTCGTGATCGCGTGTGATAAAAATCTGTCGCGGGCGGAAGAATTGGTGAAACTGGCCAAAAACGGACGCGCGCTTGCCGATTTCAACCAAGCGGTTGCCGATCCGCAGGTGGAAGCCGTGATTGTAGCCACGATCAATGCTGCGCTGGCTGACGTTTCCGCCGCCGCCATTCGCGCCGGGAAACACGTGGTCGTCGAAAAACCCGCCGGTATATCCGTACATCAGATTGATGAACTGATGGCGCTCGCTGAAAAACACAAAGTCTGCGTCCGGGTCGGTTTCAATCACCGCTACCATCCGGCGTTTATCCAGGCGCGCGAAATTTTTGCCTCCGGCGTGATGGGCGAATTGATGTTCATCCGCGCGCGTTACGGCCACGGCGGCCGCGTGGGCTACGACCAGGAATGGCGCGCCGACCCGAAACTTTCCGGGGGCGGGGAACTGATTGACCAGGGCATCCATTTGATTGATCTGGCGGGCTGGTTTCTCGGCGGGTTCAAACAGATTGACGGCCATGCCACGACATATTTCTGGAACATGCCGGTGGATGACAACGCGTTTTTGAGTCTGCGCACGGCCAAAAATCAGACCGCCTGGCTGCACGTCAGTTGCACGGAATGGAAAAACCTTTTTTCCTTCGAGATTTACGGGCGATACGCCAAGCTGCACATCGAAGGGCTTGGCGGGAGTTACGGCGTCGAGAAGCTTTATTACCATCAGATGAAACCGGAAATGGGCATTCCCGACACCAAGCTTTATGAATTTCCGGGTCCGGACGAATCCTGGCGAAAGGAGATGTTGGAATTCGAAAAGGACATTCAGTTGAAACGCCGGCCGGATGCCGGATTGGCGGAGGCGCGCGCCGCGCTTCAAATTGTTGAAACCATTTACGAAAAAAGCGGATTCAAAAACCTATGATCATTGCGCGTTCACCTCTTCGCGTCACGCTCGGCGGCGGTGGCACGGATTTGCCGTCGTATTACGAAAAATTCGGCGGCTTTCTCATCGCGGCGGCGATTGACCGGTATGTTTACATTACGTTGCACCAGACATTCGTGCCGGATTTGATCGTGAAGTATTCCGAGCTGGAACGCGTGCCGGAAGCGGCGCAGTTGAAACACCCCATCATCCGCGAAGCGTTTGGACTGCTGGGCATGAATGGACATTCGCTGGAACTGACTTCGA
>Ga0265337_1000520_pt1 | contig 20388 bp, 19 predicted proteins | sample 42122metaG_FD_192441 | JGI IMG/M metagenome (GOLD analysis project Ga0265337, IMG submission 192441) | Rhizosphere microbial communities from Carex aquatilis grown in University of Washington, Seatle, WA, United States - 4-21-22 metaG | ecosystem: Host-associated > Plants > Roots > Rhizosphere >... | reverse complement strand
TCTGGTGATTGATGACAATGAGATCATCCTGAAGACGACTTCGATGAAGTTGCAAAGCGCCGGCTATCAGGTTTTCACCGCGTTGGACGGTTCGGAGGGCGTTGCCGCGGTGCGCCGGGTAAAACCGGACCTGGTGCTGCTGGACATCGCATTTCCGCCGGATGTGAGTGGCATGTCGTGGGATGGTTTTCGCATCATGGACTGGCTGCACCGGGTGGATGAAACGAAAAGGATTCCAATCATCGTCATCAGCGGGGTGGTGGAGGAGAAGAACAAGCAGCACGCCACCACCAGCGGCGCCGTGGCTTTTTTCCCGAAGCCGGTCAATTTTGACGAAATGATCAAGGTCATCCGCGCAACTTTGAACGTGGATTCAGACCCACCGCCGGGTTCTTCCTGACCGGAAAATGAGGATTTGCAAATCCGGGGCATTTTTGTAACCTGCTTTTGGAAGCGAGCGTAGCTCAGCCTGGTAGAGCATCACGTTGCCAACGTGAGTGTCGAGGGTTCGAATCCCTTCGCTCGCTCCATCTCTGTCAACCACCTGCGTTGATGCCTCCTTTGCAATAGACAGCTCCGTTGCGCCAATACTTTTGCCCAGGAAAATCAGTCATGGCCAAGGAAAAGGAGAACGACGAAAAGGGAAAACCGGCCGGAAGGTTGCAGGATCAAGTCCTGCCGGACGCGCCAGTTTGATTCGACGCGCAAAATCCATCTTGCTCTGAAAAACCGACTCTGCTCCAATCGACTGCCGCATGAAAGAGATCAGCCGATGAAAATTGAATCGAAAGTATTCCGCGTTCGCCAAGGCGAAAAAGTCAGGCTCAAGAAATGGCCGACCAAGGCAAAGCCTTTCTACAAATCGAAGGAGCATTACCAGAAGCTGCTCGAAAGCCACACCAAGGAGATGAGCGCGCGGCAGGGTCTGCTTTATGCCCATGACCGCTACGCGTTGCTGTTGATTTTCCAGGCAATGGACGCTGCGGGCAAGGACGGTGCCATCAAGCACGTCATGTCCGGCATCAATCCGCAGGGCTGCGAAGTCTTCAGCTTCAAGCATCCCAGCGACGAGGACCTGGCGCATGATTTTCTCTGGCGCACGACGCGCTGTCTCCCGGAACGCGGGCGCATCGGCATCTTCAACCGCTCCTATTATGAGGAGGTGCTGGTCGTGCGCGTCCATCCGGAATTTCTCCGCGCGCAGAAACTGCCGGCGGAATTGCTCGACAACGAAAAAATCTGGGACGGGCGGTATCGCTCCATTCTGGATTTGGAAAAGCACCTGCATCGCAACGGCACGCGCGTCGTGAAATTTTTCCTGCATCTTTCCAAGGAGGAACAGCGCCGGCGGTTTCTCGAACGCATTGACGATCCGCACAAAAACTGGAAGTTCAGCCAGTCGGACATCGCGGAGCGTGCGCGGTGGAAGGATTATCAAAAAGCCTACGAAGCCTGTCTGGGCGCGACGAGCACCGACCACGCGCCGTGGTTCGTCGTGCCCGCCGACGACAAGGAAAACGCGCGGCTCATCATTTCGCAAATCGTCCTCGACACGCTGGAGAAGCTCAAGATGAGCTATCCCGAATCCGGCAAGGCGCGCCGGAAGGAATTGCAGTCCATCCGCAAACAACTGGTTAAATAAATTCCCGTCATGACCGGCCTGATTGCCACGGTGCCCACGGGTTTCCACGAGAAGCCGGTCATCCTGACCATTTTTGCCGCCACTTATCTGGGGATTGCGATGGGGCGCGTGCCGGGATTGAAGCTCAATCGCGTCGGCATCGCGCTGCTCGGCGCCATCGCCATGATGATTTTCGGCAATGTCACCACTGCCGATGTCATTTCCTATGTCAACTGGCCGACGATTTTCCTGCTGTTCGGATTTTTCGTCATCTCGGCGCAGCTTCGGCTGTCGGGATTTTACGACTGGGTGGCCGGCGGCATTTCGGCGCGGCTCGCTCATCCCGCGCGCTTTTTGCTCGTCCTGATGCTGGTGACGGGCGGGCTTTCAGCCTTTCTCAATCACGACATCGTCTGCTACGTCTTTGCGCCGATTGCCGGGGCCGCTCTCTTGCGCCGGCAAATCAATCCCGTTCCATTTTTGATTGCGCTGGCGATTTCGAGCAACATCGGCGCGGCGGCCACGCTCATCGGCAATCCGCAGAACATGATGATAAGCCAGGTCGCGCACCTCGACTTCGGCCGCTACATTCTCTGGACGTGTGTTCCAGTCACGTTCGCCATGGCCGCCGCCTACGCCATCATCTGGATGGCGTCGCGGGAAAAACTTCAACCCGCCCCGCCCGCCACAAATGAGTTGAGCCATGAGGCTTACCCGTTCAACCGGGCGCACACGATCAAGGGACTGGTCATTCTCGCGGTGGCCATCGGCCTGTTTTTCTCGCCGCTGCCCAAGGAGATCATCGCGCTGGCTGCCGCCGGCATTCATCTGGCCAGCACGAAATTCCGCACCGACGATTTGTTGCGGCTGGTGGACTGGCCGATACTCGTTTTCTTCATGGGGTTGTTCGTGGTAACCGGCGTGTTTCAATCCACCGGCTGCGGCGATCAGGCCATGCACTGGCTGGCGCAAGGCGGATTCGACCTCAACGCGCCTGTCAACCTGGCGCTGGCCACGGCGGTGCTCTCAAATTTAATCAGCAATTCCCCTGCGGTGCTGCTGCTGCTCAAGCTCGCCGACCTTTCCAGGCCCGACGCGGCTTACATCCTGGCGCTGGCCAACAGCTTCGGCGGCAGCCTCATCATCCTCGGCAGCGTTTCCAACATCATTGTCGTCCAGCAGGCGCGCGCCATGGGAATCAAAATTTCCTTCCGGGATTTTGCGCGGCTGGGCATTCCGGTGACATTGGCCGCGCTCGCCGGACTGCTCGCTTGGATTGCCATCGTGACCTGAATCGGAAATTTTTCGTGCGGACGACGCGGCACAGGCTACGATGACGCCATGTCCGACGCTTACGGCCAACTGCTTGACGCGACGATTCAACATCTGGAGGATTTGAAATCGCGCGGCGTGCGGAACGTTGCGGTTTCGCCGGAAACGCTTCATGCGCTGGCGCAGCCGGTAAAAACCATCCCCGCGCCGACACAAGCTTCCAAAACTGGATCGAAAATTTCCATGACAACTCCATCACCACAACCCGCCGAACTTTCGCTCGCCTTGCCCGGCGAAGCTGCGCCCGCGTCCACGCCGCTTGATCCAAAAGCAAAAGCCGCCGCGTTTGCGGCGTTGCGTGAACGCGCATTGGCCTGCGTGAAATGCCCGCACCTTGCGTCATCACGCAAGAACGTCGTGTTCGGCGTCGGCAGCATAGACGCGCAACTCATGTTCGTGGGCGAGGCACCGGGCGCGGACGAAGACGAACAGGGCGAACCGTTCGTCGGTCGCGCTGGACAATTGCTTACAAAAATTATTCAGGCCACGGGCCTGCAACGCGCGGATGTTTATATCGGTAACATCTTGAAATGCCGGCCCGACACGCCCGGCCAGTCCGCCGGCAACCGCAAGCCGACCTCTGATGAAATGGCCACGTGTATTCCGTATCTGCACGAGCAGATTGATTTGATCCAGCCCAGGGTCATCGTCGCCCTTGGCGCGACGGCGGTGGAAGGGTTGCTCGGCAAAACCATCGGAATCACGAAACTGCGCGGCGGTTGGAAGACCTATCGCGGCACGCCGCTCATGCCGACGTATCATCCGGCTTATCTGTTGCGCAACCAGGCGATGAGCGAGAAGCGCAAAGTCTGGGAAGACATGCTGGCCGTGATGGAGAAACTTGGGATGGCCATCAGCGAGAAGCAGCGGAATTATTTTTTGAAGGGATAATCCGCGAATTGCGCGAATTACAAACTGCAAATGATTTTGTAATTCATCCAGGCTGGTGCGGGTGGTAGATTGAAGCCGTAATTCACATGAGCCGTCACCTGAAAATATTGGTCGCCGCCGGAATCTTGCTCGGTGTGGCAATTCTCATTCCTGTCATCCGCCATTATCAACTGCGTTTTGCCGTCGCGTCTTACATCGCTGAACTCAAAGCCAAGGGCGAGCCGATGGATTTGGCGCAAGTGATTCCGCCACCCACGCCACCGGAACAAAACGGTGCCGACGTTTTTCGCAGCGCAGCTTCTCTCATCAACGCGGACGAAAGCCTGAGCTACTCAAATTATGTCTACGGCATGAAAATGGTCGCGCCGGGAAAGGCCATGATTCGCTGGCAGCAACCCGACGTCCGAGACAGAGGTGGCACAAATTCTTGGGAAGATGTGGAGGCAGCGGTCAATCAAAACGCCAAGTCTTTCGCATTACTTCACCAAATCATTGACAGGCCGGATTTTGATTTTCAGATCAAATATGAACGAGGGGTCGCTGACTTGGTTTTTACCAATATGTATCTGGTTGAATCAAAACGGGCAGCCCAGCGACTCGAAACCGCTGCTCTTTGCGATTTACATCGCGGCGAAACCGCGTCCGCTGTGAAAAATCTACGGGCGATGCTTGCACTGACAAAAGCATTGCGTGACGAGCGATTCGCCATTTCCGAACTTGTGCGCGTCGCAATTGCCCAAATTGCGCTCACCGTTAATTGGGAAATCCTGCAATCTACAAATCTAACGGACGAACAGCTTGCCGAATTGCAACGTGATTGGACGAGTCTGGATTTTGTTCGTAGTGAAGAAGACGCGCTGACAATGGAGCGGGTGAGCGGAGAAATCTCCCTCGCGATATGGCGGAATTCCCATGCCGGATTACAACGCTATTTCGACATCGAAAAGGGCGCACGCAAATCAATGGGTTTGAGCGGCGGGGAAGAAACCCTTTGGGACAAGGTGAAAATAACGACCAAAATTTTCTTGTGGCGTTATTGGTGGTCCTATCCCGACGAACTGCGAAGCCTTGAGGGTTACGATGTGCTGATAAATGTGGTGCGATTGGCGCAGACCAACGGTTCTTTCCAAACCGCGCTGCAATCTCAAAACGCCAAATTGGATAAATTGGGAATATCCAAACTGAATGACGAATTTTTGACGATCTTTTCCAACGACACGGATTTTCATTCGATGCTTTCACAATCAATTGTTAGTTTGAGTGCAGTAACCAGAAATGTTATGAGGGTCGAAGTAGCAAGGCAGGCAGTCGTGACCGCCACCGCCTTGAAACGCTATCAACTCAAACACGGAAATTATCCGCGGGATTTGAATGCTCTGGTGCCGGAATTTGTTCCGTCAGTTCCACTTGATCCGGTGGATGGCCAGCCATTGCACTACCGGGAAAAACCGGATGGCACCTTTCTGCTTTATTCCGTTGGCGAAAACGGCAAGGACGATGGCGGCGATCCCTCGCTGGAAAAAGGAGTCGAGAGCCCAAGTTTCAATTGGCAAAATCCCCATGCCCTCGATTTGGTCTGGCCGCAGCCGGCAACGGAAGCGGAAATCCAGAATTACTACGCGCATCCGCCAAAATAATTTGCGCCTTTCCAATTCGCGCCAATTCGCGTAATTAGCGGACTCATTTTTAACATCCGATGCTCAAAACTCTTTTCCAGCCGCTCATCGCGTGGTATCTGGCCGCGCTCAAAACCGGCGGCTATCCGCTCATCGTCCTGCTGATGACGATGGAAAGCTCCTTTCTGCCGTTGCCGAGCGAAGTCATCATTCCACCGGCGGCGCACTTGGCATGGTCGGGCGACGGCCTGAATCTTTTCCAGTTCCATTTCTCCGGCTGGCCGGCGCAAATCGGAATCGTCATCGCCGGCGCATTCGGCTCATGGCTCGGGGCGACGTTGATGTATTGGTTTGCGCGAGTCGCCGGTCGGCCGCTTATCTTACGCTACGGACGGCTGGTTTTGTTTCCGCCGGAAAAACTGGAGAAGGCCGAACGCTGGATGTCTCACTACGGCCCGATGGGCGTGTTCGTCGCCAGGCTGCTGCCCGGCGCCCGGCAACTCGTCGGAATTCCCACCGGCATCGCGCGGATGGATTACCGGTTGTTTTCCATCTTCACGGTGCTTGGTGCGACGATTTGGTGTTCGGTGCTGTGCTGGCTCGGCATCAACATCGGCGCCGACATCACCAAGGGCGAAATGCACCGGGTCATGTTTTGGGTCGGCGGCGCGGCGCTCGTGCTTGGCGCGCTTTACTATTTTTTCGTCCATCGCCATTTGAAACAGAAGCCGGAATAAAATTCCTTTGCGTCTTTGCGTCTTTGCGTTGAAATTCCGTCGTGCCTGCGAGCGAAGCCATCCGCAAAAAAGTCAGTGCGTTGCCGCACAAGCCGGGCATTTATCTGATGAAGGACCGGTTCGGCACGGTCATTTACGTCGGCAAGGCACGCGACCTGCGCAAGCGCGTGAGCCAGTATTTCCATCCAAGCCGGCGCATGGGCTGGGACTTGAAATTCACCGCGCTCGTCGAGGCCATCCACGATTTCGATTTTCACGTCGTCCGCAGCGATCCCGAGGCATATCTGCTCGAAGGCAAGCTCATCAAGGAATTCCATCCGCGCTACAACATCAGCTTCCGCGACGACAAACGATTCCTGATGCTCAAGGTGAACTTGAACGACCCGATTCCCAATTTCACCTTCACGCGGCTGAAGAAGGACGATGGGGCGCGCTACTTCGGGCCATTCGCGAATTCCGGCGCGCTTCGCAGCACGCTCGCGCTGGCGCGGCGGCAGTTCAACCTGCGCGGCTGCCGCGTGTTCACGCCCGGCGAGGGCGACTACAAACACTGCCTCTACGCGCATTTGAAATACTGCACCGCGCCATGCGTCGGCAACGTCACGCGCGCGCAGTATCTGGAGCAGGTCAGGGCCGCGTGCAGTTTTCTCGAAGGCCAGTGCCGCGAAATGCAAGGTCAACTCGAAGGGGAAATGAAAAAGGCGGCGGCGAACCAGGATTTCGAAAAGGCTGCCGACCTGCGCGACCTCATCCGTGATCTCAAAGACACATGGAAGAAAACGGAAAAATTTGCGCGCGTGCCCTACACATTGCCGATCTCAATCAATCCGCAAAATGATCTTGCCGAGCTTGCTAAAGTTCTCGATTTGCCGGGGCCGCCGCAGCGGATTGAAGGTTTCGACATCTCGAACATCAGCGGCACGTTCGCCGTGGCATCACTGGTGAGTTTCAAGAACGGACGGCCCGACCGCGTGAATTACCGCCGGTTCAAAATTAAAACCGTCGAGGGGCAGGACGACTTCGCCAGCATGGCGGAAGTCGTGAAGCGGCGGTATTCGCGTTCTCTGCGTGAATCCAAACCATTGCCGGATTTGATTCTGATTGATGGTGGCAAAGGACAGCTCGGTATGGCTTGCGAGGAATTAAAAAAACTCGGACTCGAAAAAATTCCCGTCATCGCGCTGGCGAAGGAGTTTGAGGAGATTTACCTGCCGGGCGAAAGCAAACCGCTGCGTCTGGGGTTGGATCATCCGGCGGTGAAATTGCTCCAGCGGATTCGTGACGAATGCCATCGTGTGGCGAACAGCTACAACGCGCAATTGAGGCTCAAGCGGATTTCCGAAAGCGTGCTGGACGAATTTCCCGGCATCGGCGAGCGGCGCAAATCGGCGTTGCTGAAGAAATTCGGCTCGGTCCGGCGATTGCAACTGGCGACGCTCGAACAAATCGCAGTCGTGCCCGGCTTTGGCGGCAAGGCTGCGGCGGAACTGAAGAAGTTTCTGGAGGCGCGGGCGGCTTCGCCGGCGGTGTGAATTACCTGGCGTGAGGCAACAAGTTTGCGGCAGCCAGGACGGCGGCGGCGGCCAGCAGCGACAATAAAATGAGCGCCGTGAAGTTCAAGAGATAGGCAATGACGCCAAAAACCATCCGCCGATAACGCGGCCACCAATGCGAGCGCCATTCCAGCAAAACGATCGCTGCCAGAAGCGCGATGGTTATCCAAATCATATTTAACCGGAAAAAGTCCGTTACCCGAAGCACGGTCAACAGCGGCTGCGGCAGCAACGTGTCGGATGCGGCTCAAATTTCCTTCAGCTTGGGCACGACGAATATCAGGGAGCCGACCCAAAAGAAACAGCCCGGCAAGACAAGGGCCGCGTTTTTTAGATAGGTGGCCCAGCCCGGTTCGAGATTCGAGTTTGAGGTATTCATATTCGTGGCGAGTTGGTAGTTGGGAATTCCGGCAAAAGCGCAAAAGAGTTGTTTCATCCGCTCATAAATCGGTTCCCCGGCCCTGGCAAATTCGGTTCGCAAGACTTCGCCCTGGCCGATTTGTCGGACGGTCGTTTCAAACGCCTGTTGCGCGGTAACGCCCGAACGCATCCGCTCCTCGACATCTTCGCGCAGATGATTTTCCAGTTCCTCCAGCGGCACGGGTGTTTTGATGCCCGCGGCGAGCATTTGTTGCCGCCATGCCGCAATGGATTGTTCGAGGTCAAACATATCGTTCGTTGGTTTTATGGGCGGCTTTTTCGAGTCCATAAACCATACCACCAAGGATTGTCATGGCCGTCCATGCCCACAGGGACGAAACCAGCATTTGCCCCTCGGGAATTTGACCAAGGAAATGCGGGATGAATTCTATGAACAGCATCATCCCGGCGACGCTCGCAAGGCAACACGCAGCCTCGATACCCGCTCTGACTCGGTGGCTGCCGATAGCCGGAAGAAATCTGTGGCCATATCGCCAGCATAAAATGATTGATGCAATTGCTGCCAACCCCAACACCCGCCCGGTCAGGTTTGCCTCGTGAACGGTTAAAAGCACCAGCAGAATCCACAGCGAAAAAAGACCTGCCACCGCGCCACAGGCCATTCCCACCAGTTGCACGAACCGCATTTCCACCAAGATGCCAGCCTTTTTGAATTCCACTTTCAAAGCGCGGGCTTGTCCGATTTTCTGGATGGCGGAATTGAAAGCTTCCGGTTCGTTCCATCCGGCTTTCATCTGCCGCTCGATTTCTTCGCGCAAATGAATTTCCAGTTCCTCCAGTGGCGCGGGCGTTTTGATGCCGGCGGCGAGCATTTGTTTTCGCCATTCCGAAATTTTGTCTTCGAGATTAAACATATTGTTCCTTTCTCAAACCGGCCAAGACGGAATGAACCAGCGACCATTGTTCGTGGTGTTTGGCCATCGCCGTTTTGCCGCCCTTTCTGAGCGAGTAGTATTTCCGCTTCCGCCCGGTCTCGCTTTCACCCCACCGTGATTTGATCAGATCCCGGTGTTCCATCCGGTGCAGCACCGGGTAAAGCATCCCGTCCGTCCATTGGAGCTTGCCGCCGGAACGGGCCTTGACCTCCTGGATGATGGCGTAACCGTAGCTTTCACCCTTGGCAAGCAGCGACAAAATCAGCGGTTCCGCCGACGCGGCAACGAGTTCTTTGCGAATCATAGGGACATGATACATAGACTTTATATGTATATCAAGCGGAAAAAGTAGCATTGAAATTCTGGTAGGGCGGGCAGTCCTCTGCCCGCCGCGAATGCCAAAACGCCGGCGCGCACGGAGTGCCGCGCGGGCGCAAATCAGATTTTGAGCACTCCCATTAACACCGCACTTCAGTGCGGTGACCCGCCCGAACCTTGGAACACAGCCGTTTTAACGGCTTCCCGGTTTGGTTGGGATTGAGGCAAAAAAACCGTTGAAACGGTTGGGTGGGTGGGAGATCACTTTCCACCGCGCTGAAGCGCGGTGTTAATGGGAAACCAACTTGTTCAAAACCAGATTTGCGCCCGTGCCGCGCTCTGCCAGAAGAAATGGCTCTCATTCCAATTCAAACCATGCTAAACTGGCAAGGTTGAAAGACATTGAATGACACCAAAATTATTTTCCGAACTCGGCCTTTCCGCTGAAATTCTCAAGGCCATTGACAAACTCGGTTTTGAAAAGGCCGCGCCAATCCAAGCCGAAGCCATTCCCGTGCTCATGAGCGGACGCGATGTCGTCGGCCAGTCGCAGACCGGTTCGGGCAAGACGGCGGCATTCGCGATTCCCGCGATTGAGAAAACCGACCCCAACCTGAAAACCGTGCAGGTGCTCATCCTTTGCCCGACGCGAGAACTCGCCGTGCAGGTTTCCGAGGAATTCCACAAGCTCACGCTCTTCAAACGCGGCCTCACCGCGCTGCCGATTTACGGCGGGCAGTCTTACGAGCGCCAGTTCTGGGGGCTGAAACAGGGCGCGCAAATCGTCATCGGCACGCCGGGTCGCGTGATGGATCACATGAGGCGCGGCACGATCCGCCTCGAGAAAGTCAAGATGGTCATCCTCGACGAAGCCGACGTAATGCTCAACATGGGTTTCCGTGACGACATCGAAACCATTTTGAAAGACGCACCGAAGGAACGGCAGACGGTCTTCTTTTCCGCCACGATGCCGCGCCCGATCCGCGAGCTGATCGAAAAATATTCGCGCGAGCCGCAGAGCGTTCAGATCGAGCAGAAGGCGATGACCGTGCCGACCGTCGAACAGGTGTATTACGAGGTGGACCGCCGCTTCAAGGTTGATTTGCTCACGCGACTCATTGACCTTTACGACCTCAAGCTGGGAATTATTTTCTGCAACACCAAGCGCATGGTGGACGACCTCGTGGATCATCTCGAAGCGCAAGGTTACATGGCCGACCGGTTGCACGGTGACATGAACCAGGGGCAACGCGACCGCGTGATGAACAAGTTCCGCAAGTCCGGCCTCGAATTCCTCGTGGCCACGGACATCGCCGCGCGCGGCATTGACGTGGACGACATCCAGGTCGTCTTCAATTACGATCTGCCCTACGACGGCGAAGATTACGTCCATCGCATCGGGCGCACGGGACGCGCGGGCAAAACGGGCCGCGCAATCACATTCGTCTCCGGCCGCGAACTCTTTCAAATCCGCAACATCGAGCGCTACACCAACACGCGGATTCAGCGCGCCAAAATTCCGACCGTGGACGAGGTTCACGAAGTCCGCGCGAGCCTGTTCCTCGACAAACTTCGCGCCACGCTGACGAGCGGCGAATACAAAAAGCAGGATCACCTTATCGAACGATTGCTCGAGGAGGGTTTCAATTCCACCGACATCGCGTCCGCGCTCATCCATCATCTGCAGGGCGGCGACGCCGCGCCCGCGAAGCCCGCGCCGCGCGAGGAGGCAAAGTTTGAGCGCCCGGAGCGCCCGCAATTTCGTGAGCCACGCGATGACCGCCGGGGACAATTTGAGGACCGCCCGCCGCACAACGCCCGGTTCCGCGATGATGATCGCCGTGAACGCGCGCCCTACCGCGATCCCCGCGACGAACGCCCGCGCCGGTTTGAAGATCGTCCGCCGCGCGCCGGAGCGCCGAGCACCGCCCCGGCTCGTCCGAAAAGTTTTGCGCCTCCGGCCGGGACGGTGCCCGGCGTTCCGCTAAAATCAAAAGCCGCGCCGTGGAAGGCCGCGCCTGCTCCGCCGGCAAAGAAAATTGTTCCTCCGCAGCAGCGGTCTGGAGATGTCGTGCGCGCTGCGGCTGGGGAAAGCCGCGCTCCGTCAGAAACGCCGGGCACCGTTCCGGTCAGTCCCAAGGCTGCTGAACCAAAGACATTTTCCGACGCGGAAATTTTGGCATCCGTGAAGCCCGCTGCCGCACCACGGGCCGAGACAGTGCCCGGCGTTCCAAAAGCGCCGCCGCCGTTTTATGCGAAGGTTGCGCGGCCGGAATCCGCGTCCAAAAAGAATCGGGCGAAAACCGAGCGCAAAACCCCCGATGACCAGACGCGCCTGCACATCAACGTCGGCGAGGCAATGGGCGTCGTGCCGATTGACATCGTGAATTCCATCGCGGGTGAGACCGGCCTGCCCGGCAATGTCGTGGGCAAGGTGGACATCCGCGAACGGCATTCGTTCGTGGACGTCGCCGCCGAACACGCCAACGCCATCCTCGCCAAACTCAACCGCGCGCAGATCAAGGGCAACAAAGTGAAGGTCAAAGTGGCCTGAGCCGCTCACGCTTTGCGGCGGCGGAATTCAAATGCTTTCTTGAATCTCAAACCATCGGCCAACCAAAAGAATTTCGTGTCAATTCATGAAATTCGTGTCTTTATTTCCGCATGAACATTCAAGTAGCCGTTCTCTGCGACGCCGCGACCGATGACAACGGGAAGTTAAACCTGCTCGGCGCGTTCGACACGATTTACGCGCCGCAACTGCCCGCCGTGCATCCGCAGTGCGCGGTGGCGTTGCGCGTCACCTTCATGTCCGGCGACGAGGGCGGGCGGAAGCTCGCGCTGAACTTCGTGAACGCCGACGGCCGCGCCATCATGCCGCCCATTGAAATCCCCGCAGCGGTCGCGTTGCCGGACGACGCTTATTTCCTCACGCGCAATTTCATCGTCAACATCCAGCAGTTGAAGTTCGCCGAGGCGGGCCTGTATTCCGTGGACATCCGGCTCGACGGCGAATCGCGGGCAAGCATCCCGTTGCAGGTGAAAAATCCGCCGGCACGCCCGGCGGCTTGAGCTGGAGTTCAAGTTCCAGCTTGTTTCAGGGGCGCAAGCTGAAGCTCGAATTCCAAGGGAAACGACTTTGTGCCTTGAACTTTAAGTTTGGGACTTAATAATTCGCGCATGGCAAATTCAAACAACGAAACGGTTCTCCAACTCGACCTGCCGGGCATCAAAAAACTCCGCAGCGGCAAGGTGCGCGAAATTTTCGATCTCGGCGACCGGCTGCTGCTCGTCGCCAGCGACCGCCTCTCGGCGTTCGATGTCATCATGCCCAACGGCATTCCGCGCAAGGGCGAGGTGCTCACCCAGATTTCGCATTTCTGGTTCGGGAAATTCGCGTCGCTGGTCCCGAACCATTTGCTCGCGGGCGCGAATGATCCTTTGCCAAAATATTTACAGCCGTTCGCGACGGGGGCCGTCTGCAAAGACCTGGCGCGCCGCTCGATGATTGTGAAGAAGGCGAAGCCGCTGGCCATCGAGTGCATCGTGCGCGGCTACCTTTCCGGCAGCGGCTGGAAGGAATATAAAAAATCGCAGACGGTTTGCGGCATCCGGCTGCCCGCCGGCCTGACGGAATCCGCCGAATTGCCCGAGCCGATCTTCACCCCGTCCACCAAGGCCGAAGCCGGCCATGACGAGAACATTTCCTTCGACGAGGCATGCAAGATTGTCGGAGCGGAACTGGCCACGCAGGCGCGCGACTTGAGCCTGAAAATTTACCGGGCGGCGCGCGATTACGCCCGCCAGCGCGGCATCATCATCGCGGACACGAAATTCGAGTTCGGCCTGGACAACGGCAAACTCATTTTGATTGACGAGGTGCTGACGCCCGATTCCTCGCGTTTCTGGCCCGCCGACCAATACGCGCCCGGCCGCGGCCAGCCGAGCTTTGACAAGCAGTTCGTGCGCGACTACCTCGAAACGCTGGACTGGGACAAAACCCCGCCCGGCCCGAAACTGCCGGACGACGTCGTCGCCAAGACCACGGCGAAATACCTGGAAGCCTATGAGCGATTGACCGGTGGGAAACTATAATTTGAGCAACCGATTGTAATTTGAAAAACTCCTGTTTGGATTAAAGATTTCCCGTAACTTTTCGGATGGAAGGCTGTTAATAGGTTTAGGCTTGCCAGTCTCACCGGCAGGCTGGATGCTTGGGATACCCCAGAAGAAAAGTTCAGGCGCTGTGATTTATAACCGGGAAATGCTATGAAAACAAAAATCCTGCTGTGGAGTGCGGCTTCAATTCTCATCATCGGCATTGCAGCCGGCGCCTTCTGGTGGCTGCGGCGACCGCAGGTCATCACCTTCAGCGACGACAGCAAAGTGACGTTGCTGGCGGTGGAATACGGCAAACGCCATGCGCCGCCGGCCGTAAAAGCATCTACCACCACGCCAGCGGCCAGGGCGCCCACGCGGGGCCGCGGCTCGTTCACCACGCCCACCGACACGCTCGTGCTCTGGGTGCGTGAGGCCTCCGATACCAGCGGCAATCAATACCACAGCTTCCAATATTATGCGTATGACAAGGCGGGGACAGCGTGCGTGCAGACTTACGGTCGCAATTACAGCGGGGGTCGGCAGGGCAATGGCATCGTCGCTGTCCAGTTTGACGCGTTCCCGCGGCGGCAGGGCAAATTTGTTGTGCGGGTGCAGGAACAAGGCAACGGAGGACAGGAAATGTCGGAGCAAAAGTTCGTCATCTCCAATCCGGTGCGCAAATCGTTCCCGACATGGACGGCGGAATCGCTGCCCGCAACGAAGGAGGATGAGGATGTGTCGGTGACATTGACGAAGCTGGTCTTCGGCGCGGACACGACTTACAACCGCAACCAGGACAATCCTGACGATCCGGCCAACAAGGGCGTGCAAATGACATATCACGTCGAGCGGAACGGCAAGGCCGTCAGCAACTGGCAGCCGATGTCGGTCGAGACGACCGACGCCACGGGCAATCACGTCAGCGGCTGGGCCAACACGCAGTGGAACGGCGACGAGGGTGTGACGACCTACCAGTGGGGCTTGTGGTCGGACGAACCGGCGTGGAAGGTGCGCGCTGAATTTTCCCAGCAATCCGATTTCATCCCCGAGGAGCAGTGGACGGTGCAAAACATCCCGCTGCAACCGGGACGCCAGCAGGATTTCTGGAATTTCGGCAACAACAACCGGCGCAACACCAATTCCGTTTTTGCCGAAAAGGATTTGAACGGCGTCCACCTGAAAATTTTCCCGGCGACACAGTTTACGGACCAAAATTATGGAAACGGACAAATGGGAGGCGGCCTTCATATTCAGGCTACTCCGTCGCTCCCGGCAGGGATGCGCATGACGCTCGTCAAACTGACCGACGATCAAGGACAGGATCTTCAAAATTATAACTCGGGCTCGTCCGGCAACGGCACTTCCACCACCTACGGCTATCAGCTGCAAAACATCGCCGGGGCCACCAACCTCAACCTCACCATCGCGCTGCACAAGAGCCGGTTCGTCGAGTTCACCGCCAAGCCGGCAAAACAAGAAACAAGCACCAAGAATTGAGGGGCAAATGAAAACCAAAATAATTCTCTGGAGTGTGGCTTCAATTCTCATCATCGGCCTCGCCGCCGGCGCGTTTTGGTGGCTGCGGCGGCCGCAAATCATCACGTTTAGCGATGATGCCAAGTTGACTCTCCTGTCAGTTGAATACAGCAAGCGCCATGCGCCGCCGACTGCAAAAGCATCCGCCACACCAGCGGCCAGGGCGCCCGCGCGGGGCCGCTCGTTCACCACCACCAATGACACGCTTGTGGCTTGGGTGCGCGAGGAATATGACCCGCAGCAATATCATTATTTCCAGTTTTTCATCTACGACCAGGCGGGCACGGCATGTGTGCAGACTTCCGGAGCCAATTATGGCGGAAACCGCAGCAATCAAATTGTCGCCGTCCGGCTTGATGCGTTTCCGAGACGGCAGGGCAAATTTGTTGTGCGTGTGCAGGAACAGGGCAACGGCGGACAGGAAATGTCGGACCAGAAATTCGTCATCCACAGTCCGGCGGGCGGGCCGTTCGCAAAATGGGTGCCGGATGCGCTGCCCGCCACGAAGGAGGACGACGACGTGTCGGTGACGCTGACGAAACTGATCGCGGGCGCGGACACTCCTTACCAGCGCAATCAGGACAACCCCGATGACGCCGCGAACAAGGGCGTGCAGGCCGTCTTTCACGTCGAACGCAACGGAAAGCCGGTTTCAAACTGGCAGCCGGTTTCGGTTGAAACGACCGACGCCACAAGCAATCACGTCAGCGGCGGGATTTCCCAAAACAACTGGCAGGACAACAACGACACGGTGATTTATCAATACGGCCTGTGGCCGGACGAGCCGGCGTGGAAAATCAAATTGGAATTTTCGCAGCAATCCGATTTTGCCGACAATGAACTGTGGACGGTGCAAAACATTCCGCTGCAACCGGGCCGCCAGCGCGATTTCAATACCAATCCGCGCAACCCCCAGACCAACGCCGTTGTTGCCGAAACCGATTTGAACGGCATTCATTTGAAAGTTTTCCCGGCAAAACAATTCACGGACGTGAGTCCAAATAATTATCAGCAGGGTGGATTGACGATTCAGGCCGACCCGTCACCGCCCGCCGGAATGCGCATGACACTCGTCAGGCTGACGGATGACCAGGCCAACGATGTCGAAAACTCGGGCTACGGCACATCCAGAAATAACAACCTTACCATCTATCGCTACAGCCTGCGCAACATCAGCGGCCTCACCAACCTCAATCTCACCATCGCGTTGCACAAAAGCCGGTTTGTGGAATTCATCGCCAAGCCTGAAAAGGCGGCGGTAGCGGCGGCGCAATAAAAGATGACGCCATGAAAAAAATCATTCTTTGGAGCGTTGTTTCGGTCTTGATTGTTGGAATCGCCATCGGCGCATTTCTTTGGTTGGGCAAACAGCAGGTCATTACGTTGAACGACGGCACGAAACTGACGCTCGTCGGCGTCACCTACGGCAAGCATCACGTTGCGCCGAAAATCAAGATCGCCGGAGGTCGCGCCCGCGCCGGCGGCGCGCGGATTGACAGCACGAACAACACGGTCGTCGTCTGGATTGAGGCGGAGCACAAGTCGAACCAGTATCCGAATTATCAGTTGATGGTTTACGACAAAGCGAACACGGCCTGCGTCAGCACTTATTCGAGAACCCAATCGCAAATTAAAAATGGCGTGGACATTCAAGGCTTCATGCTCGATGCGTATCCGCGCTGGGACAGAAAAATGATTCTGCGCGCCATGAGTTACGGACAGCGCGGGCAGCAAGTCTCCAAAGAACAATTTGTCGTATCCAATCCGGCTCGAGTCTCGTTTGCAAAATGGACGCCCGACCCGTTGCCCAACATGCAATCCGACGGCGATCTGGAGGTGACACTCACAAAGCTGGTCGCCGATGCGCAATCGCCTTACAATCGCGGAAACGGAGTGCCGAAAAATGACCCAATCAATAAAAGCGTTCAAATTGCTTTTGACATCCAGCAAAAAGGCCGGTCAGTGACGAACTGGCATCCGGTGCGGGCGGAAACCTCCGATGCGGCGGGCAATCATGTGACGGGCTGGGTCAACGACAACCGTCAGAATGGCGAACCGTCGGTAATGTATCAGCCGGGACTGTGGCCGGATGAGCCGGCGTGGAAGCTGCGCCTGGAGTTTTCACGAACGTCCGGGTTCAGTGATGATGAAGTTTGGGCGGTGACAAATGTCCCGGTGCAACCGGGCACCCAGCAGGATGTGTGGAATAATTTTGGCAATTCCGACAGAAAGACCGCGTTTGCGGCGGCAACGGTCAACGGCATCCATCTGAAATTGTTTCCCGCCATCCAATATCAGGACCAAAATCAAGGCGGCGGACAAAGCGTGAGTTTTGCCATCAAGGCAGATCCCGACCCGGAATCGGAAGGGATGCGCGTGACGGTGCTCAAGGCAACGGACGACCAGGGCCATGTCCTTCAAAACCGGGGGTCCAGTTGGGGAGGCGGCAATTATCAATTCCAGTATTCAAACGCCCGCAATGTCAAGACACTGAATCTCACCCTTGTCCTGCACAAAAGCCGGTTTGTGGAGTTTACCGTCAAGCCGTCGAAGCAGTGAACACGCTCGTCGAGGACTTTCTGCAATACCTGCGCCACGAACGCGGGCAGTCGGACAACACCGCGAAAACCTACGCCGCGTTGCTCGGCAAATTCACCGCGTGGGCGGCGGAGCAAAATCTCACGGACTGGAAATCGGTCGGATTAAAGCATCTCATGGCGTTCCTGCAACACGAACGCGCCCGGCCGCTCGCCGACGAGCCGAAGGAGTCCATCAAGCGCTTGAGCAGCGAAAGCGTTTATCTCGAAATTGCCGCGCTCCGGGCATTTTACCGCTACGCCGAAAATGAAAAATTGCTGCCGGTCAACGCCGCGGAGAATCTTTCGCTGCCCCGCCGCTGGCAACGCCTGCCCAAGGCGTTGAGCAATGAGGAAATTTCAAAGTTGCTCGCACCCGAATCGCCCGCGACAACGGAAAGCTTGTGCGACCAGGCGATTCTGGAACTGGCCTACGCCTCCGGCCTGCGCTTGTCCGAATTGAAAAATCTGCGGCTCGAGCAGCTTCATCTCGACGCCGGATTCATCAACGTCATTGGCAAAGGCAACAAGGAACGCGTCGTGCCGGTCGGACGAAAAGCCGTGGCAGCGCTGAATCGTTATATCGAGGCTGGTCGGCCCAAACTCGTCACACCCAAATCGTCGGCGGCGGTTTTTTTGACGAAGCGCGGCACGCCCTTCGCGGCGGTGACACTATGGCTGCGCATCAAGAACCGCGTCCGCCGGGCCGGAGCTTCTCGCAACATCACGCCGCACATGCTGCGGCACAGTTTCGCCACGCATCTGCTGGAGCATGGCGCGGATTTGCGGGTCATCCAGGAACTGCTCGGCCACGCGAACATCAGCACCACGGAGATTTACACGCATGTCACCGGCAACCGGCTGCGGGACATTCACCGGAAATTCCATCCGCGCGCGTGAATGCCGCACGGCAGGTGAAATTTGCGTGTCTGTTCCGCCGGGGTGTGGTAGAAACAAGACATGAGCGCGCAAATGAAAATGGTTTTCACCGCGATGCTGCTGGTTGGGTTGGTCACCGCCGGTTGCTCGCAGGAACCCAAATCCGCCACAGGACACACCATGAAAATTCAACTTACCAGCGCCGCCTTCGCCGACGGCCAGCCCATTCCCGTGAAATACACCGCCGACGCCCTCGACATCTCCCCGCCGCTCGCGTGGACGAACCCGCCCGCCGGCACGAAAAGCTTCGCGCTCATCGCCGACGATCCCGACGCGCCGGCGGGCGACTGGACGCATTGGGTGATTTACGATCTGCCGCCGACCGCGACCGCGCTGGCCGAGGACACGCTCAAGGTGCCGCAATTGCGCAACGGCGCGAAGCAGGGCTTGAATGATTTCAAAAAGACCGGTTACAACGGACCCGCGCCGCCGCCCGGCAAGGCGCACCGCTATTTTTTCAAGCTCTACGCGCTCAACACGATGACCGGCCTCGCGCCCGGAACCGCCAAAGCGAATTTGCTAAAGGCGATGGACGGCCATGTCCTCGGCGAAGGGCAGTTGATGGGCACATATCAGCGGCAGCAGTAAAATCTCTGCTTTCGTTGGAGCGCAAATTTGTGTTTAGTGTGCGCTCTTTATGAGCAAAACCGCACTTTTGTTCGCCGGGCAAGGCGCGCAAGTTGTCGGCATGGGCAAAGACCTTGCCGAAAAATTTCCGACGGCCAAAGCATGGTTCGACCGCGCCAACGCCGCGCTCGGCTACGACCTCGCCGGCATTTGTTTCGACGGCCCGGAAGCCGAACTGACCAAGACCGAAAACGCGCAGCCGGGCATTTACCTTGTGAGCTGGGTCGCGTTTCAATTGCTCAAGGAAAAAGTTCCAAATCTGAAATTTGAGGCCACGGCCGGATTGTCGCTCGGCGAATTCACGGCATTGACGGCGGCAGGCGCGATGAGTTTCGAGGACGGACTGCGCGTCGTGCGGCAGCGTGGACAATTCATGCAGGAAGCGTGCGACGCGACGCGGGGCGGCATGGCGGCGGTCATTGGGCTGGACGAGGCGACGACGCGCGAAGTCTGCACCGAGGCTGGCGTGGTGCTGGCGAATCTGAATTGCCCCGGCCAGCTTGTCATTTCCGGCGAGGCAGAAAAAATCACGAAGGCATGCGAACTCGCCAAGGCCAAAGGCGCCAAGCGCTCGATTCCGCTGCCCGTCGCTGGCGCGTATCACTCGCCCCTGATGGCGGGCGCGCAGCCGAAGCTGCAAGCCGAACTGGCAAAAATAAAAATTTCTCCGCCAACCGTGCCGGTCATTTCCAACGTGACCGCGCAGGCGCATCTAGTGGCACAGGCTTCCAGCCTGTGTGTTGCTGATGGGGCGGTTGCTGTGACAGAAACTCACAGGCAAGATGCCTGTGCCACTATTTCCGCGCGGCTGGTCGAGCAGGTCACGTCCTCGGTGTTGTGGGAAAAATCCATGCGCACCCTGCTGGCGCAGGGCTTCACGCGCTTCATCGAACTCGGCCCCGGCACGGCGTTAAGCGGTTTCATGAAACGTATTGATAAATCTGCACGGATGCTGAACGTCGCCGACGTGGCGAGTTTGGAAGCGATGGTGAAGGCACTGGCGTGAGGCATGAAAAACGGAGCGCGACTGTGCTGAAAGCCAGTCGCAGCGGCTTCGCCGGCAAAGTGTGCGTGAACTTGAAGTGTGGATGTGCTGCGGTTGGTGCTTCGCACCAGTGCTGTCCAGTTAAGGAGGGTGACGCAGTAAGCAATCCTTCGTGTTGATGGGTCTTGTGTGCGAGTCCAAAGGTGTGATCGATTTGACAGCCCATTACCTCTAAACCGG